>ODAK010005770.1_pt1 | contig 12531 bp, 14 predicted proteins | sample 1539591 | NCBI WGS metagenome assembly ODAK01 (sample SAMEA3539303, study PRJEB22396) | soil metagenome | biome: tundra; feature: field; material: soil | place: USA | collected 2010-05 | depth 0.15 m | reverse complement strand
AGGCGAGAGGAATGCCGCCCGTGCGTGTTGCGATCATCCCACTTTTAAAAGTTTTATGTAAAAACCTCTGCTCGGGGGAGTTTTGGCGTCTCGCAAAGAACCCTTCGCCGGATGAAATCGGACCGTTGGCGAACCAAAACGTATTCGCCTGACGCTCCCTTCCTGTCACGCAACGACGGAAGCAACCCCCGACCGCCCGCCATGCCAGACCTGCGCGACGACAGCGGCCATCACGATGACGCCGCCAATAAAGCTCGTAACCGAGGGCGTCTCGCGAAAGCAAACCCACACCCAGGCAATGGCCAGCGGCGTCTCCAGCGTATTGAGCAGCGCGTTCTCGGTGGCGGAAATCAACCGCCCCCCGATCGTCAGCAACACCAGCCCCAGCCCGAACTGCGTCGTGCCAAACAAAAACAACTCCACCATATCCCTCAAGCTGACCTCGAGCGGGGACGCGAATGGCCAGACCAGCAGCGGACACAGCAGCGCCGACAGACACGCCGCCGGCAGCATGGGCGTCTCGCGCCGGTGGCGGAGGATCAACAGCATGACCGCCATGCAAACGGTCATGCCGAACGCGAGCAGGTCGCCGGTCAGGTGCCCCTCGCCCACCGCGCCGCCGGCCATGATGCTGATCCCGACCACGGCCACGAGACTGGCGGCGAGCAACGTCCACGCCTCCGCGGTGCCCAACCACAGCCAGCCGAGACCCGCGGTGACGAAGGGAACCGCCGCGAAGATCACCGCCGCGTCGGCCACCGATGTGCGGCGGAGCGCATGCACGTACAGGATCGTCGCGGCGGACGAGCAGACCGCCACCACGAGGCCGGGACGACCGATCGCCCGTATCGCCTCCCACGTATTGCTTCGCTCCCGCGCGGCGATCACGCACAGGATCATCACGCCCGCGAACCATCCGCGCCAGAACAACATGGTCCAGGCGTCCAAATGGATCAGCCGCGTGAAGAATCCCACCGAACTGAATGCAACGGCCGAGAGCGTGATCAGCAAGATACCCCTGGCGTGTCCGGTCATGCTCCCATCCATCGCCCCCATCCGTCGCCCCCTTTGGCCCGCTGCCCGCGCCATGTCAGCGGTGCCCAACTCCCGACTTACGCACCGGAGCGATGTGGCCAACGTATGCGACCTCATCTCGCCGGGCACGCGCTGCCTGGACGGTCGGCAACCGCCGCCTTACAGGAACCCAATCGACAGCCAGGGAAACGCGGCGACCACGATCAGCGCCACGACGAGGGCGAAAATATACGGCCAGATCCGCCACAGCGCGTCGTCCGGGGAGATCTTGCCGATCGCGCACGCGCCGTAAAACCCGACCCCGAACGGCGGCGCGAACAGTCCGATGCCCATCGCCAGGATCACGATGATCGAATAATGCACCTCGTGCACGCCCATCGAGCGCGCCACCGGCAACAGCAGCGGCCCGAACAGCAAGATCGCCGGGATCCCCTCCAGCACCGAGCCCAGAATGATGAACGCCACGATGGTGATGGCGAGGAAGCCGGCCCGCCCGCCCGGCACCCCGGCCATGATCGATACCAGCCATTGGGAAAACCCTGATTGCGTCAAAGCCCATGCCATGGCGGTCGCGGTGCCGACGATCAGCATGACGGCGCCGGTCAGCGCCACCGTCTCCACCAGCAGCGGATAGATCCGCCGCCAGTCGAACTGCCGGTAGACGACCAACCCGAGGAACGCGGTCCAGACCACGCCGACGGTCGACACCTCGGTCGCCGTCGCGATGCCGCGCACCACGAAGAAGCGGATGACGAACGGCAAGGTCAGCCCAGGAAACGCGATCAGGAACGTGCGCAGAATGACCCGGCCGGCGGCGCGGGTGCGGTCGCTGGTATCCTCCGCGCGCGCACGCCACCATGCCACCACGACGAGGCTCAGCGCCGCCACCAGCGCCGGCAGCAACCCGCCGGTGAACAACGCCGAGATCGACACATTCGTTACCGACCCAATGGTGATCAGCACCAAACTGGGCGGGATCGTCTCCGACATCGCGCTGGAGGTCGCGAGCAACGAGGCCAGTTCGCCCGGATGCTGACCGCGCTTGCGCATCTCCGGGAACAGCACCGGCGCGACGGCGGCCATGTCGGCGGCTTTCGAGCCGGATATGCCGGAGACCAGATACATCGCGCCAAGCAGCACGTAGGACAGGCCGCCGCGCACATGGCCGACCAGGGCGACCAGGAAGTTCACCATCACGCGCGCGATGCCGGTCATCTCCATCAACAAGCCGAGGAAGACGAACATCGGCACCGACAGCAGCAACAGGTTGGACATGCCCTCGTCCATCCGGTTGACCACGACCGACAGCGGCATATCGGTGCTCAGCGCCAGATAGGACATCGTGGCGATGCCGAACGAGAACGCGATCGGCACCCCGATCCCGACGCAAAACGCGACCAGCACGACGAAGAACACGAACAGGCTGCCGAACACCATCGCGGTGAGTTGCGCCTGGAACAACCACAGCAGCAGGCTGACCCCGCCCACCACCGCCACCGCCAAAGCGAAGTCGCGCCACGTCGTGGACTCGATCAGCCGCAGCACCGCGATGATCGCGGCGAGGCTCATGCCGAACAGCAGCGCCACCACGCGGTAGCCGTCGGAGATGCCGAGCGTCGTCAGTTCAGTGTATTGCTGCCCGTCGACGTACTCCAGCGCCGGCTTCAGGATCAGCAGCACGAACGCCACCACCACCAGGGCGCCGACCGAACTGAACCAGCGGCCATACGTCGGCCTCACCCAGTTCACCAGGGTGGTCAGCCGCATGTGCCCGTCGTTGCGCAGCGCCACCACGGTGCCGAGCATGGCCAGCCACAGGAACAGGAAATTGCCGAGTTCGTCGGTCCAGATCAGCGGACTGTCGAACACGTAGCGGGAGACGACGCCGGCGAACAGGATGCAGGTCTCGGCGACGACGATGATCGCGCCGACGGCCTCGGTCAGGATGCCGATCGCCCGGTCCAGCCACAGTGCCGCGTGACGCAGTCCGAACCGGTCGCCGGGCGCCAGAGCCGGCGCGTGCGGCTCCGTCGCGCCCATGCTCATGGTGCGGTGCTCATGATGCTGATCCGGTTGGCGGGCCGCTCAGCAGCCTCCGGCGTGACAATGATTTCCGTCGCATGGCCGTTTCCCTTGGGCTTCGCTGAGCATTGGTCTCATCCCTGGCGGAAAGCGTGCCGCTCAGGGTGACGCGAGTCAACCGGATGGCCGACACCGGATGGCCGACACCGTATGGCTGACACGGGCCCGTGGTCGACCGAGGCCGGAATCGGCCGCCGCGCCGCGAAGGCGTCACGTCTCACGTTGCGTCATTTCCTCTCGTGCCGCCCGTCGTTTGAGACTTTTCGGCGGGAACTGGAACCCTCCACCAACAAAGCAAGAATATTTCTGGGAGGACGCGGCGATGTCGGACCTCGATTTGATCGTGCGTTCACTCACCTGGGGCCGACTCCACAAGGCGGCAATCCAGCCCGCGTGGCTTCTCCGCGTCCTCCGCGCCTCCGCGTCCTCCCGGAAATATTCTTGCCTGGTGGCCCAACAGGTCCCAGATGATCCCCGTTAACCATCAGTCATGACATTCAGACAGGGCCGCATGACGCGCGGCCGTTCTGTGCCCTGGCACGCTCCGGCACAGAACAAGAACGAAGCGGACAGATCACGAGCTACATAAGCCGGACAGGTTGACCAGCCAGTGGCTCCGGATGGCTGGATCGGCCGGGGAAGTGTCCGCACCCGCGACCGTCGCATGGCGGCGATTTTCCGCGGCCTGGGAACCAACGGCAAGCCAGCATCGTTGAACAACCGCGGGATTGACGCGGGAACCTGGGCGGATCCAACGCATCGGTCATCCGTGCCACATGGCCCAGACTGTCAGGGCATCGGAGCGGTCCAATGAAACAATACCATTGCTCGATTGTTCTGTTCGCCATCGCGGCCGGATGGACATTGTTCATGTACAGTCTGCCTCTGGCGGCCCACTTTTAACCGGGCGGGTTCGCCGGGGCGATTGCGAAGATGACAGCGTCCCGTTTGGGGAAGGCAATGCGTGTTGGACGGATCGAAGGCTACGCCATCGTGTCCGAGGACGGGATGCTGGCGGACGCCGCGCGGGTGATGCCGCCGTCGTTGATGTTCGAGGCCGATCAGCGGTTCTTCGAACACGGACTGGACGCGGTCGATGTGATCGTGCACGGCCGCTATTCACGGGAACGGCAGCCCCGCTCGGCGTCGCGCCACCGGCTGGTCATGACGCGGCGGGTCCCCGCCATCGCGGCGCACCCGTCGAACGAACGCGCGCTGTTATGGAACCCCGCCGGGGCGTTGTTCGAGGACGCGTTGGCCGCGCTCGGGATGCCTGACGCCAGTGTCGGCGTCATCGGCGGGCCGGAGGTGTTCGCGTTCTTCCTTGGCCGCTACGACGTGTTCTACCTGACGCGCGCGCCCAATGTGTCGCTGCCCGGCGGCCGTCCGGTGTTTCCGGAAGTCCCGGTGCAGACGCCGGAGGAGATTCTGGCGGCGCACGATCTGGTCCCCGATCCACCCGTGGCGCTGGATGCCGGCAAAGGCTTGCTGATGGTCGCGTGGCGTCGTGGCGCGAAGGTCATTGGGCGCGAAGGTCATTGAGGGTGCGCCAATGGCGATCAATCCGGTTCGCGAAACGGATTGACGATGCGCGACCGGTTTTCCGGCACCATGCCGTGCCGCATATCCTCCGACCAAAGCGCGGCACATGCGGCCGGCGAAGCCGCTGCCGCGATCATCGCATGGTATACCGCCCGTGCGCGATAACCCGTGACTTCGTTGGCCTCATGGCAAGCAAGCGCTACCACGGAGACACCGAGCCACAGCGAGGAAAATCCCAGTGAAATTCTGGGTTTTTGCTGTCTCCGTGGCTCTGTGTCTCTGTGTCTCTGTGGTAAAGCTGCCTTCCTTCGGGGGCGACACCATGGCTTTGCTATCGGGCGACGTCGATGCCATCGAGGGCGTGCCGACCACCGACCTCGCCGCGGCCAGGCAGGATCCGACACTGGTGTTCGCGCGAAAGGTCTCGGCCAGGCTGGTGTATTTGTACATCGACTCAGGCCGCGAGAGCTATTGCCGCCAGGGCCACTGGTTCACGACGCCTCGTCCTGAGGAAAGCGGGCGGTCGCGGCTTTCTCCCGTGGCGCTCTGAGACCCTGAGACCCCGGCTTAATCACTCCTACCTGATTCGCCTGGCATAATCGTGGTTACCAATGTGGATTATTTGCATCAATCATTCCGCCATCGTCCGCCATATATATCCGTAAGCTAAAATTTGCGCGGATCGTATAAACATTTTCCAGTCCCTTATACTTCTCAAATCTAAGCCTCGGGTCCATGGGATTAACGACGAACCGTTTCAAGGCTTGTTCGACATCAGATCTCATTGAGTGGTCTATTTTTCGAAGGGCCTTCTTTGAGGCTTCGCTCATTAGTAGCTTAGCGGCGGTTAAATTCGTCACGACCTAACGATCAGGTCCAACATTCTACCAGAAACTGCTCCACATCTGCGATGGTATTGGCCGGATTCCCTGTTCCCGTTAGCTCGGTCTCAAGCCTCACCCGAAGGATCCGCATAGCAAGCAGAAGGTCGCGGTTGGCCTCGATGGCCGAGATCATGGCGTTTATCAGGTCTCCTACGTCGTTTGCAACGACACGGGCCTCGGAAATTCGGGTCTTCTTGAACACACGAACCACGGGTGTTATCGCGACTGAAAACTGAGTTATAAACGGAAACAATCTATCATTATCAGCTTCAAGATTTGAGATTGCCAACTCGACCAATCGAAGGACACGACGAAGGTGTTCGTCTTCGACCTCTTCTCCAAGGCCTGTATCGTCATTGTCCCTCGGGAGCGCCAGATAGACTGAGTCAAGCTTCCGCAAAAGCTTGATCACGGTGCGGATGTGCCTCGCTTGTTCAGTATACCGAGTGGCACCTTCCCTTAGCTTCCTGTGACGGAGCAAGGCTGACCCGGCTGCCTCTCTCACACGGGGGACGGCGGGAAGTTCGCTCACCTCAACCTTTGATGTCGCCATTATGGCGGGCAGGGTTTGTTCGACCTGACTGAGAAACTCTTGGCGCATAGGCAAACATAGTGCAGGGTCCGCGCCACCGCAAACCAAAAGGGAATCGCAGCTTCTACCGCACTCAACGCCAGTTGGGGTGGGTCCGCTACCGACACTTCAGGCAATCGCAAAATGTCTCACCACCCAGCTGCCACTCCACATTGACGCAGCCCGTCCTTTGGGTTCGAACAGAACTGTCCCAGGGAACCTCGTCACTTGACCCGCATGCTGATCGCCGTCGTGGCGATGTTTCTGCAACAAACCTGCGGCTCGGTCGGCCGAGTGCTGCCCGCGGTGCTCGCGCCGCTCATTATCCATGAACTGCGCGCCGATCCATCCTGGGTTGGCGTTTATTTCGGACTGATGGCGATCGCCGCGCTGGTCGGACAGCTGGGCTCCGGCGGGTTCATCATCCGCCACGGCGCCATTCGCATGAGTCAGATCGCGCTACTGTCGGCCGGCGGCGGGATGGCGGTCGCGATCATCGGCGGCGCGGCGGGCTTCGTGCTGTCGGCTCTGGTCGGCAACGGCATCGCGGCGGTCGCGACACCCGCCAGTTCGCAGTTGCTCGGCCGGTGGGCGGTCCGGCGGTACGCGCCGTTCGCGTTCTCGGTCACGCAGACCGCCATCCCGGCGGGTATTTTGTTGGGCGGGTCGCTCGGCCCGACATTGGCCCAATCGCTGGGGTGGCGCGGCACGATGCTGGTCAGCGCGGGGATGTGCTGGTGTTTCGCGCTGCTGCTGCAACCGTTGCACGGACGGCTCGATACCGATCCGGTGCCGACCCATGTGATCCGGTTGTCGGATTTCCGGACCACGATCACCGCTGTGCTGGTGGAGCGCGAGTTGCGCGCGCTGTCCTTCGCGTGTTTCGCCTTCAACGGCCTGCAGGCGGTATTCATCGCCTATTTCGTGACGTATCTCGTGGCGCTTGGCTACGACATCGTGGCGGCGGGCGCGTTGTTCTCCGCGGTTATCGCGGTCGCCATTCCGTGCCGGATCCTGTGGGGCTGGGTTGGCAGCTTCCATATCGCGCCGCGCCTCGTGATGTCCGGACTGGCGTTCGGCATGGCGGTCAGCGCGGCGCTGATGGGCGCGTTCAACGAAGCGTGGTCCACGGTCGCGATCGGCCTGGTCACCGGGGTGCTCAGCGCCACCGCGATGTCCTGGCACGGCATTCTGTTGTCGGAGGCCGCCCGCCTCGCGCCAATCAACCGGGTCGGAGCGGTCACCGGCGGTGTGCTGTCGTTTGGCCAGATGGGCGCGTTTCTGTGTCCAACGGCTTTCGCATTGCTGCTGCGGGTGACCGGGTTCTACGCGGCGGGCTGGGTGGTCTGTGCCATTCCGGCGGTGCTGGTGGGGATCGATTTGTTGCGTCGCGGGAAGCCGGAAATTCCCGCCCGGTAGCATTGGACGCCTTCGCGGCGTCCAAGGATCCCGTTCCGCCGCCCCCTCCCCGCCGCGAGGCCCGCCGTCGGCGTTTTCGGCGAGGTTGCCGGCGGCGTCAGGCCGCCATCACGCCGCCCGCACTTCGTTCAGGAAAACCTGAACCTGCGCCTTGAGCTTCTCGCCATCGCGCGAAAGTTCACCGGCCGATGTCAACACCCGGCCCGCCGCCGCGCCAGTCTGCCGCGCGGCCTCGCGAACACCGGCGATGTTGCCGGAGACTTCCTCCGTACCATGCGCGGCCTCCAGCACATTGCGGGAGATCTCCTGTGTCGCCGCACCCTGCTCATCCACCGCCGACGCGATGGCGGTCGCCGTCTCGCTCACCCTGCCGATGGTTTCGGTGACACTCTGGATCGACTCCGCGGCGACCTGCGTCGCTTCCTGGATCGTTTTGATCTGCGCGGCGATCTCCTGCGTTGCCTTGGCGGTCTGGGTGGCCAGTGCCTTGACCTCGGAAGCAACGACGGCGAAGCCCTTGCCGGCGTCGCCCGCCCGCGCCGCTTCGATCGTCGCGTTCAGCGCCAGAAGATTGGTCTGGCCGGCGATATCGCTGATGAGTTTGACCACATCGCCGATCTTCTCCGCCGCCGCGGTCAGACCTTTCACCTGCGCGTTCGATTGAATGGTTTGCTGTACACCCTCCTGAATGATCACGCCCGCATGGTTAACCTGCCGACCGATTTCCCGCACCGAGGCGGACAGTTCCTCGGCGGCCGAGGCCACGGTCTGAACGTTCCGGGCCGCCTGTTCCGAGGCGGTCGCGACCGTGGCCGACCGCTGGGTTGTGTCCTCCGACGTCGTTGCTATGTACTGGGCGATCGACTGCAACCCGTTCGCCGCCTCGGCGACAGCCTCGACGATGCCGCCGACAGTGGCCTCAAATTTCGCGGCGAGATCGAGCATCGTCTGACGGCGCTCCCGCGCGGCTGCTTGTTTCCGTTCCTCTTGTTCGGTGCGCAGACGACCGGTTTCGATCATGTTGTCCTTGAAGACCTGCACTGACTTCGCCATGGCGCCCAGTTCGTCGGAGCGGTCGAGGCCGGGAATGGCACTGTTGAGGTCACCACTCGCCAGCCGGTGCATGCCGGACCGGAGATCGCCGAGCCCGCCGGAAATGTCGCGGTTGATCAGCCAGGCCGCGATCATCAGCAGCAGCAAGATCACCCCACCGATGATGCCCTGGCCGACCAGTTTGGCGCGAAATTCCGCTTCCAGGTCATCGGTGTAGGCGCCGGCGAGAAAATAGCTCTGCCAGGGGTCGAACCGGGCGACATAGGCGACTTTGGGTTGCGGCGTGGTCGCACCGGGCCTGGGAAAGGCGTAGGAAATCACACCGTCGTCCGCGCCGCCACGCAGTGCATCCGCCACCAACGCGGGGACGGTCTTGCCAGTGCCATCCACAGCAGCGGATGGCTTGTTCTCGCGGCTTGGATCGGTGCCATGTATCCGCGTGGTGCCGTCGGCACCGGACAGAGTGATATAGCCATCGCCATGATCGAAGCGCATGACGTGAGCATATTCTCGCACCGCCGCGAAGGCCTGATCATGCGTGAGCTTGCCGGCGGCCACCTGCGTCTCCAGACCATTCGCGAAGCTGCGCACCCCTTGCACGACCGCGCGCAGCTTGTCGATGCGGTCGTCATACATTCGCTGGTGCATCGTGGAAGCGCCGGCGATCACCGCGATGATCACCGCGACGGCGGACAGACCCATCAGCAAGGCAAGTTTGGTGCGCAGCCGAAGGCGAGAAAGGACGTGCATGGCGTTTCTGGTCCCATTGGTGGCGCGATCGACAGGTGACCGGCTCACCGGGCCATTCGTAGCGGCCTGGGATTAACAGGACATGAACTTCTCGGCGTACGAACCTCACCGGGTGGGGCTTCACCAGGTGAGGCCCGATACAAGCCAACACGGTCGTTCATGACGCGATGGCACCGACTCAACGTATTGTCATTGGCTCCGCGACGTCATGGCCGGGCCCCGACCCGGCCAACTGTTGCCGCACGAGCCGCGACAGATCGCCAGGTCATGGACGGCTCCGGTCTTGGTTGATGACGCCCAAGAATGGCACGCGATGCCGCGGGGCCGTCCACCCCAACAGGCCCGGTGATGATGTTGAGAGGCTGGCGGACCCACGCTTTGGTCTCGCCGAGGCATATGCGGCGTCACCACGCGACTTGTTCGAAATCGTGCGTCAGGCCGGATTCCGGGCACTGGGTCGCCTTTCGCCGACGACGGTTCGCGAAAGGGTCACGCCCCGCGCCGCGCGCCATACCTCGCATGTGCCGTTCGATCGTGGCCAGTTGCCGGTCGTCGCCCTTGCACCTCATCAGACGGGCCATGCTTGCCTGGGTCTCGCCGGGTTACTCCAGCATCGCGCGGAACCATGCGGCGCTTTCGGGTGTGCCCCTTTCCGGCTGAGCCGGGACGACAGTGGTGTCCTCGTCCGTTACGGCGCCCGTCCGATCCGGGCGGTCAGCGTCACACCCAGTGCGCGCGCCACGCCGAGCAGCGTCGTCAGGCGTGGATCGCCTTCCTCACTGAAGGATTTGTAAAGCGCCTCCCGTGTCACACCGGCCTCGCGCGCGACGTCCGTCATGCCGCGAGCGCGGGCGATAACGCCGAGGGCGTTGGCGATACAGGCGGCGTCGCCACTGGCGAACGCATCGTCGAGAAGTTCCTGCTGACCCTCGGGCGACGTGATGTGGCGCGCGGCGTCGAAGGGGATCGTTTTAACCATCTTCAAATCTCCAGTTCCGTCGCCATGGCCTGTGCTTTGGCGATGTCCCGTTGCTGAGTTCTCTGGTCCCCGCCGCACAGCAAAACGATCGGCACGGCGCCGCGCCGAACGAAGTACACTCGGTATCCTGCGCCATGATCGACCCGAAGCTCCGATACGCCCTCGCCAACCGGCTTCACGTCGCCGAGGAGACCGCTCTGCGACCGCACGATCCGTTGGGCGATGCGGTCAACGGCGCGCCGGTCTTTTAGCCGGTCGAGCCATTCGTTGAATTCAACCGTCTGCCGGACTTCGATCATCTGTGACCATACGCCACACAGGCGCGAGTGTAAACTATAGATTACAGTTTTCAATGAGATTCGCGCTTTGATCCGATGCACTGCCGGTCACTCCCCGCCGCCCATGATCAGGCCCGCCGCGGTTCGGCGTGGCATCGCGCCTCCTCGGCCGCCACGTCGGCGATCGCCATCAGATCAGCGCTGAGTCGCGGCAGCTTCTCGGGCTCGGCGTCGCCGGCGCGCTGCTCCGCGACCCAGCGTGATACCTGGCCGTCGACGTGTGGTCCGGTTCGCGGCGGGAAGCGCCACCAACCATCCCGCGCCGCCTCCTCGGGCGGCTGATGATTGCCATCCTTGGCGGGCTTGCTGATGTTGACCGCGACCTCATCATCACGCGCACCGCGGACGGCCGCGCCCGCGCCAAGGCCCGCGGGCAGCATATGGGGCGTAAGCCCTCCCTCACCCCTCAGCAGCAAGCGGAGGCCCGCCAGCGCCGCGCCGAGGGCGCGACGCTCAGGGAGCTTGCCGACAGCTACAACATGGGCAAATCCACGATTGCGCGGCTATCGAGGGCCGCGCCATGAGCGCCAGGCAAGGAGCGCCGGGGCTTACCTGAGCGTCGCCAAACCGCGACGAGGTGGAAATTGCCCGGATTTTGCGCTATGGATTGCGTATGAACCGTGAAGAAGTCCTGTCTAAACTGCGTGAACATGAGCACGAGCTTCGCCATCGCGGGGTGAAGCACGCCGCCCTGTTCGGCTCGCTCGCGCGCGGCGAGGCGAATGCAGGCAGCGACATTGACATCCTGGTGGAGCTGGAGCCGGAGGCGCATGTTGGGGTGTTCGGCTATGTTGCCATCACGCATTACCTTGCCGACTTGTTTCCGTCGCGGGTGGATGTAGCCAACCGGCGCAGCCTCAAGCCGCACGTGCGGCCCGGCGCCGAACGCGACGCGCTGTATGCCTTCTAAGTCGCCTCCCCAGGTCACCCTTCTGGACATCCGGGACGCAATTCATATGGCCCGCCAATGGACGGCAGGGCAGACGTTCGATGAGTTTGCGCTCGACCGCAAAACAGTCTTCGCCGTCACGCGCTGCCTCGAAATCGTTTCGGAAGCCAGCAGGCGGTTGCCGCAAGCGTTGCGGGACAGGCATCCGGAGCTTCCGTGGCGCGAAATCATGGACGCGGGGAACGTCTACCGGCACCGGTATGATAACGTTGAGGAGCAGATTGTCTGGGACACGGTGTATCGCGACCTCCCGCCAATGTTGACGGTGGTGGAGAGCGAGCTTGCCAACCTCTCCGGCGCACAACCGGCCTCTGACCCTAAGCCGTAGGGCAGCAATTCCGGTTGCTATTTAACGCGGCCATTGTATTCCGATAATGCAACTAACCATTACTGGAGGAACCATTATGGCGACCAAACCTGATTATATCGCCTACACCGTCCGTGACTTTGAGCAGGACGGCGAGAAGAAGGGCCGCTGGCTCGAAATTGGCGCGGCATGGAAAACCAAGGACGGCGAGGGCTTTAATCTTGGGTTCTTTTGCGCAATGGTACGTAATGCGACACGGTCCGGCTGACGGTTTTCTCCCCTACGATCAGTGTCATCTGATTCGCCGTGCGTGGGGCGTCCCACCACCCGGGAAACGCTTTGGGCGGCGTCTGACCGCCGTCCAGGGACCGGATTCAAGCTACCATGCCCGTGACCGGAGCGTCACCGATCAGGTTGGACGTCCGCCTCGCGGATTCGACGGGCGAACAGACCCGCTGAATGGGGGTTGCCTGACCGCAAGAGGGGCAAAAGTCCGGGCACGCAGATGCAGCATATTCGGCAGGTCGGCGACGGAATGGCTGAGATCCGCCATCGTTGCTTAGTCAGAACCGGCAACGAGGGCTGAATTTCCAAAATCTGCCCGGACTTTTGCCCCTCTTAC
>ODAK010005769.1_pt1 | contig 12532 bp, 11 predicted proteins | sample 1539591 | NCBI WGS metagenome assembly ODAK01 (sample SAMEA3539303, study PRJEB22396) | soil metagenome | biome: tundra; feature: field; material: soil | place: USA | collected 2010-05 | depth 0.15 m | reverse complement strand
TCCAATCCTGCAATAAGTGATGGGTCTGCTACCGGACTCACATTACCGACCTCCGTGCGAAAACTCATTCCTGCTTCGTAGCAGGCGAGGACCTACGCGGCAGCATCGTAGTGTTCCTTCGCCACGCCCTTGCCTGTCAAGTCGCGTGACTCCGAATCAGGCGTACTAGCGAGAATGTGATGCCAAGTACCCTCGCTCCAGATCGCAATCGAAGCGGGTCCGACAAATTGCACCGGCACAACATTCAACTTTGGCGATGCAATCCACAAGTCATCGTCGGAACCGCTCCGGGACTCGTGCCTCAGTTCCTGCCCGAAATGAAAGAGGCAGTACAGCATAAAACCCGCGGCCGCAATGCACAGACTCAGAAACATTGTAGTCGCCATGATGCCCTCCATCTGCCGCCATACCGCCTGCGGCCTATCGATCACGGTTCCCACGATACATCTCGCGCCCTAAACAGCGCATAAACGGCCTCTAAGAAATGCATAAACGGCAGTTCCTTTTTGCCTTCTCACTTTGTAGCGCCGATCCCGACGCTGGGGCTGTGACAAAGATCATTGGTTGCTGTGAGAAAGATCGCTGGTTATCGTGACCGAGGGAAAGTCCGGAGTACCGCAATACCCGAAGCATAAGTCGACGTAGCGACTACAGGGTGCCGTTCGCCGCGCCGTGGAATGGTTACTGCACAATTCGGCTACGCGGTGAACACTAGGGAACCAAGGATTGCTGAGAGCATTGGCGAATTCGTGAGCACTCGCATAGCGGTTCTCCGGATCGCGTTCAAGGGCACGTACTCGAATCGGACTTTGTCCAGACCGCGACTTGGTACGAGTGGCCGCTTATCAGCCCACCAATATCCTGATAGTTTCCGCCACTGGTCGCACCGCTCTGTGCAAGCGACTAGATTCCCGAATTACTTTGTGACGGAGTCACGCTGGAGCTCACGCCCGAAAACGCCGTCCAATCGACTGACGAGCCGGTCTCGAACCCCCAATTCTCGACAGTCGGAGAGATTCCTCCTAGGAGCAGTTCACCAAAGGGCGCATAATCCATAGAATCGATGACAGAACCAGCAACATCCGTGACTGTGCGCGTCGAGCCCAGGTGATCTTTGTGTACAAACTCGGTCGTGCCACCCATGAGATCCATATAATGAGCCATTCGTTGTTTAGCGCCCCACCGCCACCCGCTGAGTTTCCAGCCGTGGCGGGCGGTGAGGCGCGCCGGCCGCCCGGTCCTTAGCCCGGGCTATGCCTTGTTTCTCGCCCCCATGACCAGCAAGATGGCCCCGCCAGCCACGGCCAACCCTCCAAGTATGGGAGGAAGAGGAATTCGTTCGTGATCTTCTCTTGTGACATGCACCGACCCCACATCCAGGACATTTTTCTGACGTGTGTAATTGATGCCTTGATATGCGAGCACCAGTGCGCCCAGAACGATTAACAAGATCCCTACCCAGATCATCGGTTTCATTCTTAGTCTCCTCCCTCGGATGACTCTTCGTACTTGAACGATCCCGGCCTTTCCGACCGCCCCAAGACGTGCCTTTATTTCCCGAAGGCTCTCTCCACTTTGCCGATCTTCTTTTGGACCTTCCCACCTATTTTTTCGGCCACTCCTTCGGCTTCCAACTGGCGATTGCGTGTCACTCGTCCAACTTTCTGTTTGGCGCTACCCTTCAACTCGTGCAAAGTTCCCTTTGCTTTGTCCTTGGTGCTTCGCTTCATGGCGTATCTCCTTTCACTCGACTGGCGTATCACTGCTGGAAGTCGATTCACATCAGTGCAGCTGTAACAATCAACGTATCCCGCTAATAGCCGCCACCGCCGCCGAACAACAGTGTCACTGAAGTGGGGAAACATCGCTTGCGGCACATCGTTGGGAACGTCTGAGGGTGTGCTCGTATTTGTGCCTTCGGATACGGCCCTGTCCGGCGGTGTTGGGGCGGTTTTCTGCAGGACCGCAGTCCCGCCCTGGTCACGTCGCTCTTGACCTCTCGCGAGGGGAATCCAGATGAGCGCCGCAAGGAGGCAGAAGAGGATACGCATCCTTGTATGACGGGCCGTCGCTGCCGAGCCCGCGAATTTGCGGTTTGGTCTGATTCTTTTGAAGCCCATTCTCCACCTCATGCTTCTAGATCCATGCGCGTCGAATCAGCCACGTCTTCACAACCTGCGTCAGCAGCATGTAGGCCAGCAGTGTCAGCACCAGCAGCATCCAGTAAAGTGGCGGAAGCCGCGTGAAACCAAGGTAACCGCCGAGCGGCGTGGCTGGAATCAGTATGCCGATGCTCATGATGAACGCAGTCATGGTGATCAGCGGCCATGACGCGAGGCTCTGCAGGAAGGGTATCTTGCGGGTGCGGATCACGTGGACGATGAGCGTCTGCGTGAGGAGACTCTCGACGAACCAGCCCGTCTGGAACAACGAGGCTTTCTCGATGGGCCAGCAGTGGAAAACGTAGAGCATCATGAAGAAGGTGGTGTAGTCGAAGATCGATGAGCAAGGCCCGATGAACACGATGAACTTCGCAATGGCTCCGATGTCCCACGGCCGCGGCTTGGCAATCTGTTCGGGGTCCACGTCGTCCGTCGGGATCGTTGTCTGCGAGACGTCATACAGGAGATTATTGGTAAGAATCTGGATCGGAGTCATCGGCAGGTAAGGTACGAAGATGCTCGCTCCCAGCACGCTGAACATATTGCCGAAACTGCTGCTCGCCCCCATGCCGATGTACTTGAGAATGTTGGCGAAGACCTTCCGGCCCTCCAGCAGGCCCGCCTCGAGTACAAGCAGGTTCTTCTCGAGCAGAATCATGTCAGCCGATTCCTTCGCGATGTCGACCGCGGTATCGACGCTGACGCCGACATCCGCCGCCCGGAGGGCCAACGCGTCATTAATGCCATCGCCCATGAAGCCGACGGTGTGCTTGCGCGCCTGAAGGGCGTGAATGATGCGCTGTTTATGTGCGGGAGAGACGCGGGCGAATAATGTGGTGCGCTCGGCCGCATCAGCGAGCTGTTCGTCGGTCATCGCTTCAATGTCTACGCCCAGCAACATGTGCTCGGTAGAGAGACCCACATCGGAGCACACTTTCCTGGACACGAGCTCATTGTCGCCGGTCACGACCTTTACCGCGACGCCGTGCTGCTGCAGCGCGCAAATAGCTGCTGCGGCACTGTCCTTCGGCGGATCGAGGAACGCCAGATATCCATTGAGGATCAAGTCCTTTTCGTCATCGCGCGCGTAGGCCGTGGCCTTGGGCTCCACGTCCTTCGATGCTATCGCCAACACGCGAAACCCGTTCCGACTGAGCTGCTCGTACTCCTTGCGGAGCTCATCGATGCGGACGTCCTCCATCGGCAACAGCACTCCATTGAGTTCGAAGTTCTTACATCGCGGGAAGATCGCCTCGGGGGCGCCCTTACTGATGATTCGATCCTTTCCCTCGGGCGTGCGGACGACAACCGACATAATCCGCCGCTCAAAATCGAACGGGATCTCGTCGACCTTGCTGTAATCGGGCATGTGCGGGTGGTGTTGTGCTCTTCCCGAGTGCTCGAGGACAGCCCGGTCCAGCACGCTCTTCAAACCCGTCTGGAAGTGGCTGTTAAGGTACGCCAGCGCCAGTACGCCCTCGTCCGCCTTCAGGACCACGTCGCAGTGTGTGCCCAGGATCACTCTATCCATCGTGAGCGTGCCCGTTTTGTCCGTGCAGAGCACATCCATCGCCCCCAGGTTCTGGATGGCATTGATTCGCTTGACGATGACCTTCTTCTTGGCCATCGCCATGGCGCCTTTCGAGAGACACACGGTGACGATCATCGGTAGCATTTCCGGCGTGAGCCCCACAGCCACAGCCAGGGCGAAAAAGTAGGCTTCGTGCCAGCGGCCCTTGGTTACACCATTAATGATGAACACCAAGGGCACCATGACCATGATGAAGCGGAGCATGAGCCAGGTGAAACGTGCCACGCCCTTATCGAACGCAGTCTGCGTCGGCTGTTCGGTGAGCGACTCCGCCATGCAGCCAAGGTAGGTATCCCGCCCAGTGGCAACGATGACGGCGGTCGCGGTACCGCTTTCGACGCTGGTGCCCAAAAAGGCCACGTTGGCCAGTTCGAGTGGCGATCTCTTCAACGGGCCCGTGTCCGTCTCGAATTTCTCCACCGGAAACGATTCACCCGTGAGCGAGCCCTGTATGACGAAGAGGTCCTTGGCGGCGACGATCCGAACATCCGCGGGAATCATGTCCCCTGCGGCCAGCTTTACGATATCGCCCGGAACCAGCTGCGCGATGGGCAGTTCCTCGGGTTCTCCATCGCGCAACACGGTCGCGGTGACCGAGATCATCGCCTTCAGCTTCGCCGCCGTCGAGTCGGCCTTGTGTTCCTGGATGAGTCGCAGACCGACACCCAGGACGATCATCAGCGACATAACGATCCCCGCCCGCATGTCGCCCGTCGCAAAGGAGACCGTGGCAAGGACTCCTAGCAAGAGAACGAGCGGATTGATGATGGCGTGCCAGAAGAGGAGCGCCAGAGTCTTTCGCCCATCCGCGGCGACGATGTTTGGACCATGCTCGTTGAAGCGTGTATCGGCCTCGCTCGTGGTGAGTCCTGTAACTCGGGTTTTGAGAGACGACAGGCTCTCACCGGGTTTCAGAGACGAGGCAGTGAGAAGGATCGGGGCAACCCGAACGGCGCGTGGATGCCGGCGCAGAGCGGTAAAGATGCCCTTCGGGATCCCGATGGAGGATCCCATCCTTGCGAGACGAGCGAGACGACGTGCTGCGCGAGTCATTCCATGCTCCTGTCAATACACACCTTACTGGGCGTGAGTGCGAAGGTCGTCATCTACATGCGATCCTTGACAATGATCCAGACGGTTCCAGTAGAGGCAGTACGAAGATGACAGATCCCCGTCCAACATCATGTCTAACCATGTTTCATCTCACAGTTCGGAGTTGTTACGTCAAAGCACGCTCGTTTCTCGCCGAGGTCAGTGGTAATGCCCATGCAAGGAGGAGCCATTATGTAGGCGGGGAGCTTACAGAAAGGTTACAGGTCCCCACTCGCTCTACTTTCATCCTGCAGAAGTGAGTGGGGATTCGGGCGGAAAACGCCTTGTCCTACGTAGCTCGTTCGTTGCAGGCTTCCGGGGGTTCGCTACTACCCGGAGGATCTGGTAAAGCTCGCAAGCACCACCAGCTCGACTTCCACTTCGGCATGGGATTACCGGCGTCGGCAGTGAACCATTTCATTGGCATCGCCTACTCATTTCGATTTCCGGTGCTCCGCCGCTAGTTATGGAATCGTTCAACTGTGTTTCGCCGCTCTGTTCTGGGACTCTCCCTCTTTTTGTTTTTCGATGCATGTCACATGACGACCACTATCTCTACGTCGCCTTTCCTACGCAGTACGTTCACGCTGACGTCCTGCTCGTGCCGAACCAGTGCCAGATCCACAGTTGTGCCTGCAACGTGGAGGTTGAGAATTCGTGCCTCATTCAGGAACGGTGGGAGCGAAGGGCGAACAAAGGAAATTTTGGAGTCGATACCGCTAATCTTCAGCCCTAGGCACGCTTGAAAAAGCAGAAACGCCGAGGCGGCAGACCACGCTTGCGGGGCGCAAGCCACCGGGTAGAGAACGGGGCCCTCTCCTTCGTCTCGAGGGAAGCCGCAAAACAGTTCGGGAACCCTGTGCAGGTCGAAATACATTGCCGCGTCAAACATCCCTGTGAAAACTCGCGCCGCTTCTTCCGCCATGCCATAGTGTGACAATCCCAAGGCAATCAGGGCATTGTCGTGCGGCCAAACGCCCCCGTTGTGATAACCCATGGGGTTATAGCGGGCTTCCGTGGTGGCCAACGAGCGAATGCCCCACCCGGAAAATGATTCGGAAGCCAGCAGTATCTGAGCCACACGCCGGGCGTGCTCCGGAAGAGCAATGCCGGAAAAAAGGCACTGCCCGGCATTAGATGTCAGCACTCGGCAAGGACGCTTGTCACCATCCAAAGCCAACGCATATGTTGACAACTCGTCGCACCAGAATGCGCCTTCGAAGCGCTCTTGCAGCAGTTCCGCTCGCGATTTGTAGGTTGCGGACTGCTCAGTCCGGCCGAGGACTGCCGCCAGACTTGCGCCCGTTCGCCATGCTGCGTAGGCGTACCCCTGCACTTCACACAATGCGATCGGGCCACGAGCAGGTGAGCCGTCTGCATGAAAAATAGCATCATCGGAATCTTTCCACCCTTGATGCACCAACCCCTCGTCGCACTGTCGGCTGTAATCGAGGAACCCATCACCATCACGGTCGCCGTACTGCTGCATCCAGGCCAGTGCTGCTTCTAGGTTCGGCCAAATCTCTTCAATGAATTTCCGGTCGGCGGTTCTCTCGTAATATGCTCCGGCCAATTGAACAAAAAGAGGTGTCGCATCAATACTGCCGTAATAGCGCGCAAAAGGCATCTCCCGCAGCGCCGCCATCTCGCCGTTGCGCGTCTCGTGGAGAATCTTGCCGGGTTCAGCGTCCTGCTCAGGGATGACCTCCGTCGCCTGGGTTGACGCCAGATAGGCCAATACACCCCGCGCTAGGCTTGGCTGAAGCCACAGGCATTCGAGCGCAGTGATGATGCCGTCACGGCCGAAAGGAGTGTTGAACCAGGGCACACCGGCATATGGATACGGGCCCGTCGGCAGCATCGTCGTCATCATGCTGAGGTCCGAGGCTGCCCGCTTGACCCAGGCATGGAATTGCCCATTCGACGCCTCAATGCGGCAGACTTGCGCCTTCTGAGCTTCGAGAGTTACTTTGGCCGCAGCCCTCGCCTGATCGAAAAGCAAAAGCGGGCTTGATCCATTACTTGACCCGGACTGCCCGTCGCATGCGATAGCCAGGTAAAACACCGCCGATTGCCTTGGTAACAACTCGACATTGAACGTGGCGCGAGCGGCGTCGAGCAGCGTGGGTCGAGGCCTAAAATACAACAGTGTTCGGCGGACAACGTCGTCCAGACCCCGATAGCGCAAAGCCACACGGCCGTCTCTTACCTCCGGCTTCAGATCATCGCCACGGGCTTTCCTCTTGAGTCCGCGAACCTCATAGATATCAGCGAAATCCGCCGCGAATTGCATTGTGACGGTAACATTGGCAGGTTGGATCCCGTGGTTCTCGATCTGCAGTTCCTGGTGGCAAACGCCCTGCCACAGAAATTTCTTCAATCCAAGATGCAGCGAGCCAAGCGGCAGGTACACGCGATCTTCCCGGCAAAGATCGGGGTTGGTGAGTGCGACCGTTAGTTGGTCGTTATCATCCCCGATCGTAGAGCTCAGAAAGAATGGTCTGGCGCCCTCCAACTGCAGCATCAGGCGAGAGAGAAATCGCGTCCCGTCGTGGTAGAGACCTTGCTCCCCGCTTTTCCCCGGACGAATATCGCCGTACTGATCAAAGAGCGCAAACGTATCGCCGTGCTTCAGGACTCGAATGGGCTCGTCAGTGAGACTCGAGTCGGCAAGGATGTGGTGGGCATCCTCTGGGCGGCCGCGCGCCGAAGAATCCTGATCTTCCGGCTGCTTCCTTATGAGACGTGGGAGAGTGTCGGCCATGCGGTCATCACCTCGTCGGAAGTTGCGTGAGGCGAAATGCAACGAGAAGAGGCTGCCTTCTCGATCAGCCGCGAATACACTTCCAAATAATCATGTGCCATACGCGTCGCATCGAACCGTTGTTCGAAGGCTCGCCGGCAAGCGCCGCGGTCGAGACGCGCAACGTCGCTTACAGCTTTAACCGCTTCGTCAACAGTGTCCACTACGAACCCGGTGACTCCATCGGAAAGGATCTCCGGCACTGAGCCGTTATTCCAGGCGATGACCGGGGTCCCGCACGCCAATGACTCGATCATCACAAGACCGAAGGGCTCCGGCCAATCGATGGGAAATAGAAACGCGTAAGCGTTGCCCATCAACTCATCTTTGTCCTTGCCGCCGACTTCGCCAATGAACTCGACGAACGATCTTGACTCCCGGAATAGCGGCTCAATCGAGCTTTGGTAATAGCTCCGATCCTCGTCGTAGATCTTCGCTGCTACTTTGAGTTGTCGCCCTGCCCTACGCGCGATCTCGATCGCGCGATCCAGCCGCTTTTCGGGCGAGATGCGGCCGACGAACAGGAGGTAATCTCCCGCTTGCTGCCGGAATGTGTGGAGGTGTAGTGGCAAGCCGTGATGAACCGTTGCCTGCCAATTGGCTTCGGGTAGCGGGCGGCGCTGGTCGTCCGAGATGGACACCAGCGCGGCCTCGGAATATTCATGAAAGAGACCACCCAAATCATGAGAAGTCACGCGGCCGTGCAACGTGGTGACGGTAGGTATCGAATGTCGGCGCAGCAACGGGAAATGCACATAGTCGCAGTGGAAGTGGATCACGTCAAACTTCCGCGCCTCGCGGAAAACCAACTCCACTAGCCGGACGTGGTGCGGCAGCGTCTCGCGGCAGTTCGGATCACGCCAAAGGGCTCGATCGCAAGCTGCCACCAATCTGGCGTTGGTTTCCGAGTCGCCGCTGGCGAATAGCGTCACCTCATGGCCCAACCGCACCAGTTCTTCCGTCAGATAGGAAACGACGCGTTCCGTTCCCCCGTATAGCTTCGGCGGTACGCTTTCATAGAGCGGAGCTACCTGTGCAATCCGCATACGAGAAAACTCTCCTTTGTGGTGAGCCGCATTCGAACGGTCACCTCTTTTGGTTGCAGACGCGAGTCTTGGGCAAACCATTGCGACGCTTCTCAAAATACGCGATTTCAATCAGAGTGGGCCATAGCTGAATCGATGCCTTGATCACGCCCACCACGTCGTCAACAATTCTCAGCAAATTTTGCTGGAAGAAGTCTGGCTCGAAACCGTAGAACGCCTTCTCCAGGCTGGCGGCGAACAGCCATAGCGCCTGCGCTCGGTCCGGGGTTCGCGCTCCCTCAGCCGCTTGCATGGCACGCCGGTGAAGCGCCACGATCTTTTCCAGGATTTCGCGCGCGTCGTCAGCGGTCACCTCACCGCTGTAATCGAAGCCGATCGTGAGCGCATCCATGTGACTAACCGTGGATTTGATCTTGCGTTTCAGGAGGTTGCACACCTCCTCGTTGAATATCTCCGTCGCGGGCGGATTTCGCATGTAGTTGCTCTTCAAGTGGTGTTGAGCCGCATCCACGTGAGCGGCAATAATGCCGTCTTGCTGAATCCAGATCCGGTAAATGTAGTCTTCGAAGCGCAGCCTGGTTGGGAAAAACGGTGGCAACCCGAACGTGTTGTCATACGCGGCAACGCCGCAATCCATGCGCCAGTTTTTTCGAGTAACCACCGGGCGGAAATTGACTAGAACGTATGTGTCGTTGAGGGCGTCGAGGTTCGTCTGGGCTTCATCCTCTAGGAACATTTCCAAAAAGTCGACGGCATCGATGTCGTTTGTGCCGGAACGAAAAGTCTGCGCAATCTTTACGCGAGAATTCTCAAGCACTTTCCCTCGCTGCAACATCAGGGAGTGCTCGCGCATCAAGCCTTTGCTCGCGTTTGTTTCGAGATCCATGGCGGTGTCCACCAAGAACTCACCACGTTCGTAATTATCGGGAACCTCGCTCACAGGTTTGCCGAGGGCGTCTAGGAAGGCCGAGATAATATCGAATGATTTGCGCGTGTAGCCGTTCTCGCCAAACTTGTGAAGTCTTCCCCGGCACACCTCGTCGTCACCAAGCGATTCGGGGCTGTACTCGACCATGCAATACGGCCGCATATCATCGTCGGAGCTGACCATCAATCCTCCGAGCGTATGCATCAAAGTGTAGTTGCGATTGCCGCCGTAACTGGGGCGAAACAGGCTCCTGACTAGCGATTCAAGCCGCTTGTCGCGCAACCGGCTATTCAAATAGCTAAGGAATTGTTCTTTCTCACGTGGGCCGACGTAATACAGATCCTGGTGGGTCTTCGTTTTTTCCAGCAGCGGAAAATACTTTTCTTGGTTCGCGGGAGTAGAGTCGTCGAATACAATAATCTCGGGTGAGTGACCGTTGCGCCAGAAATGTTCGTCGTATTCCTCTACCGTCTCGCCGACATCGCGGAGGCGGCGTGTGGGGATTACGAACGATAAACCATCATCGTTTTGCATATGTGCAGTGCACAACTTGGGGCAATGTTAGGAGCCTAAACCTAAACGCCGCATAAACGACGGCTTAGCATTTTGTAAACGAGGTCCGGGCCGTTGCCCCCAACCACAGCAGCATGGAGTCGAGTGTGGGCTTCCGAATGATACAGTCCCTCTTGATAAGCGATGGAAACTTTCTTGAGATCAGTGTTACTGCACTTCGGGCAGCGCAAGTCCATCTCGTCACCCCTTGCAGCCCCATATCGTAATGGGTCCCTAGTCTCTCTGATTAGCTCAATGTCCGAACAGTCGCCCGCATTCTCACTCGTACCCGAAGCAATCAAAGACGGAGTAGTTCGTGAACGCTTCCATCTCCTGATCCAACAGATGAATCCGCGTGTCCCTTGCTGCCTGGACCGACGGCACGAAACCATTCTCTTGTAGATGAGTCAGCCAACTTTCTATTCGCAAGAACGGCCTGGTCGCTGGGTTCTTAGACATCCGCCCATATACATACGATTCTGCGAGCTGTGATTCTCCTTCGCGCCGTTCTGCTGGTGTGAAGAGCACGACTTTCTTGGCCGCTTGCCCTGAAGCCAGTTCAGAATCCAAATGTGCTTCCAATCCTGCAATAAGTGATGGGTCTGCTACCGGACTCACATTACCGACCTCCGGCCAACTGACCTGACCGGGGATTTTTGTACCAGCCGAAGTGAGAGAGAATCTCTTACGAGGAGGAAGGCTGGTCATGTCAATCAAGAGGTACAAAGCGGAACAGATCGTGACATTGCTGCGACAGATCGAAGTGGGAATCGCGAACGGAAAGACCACCCCGCAAGCCTGCAAGGAAGTTGAGATCACCATGCAGACCTACTACCGCTGGCGGAAGGAATACGGCGGCCTGAAGCTGGATCAAGCGAAACGACTGAAAGAACTGGAGAGGGAAAACGCGAAACTCAAGCGAGTGGTGGCGGAGCTGTCGCTGGAGAAGCAAGTTCTCAAGGATGTAGCGGAGGGAAACTTCTAAGCCCTGAGCGGCGTCGCACGGCGGTGGAGCATGCGCGGGAGAAGTACGAACTCTCCGAGCGGCATGCTTGCCGGCTGGTGAAGCAGTGGCGCGGAACGCAGCGCTACCAGCCGATCCAGCGAGTGGACGAAGATGCGCTGACCCGAACCATCATCACGCTGGCCAGTGAGTATGGCCGTTACGGCTACCGGAGAATCACGGCGCTGTTGCGGATGGCTGGGTGGAACGTAGGCAAGGATCGGGTGCAGCGCATCTGGCGTCGCGAAGGGCTGAAGATCCCCAAGAAACAAAGGCCAAGGAGAAGGCTCTGGTTAAATGACGGCTCTTGTGTGCGGCTCAGGCCAGAGCGGGCGAATCACGTTTGGAGCTACGACTTCGTGAGTGCCATGACGCACGATGGGAGAACGCTGCGGATGCTGACGATGATCGATGAATACACGCGGGAATGCCTGGCGATCCGCGTGGCGCGGCGGCTGGGAAGCTACGAGGTAATCGAGGCTCTGGCAGATGTGATGTTGGGGCGAGGAACCCCGGAGAATAGTCGCTCGGACAACGGCCCTGAGTTCGTGGCCAAGGAACTGCGGACATGGTTAGCAAATATCGGGACGGGAGCGCTGTACATCGAACTGGGAAGTCCGTGGGAGAACGGGTACTGCGAGAGCTTCAATGGGAAGTTGCGGGATGAGTGTCTGAACGGCGAGACTTTTTACTCGCTCAAGGAGACCCAGGTTGTGATCGAGAACTGGAGAGTCGTATACAACACCAAACGCCCGCATTCGTCGCTGGGCTACAGGCCCCCGGCGCCGGGGGCCTGTAGCCCCTGGGGTCGACCCAATCAAGCTTCGCAGCCGATGGCTGTGATATAAACTCTCTCACTCGCCGTGGTACAAAAATTCGGGCTGGTCCTCCGTGCGAAAACTCATTCCTGCTTCGTAGCAGGCGAGGACCTACGCGGCAGCATCGTAGTGTTCCTTCGCCACGCCCTTGCCTGTCAAGTCGCGTGACTCCGAATCAGGCGTACTAGCGAGAATGTGATGCCAAGTACCCTCGCTCCAGATCGCAATCGAAGCGGGTCCGACAAATTGCACCGGCACAACATTCAACTTTGGCGATGCAATCCACAAGTCATCGTCGGAACCGCTCCGGGACTCGTGCCTCAGTTCCTGCCCGAAATGAAAGAGGCAGTACAGCATAAAACCCGCGGCCGCAATGCACAGACTCAGAAACATTGTAGTCGCCATGATGCCCTCCATCTGCCGCCATACCGCCTGCGGCCTATCGATCACGGTTCCCACGATACATCTCGCGCCCTAAACAGCGCATAAACGGCAGTTCCTTTTTGCCTTCTCACTTTGTAGCGCCGATCCCGACGC
>ODAK010005768.1_pt1 | contig 12533 bp, 13 predicted proteins | sample 1539591 | NCBI WGS metagenome assembly ODAK01 (sample SAMEA3539303, study PRJEB22396) | soil metagenome | biome: tundra; feature: field; material: soil | place: USA | collected 2010-05 | depth 0.15 m | reverse complement strand
GATCAACATTGCCATCATCAACATCGGTTACCTGGGCATGGTCCGCCAGTGGCAGGAATTTTTCTACGAGAGCAATTATGAAGCCACGCCGCTCGTCTCGCCCGACTTCGTGAAGCTCGCCGACGCACACGGCATCGCTGGTCGTGCAGTCAGCACACGAGCCGATGTAGCTGAGGCCGTCAACGCGGCGCGAATCGCTCCCGGCGCATTCCTGCTCAACTTCCTGGTCGAGAAGGAAGACTCGGTTTACCCGATGATTCCCGCGGGCAGCGCGCTCCACGAGATGATTCGTCGCCCCGGCAAGAACCCATTGGTTGAGTCGGCCGACGACGTGTAGGAAAACAGAGATCAGTTGGCAGAGATCACTTGTCTTCTGGAAAGGCCTTTATGCTGCACACATTCGTTGCTTATGTTGAAGACTTGCCCGGCGTGCTCACGCGCGTGGCCTCCTTGTTTCGCCGCCTCAATATCAACATCAATTCGCTCACCGTCGGCCGCAGCGAGCGGATAGGCCTCTCGAGACTCACTCTCGTCTGTGAAGCCTCGGCCGAAGCGGGCCATCGCATCCGCGCCAGCCTCTTCAAGCTTGAAAACGTAGTGGACGTCGACGACATTGCCCAGGCACCTTCTGTCACGCGCGAACTGGCCCTCATCAAGGTCGCGGCGACTCCACAAAGTCGTTCAAACATTTTTGAACTCGTCGAAGTGTTTCGCGCCCGTATCGTCGATCTGGCTCCCGAGTCGCTCATGATTGAGATGACCGGCGTGGAGAGCAAAATCGAAGGGCTCATCCAGGTGCTTAACGAGAGCGAAGACCGCGTGCTTGAAATCTGCCGCAGCGGCAAGATGACCATGCGGCGCGGCCACCACACCAGCCGTGTGCTGCGAGCCATGGGCGCCAGTACTGAAGAGAAATCCGACACCGAGAGTCAGCCCGCCGAAGCAGTTGAAGAGAGCGCCGACATCGAACCGGCATAGAAAAGACTCTCATTCAACTTCTTTCGCCACTCCGTCGGCGCTTCGCGCGCAGTATCATTCTGACTTGGAAGGATCACACATGGACGCTGACAGCAAAGCATGCCCGGTTTGCGGAGAAACCATCAAGGCCGCGGCGATCAAGTGCCGCTTTTGCAACACCGACCTAGCCAATTACTCCGCGGCCAAAGAGGTCGAGACGGAGCGCGACCTGTTCGTAGGTCATCCGGCACTGATCTACACCGTTGGCCAGCTCATGCCATTCCTGATCGTAATCGCGATCACGGCTGCTGCGGGATACGCCATGTCGGCAGGCTACATCGAATCGTCCAGTCAATACAAACTTTACTTGTGTCTATTTTTTGTGGCCGCGTGTACGCTCATCTGCCTCGTCTATTACACCAAGAGCCGCCGCGTTTTCTACCGCATAACCACGCAGCGCATCAAGCTTGAACGCGGTCTTTTGTCCAAGGTGCAGGAGTCGCTCGAGCTCTTCCGCATTGACCATTTTGAATTGCGCAAACCTCTCGGCAGCAGACTGCTGGGTCAATCCTCTCTGCATCTGTTTTCTTCTGACGCGGAGCTCAACAATTTTTCAGTCTATGGTGTGCCGCATCTTGAAGCACTGGCCGATCAACTCCGCGAACGCGCCCGCCGCAGTCTGACAACTTTCGTCAAGGCTTAGAAAACTCGGCGCGCTCAACCACATTTCGAATACATTCCCAAAGCAAGCAAAGGAAATCAAAACAATCATGGCGAAGACTTACTACGATCAGGATGCTGACCTCTCCCTCATTCAAGCGAAGAAGGTGGCCATCATCGGCTACGGTTCGCAGGGACACGCACACGCCCTGAGCCTGAAGGACTCCGGCGTTCATGTGAAGGTGGGCCTCGCGCCCAATTCCAAATCCATCGCCAAGGCGCAAAAGGCCGGCCTTGAAGTTGCGACCGTTCCCGAAGTCACCAAGTGGGCCGACGTCGTGATGGTCCTGGTCCCGGATCAGACCGCGGCCAAGTTGTATGCCGAAGAGATTGGACCGAATCTCAGCGCGGGCAAAATGCTCCTGTTTGCGCACGGCTTCAACATTCACTTCAAGACCATCCTGCCAGCCAAGGACATCGACGTAGGCATGGCCGCGCCCAAGGCTCCAGGCCACCGTGTTCGCGAGGTCTTCACAGAGGGCGGTGGCGTCCCGGGCCTCATCGCCATCCATCAGGATGCGACCGGCAACGCACATGCTCTCAACCTCAGCTATCTCAAGGGCATCGGCTGCACGCGCGCCGGAGTGCTCGAGACCACGTTCAAAGAAGAGACCGAGACCGACCTCTTCGGCGAACAGGCCGTGCTTTGTGGCGGCGTCAGCTCCCTCATCAAGGCTGGTTATGAAACTCTGGTCGAAGCTGGCTATCAGCCTGAGAGCGCCTACTTTGAAGTGCTGCACGAGCTCAAGCTTATCGTCGACCTCATCTATCGCGGCGGACTCGCCTACATGCGCTACTCCATATCCGACACCGCGGAGTGGGGCGACTACGTCAGCGGCCCGCGCGTCATCAACGCAGAGAGCCGCAAGGCGATGAAGCAGATTCTTACCGAAATTCAGAACGGCGAATTTGCCAAGCGCTTTCTCGCCGACCAGAATTCCGGGCGCAAGGAGTTCCAGGCCTTCCGCGACGCTGAAGCAAAGCATCCGATTGAAGTTGTCGGCAAGCAACTTCGCGCCAGCATGCCTTTCCTTGACCCCGTCACCGTAGAAGAAGTCTCCAAGACGCGGTGATCAGCGCTCCAACACGCACGTTATGGCCCTGCAAGGCGATGCTTTGCAGGGCCATATCATTCGGCGCCGTTCTTAGCGCATGCTTTAGGCGCTTTGAAATTGATCACATTTTTACCGCTTTCTGACTCGGCGCATCTCGCCATCGGCTATCCTGAGGGTGCCCCGCCGGAGGTCCACCGGATGCTTACCCCCACCCTGACCCCGCCTGCCTGTCCCACGCCCGCCGAAACCATAGCGGTTGCACTTGATCGCGTAGTTCCCTTGCAGGGTTTGTCACTTGAAGATCGCCTGTGGATCGCGCACCACGGCGAGGAGATCATCGCCCAGCCGGGCGACATTCTCTTTGAAGAGGGCGCAATCGCCGACCGCATGATCCTGATCCTGAAGGGCGAGATTCATGTGCGCCGTAAGCGTGGCGGCCCTATGGAACTGTTCATCGGACGTGCCGGCGCGATGACGGGATTGCTGCCATTCTCGCGAATGAAGTTTTCAGGCGGCCAGGGCTTTGCTGTTTCTCCGGTCTGGGCTCTCACAGTGAACAAGGCCCTCTTCCCTGAGATGCTTGAGGCAATACCAAGCATGACGCAGCGCGTGGTTTCGACACTGCTCGATCGGGTGCGCGAAGTGACGCGCATCGAACAGCAGGCTGAAAAGCTCTCGGCGCTCGGGAAGCTCGCCGGCAACCTGGCCCATGAACTCAACAATCCTGCGTCTGCTGCCCAGCGAGCAGCCTCCAACCTGGTCCATGAGCTGCGCTCGAATCGCGAAAACCGTTTCAAGCTGGTCAATCTTTGCCTGAGTGAAGAGCAGATACAAGGCATCGAGAACTGGGAGCAGTGCCTTATCAACCGGCCCACAGAACACGACCCGAAAGATGCGGGTGCGCTGATCAACCTCGAAGAGGAATTGCGAGCTTGGCTCGCGGCGTTGCCTTGTGAGGGAGCCTGGGAGGTCGCAGCGCAGCTCGCCGAGCAAAACGCCACAGTTGCCGACCTCGACGAGCTCCGCACGCTGCTGGGCCCTGACGAGACGTGTGTATCTCTTGAATACTTCGCGCGCTACCTGCGCTCTTCACGCTCGGTTGAAACGCTCGTTCACTCTTCAGCGCGCATCTTCGACCTCATCAGCGCGGTGAAGGCATACGCCTTCATGGATCGCGCACCGATCCTCGAAGTGGATGTCCCCGCAGGTCTCGACGCTACTGTACAGATGCTGCAGTCGCGCATGAAAAACGTTCATGTTGAGCGCGACTATGAACCGAACCTGCCCCGCATCAGCGCGTATGGCAGCGAACTCAACCAGGTGTGGACCGCACTGATTGAGAACGCCCTCGACGCTCTTGCCGACACGGGGAGCGGAGGCCAGCTTAAACTGACCTGCCGTCTCGAAGGCGAAATGATGCTGGTAGAAATCTGGGACACAGGACACGGCATTCCAGCAGAATTGCAGGATCGCATCTTCGAACCGTTTTTCACTACCAAGGCGCCTGGCCAGGGGCTCGGCTTGGGGCTAGACAATGCCATGCGCATTGTTCGCAAACACCGCGGCCACCTCAGCGTTCGTTCCGATCCGGGATCAACATGCTTCCGTGTGCGGCTGCCGCTCGATCAGTTGCAGGCCTACTAACGCGGTACATTCGCAGCCAGCCGCAAAACATAGGAACAATCGAATGGCAACAACGAATGAGAAAACGCTGAAAACGACGATGGCCCCGATCCTCTCGGTGCGCAACGGCCCTGTCGCGGTTGATTTCTACAAGGCTGCTTTCGATGCCACCGAGATGTTCAGAATCGACGGCGAAGACCACAAGGTTGTGGCGCAATTAGGTTTGGGTGAGTCCGATTTTTGGGTCGCTGATGAATCACCGGCGCACCAGAATTTCAGTCCCGAATCGCTCGGCGGCGGATCCGTACGTATGGCAATCGTCACGGAAAATCCGGATGCGATGTTTGATCGGGCCATCGCAGCGGGTGCCACCGTCATTTTTCCGGTCGCTGACCAGGATTACGGTTGGCGCCTCGGCCGTGTTGTCGATCCATTTGGCCATCACTGGGAGATTGGCAAACCTCTTTCCTGAGAAAATTACACCAAAGGCAAAATTGATGAGAGGCCCCGAAACAATCGAGACCGCTCGCCTGCTCCTGCGCAGACCGCGGCCGAGCGATGCAGACGCTGTCTTCCGGCGCTACGCATCCGATCCGGTAGTGACTCGCTTTCTAAGCTGGCCGACGCACCGCAGCGTGGCCGATACGCTCGCCTTTCTCTCGTGGAGCGACTCGGAGTGGCAGCGGTGGCCTGCCGGGCCGTATCTGGTAGTGGCGCGCGATGGCAAGCCGGGCGCGCTTCTCGGTAGCACCGGCCTCTCATACAAAAGCCCAAGTCGCGCGGTGACGGGCTACGTTTTCGCCAAGGATGTGTGGGGCCAGGGATACGCCACTGAGTCACTGCAAGCGATGGTGGGGCTTGCACAACTGACTGGAGTCGAGCGTCTCGAAGCTATCTGCCACGTGGATCACCGGCCGTCGGCCACCGTACTGGAGAAGTGCGGCTTCGAGAGGGAAGAGGTCAAACGCGATCATTTCGCGTTCCCGAACCTCGCGCCGCAAAAGCGATCGGACGTGTTCAGCTACGTCCGGCTTTTCTAGCGGTCAAAACGACACGTCGACCGGCTCGGTTACGCGCAACACCGACTGCTGCCCGGTTTGCTGCTTCCATGCCGCGCGTATGGCTTCAACCTTGTCGCGGTTTTCCCTGGTATTCGGATAATCGATAATCAGCAGCTTCGACCGGATCCGCGAAGGCGACGTTGCGCCCTTGCTCTGCCATTGGCCGTAAACGTCGAGTACGCTCAGCCCGGACGGGAACCTGGGCGTCACTTCACGGTCAAGAAACTCCCGCCATTGAGTCTCGCTGATCCCCTTCCCGGAACGCTCGGGACGGTTCTGTACATCGGCAGCTTCGAGGCCGAAATACAGCTTCGTATCAACCCAACCGTGCGTTTGCCCGGGATGAGCTGGATCGCCGGTCAAGGTGGGCGCGGCGGTTGTCACTGAGATAGGTTTGTGTGCGCAGCCTGCCACTGCAAACAACAGCAGTGATGTCAGTAAGGCCTGAGGAATGCGCATCCGTTCTCCGGGGCAATGGAATTCCTACTTCTCCACTTCAACTCCGCGCCAGAAAGCTACGTATCCTTTAATCTTGCGCGCGGCCGGCTTCGGGTCGGGATAGTACCAGGCCGCATCCGGGTTATCTTGCCCGTCAATCAGCAGGCTGAGATAACGCGCCTGACCCTTCCACGGGCATGTGGAGGTGGTACTGCTGGGTCGAAAATATTCCCGCTTGAGGCTGCCGTCAGGAAAGTAAACATTTCCTTCAACTGTCTCAGTTGTTTCGCTTTCGGCAATCACTTTGCCGTTCCATATCGCTTTTGCCATGGTCTTTCCCTGTTAACCGAACACACCGTTTCCTACCCGCGCTCACGCACCGGGTAGGCTAACGGATAAGACACTAACAGAGATCGCTGGGCAAGGCGAGTCCCGATTCACAATGGCTACTACTTGGCCGCTGCAATCGAATCGACGTGCACAGTCTTTTTGTCCGCATCGGCGGTCGCGGTGATGGTGACATGATCGCCATAGAATGCCTTCACGGCCTCTGGATTGTCGATCGTCCAGACGGCCTTTTTGGCCTCATCCACAAATACCGGGGTCATGCCGCCGTTGATGCACTTCTTCACACATGCCGACCCTGTTCCGGCGTGCTTGGCGCCGCACATCGAGTCAGATATCCAGCCATTGATAGTGGTGGAGTCTGCGGCGCTCGCCGCAATTGCGGCAAACGAGAACATTGCAACCAGTACCGCTACGATTCGTTTCACTTGACCTCCGTGAGAATGGGGATTGCTACCGCTCTCTATCATGCTCTTTCGCTTGCCTCTGGCACAAGCCACGAACTCACACGCGTTCACGCGATGAAAATATCAAGCGGTCGCTTTCGCACTTGCCTGGAGGCCTTTGCGCCGATCCTCGACACCTTTCAAAACTGCTGTATAGCGCGCCGATGCAGCTGTAAACCGATGGATGAGTTCTGAAGTCTTAATCATAAATGTCGGGTTCTTCTGTCGGATTTCGTCCAGGATATGCGAAAACTTCGCGAGCAGGAAGAAGCCCTCCGCGTTGCTGTCGACAAAAAGCTCCGCCGAAAGCGCACCGTGCAGCACCATGGCCGCGGCCATTTCCCAGTAAGTGACCACCTGGCGAAAGAACGCGCTGTGCGGATCGGCTGGATTGGAAATGACCTGGAAGAATTCCTCCGCGGTGTTTGGCCAGAATTCGCCGGTCATCCACGCTCGTGCTTGGCGCATCAGCGGTTCTGTGCGCAATTGATAAAGCTTCAGAATGATTTCAGCGTCGGCGGGGGTTGCGAGCATACGTTCCATGAGCAAGTCTCCGCTGCCCATAGTAACGGATTCAGTCGGGAAATGTGCGGGGTGCGTCAGCGTGCGGCTCGTGGACCGGCAATCCCGAGCCGCTGGTGCAATCTCCCGCTCTCAATAATCAGGCCGGTTGTAGTTCTTTATCCCCACTTGCCTTTTCAGTTACAGGCCCGTGCGTAGCTGCCGCAGGCGGAGGAGGCGGATCGCCGATTCGCTTCGAATAAGTACATGTGATTGTCGGCTTCTCCGCTTCGGCTGGCGTTGTCTTCTTGCCGCGCTTCTTTGCCGGCGCCGCTTCTTCCTCCGCGCCCTTCTTCTTGTTGGGGCACTCGAGGAAAATACCCGAGCGCAGGGTCTTCTCAAGCAGATAGGGGCTCTTGCAAATCGGGCACGGCTCGGCGACCGGTTTGTAATTTGACGTGAAGTCGCACTTGGGGTAATTGGTGCAGCCCCAGAAGACATTTCCGCGGCGCGCCTTGCGCTCGGCGAGATCGCCCACTCCGCACTTGGGGCACTTCATTCCCTCGATGAGGTTCTGCTTCACGTACTTGCACTTGGGGTATCCTGAGCATGAAACGAATTCGCCGTACGCGCCCTGACGCAACACCAGGGGCTTGCCGCAGACCGGGCAGTCTTCGCCTGTCGGTTTTGGAATAGCCTGCTTCTGCTGTTGCTTCTGGCTGAGCTTGCGGAACGTCTTGCACGGTGGATCTTCGTTGTATCCAGGGCACGACATGAACATGCCGAACGGTCCGCGCCGCAGCACCATCACCCGTCCGCAGTTCTCGCAGTACTCTTCCTGCTCGCCGGCTTCCTGTGCCTCGGGCGTATTCATGTCAGGCTTGCCCGCGGTGTTCTCCTTGGTGAACGTGCAGCTGTTTTTGTCTTTCTTGTCATATGCCGAACACGCGAAGAATGTACCGAACTTGCCCCACTTCAGCACCAGCGGCGATCCGCAGAGGTCGCACTTCTCGTCCGTGACGATCTCCATGCGCTTGATGGCTTCCATGTTGGATCCGGCATCTTTCAGCTCCTCTTCAAAGTGGTCGTAGAAGCCGTTGAGCAGAACGGTCCACTTCTCCTTGCCTTCCTCGATGTCATCCAGTTCTTCTTCGAGCTTGGCCGTGTAGGCAACGTCGAAGATGTAGGGGAAATTCTTCACTAGTAGATCGCAGACTACCATGCCGATTTCAGTGGGAAAGAATCGCCCGCTGATCTTGCTCACGTACTCACGATCCTGAATGGTGTTGATGATCGATGCGTACGTTGACGGCCGGCCAATACCGCGCTCTTCCAGGACCTTGACCAGGGAGGCCTCATTGAATCGCGGAGGCGGCGTAGTGAAGTGTTGCTCATCGAGCAGTTTTTCAAGTTCCAATGCCTTGACGTTGTCGAGGTTGGGAAGCTTGTTCGCCGACTCGTCGTCTTCATCTTTCTTGTCTTCAAGAACCTCGTAGACCTTGAGGAATCCATCGAAGCGCAACACCGAGCCGCTGACGCGGAAGTCATAGGTCTTCCCCGTTTTCGCGGAGACCGCTGCAATCTTCGCTGTCGTCACGTCTGAGATGGCAGGCGTCATTTGCGACGCAACGAACCTCTGCCAGATCAGGCGATACAACTTGAGCTGTTCGTCGGTAAGATAGCGCGCAATTGATTCCGGTGTACGCGCGGCATCGGTCGGGCGAATGGCTTCGTGCGCATCCTGCGCGTCCTTCTTTCCCTTGTACACATTGGCGGATGCGGGCAAATATTTCGAGCCCAACTGCTTCCCGATCCATTCTCTTGCGCTCTCGATCGCATCCGGCGATACGCGCGGAGAATCGGTACGCATGTAGGTAATGAGGCCGGTCGTCCCCTCGGAACCAATATCGACGCCTTCATACAGCCGCTGCGCCACACCCATGGTGCGCCGCACGTTGAATCCCAGTTTGCTCGATGCATCGCGTTGCAACTGGCTTGTGATGAAAGGCGCCAGGGGCTTGCGCTGTTGCTCTCTCGACTGCACCGAGGCAAGCGACCACTTCGCTTTGTCGAGCGCGGAGACCACTTCGCGCATCGCTTTTTCATCGGGTAATGCATTGGCAATGAACTGGTCCTTGCCGTCCTTGTCTTTGCCGTTCCCAACACGAACCGGCTCGCCGTCGATGCCGACAAAGCGCGCTTTGAAAGTCTTATCAGCCTGCTTTTCAGGGTGAAGCATCGCGTCGAGTGTCCAGTACTCGACGGGTTGGAATGCGCCGATCTCCCGCTCGCGTTCCACAATCAATCGCACGGCCACGGTCTGCACACGCCCTGCCGACAATCCCCTGCGCACCTTGTCCCACAACAGCGGCGATATCTGGTAGCCCACCAGGCGGTCGAGCACACGGCGAGTCTGCTGCGCGTCAACGAGATTCTGATCGACATCGCGTGCATGTTTGAATGCTTCCTGGACAGCCTTCTTGGTGATCTCGTTAAAAGTCACGCGGCGAATCTTTTTCCGCTCTTTAGCCGACGTTCCTAATTGGATAGCAAGATGGTACGCAATCGCTTCGCCTTCGCGGTCCGGGTCAGGCGCCAGGAAAATTTCGTCTGCGGCGGCGCCAGCTTTTTTTAGCTGCGCCACAACTTTGACTTTGTCGGGAGAGACGACCAATGTTGGTTCGAAGGTGCGATGGTCCAATTCCACACCGATATCCTTCTTCGGCAGGTCCATGATGTGACCCACTGAAGCCAGAACCTCGAAACCCTTACCTAAATATTTCTCGATCGTCTTTGCCTTCGCAGGAGATTCGACGATCACCAGTGATTTGCTCATTGCCATCCTTAATTCTGATCCGGTCCGGGCTATTTGACTCAGCCCGGATAATTCTGTCGCTCGTACGTGTATTCATTTCGCCGCGCATATGGCCCGTTGACCCGCACTTCAAAAACATCTGCGAAGCTGGAAACTAACACGGAATACATCTTCGTTTCCACTAGCAAAGTGAATTTTCAGGCCCGAACGTGCTTACAACACTATGCGCAAACAGCATCAAACATGCGAAGAATCGCACAAATCGTCGGCTAAATTAAAAAAATGAAAAAGCGCTTTCACATCGTGCGAACGTAATTCTTTCCCGGCAAGCACCGCACGCGGCCCGTGATTTCAAGCTCGAAAAGCGCCGTAAATACTTCCGAAGAGGTCAGTTGAGTTTCCAGCATTTCGAGTATCTCATCGATCTGCAGGGACTCGTCTGTGCGCAGAACCTCAAGCAGGATCGACTCTTCAGGCCGCAACACCGGGTCCGGCAAGAGAGATGCGACAGGTTCTTGTTTGGATTCATTCCCGGCTGCGGCTTCGAGCTCTAAACGCACCTCGGAGGGCAAATCTTCCCAGATATCTTCCCACGTCGCCACCAGCTTTGCGCCCTGCTTTATCAAGGTGTTAGGCGTCCAGGAATTCTTGTTGGTCACATTGCCGGGAACCGCATACAAATCGCGATTCTGCTCTGCTGCGCAGCGTGCAGTCACGCGGGTACCTGAGTTCTCCGCTGCCTCGACTACCAGCACGCCAACACTGAGCCCGCTCAAAATTCGGTTGCGACGCGGAAAATTTTGCGGAGCAGGAAAAGTGCCCATGGGAACTTCGCTAACGATTGCTCCGCCCGTCGCGAGAATTTCCTCCGCCAGCTTTTTATTTTCTTTGGGATAAATGACGTCGATCCCGGTGCCCCAGACCGCTACCGTCGGCGTGCGTGCGGCGAGCGCGCCTCTATGCGCACATGTGTCTATGCCCCGTGCCATCCCGCTCACAATCAGCAGGCGTCGCGCGGCCAGATCCCGCGCCAGCATCTCCGCCATTCCCGAGCCGTAGGGCGATGGATGCCGCGTGCCTACGATCGCAATCGATGGAAACGATAAGAGGCGCTTATCGCCGCGCACCCATAGGACTGGCGGTGGATCGTAGATCTCCTTGAGGCGCTCGGGGTATTCCGAGCAGCCGAATGTGACGATGGTCGCGCTTTGTTCCGCTATGCGCGCCCATTCCTCTTCAGCTGCCTTGCGAGCCTTGCCGTCAAAAATATATTGCGCAGCTTCTGCGGGGAATCTCAGACCCTCAAGAGACGTGAGCGGGAGACTGAATATCTGGCTGGCCGCGTCGAGGTTTTTGACCGCGTCCAGAATGCGCCTCGGCCCGAGTCCCGGCGTCAGGGCAAGTGCCAGCCAGCCGAGCCGATCTTCATCTAAACGAGGGACTTCCGCTGTGTTGGCCGGGTCTGTTATTTGCTGGTGCAATGTCGTCATTTAAAGCACAAGTATGCCGGGGCACACGTCAAATTTCTTAAGAATTAACTAAAAACCGCATGTTTTGGTAATTGCGCTCACATTAAGCCGACGCGCTCGGGAAGTCAAGCGCCGGGATCGGACCGATGAACTAACCCCAGATATCCCAATGGATGAATTGATAGTCTAAAGGAACGTGAGTAAGACTTCCGATCGTCGATTGCGCGTTGCTGCTATCCGCTTTCTCAATCCTGCGCCGCTCATGTGGGACTTCGAACACCCTCCGCTCAGCGCAACCCTTGCCAACCGCTATCAGATTGACTGGATGCTTCCGGCTGAGTGCGCCGACCGCCTGGTCAGCGGCGCGGCCGACATTGGACTGGTCCCGATCGCGACGCTGGCCGCAAGCCCCAGCCTGCGCATTCTGCCCGGGTGCACCATCGCTTCAAAAGGCAAGGTGCGTTCCTTGCTACTCGTGCGCCGCGCCAGCCAGCCACTCAATGCGCTGCGCAGCGTGGCCGCAGATACAGCCAGCCGCACCACCCTTGCCTACGCGCGCATTCTGTTTCATAAATGGGGCAACGGCACGGTTCCTTTTCTACCCATGGTGGCAGAACTCGATGCCATGCTCGATCATGCCGACGCAGCGATCATCATAGGCGATCCAGCGCTGATGGCCCTTGAAGAACGCGCTAACCGTTTCGAGCGCACTGGTGAGGAGCTTGTTTACCACGATCTCGCCGAGGAATGGCACTCCCTCACCGGCCTGCCGTTTGTCTCCGCAGTCTGGGCAGCCGCGCCGCATGTGCTCGATGATGAAACGGTTATTGAGGATTTCATTCGGTCGCGGGATCACGGCCTCAGCAGCATCGACCAGCTTGTAAGGGAATGGTCGCGGCAACTGCCGCTTTCAGAAGAAACGATTCGCAACTACTTGACCGCAAACATTCACTACATTCTCGACGAGGAATGCATTGAAGGCATGTGGGGATTCTTCCGCATGGCTGCTGAATTCGGCGTGTTGCCGGAGTACGAATTCTCGATGGATGAGCTCGCCGTCTAGCGCGTGTAGACAGGCACCCGCTCGTCGCCGGGACGGACCT
>ODAK010005767.1_pt1 | contig 12533 bp, 13 predicted proteins | sample 1539591 | NCBI WGS metagenome assembly ODAK01 (sample SAMEA3539303, study PRJEB22396) | soil metagenome | biome: tundra; feature: field; material: soil | place: USA | collected 2010-05 | depth 0.15 m | reverse complement strand
GGAGGGAGCTGCAAATAATTCCCATACTTAGCGCTGAGAACCGCGTCATAGCCGCCAGGAGCCCGATATCGTCGCTCTCCAAAGGGCAATTCAACTACATCGGAGTAGGCCGAGGCTGGGACGCATTCGGGATATCCCCACACAGTAACTCCAGCAAGGCCGCTGTCCTCTGCAGAATATCGACTTGCGCGAGATGAGGTTTTGTAAATAAGCCAATCAAGGGATATAAGTTTAGCGACGGGCTTCACCAACACGAGCACGGACTCACGTAGTTTGGACCGCTTAAAACTACTTGGCAAATGATGTGAATACATCAGTGCACGCAGAAGACGGAGTGTCTGCCCATGAACCCATCTGATAACGACGCCGGTAGGCCATCCATCAAGCGGGAATACATCGATATTAATGCCAATTTGATAATCGACATCATCAGCCTCAATGGACAAAGTCCCCTGATTGTCGACGATCTTCGCGAATGGCCACGGAAATCCTGGCGCTGTAGAGGGGCTACGTAGAGAGAATCCATTTATAGCCCCCTCTTCTGAGGCGATTGAATGAAGCCGGTCATAGTCGCGTCTTGGCATTGTTACATCGATATCGTCGTCCCATGGAATGAAACCCTTGTGACGAACAGCACCTAGAAGCGTTCCAGCATACAAGAAATGGCTCAGGTCATTGGCTACGCAAAAGTCCGCAAAAGAACTCAAGATCTCAGTTTGCGCTGCGCGCAATTCGCTCTGAGTGAGCTTTGTCCAACCCGCAAGATCGGTCATGCGAACTCCATTAGCAGGTCGCGCTGCTTCTGTCCTGCGGATACCGCGGTAAATCATTCTTTGATCTCCCAAAGACATGCTGTTGGAGCTGCGCTTTCCGTGGCTGTCTGCCATCTACGTAGCCAGTGGGCTTAATATTATACTAGACTTGATGCTACATCGATAGCCGCCGCCATGTCAGGCAACTTCCCAACTCCGTCCTCAAACGTTAGCCAGATGGAGCCTGGACTATCAGGCCTCTCGACTACCCTGATTGACCCGAGGTGACTCGTCATCGGCGTCACATGTCCCTGTGGGTTACGCAGCATGAGATCCGGCATGGCGATATTCACCACCGTCGTGGTCGCTGCTGCCATCGCGTTCGTAGTTACTGGCTTCGCAGCTTCCACTGACTCTGCCCATACGCCTGCGCCTTTGCCGGTAAACCAGGCCTCTTACCTGGGGGTCTATGACCATGGGGCGCTCCAGACCTATCAGCCGATCGCGGCTTTCACAAGGGCGATCGGCAAGCAGTCGAACCTGGGCGGATATTACAGCGGATGGGGAGAACCTTTCGAGAGCGCGTTCGCAGAGAGGGTCCGCCGACACAATGCGATCACGATCCTGCAGTGGGATCCCACTCTTGCCTCGGTCCCGAAGATCGCCTCGGGCGGGTACGACAGCTACCTACGGTCGTTCGCGGACAGCGTCCGCACCTTCGGCCATCCGGTGGTCATCGGCTTCGGGCACGAGATGAACGACAACTGGTACTCGTGGGGCTACGGGCACCTGCCCGCCCGCACGTTCGTGGCGGCGTGGCGGCACATCGTCACGCTGTTCCGCGCTTGGCACGCTGACAATGTCACCTGGCTGTGGACGCTGCAAGCGGACGAGCCCGGCACCGGTCCGATAAGATCCTGGTGGCCGGGCGCTAAGTACGTGACCTGGGTCGGCGTCGACGGCTATTACTACCATCCGTCCGAGACCTTCTTCAGCATCTTCGGCAAGACCATTGCTGAAGTGCGGGAATTTACCGGACTGCCGGTGCTGCTGTCCGAGGTCGTGGTGGGTCCGGGTGCCGACCAGGCGCGGAATATCCCCGATCTGTTCGCCGGGATGCGCGAGTACGGCACGCTTAGGCTGATGTGGTTCGACATCACCCAGCACAACGGGACCAACACCAGGGTTCACTACAGACCTCCTGTGGCCGAGGCGGCAGAACTCGAACTTACTTCAGACTGACTGGTTAGCAGCCGACGGTAGTGCTTCTCATACAGGCTCGTTACTGTTTCGGCGCTGAACTGTTCCGCCAGCAGCAGCCCGGCCGAGCCCATGGTGCGGCGAAGCTCCGGGTCGTCGTCGAGACGCCGGATGGCTGCCATCAGCTCGGTGGTATTCCCCGGCGCCACGAGAAGTCCGGAGGTGCCGTCGCGGACGATTCCCGGCAGCGCACCGATCCGCGAGGCCACGACCGGCACCGCCGAGCGCATGGCCTCGAGCGCTACCAGTCCGAAGCCTTCTTGGCACAGGCTAGGAACCAGCCCAATTCGTGCGTGATGCCATGCATCCATGACTTGCTGGTGAGGCACATCAGTCTTGACCACGACGCCTGGAGGCCAGCTTTTCGGAGTATCCTCACGGCGTGTGCCGATAATCACCAGCGGTCGCCTAAGCTTTCCGCTCGTATAAGCGTCGAGCAGCCAGTTTAGTCCTTTGTGACGTCCCAGTGCCCCCACAAAAAGGAAGTAATCCTCGACGGGCAGCCAGGATGGTCGTTGCCCAGAGAGGGTTGGCTGCGACGAAACAGGTGGAATAACGCTGATCGCGCAGCCGCGCGGTAGCGTCCCCCGGCTGGATTCTGCAACGTACCGGCTGATGGCGACCCAAGAGTCGACTCGATTGTGCAGCGGTCGGACCGCGCGCAATCCCATCGTGAGGGCTGTGCCATTCACGGTGCCGTATTGGCCTGGCGCGCAGCGCAGGCAGGCGCCGAGTCGTGGCCCAGAGCATGGCCGGAGACCATTACGCATCAATGTTCTCCGCACGCATGGGACGCCATAGTCATGCATGGTCACAACCAGTTGGAACCGGCGGTGCGACGCTATCGCCAGGCACGAGTAGGTGATCCAGCCCTGCGTGTGCACGACATCGGGGCGCGTATCGTCAATGATGGCCCTAAGTCTCGCCATTACTCCAGGATCCGGTATCGGCGGATGGAATGGAACATCGGACCGCATGTGCCGATTGGCCAAGAGCTGGCTGGACCAGCCAGCGATTCTGCTGATGTGGACCCCATCGACAGTTTCTTCATCCGCCGTGCCGGGCAGGCGTGCCGTCGCGACCGTCACCTTGTGACCACGCGACGCGAGTCCCCGAGAGAGAGACTTGACATGCTGCTCCATGCCGCCTATGAACGGTTCGTACAAGTCGGTGACCTGCAGGATTCTCAGTGGTCGGCGCATATGATCACAGGTCTCCGAATCTGAACATAGGCGGGCAGGCTTGCGATGGCCCCGATGATCTGTGCTCCAAGCCAGGCCGCACCTACGCCGGCGATGCCCAGTGACGGCATGAGAATCCACGCGGCCGCCAGAGTCACTACAAGGATGCCGATATTCAGTCCAGCAGAGTACGCTAGTCGGTGAGTGACTCGGAAAACTGTCACCGCCACGTTGGACACCGCGTCCGGCAGAGCTGAAATCGCTAGCAAGATCAACAGTGAATATCCGGCTTCCGCGTACCGGGTACCGAACAGTCCTAGGATGAGCCTGCCGCCGACGACCATGACCAGCATGGTTGGTAGCAATATTGCGGCAATCACACTAAGGGCCTTAACCACGTATATCTGAAGGCTGTTCCGTGGCACATGTTGTAAAGCATGGTCAACAATCGATTGTCGAAGTTCCCCAGGCAAGTTATGTCGGTACTGCTGGCGCCGCCCGTATACCGGGCTCGTTTGGCAAAGTCCTCACCATCAAGGAGCGTCACGAATTGTGGAACAGTCGGCACTTCCTTAAGCCTCATGAGCTCCCTCCCATGTTCTGCAGCCTTGCTGGACTTCACCGGGGTAGCAGCGTGACATGCAAGAGCAGGTCGACAAGGGGACGACCGGCAGAGACCCAACCAGTTGGCTGTACCACTGCTTAGATCGGCTCGGCTCTAGATTTTCAGCCGGATCTGAGCTGGTTACCTCAGCGGCGGGAAAGTGGCTCTTGTAGCGCCAGCGGCCTCCCTGTCCGGCGGCGATCTTGAGCGTGGGTAAGAGGCCGACGTTTAGTTCACGCTAACGTCCCCGTTCAAAGCCCTCCGCTATCGATGCCAGGCTGATTCGGGCAGCCGTGTTGTCGGCGGGGTCTTATCGAACAGATCCCCTGTAAGCCACATGTACTAGCATGCCAGGTTACCTAGAGGTTGTCCTGATTTTCGGCAAAGTCGATGTGGCGGTCCCGCGTGAGTTCGACCAGTTCGGTCGTCTGATAGAACAGCCAGTCCAGGAAGGCGTGGGTGGCGCGCCGGAGTCCGGATCAGCACCCGCCGCCGCGCGTCCTTCGGCAGCTGCGCCAGGGCTAGCCTCGTCGGGACCACGTGATCGGGCGGTGTTGGACCCGGCGCTGCCAGGCCGCAACATGGCCAGCGGCTCGCGCTGGCGGCAGGGCCATGGTTGGCGAACATGGTCAGCGGTTAGGTCATAGGTCTTCTTCCAGGGGTCACCGCAGCCTCATCAGAGTACGAGGTCACGATGGTCGCTCGATGTCTACCAAAACCTGGCCGCCATCGGCGCCGGGCGCTTGGCAGTCGGCCAGCATCCGGGCCTGCTGTCGCGCCGCGGCCCGTGCAGCCCGGGTGACTTTCAGCGCAGCCGGCGAATCCGTCGGCCCCGTGGCAGGCGAGAGATGACCGGCCTGGCGGGCGGGCTGAGGGGGTGGTGGCCCGCTCGGGGGTGTAGGACCCGGGAAAGCTCGTCACTGACCTGGCGGTTGGGGTGGAGGTGGCATTAGGCGGGGACTGCCTGGCCGATGCCGGCATACTGGGCGCCAAGCCGCCCCTGTTCGGCCAGTCGCCTCCGACCCCGGTGATCCGGACCATCTCCGTCTCTGTCAGCAGCGCGCCCGAAGGGGACACGATCCCCTGGCCATCATCAGACACCGCGATCTTCGCGCGAGGCCAGGGGATGGCCCGTGTCTACATCACGGACCCTGTTTCGGTTCGCGCCGCGGGGATCGTGGGGCCGCGACTCTCCGCGCGTGAATGTCATGTACCCCAGGAATACGTCCTGGCCGTGAGCAGGCATCAAGCGGCGAGCCGCAACATGCTGGTGCCTATTACCCATCAGTATCTCTGTTCCGCTCCGCCCAAACCGCAGGCCCTCCAGCCTCGTCATCGGTGTCGCCCGGCGTTTCTCAAGACATCCTGGTACAGGCTGGCCATGCCGTCGCAAGCCGCTTCCGCAGTGAATAGATTTCGGAAACGTCTCTGACCAGCATCCTTTCTCGCATCGTTTCCAGCGTCACCCTCGAGTACAGAAGTCAGTCCGTGCACGAGGGCTTGCGCGTCGTCAGGTGGTACCAATGGCCATGCGACGTCGCCGACGACCTCGGCTACCGGCGCTATGTCAGACGCGACGATGGCAAGCCGCAGGGCCATGGCTTCGACCAGCGTGCCACCTAGCCCTTCCCACCGTGACGGAAATGACAAGACATCCGCTGCGCACATCAGGTCAGGTACGTCAGTTCGGTGCCCAAGCAGGCAGACCCCTGGAGTGCGCTGGGCTTTAGCCTGGACCACAGTATTTGCGTTGCCTGCTCGGCCAGCGACCAACAGTACTGCCTGAGGTATCCGGGCGCGCAAGAGCTGGAACGCATCGATAGTTGTCTCGACGCCTTTCTGCCGGTCGAGTCGACCGACGCTCAGCACCAGTGGCGTCCTCGGGTCGACCGATAGTGAGGCTCTCGTGCGCAGTCTCCTTGCTGAAGTGGGAACGCCCAGCCGGGCGGGGTCACGTCCCCGATAGACGACCTGGATTCGCTCTGCAGGGATCCTCAGCCGATGGCTCATGACTCGGGCTACGTCCGCGGATATCGCATGGAAGCGCGCCGTCATTGGCGCCGTGCCCAAGTCCGCGGCCTGAGCCGCGCGCACACTCCATGCGCCATAGCGAGCGTTCGCTCGGTGCTCTGGGCCGTAATCCTCGTTGGCCAGGGTAGTGACTACGGGTGTGCCGACCGCCCGCGCTGCGATGCGCCCTGCGAGATTCGAGAAGAACAACGTGGTGTGAACAAGGTCAGGGCGCTGGGATTGGATAACGTCTCGCAGTTCCAGCGTAATACCTAGTGGGTCACGCTTTCTCAGCCGAATACGCGTGATTCCGAGAGCACTGAGCTGATCTTCGAGTGCTCCGTCATCATCAAGGAGCGTGACAATAGCCGTACTTACGCCACGGCTAGCAAGCCCGGGTACGAGCTCGAGGAGAGAGGTCTCGGCACCACCACCGTGCAGGCTGTCGATAACGTGCATCACGCGCATGCTGTCTATTTCCCCGTAACCGGATGTCTAGTTCCTGGCTTCCGCGCGGTCATGCGGATCGCGGGCGCCTATGCCGACCTTGCCCGCTGCCGGGCGCAGTGTCATGAATCCCGCGTTTCAGCGCCCACCAGGAAACTGCGCCCGCCGAAGCTTGGACTGCCACGGTCGCCAGGCCGATGCCGACCAGTCCGAATGAGTGGGCTAGCGGCAAGACTGTCGACAGGGTGGCTATGCATACGTAGGCCTGCATGAATGCCGACCGGTGCGTGGTCCGCTGGATCCGGCAGTAAGCATAGTAGACAGTTGAGATTGCCTTAGGCAAGCATGCCGCGAGCAGGAGGCCGAGCAAGGGCGCCGCGCCTACGTATTTATCTCCGAACGCATGAAGCAACCATGGGGATATAGCTTCAAGTAGGACAACAAAGGGACAAATGACAGCAAAGATATGCTTCAAGGTGGATCGGATAAGGGCTGGGATCTCGGCTGGGGCACGGGCGCCCTCCACAGTCAATGGTGAGGCGTAGTTAGCGGCGACTTGGTCTATCGTGCTGGAGAACAGAAACGAAATGAAGTACAAGGCATTAATCGATGCACCCAGAGAAGCGGTTATCACGACCGGGAGCAGGTACGTCCAGGCCTGGGTAAAGAGCCCTCCGGCAGCGTCGCCTATCGCAAAGCGAAGAATCCTGGACCGCAATTCCCGGCCCAGCAGAGCCGCGCGCCGGGCCGCGGGGGCTCTCGGCAGGAATCGGAAGAATAGTATTACAGAGATTACCGGGATGGTGAGCGTTAGGGGAACCATCCATGCGCTGAAGATTGCGAAAGCGGTGCCTAGAGGCGCCAGCATAAAGAGCATGCCAATCTTAGCTACCCCGAAGGCACCGTTCTCGGCGGGCACCCAGACTGCTTGTCTTAGTCCGACTAGGACGCTGTCCTGAATCGTAAAGATAGCCGTGGCGGCGACCGCCAGGACGAATACAATTGATTGAATTGCATCAAGGCGCAAGGGCGAACCGGGGGACGCAAAGATTTTGACGCCCAACAGAGACGCGGCTGCAAGCATGGCAGCGGTGCTCGCGGTGAAGGCATAGGTCAGCAGGACCAGCCTTCTGCTTTTTCCGCCAGCGCCGGGCAGGAAGCGCATCAGCATGCCAGACAGGTTGAGCTGCCCGAGGCCGGAAAACAACGTGGTCGCCGCCACAAGAGCACCGGCAACCCCGACGGCATAAGTTGAGAATAGCCGCGCGGCTATGATCCAATAGGCGAAGCCGAGGATTCCGGTCAAGCATGTATTTACCAGAAGGGCCAGGCCGCCGCGGGAAAGGGGATCGGACCACTGGTGGATTGCAGCGGTGCGAATGTCGCCGGCCCACCCTGCTGCGGCCGGCAGCGCTTGGTGTCGACGCTGCCCGTCAGCCTGGCCGACCATGGCGACACACCTCCCGGAACGTGGCCGCGAGGGCGGTTGAGGTGAGCGGCAGAACGGAATTATTAGCGGCCCTGGCCGGTGCACGCGCGGTTGCGGACAGCCCGGAGCCGCTCGTGCGACAGATCGCGCGTTGCCAGCCGACCGGCTCCGGCGTGTAGGTGCCTGGCGGCTCATGGGCAGTGCTGGCAACGTAGCCCCGGCTGGGCAGGGATCTCCGAGTGGCAGGTACGGCATAACGGGTCGTCCCCAGTTGGAGAGAATGCCATGACACTGAGCGGCTTCGCATCTGCGGACCTATGAACGGAGCGGTCTCGGTGCAGACCCGACGGCGTCCATGTAGACATGCACAAGATCAGCGGCGGCGGCATCCCAGGTCGGAAGACCGGACGGGCTGCTGACCCGCTGGCCTTCCAGCGCGGCTGCCAGGGCCCGAGCTATGGCTGTCGGGGAAGCATTCTTCGGGACTCCTCTGACCAGGCCATCCTGCACGAGATCGCCAATCCCTGCGGCATCCAAGCCGACAGTTGGGACGCCTAGCGCAAGTGCCTCCATTACTGCTACCGGGTGGGCCTCGTATTCCGACATCGCGGCAACGACCGCAGCACTGCCCAGGGATGCGGCCATCGCCTTGCGATCGTCTGGCGAAATGTGTTCGATCGTCACGGACCTTCCCAGTCCCAGGGTACTGACAAGGGAGCGCAGCTGAGGTTCATAAGGCCCGGATCCCAGGATCTGCAACGATGCACCGGGGATCCACCGCTGCACGATCGCCAGAGCCTCGATGACCCTGTGGTGGCCCTTATAACGTTCGAGCCGCCCACTCGATATGATGCGTCCCGGAATCACGTCAGGCCGCTCCGCTCTGGCTGGCAGGTCACCTCCATTCTGGACGATCCTGAAGCTTGCAGCGTCCAGGTTGCACGCTTTCTGGAACATCTCCTGCTCGAAACGACTTACTGCAACAACTACTGCGGCACCCCGGAGGAGTGGGCCCAGTGCGCGCCACTGGACGCTCCGAATTCGATGCCGGAAACTAGATGAGTGGCCACCGGTGTGGAAGGTAACAAGGTAAGGAATCCCCCTGCGCCTGGCGGCGATCATGGCAATAACTGGTACCGCCGTGTGGATACCTTGACAGTGTATAAGATCATAGTCCTCACTCAGGATATGGCTGTAGACGTCAGGGGCAAAATAGTAATCCCTGTGCCTGGGATACGAGCGGCAGCGGAGAACTGTGAAACCTTCGAGTTCCTCTCTGGCCCGGATAGTGCCCGAACGATCGGTCGTAAGAACCGTCAGGTCAAGGTCAGCGCGCCTGGCCATTCGCCGAGTAACCTCATAAATATGGGTCTCGGTACCTCCGAGGTCTGGAAGGAAGCGAGCCGCCACCACCAGGACGCGAATCGGCCGATCCTGCGCAAAGAGCCGTGGGCTAGCTCCAGGTGAACCGACAGTACGGGAAGAGTTCGGGCCTGAGCACTGGGTGAATGGCAAAGGTCGATCAGACTGGCTTTCAACTGCCCGGGCGTGGGCATCCCGTCTCCGGGATCTCATGCCGGCCGCCATCGAAATAAGCACGAGACCGCTCAGCGCGGCCGGCGAGGAATGTGTGCCGGTCCGGCTTCCACCAGCGGTGATGGCAGCAAGACCCAGGGCACCGAGGACATACGCTGCGGCCGTGCGCCCGCAGGCCTCTGGTCGCAGGACCCCGGGCGCCGGCCTGCAGTGGCGAAGCGGCCAGAGTGGCGCCACGCTCGGCTGCGACGCCCGGCTTTGGGGGGCAGCCATGGCTTATTTCACGTCCCCTGGGGCGCCAGATGGAGGACGGACCGTGCCGGCGGCATAGCCAGACGCTGTGGCAAGAAGGCCTAGCACAATAGCTAGCGAACGTGCTGCTCCCCAAAGATCGCCGGTGGCACTATCGTGGAACCCTTTCCGGATTGCCTGGGGCAGCACCCGCGACGCATAGTGACGCTCCGTACTCAACGCTCTTGCCCGGCCGACGCGCCGGGAGACCTCGGCCTTGGACAGGCCCTCTGCCCAGCAGCGCCGAACAAAATAGCGCAGCGATGTGCGCTGTGACACGACGTAATGCTGTACCTGGGATGAGGGTTCGTAAAGGATAACAGCGTCAGGATTGGCTTGCGCTAGCCGAATGGAGAACTCTGTCTCTTCGCAGCCTAGTAGCCCTTCTCCAATGCGTCCAAGCTGCTCTGCAAATCCGCCAACCTCGTCGAATGCAGACTTACGGAAGGACATGTTCGCGCCGACGAGATTCCGCACCGGATGTATGTCAGAGGGCAGGCCGCGGTGGCTGCATCCTACGACCCAGAGAAATTCCTCTGGGAACCATCGAGGCTGACCGCCGAGCCAACGTGGCTTGGCAAGGCCGCCGACGCCGTAGACGCGCTTGTCGGCGTAAGGGGCGCGGAGTGCGTCGAGCCAGCCATCAAGTGGGATGGCATCGTCATCAAGGAAGACAATAATTGACCCACGTGCTTGCTCGAGTGCTGTGTTCCGGGCCGCCGAAAGTCCGCGGCTCCGGTGATTAGGAAGAACCCTGAAATCACCAGGGAACTCGCGGCATCGCGTGAGCAGTGCATCATTGTGATCTACGACTACGACTAGCTCGTCAGCGATGCTTATCTGCTTCAGCGCTGCGTTTATTGCGCATCGCAGGGTCGTCCAGCGATCATTACTATACGCGCAGACCACTACGGTTGCCGAATTCGTCAGATATTTGTTGCGACTCACATCGTCTTGGTTCTCAAGCATGCGTGAACTCATCACGAACGCCGATCGCCGGCGAATGCATGCCCCTGCTCAGCGTTACCCCGTTGCTGCGGGACCCGGCTGGGCGGGGCATTTATTGATGAAGCAGCAGTCGGCGAGGTTGCCCGCAACGGCGCGCATGACAAAGTGGTTGTCAGAGCGCCTGGGCATTTAACCACGGATCGTCCGGGGGGCATAGTCCGGACGACGCGCGATCGGACCCGGGCCGTGATACCACACTCGTGGCGCCGCGGCCGACCGCCGCCGGCGGGCGGGCGCAGATCTAGAACCTGGGGATGACGCGCTTCAGCCAGGACGGGAAGACGGGCGGACACTTGAGGCGACCGGAGCCTGCTAGTTGCCTGAAGTGCCATAAGATCCCCTCGAGCTTCCGCAACCTTCGCGATAACTTCACTGGCGCTAGCAACATGCGACGAGACCAGGCGGAAAAATTGTGCGCCAGGCTGGCTCCGGCCGCTGAGACGCCGCCGCCCAGGTCGCTGCCACCGGGTCAGAGCACCAGATAGCCTCAGCCGTAGGTATGAGGCTCACCTAATGGCGGCGTCTCGCCCTGACGGAGAGTTCGAGCGATGTAACAGACCAGTGCCTGCTCCTGGTTGACGTGCGCGTTCAAGAGCCCTCCGCTGTCTATATCAGGCCACGGCGACGACGGTCCGTTTGGGCAGGCCCTCCCGCCAGAGATCCCCCCTAGTGGACCACATATGCCAGCATGCCAGGTTGCCTCCAGGCTGTCCCGATTCTCGCAAAAGTCGAGGTCGTGGCAGGGACGTACTGGACACCGGCTGGCGCTGCGGTGATCGGCTAGGCGAATTCCCGGCACCACCCTGCTACGAGGACGGACCGCGCGACGATGGAAGCGCGTGCGCTAGATCGGCCGGAGGTCGCACGTACGCCCTGGCGCCCTGGCGCAGCGCCGCGAATGCGTGCGGGCTTGTGATCCGCCAGGCTTGGCCCGCATCGTTCTTATCGAACCACACGAAACCGATGAGCCCGTAGGCGCGGATACCAGCGAACAGGTCGCTGATTTTCGACGGCTGGCCCGCGGCATGCGTGGCGCCCGTCTCGGCGATAAGTATCGGGTCACCGGTCAGTGCCCGTACGTCGACGATTGTCGGACCGAAGATCTGGGCGAAGCTTGAAGATGGCAGGTAGTAGTAGCCGTCAACTCCCACCCAGTTGACATATGAGCTGCCGGGCCACCAGGGAGCGGGCGAGGGAATGGGGATGCTCTTATTGACGACGTTGACCGTCCAGAGCCAGTCCACGTTGTTGGCGCCGACGGCGCGGAACGTTGTGACGATGTGCCGCCAGGCGGCTACGAACACCTTCGCGGAGGTGTGCTGATAGCCCCAGGAATACCAGCTACCATTCATCTCGTGGCCAAAAGACAGGACCAGCTGGCCACGGAATGACTTGACTCCGGCGGCATACGAGCGCAGATACTGATCGCTCTGACCAGCGGCGATGCTGGCCAGCGACACATTCTTCGGGTCCATCTGCACAAGCGTTACTGCGCCGTGCCTGGTGGCCGCACTGGCAAAGCCGGCATTAAACGGCACACCCCAGGAGCTGTAATAAGAGACGAGGTCCGGTTGCCTGCCGATGCTCCGCGCGAACTTGTCTATTCCCGTGTACGAGCCCGGCGCGTCCGGCTCGTATACGCCGAGATAGCTTACGTGCTGGGTAGAGCGGATCGGGTAACCAGATTTTGACAGCTTGCTCACGGTGATAGCTAGCGCGACACCGATGACCACCGCGGCGCAAGCGGCAATGGCAATATACGTTCTGACTCGCCGCCCGCTTGGCCTGGTCCGTGTATCACGTCCAGGAGTGTCCTGTGCGGTAGGGCCGTGGACGGAGTGTGTCACACCAAGCTCCTTGCGTCGGGACGGTGCGGCTGGCGGGAGATGATCAGGTCTGACGTTCCGCCGCCTGGCTGTGGCGGTGACCAGTTTGCCGGAATTGTGAAGGGCGATTGGCCGGTGGCGCCGAGGTATCCGGTGCCGAGGATGGTGAGGCGGGGGAGGGGGGTCATG
>ODAK010005766.1_pt1 | contig 12533 bp, 15 predicted proteins | sample 1539591 | NCBI WGS metagenome assembly ODAK01 (sample SAMEA3539303, study PRJEB22396) | soil metagenome | biome: tundra; feature: field; material: soil | place: USA | collected 2010-05 | depth 0.15 m | reverse complement strand
CTCCAGCCCGTGTGTGACCTCGCGAAAGAAGCCGCGGTGATCGCCGGGAGCGACCCGGCCGATCCGTGACTGGACGAACTCGAGCTCGGCGGCCATGGTCGCCAGCGCCGTGAGTAGCTCGGCGCATGTGGCTTCGCGGTTTCGACGTCGAGCCGCGTCGGCGAGATCGCGTTCGTCGCGATGGCTCAACCGCGGTTCAATGAAGCCTTCCAGGCGCCGCGGCTCGTTATCGCGTCGTAGCCGCGTCTCGGCCCGCTTGAGAGCGCGCGGATCGGGCTTGGCTTTCACGCCCCGGCCTCGAGGTACTCGTCGAGCCATTGGCGGCGGAACAGGACGCGGCTGCCGTCCTTGACGTGCCGTAGCCGGCGCTGCGAGACCAAGTTGTAGATCCGCTGTGGCCGGCAGGCGAGATGGTCGGCGGCTTGCTGGACCGTCAGCCACGGCGTCGACTCGCTCGGCCGTGTCAGGCGCTCAGCGAGCCTTGGTGAGAGCGCGTCGGCGAGCTGGTCTAGCGCCTGGGCGTCGAGCTCGGCGAGTAACGCTGCGGCGAGCGCGGTCATGCGCTGGGCCGTCCGTAGCACCGTGAGCAGCGGCCGTCGTCGGGCAAGTCGTCGCTGCCGTTGGCGCAGCAGCAGACCGGGGCACGTTCGGCCGTTGACGGTGTGCCTGTGCGTTTGTGCTCCGTGCCTGTGCCCTTTAAAGGCTGGGGCACATGGGCACGGTCGCTCTCAGGTGTGCCCGGGGCACGTTGGGGCACATTGGGGCACGTTGCGTCTTGGGGTTCATCATCGGCGCGATACGGGCGCAGCGGGTAGTGCCGGTTTGCGCGGCCTTCGGTGCGAACCTCGACGTATTTCTCGCTGACGAGGAGGTCGAGCGCGAGATCTTTGGCGTCGTTTCGCTGGCCTTTCACCGCAGTCCGCACGCTGCGCAGCGACAGGCCAGGATCGGCTTCGATCGCCTGGCTGACGCGCTCCATGAGCACGGTCGGGCGGAACGTGGTGCCGGCGGCGGCGGGCTCGGGCGGTTCGAGTCTGATCCGCACGCTGCCGTCCGGTCCTGAGATCGCGCGCAGTAGTGCGACCTGGCCGTCAGCGGCGAATTCGCGCACGCGGCCGGGGCGATCCTTCTGCACGATGATCGAGACGAGCCCATCACGGCCGCGAGCGAACGGCTGCAGGACTTTGAGCGAGTAGGCGACGTCGACGCCCGCGAGCTTGTGCTGTGCGCCGATCGCGTAGCGGCCTCGCTGCTCGCGATCTTTGACGACGTGGTCGAGTGTGAGCACGGCCATGCCGGCGCGGGCGAACTTTCGCGGGAGCAGGTCGAGCCAGGTGGCTACGTCGCTGTTGTCGAGCGGATTGAGGCCTTGCCGAGAGAACGCCTCGGTGACGCCGTCAATCACGGCGAACGTCGGCTCGGCGCTGAGCGCCTGGTCGAGGTCGCGCATTGCGGCCGGCGCGAGCGGCTCGTCGGGGCGGATGTAGACGAATCCCGTGGCGATCGCCGATGCGGCGGTGCCGAGGTCGAGTAGGCGCTGCACGACGTTCGCGGGCGAATCCTCGAAGTCGACGTAGATCACGGTCTCGCCCGCGGCGATCCGTTCCGCGCATGCCTTTAGCGCGAGCCAAGTCTTGAGCGCCTCGGGTTCGGCGTGCAGCGCGTGAATGCGCGCGGCGTACAGCAGGCAGCGCCCGTCCGTGCGCGCGAGCATCGACGGTCGCGTCTCGCCGTCCTCGCCGTTGAGCACCGCGTCGAGCCGGATCGGCGCCCACGTCGTTAGAGACTCGACGACGGCGGCCATCGAGTTCGTGCCGTCTGACGCAGCGGCCGGCTCGATGCGCCCGTCGATAGCTGCGAGCACGTCGCGCGCTGACGCGGTCACGCCGCCGCCCTTGATCTGTTGGCGGCGAGCAGCTCGCGGACCGCTGCGGCGATCGCCTCGGCCGAGCATTTCGAGGCGTCGCAGTAGACGCGGCCGTCAGAGTCGACCACGAGCGGCCGGTAGATCCGGTCGTCCCAGTGCGCTCGGCAGGCCGGGCAGCGCCAGCGGTGCAATCGGTAACGCGAGCGCTCAAGCTGGCCGGCATCGCCACGGACGAGATCAGGCGTCGAGACGGGCGGCCCGAGCGCGTCCGTGAGGCGCCGAATCAGCGCGGCCGTGGCGGTCGTCACGGCTTGGTCTTTCGGTACGCCTGCGCCGCGATGAGTAGGCGTCCGCCCAAGGCCAGTCCGCTTCATCCAGCACGGCCAGCAGACCACCAGACCGCGGTGGCTGTAGCGGCCGCCGAGCGGCTCGCCGCAGTCGGGACATGGCGTCGCCGTGGTCATGCTTGGCGCCGCAACTTGTCGAGCATGAACCGCGCGAGCTCGCCGGTTTGGATATAGCCCCAGCAGAGCCTGCAGCAGCGCAGTCCGGGAACGGCCTCGTCGCCGCAATACCGACAGTCAGCCGCGACCGGGCCTGGATCCAGCGCTAGCTGCGTCGATGGCGCGCCCAGCCGCGGGTATCTGCGCGAGCGACTACGATTCGCCACGACCGCCGCCCGCATCGGCGTTCTTCACGAGGCTCCCGTTGCCCGCGGGGGCCTCGTTCGTTTCGGGGACGATCTGATCCCGCTCGGCGTCGTCGAGCGCCGCGAGAATCCTCGGGAGGACGTCGCTGTGTCCTGGCGCGTACCCGGACTCGATCAGTCGGATGTAGACCGTCGAACAGTTCGCGCGACGGGCAAGCGCCTCCTGGCTGAGGTGCAGCGCGCGTCGGGTTTCGCGGATCAGTCCCCCGCGACGCGTACCGTTATCGCTAGACATGGGCACAGCATCGGGCCTCTCAGGGGGACATTTCCCCCAACCTTCCCCCCGGGTGCGCGTGGCCGCTGAACTGCTAGCCGCTGTCCTAGCCAACGAGCTGGTGCAGGATGTGCTTCTCGCGATCGGCCCTGAACCAGCCGTCGTCGGCAAGTGGAAGCACCGAGAGTCTCGAGACGATCCAGCGTATTCCGCCAGTTGGCACGTTGCCCGTACGCGGCGAGCCCAGCGGATCTACATAGTTCAACTGGCGCTGCGCGGCCTTGTCACGGGCACAGAGATCGACCATTACGCCTCTGTCATCGGCGAACGCCGGAGACTAGGGCTCTGGCCGAAGGGTCAGCCGCCGCCAATCGTCCTTGGGCATGACTATGTAGCCCGCGGTGTGACACTCGGACGCGACGGGCCTAAGCGCGCGACCGTGGCCCTCGCCGCGAGTGCCCTCTCGCAATGCGTCAAGTGCGGGCTCCAGGGTCTGCCCGAGAACCTGGACGATTACGAACAGAAGGCACGCGATCGCGTCCTCGCGTTCCTCGGGCTCGAGCGCCGCGTTGCCCGGCCGGCGCTGACACCCGCAGGCGCAAAGAAGCGGCGACAGCGCTCGGCGAAAGCGATGGCCCCGATCGTCGCAGCTGAGCGCGAACGGCTTGATGCGGAGGTTGCAGCGGGGCGCATGGTCCGGGTCTCCGAGTACGCCTACGTGAGTGCCGACTGAGCTACCTTCGCCTGAGGAGGCGGCTCTACTCCCGCTCGATCAGCTTGCGCTCCGGCTTCTTGCGGTGCTGAGGGAGCAGGCTAACGCCGGGACGATGCTGCACATCCGGAACGTGATCAATCGAGACCACTGGAGCCGGCGAGTCGAACGGCAGGACATCCCCGCCTTCCCGCGCGACCCACGCCCGCTAGACCGGTCGATCACGCAGCCGCTTCCGATATAGCCCGGGGCGCCTCTGCGAGAACCAGGCGCCGTAGAACCCGGTGGGCGCAGTCGAGCCCACGCTTGGTGCTAGGAAGGCTATGTCAACGTTGAGACAGCACCGTCGCCCGATTGCTTCGTGGCAAGCGTATCCTTCAAAAATAGGCCGGGCCGACCCGCTAACGCCGACCCCCGGGCGCGGGAATGGCGTAGCGAGCGATGTCGCGGGCGCTGACCTTGAGACGGATGTCTCAAGGTTGCATCTGGGCCGGCCGATTGGCTAGTGTACGTACATTGCTTGGTCGGCCCCCGGTAGAGGGGTAGTGGACTGAGCGCATTTCGGGCGTAGACTCGGGGACCGGTGGCTCATCTCCGAAACGAAGACTACGTTGCGTTCCTAGATGAGTCGGGCGAGGACAACCTCCAAGTCGTATCTGGGGTTCTCATTCCGGCGCGGTGGCTCCGCTCTGCGGAACGCCGTTGGCGAGATTTCGTCCGCGACCATCTTGGCAGCCGATCCGGGCGCACCGAAATCAAGGGGCGCGGGCTAGTCAGAGGCGAAGGCGTATCGATTCACGCTCAGAACCGAATTCTGGCCAGCGGAGGCGCTTCCCTCTCAGCGCTGGCGGCCGGACGCCTCTTCTATCGGGACGCTTGGAACACATCGCTGGCATTACAGAGGTCCGGGTACTAAGTGTTGGTCTTCAGACCAGATATCCGTTGGAGGCCTATTCCCTCTGGTTCTGGATGATGTACGCGGCTCTTGTTGTGAGGCCGAGAGCACCAAGACCACGGCTGCCGCTGGTCGTTATCGACGGTGAAGACGCGTCGTTTCGCGATGCGCAGGATCTTGTGGCGCATCGCTTCTATCGGACATTCAACCGCTGCCAGCCTTACGTCGCTCGGGGGCCAGAGTGGTTCGTCGGAGGCTCGGCTCATCAGGACAGTGCGCTGCACCCATTCATTCAGATGGCCGATTTGGTAGCTGGCGCCGCTCGCCACGCGATCGTCGGCCGTTCTCCGCAGGGCGATTGGTATTCAAGGCACTTGCGCCAGGTGGCCCAGGGTCGAGGTCGCGCTATCGAGATCTCGGCGCACTCCCTCCAGGAATTGGGAGCGCTGGCCCCGGCGGATATTTGCCGCAGTGGTTGGCGTGGTGCTCGCCTAGTCCCATAGCGGCTCCCCCACTCCCCCCGCTCGATTCAGAGGGGGGGGCATTCCACGACCGCCTCGTTCAAGTGCTCGCTGTCCCGCTGGCACTTTCGCTGACACGTAGCGCTGAAAAGCGCTCTATGCAGGCATTTTCAGAAGCCGAGCGCGAACTTGGCGTCTTCGCTCATCCGCTCCGGCGTCCAGGCCGGTGTGAACGTCATCGTCGGCTGCACGTCGGCGACGCCGTCGAGCTCTCCGACGAATTCCTCGATCTGCTCCGACACCTGCGGGCCGATCGGACAGCCGGGGCTCGTGAGCGTGTAGGTGACCTTCACGGTCTCGCCCTCGACCTCGACGTCGTAGATCAGGCCGAGCTCCACGAAGTCGAGCCCTAGCTCGGGATCGATCACGTCACGGAGCGCCTCGGTCACTTCGTCAACTGAAGCCATAGGCCCAGTGTAGAAGAGTTAGCGTGAATCACTTGTCAGACGGGACACAGCTTTGTATAAGTTTGTGGGATCGTCGACTTCCTTGACAAACCTCCGACCCTACGTTGCAGCGGCGACGAAGATCGGAGCACGCAGGGATCTCGCCGCCGGGCTTTGACGCGGGCGATCCGCTCCCAGGCGGACGTGATCATCGACCTCAGCGAACTCGTGTTCGCCGATACGTCGCTGATGCTCGACTTTGCGATGCTGGCCCGCCGTCTGCGAGTTCAGGATCGCGCGATCAGGCTGCGAGGCGCTCAGCCACAGATCAGGACGCTGATCGAACTGGTCGGTTTGCACCGGCTGCCCGGCGTGAGGCTGGAAGGTCCCACGCCGGCCGTGGTCTAGCTCAGTCGCCTTAGTCGCCTCAGTAGCCTTCACTCACAGATGCTGGTCGCACCACTGATATTGATCTGTTGGCTGGCCGCTGAGCTGTACGTGGCGATCAAGGTGGGTGACGCGATCGGAGCCCTGCCGACGGTGGTGCTGCTGCTCGCCAGCTGGCCGATCGGCGCTTGGATCGCCCGTGCCGAGGGTCGTGCCGCGCTGGCCCGCCTGCGCGCCGCCCTGGCCGAAGGCCGGGCGCCCGGCCGGGAGGTCCTGGACGGCTTCCTGATCCTGGTCGGCGGAGGCCTGCTGATGGTGCCCGGCTTCATCGCCGACGTGGTCGGAATTGTGCTGCTGATCGGGCCCACTCGTGCGCTGGCGCGCCGGGGGGTGCTGCGCAACCTCCAACGGCGCCTGGCCGCTCGACCGGGGGCCGGAGGCCCGGGCGCCGGGCGCCCCGGGGCATCGACGACACGGGGGTCCTCCGGTTATGACGTCGACTCAACCGCCACCGACATCCGACCGCCCCGGCTGGACCCGTGACGGCGGGCGCGACGGCAGCGTTTCGATCGGTCTCCTTCGGCGACCTCGACGGCGATCTCTGGGGAGCGGCGATCGACGGCGAGCTTCGGCTGCTGGCGCTGGGCACGCCGGACCGCCGGCAGCACCGATTGGGACGAGATTCGATCGACTGGACGGTCTCCGGCGAGCGATGGACGCTGACCGCAGACGGGCTGGAAGTGGCGATAGAACCCTGTGATCGTCCCGCAGAACCGGCCGGCGGGAACGGCGACACCGGTGCCGGACTCGACCAGCTCTGTCACGTTTCAGGCCGGATCACGATCGACGGCGTCGAACACGAGATCGATTGCCCCGGTACCAGGACCACCCGTGATCAAGGCCTGGATTTGTCCGGCCTCGACTCGCTGCGCGGCGTCTGCGCCTGGTTCGGAGCCGGCGAAGGGCTGACCTTGCTGTCGCTGCGGCCCCGCGGCGCTGCCGATCACTCACGTGATGTCGCCACCGCCTCCGTGTTTGCGCCCACGGCCTGGCAGGCCGTGGCCGAGCCGCGGCTCTCCACCACCTACACGGCCGATGGTGCCCCCACCCGGGTCGGATTGGAGCTGTGGCCCGAGGACGGCGAGCAGCATTACCCCCGCCGCGCGGGCGGGGAGGTCGCCGGCCCGGCCGTCGATCTGCAGACGGACGGGCTTAGGGTCCGCGTGGCGCCTCTGCGCTGCCACAGCGGTGACCGTGAGGGGTCCGGCGTGTACCTCCTGGTCCGCCGAGGATGAGCCAGATCGAGGCGGTGATCAGCGACTTCGGCGGCGTTCTCACCTCACCGCTGATCGACTCGTTCAAGGCGTTCAGGGACTCCTCCGGGGTCTCGCTGGAGGCGATCGGCATCGCGATGGCGACGATCACGCAGCGCGACGGCGCAAATCCGCTGTTCGAGCTTGAGACGGGTCGCATGACCGAAGCGCGGTTCCTGGAGTCGCTCGCGGCGCAGCTGAGCCGCCAGCTCGGACGCGAGATCGCCCTCGACGGCTTCGGCGAGCAGTATCTGGCGCACCTGCACCCCAACCAGCGCCTGATCGATTACATGCGCGAACTGCGCCGGCGCGGTTACAAGCTGGCGATCTGCACCAACAACGTCCGAGAGTGGGAGCCGCTCTGGCGCGCCAAGCTACCGGTCGACGAGATCTTCGACGTGGTCGTCGACTCGGCGTTCGTCGGCGCGCGCAAGCCCGAGCGGCTGATCTATGACATCACCCTCCAGCGCCTCGCCGTCGACCCGCAGGCCGCGCTATTGATCGACGACATAGAGCTGAACTGCAACGCCGCCCGTGAACTGGGGATCAAGGCGGTTTGGTTTCAATCCACCGACCAGGGGATCGCCGACGTCGAGGCGGCGCTCGCTAGCCGCTAGTTGTCAATGCCGAGGCGGTCCCAGCAGTAAAGCTCCAGGCACTCGGCGGCCAACTGGGTGCAGCGCTCTTCCGACAGCCAGGGGAGCACGGTGTCGAACGCCTGCTCCTCCCCCACGCCCGCCTCAAACGCCTCCTCGCCTCGGAACCCCGCGGCGATCTTGAGTGCCTCCCGCCGGTTCTCGCCCAACGACGGGAACACGTTGACCAGGAACTCCTTGTTCGGGAGCGGATGACCAACCTCTAGCGATACGTGCCATGCCGCGAGCAGCGACAGATCGTGCTCGTCGAGATCGGCCACTGCCTTGGCGTAGTGGGACTCGAGCTCGGACTCCGGAATCTCGTCAACCCACGCGCGTACGACCTCGCCCAGAATCTGGCGGCGTGCCTCACGCCCGACCGAGTCGGCGATGACCCGGATGGCGTTCTGCGGTTCGATGAAACAGAGTGGCATTTCGGCTCCCACTGAGGGGTCTAGACGCCTGGAAGGTAGGCGGTGGCCCGGACGGAGCTGTGAACCGGCGCGCGCAGCGGTGCTATCTAAAGGCGCAGCGCCGACCGCGCGGACTCCAGCGCGTCGGCCGCCGGCTCGGCATCGGACCCCAGCCCGAGCGAAGCGCGGGTCCCGGCCTCCCAGTTGTCCAAGCCCAGGTCAAGCGCCTCCAGCGGGAGCTCGCAAGCCTGCGCCAACTCGTTCGCGCGCCGGTCCAGCAGCAGCGGATCGCCGATCCCCAGCACGCGCTTGGCGCCGAGCGTGACCTCGTTGTCGCCGCCCAGCGACAGGCTGGCCGGTCTGAGCTCGTAGACACCGAGCCGGTCCAGCGTAACCAGCAGATCAAAGCGGGCCGCTCTATGCAGCCCAGGGAGCGCGAGCCGCTCGTAGGTCCGCGCAAACCGGCGCTCCGCAGTCCAGGCGGTCTCTCCGGTGAAGGAGGCGGCCTGGGAGCCCGCGCGCGCGGCCCAGGCGCGATAGGCCTCAAGCGTGCGCCCGGAGCCGGGCTGGTCGTGCGCGCCCCGCGGTCCGAACTGCGCATCGCTGAGATCGGGCAACTCCCCTGATGACCAGGACGTTCGCACGCGCTCGATCTCGGCGAAGGGCTGCTCATCCTCAAGCGGGCATAGATATGCGATCAGGAACGCCAGCCAGCTGCGCTCCTCGATGTCCTGGGCTGCGGAGGCGACGGTGGCGTAGAGACCGGGCGGATCGCTTTCCAGGCGGGCCAGGCGACCCGCGGCATAGGCCAGTTCCTGCGCCAGCCGGTCGGCATCCGCGCTTGAGCGCAATCCCGGCGCCAGCGAAGACCGGTAGCCGTCCTCGGCCCCCCGGGCGAGTTGGCGAACTCGCATTCCGCCGCCGGAGCGGCTCCCCGTCCGCGGACCGCCAGAGCCCGCGGTCCCAGATGGTGCCGCACGCTCGCGTGGCGGGTTCGCGCGCGGAGCGCTCGTTCGGGGCGCGCTGGAGGAGAGCACCGGCCGCAACTCGATCTGCTGCTCGCGGGCGCAGATCGGACAGTTCTGAACCAGGTGGTTATGACGGCAGAAAGTCGGCACGTGCTCCATTCATCGTTGCACGCCGCCGACATCGGCTGCAACGTCGGACCCTGGCGGAGCTTCGGCGCCGCGCCGCCGGATAGGATGATCGACCCAAACGGGCCCGCAAGACGACCCGGTGGCAAGGGGAGGCGAGGTGAAAGGCGGTAGTCAAGAGCAGCACGAATCGCGCCGTTCCGTGCGCGGACGGCGTGTGACCCTCTTCGCGACGATCGCGCTCGCCGGCGGGCTGGGACCCGCGGCCTCGATCGCACTGTCGAACGCCGGGACGACGGCCGCGGTGGCGGCACTTTCTGGCCCCACGACGACGACCACGCCGATCACGACGATCACCACGACCACCACGACAACGACGACCACCACCAAGCCGCCCAGCACGCGTCCCCCGGAGATCACACCCCAGACCGGGAAGCCCTACGTCCCAACGCTCGGCGACTGGGAGGGAACCGTCAACGGATATCCGGCGAGCTTCTCGCTGCTCTCCGAGCCCGGTTTCGCGCAGCGCTTCGGCACGCCGGCCTACGGCTTTGAGAACCTGGTCCTGCTGGTCCCCAACCGGTGCCCGCCGTCCTCATCGGACTACCTGGAGGACCTGCTCACCCTCGGCCAGGCCAGCCCGGTGCGCCGCCACGGCGGGTTCGGCCTCACCCAGGGTTTTGCCGGTGGTCTGGACGGGGCTCGCAGCGCCTCGCTCTCAGCCGGCTACCAGGTCGCCTCCGGCGGCTGCCAAGGCAAGCTGACCTGGCACATGCATCCCGCCAAGCGACGTGCGATCCAGGATGGCACCTGGAGCGTGCGGTTCTCAGATGGCGAGTCGGGCAAGTTCGAGGTGATCGCCGGCGGACGGCTGGTGACGTCGATGCACCTGCCGGCGGAGCTGAAGCCCTGCGGGGGCCCATACGGCGACGTCGACCTGTTCATCGGCTCCGGCGCAACCGTCAAGCTGACCCAGCCGTCCATGCGGGTGTCGATGAGCTTCACGCGGACGCGGGCCACGGGTCAGCTGAGCGTCGTCGGTGGCACCTGCTCTAACAGCCGCTTCCCGCTGAGCGCCAAACTCCGGCGGCCCGGGCCCTGACGTCGCTCACCGTCGCGCCACGCCGCCCGGTACCTGCGTGGCGCGTCTGAAAAGCGCGCGCCGCTCTGTTGATTTGCGCCGTGGCGCCCCAACTGTCTCCGCAGGCCTTAGTACTACTCAGGCGCGCCTGGCAGCCGCCCGATCCCGCCCAGGAACAGCTCGGTCGCAAAGCGCGCGGCACCATCGATGTCGACCGGCGTGCGCTCGGCCATCCGGATTCCCAGCTCCAACCCGACGCCGACCATCGCGCCGGCCAGAAAGTCGGCGTCCACGGGCGGCAGATCGCCGCGCGCGATCGCGAGCTCGAGGTCGTCCAACAGCTCATCGACTCCGGCCCCGAGCAGCGGATCGCCGAACAGCGATCGGATCGGCCCGGCGTTGCGCTGCATCAGCTTCGACACCATCCGATCCTCGACCACGAAGGAAAACCAGGCACGGTAGGCGTCGCCGACGAACTCCTCCAGCGTGCCGGCTCCGGCTCGGACCGTTCGCAGCCGCCGGCGGACCTCCTGTGCGCTCTCGTCGATCACCGCGCGGAACACCGACTCCTTGTCATCAAAGTAGTTGTAGAAGGTCCCCGAGGCCAGCTGGGTGCCCCGGATCACATCCCGGACGCTGGCGGCGTCGTAGCCGAGCTGCGCAAACACCTCGCGCGCGGCGTCGAGGATCAGCTCCCGGTTGCGGGCCTTGCCGGCGGCCCGCTTGCCCGTCACGGCCGCCGCACCCGTCATCGGACTGCCGCCGCACCCTTCATCCAGCTGGCGCCGCACGCGTCATCGGGCTGCGCTGGCCGTGGCCGTCATCCGACTGCGATCCGCGCGAGGGTCATCCGATCGAGGCCGGCTGCTGCACCGCGGCCCTCGCGGCGACGGGCAGGCCGAACCCCTGCGCCCGCGCGCGCTCGCTGCCGGCCTTGAGCTCCTTGCCGATGTCGTGGAGGTAGTTGTCGAAGTCGACCTGCATCGTGTGTCGCTTGGAGGCCACGTAGCGCTTGAACATCTTGGCCCGCTCGCGACGGATGTCGGCTTCCATCTGCGAGATCGACGGGAGGCGATACTCCCCCCGGAGGTAGGCGGCGATCCAGCGACCCTGCGCCTCGGCGAGCGGCATCGTCGCGCCCAGCGGCTGCAGTAGGGCGATGAAGAACAGATTGTCGATCCCGGGCTTGAAAACCCGCTTGAACAGCGGCAGGTCGTTGTCAGGCGCGGAGATGAAGTCCTCTTCGAAGAACGGGAAGCTGACCTTGTAGCCCGTGCACCACACGATCACGTCGACGGGCTCGAGGCTGCCGTCCTCGAACCTAACCCTGTCGCCCTCCAGGCGGTCGAGGTTGGGCTTCCAGGTGATTTCGCCGTGTGAGATCCGGTTGAGAAAATCGGCCGAGACCGTCGGATGTGCCTCGCCGAGCTTGTGGTCGGGCTCCGGCAACCCGTAGTCGCGCATGTTGCCGACTCCGATCCGGAACATCGCGGTCAGGATCGCCTGGCGAAATCCCCACGGCAGCAGCGGCGTAAGCGCGTTGACCCCGATCTGGTCCAGCGGGCGACCGAACAGATACTTGGGCAGGATGTATGCGCCGCGCCGTGAGGAGATCAACGTCCGGCGCGCGACGAAGCTCGACTCGACGGCAATGTCCATCGCGCTGTTGCCGATCCCCACCACCAGGACGTTCTTGTCGCGCAGGTCGATGTTGTCGACGTAATGGTGCGCGTGCATCTGGACGCCGTCGAAGCTCCCCGGAAAGGGCGGATCGGGCCAGCGGGGATCCCAGTGGTGTCCGTTGGCTACCGCCAGGGCGTCGTAGCGACGCGTCTCGCCGGTGCTGAGCGTGATCTCCCAGCTCCCGTCGCGGTCTCGCGCGGCGTGTTCGACACCGGTCTGGAACGTGATCTCGTCGCGGAGCCCGAACCGATCGACGTAGGCCTCGAAGTACTCGGCGATCTGGGTGTGATGGGGGAAGTCCGGATAGGTCTGGGGCATCGGGAAGTCCGAATACTCCATCCGCTCCCGTGACGTGTTGATGTGCAGCGATCGGTAGGCCGAGGACATTCCGTTGGTGTTGCCGAAAACCCAGTTGCCGCCCAACCGATCGGATTTGTCAAAGCAGTCAAACGGGATTGCGCGCTCGTGCAACGTCTTCACGACGGCGATCCCCGACGAACCAGCGCCGATCACGCACACCCGAGGCAGGCCGGATCCACCCATTCCGCGAACTTACAAAAGAATGACGGGGGCGTCAAGTTTCTGACCCGCCGCCGTCCTCAGCCGGAGGCGACCCCCTCAGC
>ODAK010005765.1_pt1 | contig 12534 bp, 7 predicted proteins | sample 1539591 | NCBI WGS metagenome assembly ODAK01 (sample SAMEA3539303, study PRJEB22396) | soil metagenome | biome: tundra; feature: field; material: soil | place: USA | collected 2010-05 | depth 0.15 m | reverse complement strand
GTGAAGATTCTTCAAGGTTTTTGTAATCGCGTTTTCCGACCACCTGAACTGTTACAAAACTTAACGGTACAGATTGTGGATGTTCATTTCTTTCCGACGACTCATTAACAGGCTTAGTCGTTTCGCTCCGAATGTTGCAATCGACTATGCTTCAGTTCGTTTTCTTTATCCAGAATGCGCCAGGCGTGATCGTCGCAGCGTTCTGTCCATAGACAGGCAGGGCAGCCGACAGTTCTTCGCGCCATTCCTGCGATAAGAGGTAAAGCATAGCCACCACGCTATAAGCATTATTCATGGTCATGAACGCTTCAACAAGATACTGCTCGTTCCATAATCGTTTTTCCTGCTCCAGCCAGTCCGCCGGATAGTGCCAGGGAGTAAAAATATCGTGAATATGGACGTAGACGCCTGCATTCAATATCGGAAGCACGGTCTGGAAGAGAAACAGGACATCTCCGCCAGGTCTTATAGTATGTGAAGAATCGATAAACAGGATGTCCCCGGGGCCTAATGCTGTAAAACAGGAGAGATCGATATCTTCAACTCGCTCCCGGACTACCACGATTCCTGTCCCCTCAAGCCACGGCTGCTCATATGGCTCGATGCATGTATGTTCGCAGGTGTCTTGCGGGTTGCTGCGAAGGTTTCTCTCGAGGGCCTGCCTTACAATCAACGTGGAATTGCCGCTGCCAACCTCGAGAATCCGCTTTGGCCTGAGATGCCGGACCATTGAATACAGAAACTCTGCATCACCAGCTACGTAGCTGCCGTTGTTGTAATAAAAGGACGATCGACTGCTTGGCCGATCGAACGGTATGTCAAGTAGTTCCTGCTGATACGTAAACTGACTGAGCAGTTCCAGCTGTTTCGGCAGATTGAAATCGATTGCCGTCAATTGCCGCTTTGTAAGATTGACGTCGTTGTACGTGAACAGCGGCTCATAGTAATGATTTCTGATGGGCAACACGCCGATCCGGTCGAACAGCGCTCTGCTGATCGGCATTCGGTTCAGGTTGGCAATTCGAACGCCTTTCAGGAGAATTGAGGCGGCTGCAACAAGCGGACAAAGTATGAGATCCGCGGCTCTGGCCGCTACAAGTTTGTAGGGTCGTAGAGCTGCTCTGCGTTGGTCATACTGGAAGGCATGCTCAAATTGCATGGTTTACCTGGCTGATATCTGCACCCCTCCGGCGCAACATGAACGCTGGATGCAGGGGCTTAGCCGACATACAATGTTCAGCGACTTGAAACATATAACAAGTGGCGTCCGTGCTGTCTTCAGCGTGCATGGTCACTTAGAGCTCCCTGACTGTACGACTGAAAGACCACAAAGCGCACAACGGCGACAGGAGAACCGGTGCAACTATTATTGTGGTTTCTGTGCTCACGGGCCGGATCCTGTCCAAGACTGTTGGATATGATTCTGATAGTTTAAGGTATATCGGGTGCAGAGTCAAACGGGTAGGTGTAACTAAGGACTTATAGCCGTCACGAATAGCCTTTTTCAGTACACCTGTGATTGGAGCTCTTCTCAAACCTTTTGAATAAGTCCTGGCGTAAAGTCCTGATGTCTCAATAAATGGGCGGCGAAGCGTGGACTCCCGATTCTTCGAATCCAGAATCGATGTTCGAGCCGATCGAGATGCCCAGCGGATACGCGGAGAATATTTCCGAGCGAGGCGGTGAAGTGTCTCTGCTGCGGAATTCGTTTTCGGGCGGCCCATAACCGGGACCTGTCAGATAGCTGCTATTGTTTTCAGCGTAGGGGCATCCGAATGGGCGCCGGTAGAGTTATGAAAATTCTGAAATCAAGCACCTGTGGCATTGTGTTTGTGACATTTGCTGTCGGCACCTCGGCCAGCGCTCAGTCGGTGGCGAGCCTGAGCACTGACGATCGCAGCGCAATCCAGGCATTAATGACCCAATATGCGCAAGCGCTCTCTGGATGTCGCGCAGTGGAATTCGCCGATCTTTTCGAGCCTGAAACCGGCTATTTCGCCAGCGGTTTTCGCGGCCGGATGGTGGGGCGAGACCGGCTGATCGAACTTGTGCAGAGTGAGCGCCAATGCGTCGCGCCACCCGCCACTGCTCAGGCCACGCGCGCGGGCGGAGCAGCCGGACCGACAGTCTCAATCGATGTAACGGCAGGTGGCGTTCGTGGCATCGCGAGACTGGGCACCGCCCCGTATCAGGACGAATACGTGAAGACGCCTGGGGGTTGGAGGTTCGCGTCCCGCACCGTGATCACCGAGGCCGAGAAGGCCGCTGGTCTCGATGCGGGCGGCATGCTGGCGGTTCAGCGTTTAGGAGGCGCTAAGCTCGGCGACCACTATGAGACCGATCAGAACGGGGTGCCGCGGTTGATGACCTCGGGAGTCAAAGTGACCGTTTCGGGCGATCACGTTACCGGCCGGGTGTATCTCAGGGACGGTACTTATTACGACGAGGTTTATGAGAAGATCGGCCCCGGTGAGTGGCATGTTAAGTCGAGCAGCCGCGCGCTCGATGGGCCGCACTGAGTATCCGTGGGCGGCAAATCGCGGTCTTTCCTGGCAGAAGAGGGCCGACGCAGTTTTTGCATGATTACATTTGACTATCACACGATTTACGAGTTCAGCGGATAATCTCGTTATCATTGTTTCGTGGTTTTGCTGCTGAAACGTCCATGGGCCGTCGCCTTTGCGGGCCTATTGTGCACGCTCCCGGCTCGCCCGGAGGCTGCTCAGGTGGACGCTGCCCAAGCGACTCGCGCGACGATTACGCGTTATTGCACGGGTTGCCACGACCAACGTACCCGCGCCGGCGGCTTGGTACTGAATCCACCGGAACCAGGAACTCCTCCGGAGACGTGGGAGAAAGTTGTACAGCGGCTGCGGATGCGAACCATGCCTCCTTTGCCGATGCCGCGTCCTGATGAGGACACTTACAACCACACCGTAACGTGGATCGAAGCGCAGCTCGATCGTGCCGCGGCCCTCAACCCCAATCCTGGACAGCCGCTGCTGCACCGCCTGAACCGCACCGAATACGCGAACGCCATCGAGGATCTGCTCGGGCTGAAAGTGGACGTCGCCGCTCTGCTTCCGCCGGATGACTCGGCCTTTGGCTTCGATAACAACGCCAGCCTTCTGGGTGTCTCTTCGGTTTTGCTGGAACGTTACCTGGCCGCGGCCGATCGGGTCAGCGCGCTCGCATCAGGCGATCCGGACATTGCACCCGGTTCAGATATCTACCGCACCCGCCAGGATTTATCGCAGGATCAGCATATCGAAGGATTGCCCTTCGGCACGGTAGGGGGCATGCAGGTGGAACATACGTTTCCCCTCGACGCGGAATACGAATTCCGGCTCGGTTTTTTCCGGAACAATCTCGAAATCATGCGCGGGATTGAAAGGCCCCACCGGGTTGAGCTGTCCATTGACGGTCAGCGCGTCTTTCTGCGGACCATTGGCGGCCCCGCCGATCTGGCCCTCATGCGCAATCCAACCAACGGGTCCGACGCGATCGACACTCGCTTCCGAATCCGAGTCCCCCTCAAGGCCGGTCTGCATAAGGTAACCGCAACTTTCGTGCAGGAACGAGGCGTGGGCACGTCGCGATTGCAGGGTTTCGTCCGCAGTTCGGTCGACACGTTCGAAGTCACCGGCCGACCTCATCTGGAGACCATTACAATTTTTGGTCCGTACGATGCGGCGAAGAGCGGCGGCAGAGCGGGGACCCTCGACCTTTCCTGTTCTGCGAGGGCTTCGACTTCGCGGGACACATCGTCATGCGCGCGCGTCGTACTGCAGCGCATTGCGCGGCGTGCTTACCGCCGCCCCGTTACCGAAGAAGATATGCACCCCGTGCTCGATTTTTTCAATCGAGGCTTCGAAACAGGCGGCCCTGATCGGGGCTTTCAGATGGCTTTGCGGCGCATCCTGGCGAGCCCTGCGTTTCTGTTCCGCGGGGAAACCAGCCCGCCAAACTTATCGGCGGGCACTCTTCACCCGCTGAACTCCGTGGAACTCGCGTCCCGGCTTTCGTTCTTTCTGTGGTCGAGCATCCCGGATGATCGGTTGCTGGGTTTGGCCGAACGCGGGCAACTGGCGCGTCCGGAAGTGCTCGAGTCTGAAGTGAGGCGAATGCTGGCCGACACACGGGGAGAACGTTTCGTCAGCAACTTCGCCGGACAATGGCTGCAACTCCGCAACCTGCGGAACGCGCGCCCCAACTCCGCCGAGTTTCCGGACTTCGATGATAATCTGCGCCAGGATTTCCGCCAGGAAACCGAACTGCTGTTTGCGAGCGTCCTGCGGGAGGATCGCAGCGTTCTCGATCTGCTGCGGGCCGACTACACGTTCCTGAATGAGCGCCTGGCGCGCCATTACGGAATTGACGGGATCTATGGCAGTAACTTCCGCCGCGTGCCTGTCCTGCAGGAAGAACGGCAAGGAATTCTGGGCCATGGCAGCGTCCTGACGGTAACCTCTCACGCCGATCGGACTTCTCCAGTGGTGCGCGGGAAATGGATTCTGGAAAACCTGCTGGGCGCTCCACCGCCACCACCGCCGCCCGAGGTTCCCCCGCTCGCCGAGAATGCCGAGGGTGAGGCGCCACGCTCGCTGCGCGCGCGACTCGAGGTTCACCGCGCCAACGCGATATGCGCCAGTTGTCATAAACTGATGGACCCGATCGGGTTTTCGCTCGACAATTTCGATGCGGTAGGCGCGTGGAGGACCGAAGAGTCGGGCGCGCCAATCCAGGCGACGGGCCAGCTTGCTGACGGCACCAAAGTGGATGGTGTTGTCAGCCTGCGCAATGCGCTTCTGGCCCGTCCGGAGAGCTTCGCAGGAACGGTCACGGAAAAGCTGCTTATTTATGCGCTCGGCCGGGGCCTGGAAACGTATGACATGCCCACGGTCCGCGCCATCCTGCGCCAGTCTGCGCCGGGCGATTACCGCCTTTCGTCGCTCATCATGGGCGTCGTTCGCAGCACGCCATTTCAAATGAGAAAGAAGCCGGAGGATTAACGATGTTTATCACGCGTAAAGCACTATCCCGCCGCACGTTGTTGCGCGGTCTCTCCGGCGTAGTGGCGCTGCCGTTTCTCGACGCGATGAATCCAGCGCTCAGGGCTGCAAGCCCTGCGCCCAGGCGTCTCGGTTTCGTCTACGTTCCCAATGGCGCCATCATGGACAAATGGATTCCGAAGACTGAGGGAGCAGGTTTCGCGTTCACGCCGACACTAGCCCCGCTGGAGCCCTATAAGGACCAGTTGGTTGTGGTCGGCAATCTCGCGAGAGCGGGCACCACTATCGGCGACCACGCCGTTGCCGCGGCCGGCTGGCTCACCGGCGTCTATGCCAGGAAGACCGAAGCCGAAGACGTGCTTGCGGGACCCACGATTGACCAGCTCATCGCCAGGCAAATCGGGCAGAAAACGGTTTTCCCTTCTCTCGAACTCGCTACCGAGGATTTCACCGGTTACATCGGCGGCTGCACTCCGGGCTTCAGTTGCGCCTACATGAACACCTTGTGCTGGACCTCTCCCACTACGCCGGTGCCAATGGAAATAAACCCGCGTGTGGCTTTTGAGCGGATGTTCGGCCGAGCTGGTTCCAGCGCGCAGCGTCAGGCACGCCAGGCCGAAGATCGCAGCATACTGGACAGCATTTCGGAGGAGACAAATCATCTGCGCTCCGAGCTCGGGCCACGGGATCGCGCGCGCCTCGCCGACTACCTTGACCACGTGCGTGAGATCGAGCAGCGCATCGCGCGCCGCCAGTCGCGAACAGATTCGGTGGAGGCTGCGATGGATGCACCCCTCGGAATCCCGGAATCATTCGAAGAACACGCCGCGCTGATGTTCGAGCTGCAGACGATGGCTTTTCAGGCAGATTTGACGCGCGTGGTGACATTTATGATGTCCCGTGAGGCAAGCCAGCGCACCTACCCGCAGATCGGAGTGGACGAGCCGCACCATACAATTTCGCACCATGGAAACGATCCAAAGAAAAAAGAAAGCATCGCCCGGATCAATCTTTATCACGTCGAGCAGTTCGGCAAGTTTATAGAAGCGCTTCGGAAGACTCCCGATGGAGACGGCAGCCTGCTCGATCACTCATTGATTATTTATGGTGCGGGCATGGGCGACAGCAATGCCCATGCCACCGATCCTTTGCCTCTGGTCGCCATAGGCGGACTCGTCGATCGCGGCCATCGCCATCTGTTGCAAAAGCCGAAGACTCCTGTAGCCAATTTATGGCTCGGAATTGCGGACAAGTTCGGCGTGGACATCGACCATCTGGGCAACAGCGATGGCGTTATTTCGATTTAGTGTTTTCCTGCTGCTGGTCCCGGCGCTCTGCGCGAACGATCCCGACGGCACGACTCCGTTGCACTACGCTGCGCGCAACCGGAATCTGCCTGAGGTGCGAGCCCTGCTGGCGAAGCACGCGCAGCCGGACGCGGCGAATCGGTACGGGGTTACGCCGCTGGTATTGGCCGTCGAGAGCGGCAGTCTGGAAATCGTGAATGCCCTGATAGCCGCGGGCGCAGACGTCAACCATACGCTCCCGGCAGGCGAAACAGTGCTCATGACGGCGGCGCGTACAGGAAATGTACCAGTGCTGCAGGCTCTGCTGCGGCGCGATGCCCGGATCGAAGTGCGCGACGGATTCTACGGCGAAACCGCCCTGATCTGGGCAGTCGCAGCCGATCATCCGGAGGCAGTCCGCACGCTGCTGGATGCCGGAGCCGATGCGAACGCGCGGTCCGCTTCCGCTGGTTTCGCCCGCCCCAACGCGGGGTTGACGCGCCTCTCACTGGGCGAGTGGACCCCGCTCATGTATGCCGCGCGCGACGGTCTGACCAGGGCCGGCCGAGTGCTGATGGAGCGAGGCGCGGATGTCAATGCCACCGATCCCGACGGTGCTACCGCGCTGGTGCTGGCGATCATTAATTACCACTATGATTTTGCTTCGCTGCTGCTTGATTTCAGGGCGAATCCCAATCTGGCGGACACGACCGGGATGGCGGCTCTTTATGCGGCCGTCGATATGAATTCCCTGCCATGGATGTTTGGGCGGCCCGAAATTCCCGCCACCTCGAAAGCCACCGCGCTTCAACTGATCGAAAGCCTGTTGCAGCACGGAGCCGATCCGAATGCTGCTTTGACGGCCGTTCAGTTCCAGCGAGCGCATACCGATGGCGATCCTGCCCTGGGAGCGGGCGCCACGCCGTTCCTCCGCGCCGCGAAAGCGGCAGACGTGCCGGCGATGAAGTTGTTGTTGGCGCACAACGCCGACCCGAATGCGAGTCTGAAAAATGGCGACACAGCTCTGATGCTGGCTGCGGGGCGCGGGTATCGCGATGGCAACATGGCTGTACCTACCCGGGATCGCGGAACGCCACAGGAGGCGATCGCCGCCATTCAACTGTGCCTCGATCACGGTGCCGACATCAAAGCCGCGGGCGCAAACGGTGACAGGGCGCTTCATGTTGCGGTAACCGGACGCGGCGACCTGGACATTATCCGGTATCTTGTCGAGCACGGAGCTTCACTTGCGGCGAGCAACGCGAAGGGCGAGACTGCGCTGGACGCCGCACGCTCCAGCCGTCGCGATCGCAGTGGAGCGGCAACTTTACTCGCACAACTGGCTTCACGTTAATTGTCTTTTGTCGTCTTGATATCCACCAGGGAGCGGATCAGTGCGGCGGTGCTCTCATGCACCGGGCCGGGGCGCCTGCTTCCCTTTCCCATTGCCATGTCGAGAGGCGTGAAGCCATCCTTGTTTTTGGAATTCAGGCTCGCCCCGTGCTCGGCGAGGTATTTTACGACCTTGTCGGTGCCAAGCGCCGCAGCGCGATGCATCGCCGTCAGACCATTGGTGTTGATGGCGTTGATATCAACTCCGTGATCCAGACTCAACTGGATCGCCTGAATGGCGCCTTCTTCGGTAACCCGCAGCGACGGAGCGAATGCCCCCACCCCCGCACCTCCGCCGGCAATGATCATGAGAACCGTTGTATGATCCTTCTGCGTGATCAACGGATCGGCCCCGGCATCGAAGAGCGCCTTCATCGCGTCGATGTCATTCGCTTTGGCGGCCCGCATGAGCGGTGTAGTGCCTTCGCCGAGGCCGCCATCGCCGTCGAGGTGAAGTCTTCCGAGTATAGGTTTGCTCAGCTGCGCGTTCGGATTGGCGCCGTTGGCCAGCAGCGACCTGATCATGTCAAGGCCGCTCAGATTGTCGATCAGATTCAAGGGCGGCCGACCCTGCGTCGGGGGAAGCGTACGCATGTCGATGGCAGCGTAAAGCGCAGCCATGCCGGTTTCATCAGCGATGTTCGGATCGGCACCCCTGTCCAGCAGCATATTGGCAAGATCGTAGTGGGCATTGATGATCGCAATTACAAGTGGGGTGGTGCCATCCGGATCGGTGAGATTCAGGTTTGAGTGCTGCTCAGCCAAAAGCCGCGCCGTCTCGATCGAACCCTGCCGCGCCGCGTAGTGAAGAGCTGTCCAGCCGCCGCGGGGCAGCATCGTAGAGACCATGCCGCTGGTTACCCACTTGAAAGGAGTGAGAGTCAGGACTGTCGAACGCGCACCGGCATCGGCGCCCGCTGCTAACAACACGCGCGCTGCGTCGGAGTGATTCTCTGCAGCCGCCCACATCAGCGCTGTCTCACCCATCGTTTTCTCTCTTCCGTTCACGTCCGCGCCGTGAGCAAGCAGAACCTTGACCGCTTCCGGTTCGCCTGTGCGCGCAGCGGTCATCAGCGCCGTCTCGCCCTCGGGCAGCGTCGTGTTGGGATTCGCGCCCGCCCGAAGGAGTAGTTCCACCATCCGCGCGCTGCCGCGTGTGGCGGCGAGTGTCAGGGGCGCGAGACCGTAGCGATCGGCCGCGTTGGCATCGGCGCCGGCGCCAATCAGCGCCTTTGCCATTTCAATGTCATCCATACGCGCCGCCCAGTGCAGCGCCGTCGTTCCATCTGGTTCGGGCGCTTTGACATCCGCGCGCTGCCGGATGAGTTGAAGCACATGCGCTCTGTCACCCTCCCTGGCGGCGTCCGCCACGTTTACTGCGTTAATCGCGGAAGTACCCGCGACGGGCACTAACAGACAAAATGTGAAAGCAAAATTCCTGAGCATCTTTTTGTAAGTGGGTATGGCGGACCTCAGCCTGCGCGGGCACCGGGGTTCCCAGCCTATAAATCGACTCTCCCGTTGCTGATACCGAACTTATCCGTCTCTATACCGAAGCTCTGCCCGATACTCACCATCAGGTTCGCCAGCGGGGTCTCTTTCGGCATTTTTATGTGCCGATTGCCCTTCATCGCAGCAGTGCCACCGCAAAGCAACGTCGGCACGTCGATTCGTGAGTGTGAATTGCTCTCGCTCATACCGCTTCCAAAAAGAATCATGGAATGGTCGAGCAGCGAGCCATCTCCGTCCGGGGTCTCGCTCAGCTTCTTCAGGAACTTGCCAAACAGTTCCACATGCCACGTGTTGAGTTTGATCAGGTTCGCGATCTTCGCAGTGTCCCCCCCGTGGTGCGACATCGAATGATGCGGTTCGGTGATGCCGATCTGAGGATACACACGCTGGCTGACATCCCGGCTCATCATGAAGGTGAACACGCGTGTCAGATCTGCCTCATAGGCGAGGGCCAGCAGATCGAACTGCAGCGCCACGTGTTCTTCGTACGCCTCCGGTATGCCGATCGGGGCGCCCGGCACGTTTATGGATGAACCGGATTGCTTTTCGGCACGCTGAATGCGCTGCTCGATCTCGCGAACGTTCTCCAGATAGTCATTCAGCCGGCTCCGGTCTTTTGGCCCTAATCCAACTTCGAGGTCCGAGACCTCATCCTTGAGCGAGTCAAGCACGCTCGCATCCGTGCGCATCTGCGCGACACGTTGTTCCGCAGTGCCTGGCCTTCCGAACAGCCGCTCGAACACCACTCTGGGATTGATCTCCATGGGTAGCGGCTCAGTCGGTGTTTTCCAGGCAAGAGTGTTCATGTAAGCGCAGGCGTATGCGGGATCGCAGCCACCGATGTAACCCGTGAAATCCTCGGTTGCAAGTTCGAGTGAAGGGAATACAGTATTCTGGCCGATCCTGTTCGCAATTACCTGATCGATTGTGGTGCCCGCATGTACGTTTTCGGCCGTGGTGCGTTTGGGGACGCTGCCACTGAGCCACGCCGCCACGGTCACCGCATGTCCGTCTACCGGATCACAGAGTTCTGAAACAACAGTCAGCGATTTGCGATAAGCCTCGAGCGGCTTCAGGATCGTCGAGAACTCAAAATCTTCGCCCTCAGTTTTTGGCGTCCAATAGCCGGGCCGCTCTCCCAGCGCCACAAACACCGCACCGAACCGCCGCAGTGGAGGCGCGGTTTTCCCGAGCGCCTGGAAAGCTGGCGTCATCGAGTCGAGCACAGGCAGGGCAAGGGCAATGCCGGCCCCGCGCAGGAGGGTGCGGCGAGACAGCGATTTTTTTGAAACAAACATAAGAACGAAAATCCTTCCTGAAGACTCCTAATTTCCCAATGATGCTGTTCGGACCACCGGCAAGGTTACCTCTTCGTTGGTCTTGGTCCTATTCTGAAATTGCGTACTGTGAATTATTCCGCCGATGAGCGAACTGAAGCGGAAATCCTGACGCGCAGCGTCGCGCACGATGGAACGTACAGCAGGCATATCACCGGCATCGAGGCCACGGCCCAGAGCATAAATGAGCAGCTTCTCCGTCATTGTGCCGACAAAAATCTCGGGATTTTTCAGCAGCGCCTGCCGCAGATCCACCAGGCCGGTGATTTTGGTGCCGTCCATAAGCTGTCCGGAGGCATCGATGGCAGTTCCGCTCGTACCGCCTTCTTTCAGCCGCCAGGAGCCAACCGCATCAAAGTTCTCCATCGCGAATCCAATGGGATCCATGATCTTATGGCAGGTCGCGCAATAGGCGTTGGCCCGGTGTGCCTCCAGGCGCTCCCGCATCGTTATCACGCGCCCGTCCTTTTGACTGTTTTCATCGAGCGGCGGAACGTTCGCGGGCATAGGAGGCGGAGGCGCGCCAAGCAGATTATCCAGAACCCACTTACCTCTGACCACGGGCGAGGTTCGGTCGGTGTGTGACGTCACCATCAGAATGGCGCCTTTGCCGAGCAACCCTTTGCGGGCTTCGTCGGTCACCGTGATGCGGCGGAATTCGCTGCCATAGATGTTCGGGATTCCGTAATGCCGCGCGAGCCGTTCGTTAACGAACGTGTAGTCTCCGTTCATCAAATCGAGCACGTTGCGATCCTCGTGCATAATGCTCGCAAAGAATAGTTCGGTCTCGCGCTGAAACGCTTGCCTCAGATTGTCGTCGAAATCCGGAAACCCGAGCGTGTTCGGAATCATGGTCCGCAGATTTCGAAGGTAAAGCCATTGGCCGGCGAAGTTATCGATCAGCGCATCCGATTTTCGATCGACCAGCATTCGCCGGACTTGCCGGTCGAGGACCGCCGGTTCATGCAGCCTTCCCTCATCGGCAACCTTCAATAGTTCTTCGTCGGGAATCGTGCTCCACAGGAAGAAAGACAATCGGGATGCCAGATCGAGATCGCCTACCGGCACGACAGCGCCCGGCGCGGCTCCGGAGGGATCGCGCTCGATGCGAAACACAAACTTCGGACTGACCAGCATCCGTTCCAGGGCGGCTTCGATTCCGGTTTCGAAAGTACCCTGCGATCGCCCCTCCGCATAAAGGGCCATTAGCCTGTCAAGGTCCTTTTGCCCGCCCTTGCCGCGATAGGCCTGCCTCATCAGTCGGGATAAGATCGATTGCGCGCAGGCTTGTTCGGCAACATTTCCGTTGGGGTGGCAGGTGAAGATCGCCCGTCGGCTGGGTGTGTCGCCGGAGCCGGTAGGGTTGAACGGACCGGTGATTTCCACGCGATCCAGATGCGGATGCCCGAGCGCGTCGAAGTTGTCCTGCGAACTGCGGATAAAAGCCTGCAGCCTCATCGTATTCTCGGTGGCACTTTCACGCACAAAAGCCACTGTGATCTGCCGCGGCCCGGCCTTCATTCGCAGCCGCACCGAGCAACGTGCTTCTATTTCCTGCGCCGCGGTCGTAACGTTGGCCAGCGACGCCTTGAAATCGGCGTCTCCTCCAAACTTTGCGATGTGCACGCGCTCGCCATCGACAGCCGTCTCACACGTGTGGGGGAACTCAAGACCGCGCATCACGCCAAGGTTGTTCTGGAAGAACCGGGTATTGATGGTGTATTCTCCGTCAAGCGGCAGCGTAGTCTTGATGAGAGGGCCGCCGATCGTTCCCAGTGGCAGTCCCTCGATATGAACGTCTTGCGATGCGTCCTGGCGCACCCGGAAGGTCTCGCTGCCGGGAGCGGTGTGAGGGTCGCCCACTGCCAAGGCACTGATCTTGCCCGCCGCGCTGACATAGCGCTCCAGTAAGACGGGCGAAACACCCAGCGCATCCGCAATGTTGTCGAATCCATATCCGGAGTCGTCGGGCGGCAGCAGGGAGGTGGCATCCAC
>ODAK010005764.1_pt1 | contig 12535 bp, 9 predicted proteins | sample 1539591 | NCBI WGS metagenome assembly ODAK01 (sample SAMEA3539303, study PRJEB22396) | soil metagenome | biome: tundra; feature: field; material: soil | place: USA | collected 2010-05 | depth 0.15 m | reverse complement strand
TGGACCACGCGGGCATCGCCACCCAGAACGTGGTGGAGCGGGAACTGGCCAAGGACGGCCTGAGCCGCCACGACCTCGGCCGGGAGGCCTTCGTCGAGCGGGTGTGGCAGTGGAAGGCGGAGTACGGCGGCCGGGTCCTTGGTCAAATGCGCCGCTTGGGCGACGGCGTCGACTGGTCGCGAGAACGATTCACCATGGACGCCGGCTCGTCCCGCGCGGTCGGCACGATCTTCAAGCGGCTCTACGGCGACGGCTTGATCTACCGCGCCGAGCGGATCATCAACTGGTGTCCGCGCTGCCTGACCGCGCTGTCGGATATAGAGGTCGACCACTCCGACGACGAGGGCGAACTGATCTCGATCTCCTACGGACCGATCACCGTCGCGACCACCCGGGTCGAGACGATGCTCGGAGACACCGCAGTCGCGGTGCATCCGGACGATCCGCGCTACGCGCACCTCGTCGGTACCGAGATCGACTTACCGCTGACCGGCCGGCGCATCCCGATCATCGCGGACGAGCACGTCGATCCGGCGTTCGGCACCGGTGCGGTGAAGGTGACACCAGGGCACGATCCGAACGACTTCGAGATCGGCCAGCGCCACGGATTGCCGGCGATCACTGTGCTCGACGAGCGCGGCGTGGTCACCGCGCATGGTCCCTTCAAGGGTCTCGACCGGTTCGAGGCAAGGCCCGCCGTCACGGCAGCGCTACGCGAACTGGGCCTGATCGTTGCCGAGAAGCGACCCTACATTCACGCCGTCGGCCACTGCTCTCGATGTGACACGGTGATTGAACCGAGGTTGTCGCTGCAATGGTTCGTCAAAGTCGAGTCGTTGGCCAAGGCGGCCGGTGACGCAGTTCGCGACGGCCGGGTGACGATTCACCCGCCCGAGATGGCGCGCAACTATTTCGACTGGGTCGACAACATGCACGACTGGTGCATCTCACGGCAGCTCTGGTGGGGTCACCGGATTCCGGTTTGGTACGGGCCGGACGGCGAGGTGGAAGCCGTCGGCCCGGACGACGAGCCGCCGAGCGGCGACGGTTGGCGGCAGGACGAAGACGTCCTTGACACCTGGTTTTCTTCGGCCTTGTGGCCTTTCTCGACCCTCGGCTGGCCGGCCAAGACGGCCGACCTCGAGAAGTTCTATCCGACGTCGGTGCTGCTCACGGGCTACGACATCATCTTCTTCTGGGTCGCGCGGATGATGATGTTCGGGCTGTATGCGATGGCCGACCAGGGTCCGGCCGGCTCGGTGCCGTTCCGCACGGTGGCGCTAACAGGTCTGGTGCGCGACGACCGCGGCCGCAAGATGAGCAAGTCGGCGGGCAACGGCATCGATCCTCTCGATTGGATCGACACGTACGGTGCCGACGCGGCGCGTTTGACTCTTGCTCGTAGCGCATCACCAGGCTCCGATATCCCCGTCAGCGAGGAGTTGGCGCAGGGCGGACGCAATTTTGTCACCAAGCTTTGGAACGCCACTCGGTTCGCCATCATCAACGGCGCCACGGTCGAGGGTCCGTTGCCCGATCTCGAGACATTGCCCGCGACGGAACGCTGGATCCTGTCGCGGCTGAGCCGTACCGCGGCGGACGTCGATGAGTATCTCGACGACTTTCAGTTCGCCAAGGCCTGTGACGCGCTTTACCACTTCACCTGGGACGAGTTTTGCGACTGGTACGTCGAGTTGGCGAAGTTGCCACTCGAAAGGGGCGGCGCCACGGCCACGGCCACGCGCCGGGTGCTCGGCCATGTTCTCGACGCCCTGCTGCGACTGTGGCACCCCGTGATCCCTTTCGTGACCGAGGAATTGTGGACCACGTTGACGGGCCGCGAGACCGTCGTGCTCGCGTCTTGGCCGACCGGCCTCGTGACCGGCGACGATGCTCCTTTGGTCGATATCGCAACGGTCGACGGACCAGCCGAGGCGCTCATCACGCAACTGCAAGCGGTTGTCACGGAGGTGCGGCGATTCCGCGCCGAGCAGGGTCTTCGGCCGGCGCAACGGGTTCCGGCGCGCATCGACGGACTCACGACCGGTGAGCTCGCATCCTTTGAGGACCAGATCCGTTCTCTTGCGCGATTGCAGCTGCCGGCCGACGGCTTCCACGAAACGGCGGCCGTCGTGGTCGGCCACAGCGGGCGCGCGGTGCGAGTCGCCGTGGATCTGTCGGGCACGATCGACGTGGCCAAGGAACGGGCCCGGCTGACGAAGGCGTTCGACGTCGCCGTGAACGAGATTGCGCTGGCAGAAGCGAAGCTGGCCGATGAGGCATTCATCGCGAAAGCGCCGCCGCCGGTGGTCGACAAGATCCGCGCGCGCCACCGCGTCGCGCAGGCCGAAGTCCAACGGCTGCGGGGGCAACTCGACGCACTGCCTCATGCCCCCTCGCAACAATGATTGCTCCGATGAGCGAGCAGGCCCTCGAACTCGAACGGGTGGAGAACGAGTTGCTGGCCCGCTGGCCCGAGTCGCGCATCGAGTGGAAGCCCGGACGCATGACGGCACTGATGGATCTGCTGGGCGATCCGCACCTGGCCTACCCGTCGGTGCACATCGCCGGCACGAACGGCAAGACATCGACGTCCCGGATGATCGATGCTCTGCTGCGCTCGCTTGACCTTCGAACCGGCCGCTTCACCAGCCCGCATCTCGAGTCCATTACCGAACGCATCGCGCTCGACGGCGAACCGATCAGCGCCGCGCGCTTCGTCGAGACCTACGACGAGATCGCGGGGTTCCTCGACCTCGCCGACAGCAAAGGCGACATCCGGTTGTCGTTCTTCGAGGCAGTGACCGCGATGGCATTCGCGGCGTTTGCGGACGCTCCTGTCGATGTCGCCGTCGTGGAGGTCGGCTTGGGTGGCCGGCTCGATGCAACGAATATCGTGCGCGCACCGGTAGCAGTGATCACGCCGGTTGACCTCGACCACATGGCGTATCTGGGCGACACGATCGCCGCCATCGCTGCGGAGAAGGCCGGCATCATCAGGCCCAACCAGCAGGTGATCGTCGCCGCGCAACACCCGGACGCGATCGATGTCATCGTGTGCACCGCCGAGGCGGTGGGCGCCGATGCGCTTCGCGAGGGATTCCAGTTCGGCGTGATCAGGCGTGAGAACGCGGTCGGCGGGCAGGTACTCGCGCTGCGGGGATTGCACGGGGTCTACGACGAGGTGTTCCTGCCGCTTTACGGCGGCTACCAGGCGTCCAACGCGTCGTGTGCGCTCGCTGCCGTCGAGGCATTTGCAGGAGTGGTCGAACCGCTCGATGCCGATCTCGTACGTGCCGCCTTCTCCACGGTGCAATCGCCCGGTCGCCTCGAGGTGGTTCGCACGTCGCCCACGATTCTCGTCGATGCAACCCACAATCCGGCCGGTGCGCGCGCGACGGTTGCGGCAATCGCGGAGTCATTTGCCTTCCGCCGCCTGGTCGGCGTAGTTGCCGTGCTTGGTGACAAGGACGCGTACGGCATGCTCCAGGTGCTCGACTCATTCCTTGCGCATGTCGTCGTGACGCAGAACAGTTCAAGTCGTTCGATGCCGGCCGACGAGTTGGCGACCATCGCGGTCGACATCTTCGGCGCCGACCGGGTTGATGTCGCGACGCGGCTTGATGAAGCGATCAGCATCGCGGTCGAACGTGCCGACGAGGACGACGAATTCGGCGGCGCGGGAGTGTTGATCACCGGCTCGGTGGTGACTGCCGGTGAAGCCCGCCGACTCCTGAAGCACCGATGAGCGGACCGCCACTCGCGCCATCGGAGTATGACGGGGACGACGTCGCGCTGATGTACCGCGACGCGGTCAAGGGCAAGCGGCGGCTCACGTCCAGTGTGCTCGCAATGGAAGTCGTCGTGTTCTGGCTCGCCATCATCGTCGCGATAGTCCAGGACCACGTTTCGGTCGCCGCGGCGCTCGCGGTGGGTGGCGCGCTCGCAGTCGGCGGCATCGTGATCGCCGCGATGATCAGGCGACCCTGGGCTTACCTTGCGGGTGGCGCGCTGCAGGTGCTCGCGATCGCCTGCGGCTTCGTCGTCCCCGCGATGTTTATCGTGGGCACTATCTTCGCGGTCCTTTGGATCGTCTCCGTCCGCATGGGCGATGCCGCCTTACGGCGCGCGCGGCAGTTCGAGGCGTACGTCGGCAGGCCGCCCACGCCGACGCCTCCGTCGGCCCGGTCTAAGGCGCCTACCGCGCCAACCCGCTCTGACGTGTAAACGGTTGGGGTAGAACGGGTCGGCGGGGGTAGCGTCAGAGGATGACCGATTCGCAACCGCGGGCGCTGATCCATGCCCGCGGACTGGTCAAGAAGTTCGGCGAATTCGTCGCCGTCGACGGCATCGACCTCGATGTCGAGCAAGGGGAGGCCTTCGGATTCCTCGGGCCGAATGGCGCGGGCAAGTCATCGACGATGCGGATGATCGGCTGCGTGTCGCCACCCACGGCCGGCACCCTGCTGATTCTCGGGCTCGATCCGCGCCGTGATGGTCCGCAGATCCGGGCCCGCCTGGGAGTGGTGCCGCAGCAGGACACGCTCGACCTTGAGCTGACCGTGCGCGAGAACTTGCTGATCTACGGTCGGTACTTCGGGCTGTCCCGCGCAGTAACTCGTGAACGGGCCACCGAGCTGCTCGAATTCGTCCAGCTGATTGACCGCGCCGAGGACAAGGTCGACCCCCTGTCCGGTGGTATGAAGCGCCGGCTGACGATTGCGCGCTCGCTGATCAACTCACCCGATGTTCTGCTGCTCGACGAACCCACGACTGGTCTTGATCCGCAGGCCAGGCACGTGGTGTGGGACAGGTTGTTTCGGCTGAAACAGCAGGGTGTCACGCTCGTGCTCACCACCCACTACATGGACGAAGCCGAGCAGCTGTGCGATCGCCTCGTCGTCATGGACAAAGGAAGGATTGCGGCCTGCGGGTCGCCCCGCGAACTCATCAACCAGTACTCGAGTCGTGACGTTGTCGAGGTCCGGTTCGCCCTAGGTGAGAACGAGATATCGGCGGACAAACTGTTCGGCCTCGCCGATCGGATCGAGGTGCTGCCCGACCGCGTACTGCTCTATACCGACGATGGTGACGCGTGCATCGACGCTGTGCATGATCGCGGTGTCGTCCCGTTGTCGATGTTGGTGCGGCGCAGCACTCTCGAGGACGTCTTCTTGCGGCTCACCGGCCGCACGCTGGTCGATTGACATGACCACCACGTCGTTCACCGTCATGCCGGCGTTGCGGTCCTATGCGTACTGGGTGGCCCAGTACCGGCGCACGTGGCGCGGCAGTGTCATCACCACCGTCGTGACGCCGGTGCTCTACCTCACGGCGATGGGTGTCGGCCTCGGGTCGCTCGTGCACCGAAGCTCGGCGATCGGGGGTGTCACCTATCTGCAGTTCATCGGCCCTGGTCTGCTCGCAGCGACCGCTATGCAGATAGCGGTCGGTGAGTCGACGTTCCCCGTCTTCGCGTCGTTCAAGTGGTTGCGTATCTATCACGCGATGGCCGCGACGCCGCTTATGCCGCTCGACATTCTTATCGGTCATGTGATGTGGATTGCTACCCGCATCGCGATGGCGTCAGGTGTGTACCTCGGTGTCGTGACGTTGTTCGGGGGAGCGCGATCCCCTCTTGCGTTGGTGGCTTTCCCAGCCTGCATTCTTATCGGACTGGCGTTCGCGTGTCCGGTCGTAGCCTTTGCGGCCAGTCGCGAGCACGACAACGGCTTCGCCGCTTTGAACAGGTTCGGGATCGTGCCCATGTTCCTGTTCTCTGGCACGTTCTTTCCGGTTTCGCAGCTACCTGTCGTGTTTCGGTGGCTCGCGTATGCGACGCCGTTGTGGCACGGCGTCGAGCTCACCCGCGCACTCTCTCTTGGTCGCGTAGGTGTGCTCACCGCGCTCGGCCATGTTGCCTACCTCCTCGCATGGGCCGTGGTTGGCTTCGTCATCGCGCTGCGGATCTACCGCCGCAAGCTGGGCGTGTGACATGGCCACGTTGATTGCGCGGGTGATCCCGTTCGATTCGTTTGCGGGAATGGGTGGACGGCGCGGCCACACGCTCGTCGAGCGCAGCCTGATGGTCTACAAACACTCGTGGCTCATTATCGTGTCCGGCTTCTTCGAGCCGGTGTTCTACCTGCTGTCGATCGGCGTGGGCCTCGGGCACTTGGTGCCCGCGGTGACGGTGGGTGGCCATCAGGTCGGATACACCGCGTTCGTGGCTCCAGCGCTGCTCGCGTCGTCGACGATGAATGGTGCGATCTACGATTCGACGTTCAACATCTTCTGGAAGATGAAGTACGCGAAGATCTACGACGCAGTGCTTGCAACGCCGCTCGGCCCGCTCGACGTTGCGTCTGGCGAGATCGCCTGGGCGCTGGCCCGAGGCATGATCTATTCAGCGGCCTTTCTGATCGTGATGATCGCGATGGGCCTCTTGCATTCGTGGTGGGCGCTGCTCTGCCTGCCGTTCGCGCTGCTGGAAGGCGTCGCATTTTCCGCTTGTGGCATGGCGTGCACGACGTTCATGCGCAGCTGGCAGGACTTCGAGTGGGTCACCCTCGCCCTGCTCCCGATGTTCTTGTTCTCGGCGACGTTCTATCCGCTGAGCACCTACCCGCACGCGATTGGCGACATCGTTCGCTGGACTCCGCTGTACCAAGCCGTCGACGTCCAGCGCGCCCTTGCTCTGGGCCACCTTGGGCCGGGGCTGCTGGCGAACCTCGCCTACTTGCTGATGATGGGCCTGGTCGGTGTCGCAGTCGCGACCCGGCGCCTAGGCATCCTGCTGCTGCGCTGACGCCCGGCGCGCGCCACAGCGCAATGCCTCGGTAGGCTCTGCGCGCCGTGACAGACACCCTCGAGCGCACGCTCGTCATCGTGAAGCCCGACGCCGTCCGGCGCGGGCTGGTCGGTGAGGTGCTCGACCGCCTCGAGCGCAGGGGCCTGCGGCTGGTCGCCCTTGAGTTGCGCACTCTCGACCGCGAGACGGCGGAGGTGCATTACGCCGAGCACCTCGGCAAGCCGTTCTTCGAGGCGCTGATCGGCTTCATCACCTCAGGACCGCTGGTCGCAGCCGCAGTCGAGGGTCCGCGGGCGATCGAGACCTGGCGGGCGATGATCGGGCCGACCGACCCGGTGAAAGCACCATCAGGCACGATCAGGGGAGATTTCGGCCTCATCGTGACCGAGAATCTGGTGCACGGTTCGGATTCGCCAGCCGCGGCAGCCCGCGAGCTCGCCCTCTTCTTCCCCGACCTGCGCGCCTAACCCCAGCACCCGCCGTCCCGCCTGCCGTGCTTGAAGTTGATCACGTAAGGCAGCCGTAAGGGGCCTGGGGTAGATGTGGACACCTGCCTCGGGACCCTTACGGCTGCTTAACGTGATCAACGTGCGGCAGGAAGGGCGGGCGCTGAGGGGCGCAGGTCGGTTTTGGCCGAGGTGGTGGGTCACCGCGTAGCATGGCCAGGCTGTCCTCGCCCTGGATCTAGAACACAGCAGTATTCGTTGCACAGCAGTCGAGTTGTCGCGTCAGTCGATCGGAAGGTTTGCAGCACCCATGGCCTCCAACATGTCGTTCCTCGGCCGGGACATGGCCGTCGACCTCGGCACCGCAAACACGCTGGTCTACGTCCGCGGTCGTGGCATCGTCTTGAACGAGCCTTCCGTGGTGGCCATTAACACCAATACCGGCGGTATTTTGGCGGTCGGCATTGAGGCCAAGCGGATGATTGGCCGGACGCCGGGCAACATCGTCGCGATCCGCCCATTGAAGGACGGCGTCATCGCCGACTTCGACACGACCGAGCGCATGCTGCGCTACTTCATCCAGAAGGTGCACCGCCGCCGCTGGCTTGCCCGCGGACCACGCGTCGTCGTGTGCGTACCGAGTGGTATCACCGGCGTCGAGCAACGAGCGGTGAAGGACGCCGGGTACGCGGCGGGCGCACGACGCGTCTACATCATCGAGGAACCGATGGCGGCGGCGATCGGCGCCGGGCTGCCGGTGCACGAGCCCACCGGCAACATGGTCGTCGACATCGGCGGTGGCACCACCGAAGTCGCGGTCATCTCTCTTGGCGGCATTGTCACCAGCCAGTCCATTCGCATCGGCGGTGATGAGCTCGACAGCTCGATCATCAACTACGTCAAGAAGGAATACTCCTTGATGCTCGGCGAGCGAACCGCCGAGGAAATCAAGATGGCCATCGGTTCGGCGTTCCCCGCGCCGGACGAACCGCACGCCGAGATCCGCGGCCGCGACCTCGTTAGCGGTCTACCGAAGACGATCGTTGTCAGCGCCGCGGAAATACGTAAGGCCATCGACGAACCGGTCAACGCCATCGTCGACGCAGTGAAGACCACCCTCGACAAATGCCCGCCCGAACTGGCTGGCGACATCATGGACCGCGGCATCGTGCTCACCGGTGGTGGCGCATTGCTAAAGGGCCTCGACGAGCGTTTGCGGCACGAGACCGGAATGCCGATCCACATCACCGAGCGGCCGCTCGACTCGGTGGCGATGGGTTCGGGAAAGTGCATCGAGGAGTTCGAGGCCCTGCAGCAGGTTCTCATCTCCGAGCCGCGCGGTCGCTGACCGCCGACCCGGTCCTGGTGTCGCGCAACACGTCTGAGGTCTTCATGAATCGCCGCGTGCGCTTGTGAGGGATAGTCGCCGCACCCGCGTCGTGCTCGCGTTGTTGCTGCTGACGGCATTTACCTTGATCACCCTCGATTACCGATCGCGCGGCGGGGGATTCTTCGGTTCTGTACGCCGGACTGCGTCATCGATTTTCGGGCCGGTCGAGCGGGTCGCCGCCGATGTGGTGCGGCCGGTCCGGCACGCCGTCCAGGCCGTTGGCTCGATCGGTGGCAATCACAAGAAGGTCACCGATCTGCAAAAGGAAGTTGCAAGCCTTCAACAACAGCTGCGCCTGCAGCCCTTCAACACCACACGGGAAAACGAACTCGAGCAACTCCTGCGCGTGTCGGCCGTCGGTCAGTACAAGTTGCTCTACGCGCAGGTGATCGCGGTCAGCGCAACGGACGGATTCGAGTGGACGGCGACAATCGACGCGGGCTCGCGTGATGGTCTCAAGGAGAACATGACCGTTCTCAACGGAGAAGGTCTTGTCGGTAGGTTGAAGATCGTCGGTTCGACGACGTCGACGGTGTTGCTCGCGATCGACCCGGAGTTCAACGTCGGTGTACGTCTGCCGAGCAACGCCATGGGGGTCGTGTCGGGCCATGGTCGCTCGCCGATGAGCCTGCAGATGCTTGACCCGACGGCGCGGGTGAAGACGGGCGACGGCCTGGTAACCCAGGGATCTCTCGACCAGACCCCGTTTGTGTGGGGAGTGCCAGTCGGCAGCGTGATCTCGGCGACCAACCCGCTCGCAGGCGACGTGCAGACCGGCGAGGTAAAGCCGTACGTCGACTTCAGCACGCTGGACCTGGTCGGCGTTGTCGTCGAGCCGCCACGTGTCGATCCGCGCGGCGCCCTTCTCGAGCCGCCGCTGCCTACTGTCACGGTGACCACGACCACTACCGCGACGGCGACGGCCACCGTCACTCCGCTGGCGTCGTTCACGCCCACCTTCTCGTTCAGCGCGACGCCGACCGGGAAGCCGAGCCGGTCGCCGAGTGCAACTCCGACGTCAAAGGTGAGTCCGAAGCCGACCGTGACACCCAGCGTCACGCCGACGCCGACGTCGAAACCCACCTCGACACCGTCCGGTTCTGCCAGTTCCACCACGAGCGCATCGGCATCCCATGGCTGAGGCTCCGCGGGCGGCGCTCATCGTGGTTCTCGTCCTGCTCGCCTGCGTTGTTGACGCCGTGTTCTTCGACCCACTCAATCTGCCCGGCTCGCCGCCGAACCTGCTGGTGCTCGTCGTCGCGGCGATCGCGCTGGTCCTCGGCCCCGTCGGTGGGGCGGTCACCGGCTTCCTCGCGGGCCTCGCCGCCGACGTGTTGCCGCCGGCTGACCATCTGATCGGGCGCTACGCGCTGGTCCTGTGCCTGGCGGGATACCTCGTCGGCCTCGTGCACGATGAGGCGCGAGATTCGGTGCTGCTCTCGCTCGTCGCGGTCGGTGCCGCCGCGGCGGTCGCCACCCTGCTGTATGGGGGGCTCGGCGGGTTGTTGAGCGACGGTCGAGTCGACGCGCACACGATCTTCCGCAGCCTGCCTTTCTCCATCTTCTACGACGTCCTGCTCGCGCCATTCGTCGTACCGTGGGTGATGTCCTTGACTAGGCGGGCGGAGCCGCAGGTGACCCGGAAGTGAACGACCGCTCAGGGCTGCGGCTGGTGATCCTCGGTGCGCTGGTGTTCTCGCTGCCGATTACACTGCTCGGCCGCCTCTGGTACATGCAGGCGCTAGCGGGCTCCCAGTACGTCGCCGCCGTGAACGCCAATGCGACCAGCCAGATCCGCACCCTTGCTCCTCGGGGCGCGATCGTCGACGACGTCGGCAATCCGTTGGCACGCAACGACAGCGCGCTCGTCGTCTCGGCGTTGAGCACCGCGTTGCCGAAGGCGAACCTCGGCACGTTGAAGAAACCCATACCTAATCCGGCGCGGGTTCAAGAGATGCAGCGACTGTCGGCAGTGCTCGGCATTCCTGCCGCGAAGCTCGACGCCGAAGCGACGCTGTGCGACTACTTCGACTACGGCTCGACCGCGCCGACGAAGAATCCCGGCTGCTGGACTGGCTCCCCGCTGCAGCCGATCCCGCTCGTCACGATCGACAACACCACGCCGGCCGGTACCCAGAAAGCAACGGACGTCGCGCTGCGCGTTCTCGAGCAACAGGAGCTGTACCCGGGCGTGACCGCGCAGATCGAGGAGGTTCGCGACTATCCCGCTCCTGAGAAAGCCTCGGCCGCCCAGTTGATCGGACACGTGGGAAAGATCAGCCAATCCGACATCGACTCGGCCAAGAACGCGACCGAGGCCGCGACGTTGAAGACTGCCGCAAGTATTGGTGGAGCCATCGGGCAGGAAGGCCTTGAGGCGCAGTACAACGACTACCTGGAGGGCACCCTGGGCACCGAGACGTTCTCGGTGACGCCGGCCGGGAACCCGGTCTCGACGTTGAGCCAGGTGCCGGCGGTCCCTGGCGACACGGTAGTGACGAGCATTGACGCCAAGGTCCAGCGGATCGCCGAACAAGCGCTGACTGATGCGGTCACGGCAGCCCGAACGACGCCCCAGCACATCTCAGGCAAGAACCAGACCCAGAAGGCGGACGCCGCAGCGGCGGTTGTCATCGATACGCGCACCGGTCACGTGATCGCCGCCGCTAACTACCCGACGTACGACCCGGGAGTGTGGGATGGCGGCACGATCGATGACTCGGTGTACAAGTCGCTCCAAGCCAATCCTGGGAAACCACTGTTCTCACAGGTCATTCAGGGTCAGTACGCGCCTGGGTCGACCTTCAAAGTCGTCACCGCCGCGGCGGCACTCGACCATGGTGGCTATACCCCCGACGCTACGTATGACTGTCCGGCAACACTGACCGAGGGCGGCCGAACGTTTCACAATTTCGACAACGAAGGCGCACAAGGCATGATCACCTTTGCGCAAGCACTGACGATCTCCTGTGACACCTTCTTCGATGGGGTTGGCGCTGCCTTGTGGAACGCCGACGGGCAACTTGCGGGCGCGAACGCGAGGGAGCTCGTCGTCAACGAAGCGAAGCAGTGGAAGCTGGGTAAAGACACCGGGATCGACCTGCCGATCGATGCGGGCGGCAACATCGAATCGCGCCAGGATCTGAAGAACTACGACGCTAAGAACCACGCGCTGTGGTGCTCTGAGGCCAAGACGGACAAGGATCCGAACCAGAAGGCGATCGACAACAGCAACTGCCTGTACCACATCCCCGCGCTGTACCAGATCGGTGAAGCGGTGAACGTGGCGATCGGCCAGGGCACGACTACCGCGTCACCGCTGCAGATGGCCGACATCTACGCCGCGCTCGGCAACGGCGGCACCCTGTACTCGCCGCGGCTCGCGAAGGCGATCGTCGGGCCTGACGGCACGCTCGTCCAGGCCATCAACGCGCCCTCGACGAAGCTGTCGGTATCGCCGGAGGTGCTGCAGTACATCCAGCAGGCGCTGGTTGGCGTCGTGACTGATCCGAATGGGACCGGTGCGACGGCCTTCGCCGGCTTCCCCTTCGACCAGTACACGATCGCTGGCAAGACCGGCACTGCAGAGGTTCCGCCGAAGGACGACACCGCGTGGTTCGCCTCGTACGGCGGGCCGGCGGGCCAGCCCGCGCAATTCGCCGTGGTGGTAGCGATCTCGCAAGGCGGCCAGGGCGGCATCAGCGCGGCGCCCGCGGTTCGCCAGATCTACGACGGCATCTGGGGCCTGAACGGCAACCCGAAGAATCCTGACGACCAGTTCGCCGCAAAGGGCCCGGCACTTCCTGGCGGCGCGCCTCCGAGCGCGCTACCCAAGGTCGCGCAGGCGGCGGGGGGGTGGGCGGCGCCGGGCTCCCCGACTCCAGGTTC
>ODAK010005763.1_pt1 | contig 12537 bp, 7 predicted proteins | sample 1539591 | NCBI WGS metagenome assembly ODAK01 (sample SAMEA3539303, study PRJEB22396) | soil metagenome | biome: tundra; feature: field; material: soil | place: USA | collected 2010-05 | depth 0.15 m | reverse complement strand
ACAACTGGATCTGCAGCTCACCGATAAGTGGCGTCAGAACTCACCTACATAGCCACCCGGAGTTCTCCGCTACCTACGCTGCCATCGCCCGGCGGCGGGGGAAGAAGATCGCCACCATCGCGATCGCCCGCAAGCTGCTAACCCGCTCCTACCACCTGCTCGCCGACGCCCAGGCACCTGACACGACGGCACCCGGCACCCGGGATGGCTAGCACCGCTCCCACATACCCGCAGACCAGGAGGGTCACCAAGCCCCGGGCGCGCTCGCTTCAGCGGCATGAGCCGGCCACCAGGCCGAACTCGATCACATGACTGAGCAGCCCGGTCCCCGGACACAATGGTCATGGCGTCCCGCCAGCTACATGACGGGACACCGAATGGGTGCTTGCGAGACCACTCCGCCTGCCACGCGCCGGGGAACACCTACGCCCCCCGCAAGCCAGCACGAAAGGAACCTTCCTCGCTCCGATGATCCGCCGCCGCTTGGCAGCGTCCAGCTCGTTCGTCCTCGCCGCTACGCGGCTGCGGGCGCTCCAGCAGGACCCCACCTGCGCAGCGACGTTAACCCGGGCAGCTACGAGGAAGATCCCGAAGAACAGCCAGGCCAGCCCGGACGGGAACACGCACGGCACTGGGCCACATCTTCATGCCCTCTTGACAACAGTGGCCCCCATGGGTGCCGAATAGCGCGCGTTGTCTGACCGCATCATCATGCCGTGACACGCATGATTACTCGCAATATTCGGGCGTCGTCTGCCGTTGCGATCCTTCAGTCAGCATCGTCCCCGTGGTCAGACCGCGCCGAACGATTAGGTGTGGATAGACGGAACCGGGAAATTGTCGCGCTCAAGCGCGCAGACTATCCAGTTTTGTGTGCCTCTAGGGATGGAATGGTGATCAACGGACTACGGACCCAGCCCGCCATCGGCCTTGGCCGGGTGGCTAGTCCGCACAAAGACGAGAAGTCACGAAACTGCACTGGCCGAGGGTGGATCTACTGGCTTCCTAAGTTCTGCGGGTTATGGTCTTGACGCTGCAGGTGACAGTATGGCCGGTCACGCCGAGGTGGGAGGTCTGGGGTGCATGGATCCGATAACACTGATCGTAACGGCGCTCTCCGCGGGTGCGGCTTCGGCACTGCAGGACGGGACGTCGGCCGCGGTCAAGGACGCGTACGCGCGATTGAAGACGCTCGTGAAGAAGCAGTTCGCCAACCACACCAAGGGCGAGCTAGTGCTGGCTGAGCACGAGGTTGCTCCGCAGACATGGGAAGCTCCGCTGGCCGCCGAGTTGTCCGTCACGGGCGCAGGGAGTGACGCTGAACTGGTGACCGCCGCACAGACGCTGATGGGCCTAGTTGATGAAGCCGGGTCGCGGTCGGGGAAGTACGTCGTTGCGGTTCGCGACTCTCAGGGTGTCCAGATCGGTGATCGCAACAGGCAAATCAACACATTCGGGCCACGCCTTTCTGATCCGGGGAAGTCCGCCTGAGATGAGTGGCAGCGCTAGTGATGGCGATCCCCCGACCCGGGTTGAGGCGGCGGGCGCGCAAGGCGTTCAGGTCGGCGATCACGGCATTCAAGTCAACAAGTTCATTGAGACCTACATCGAGACTCAGATAATCCAGCCGTCCTTTGCTCCACTGGCCCAGCCAGGCAGCAGCGCGGAGGTAGCGGGATGGCCACTCGATGAGGTGACTGACCCGTTTACGCTGGAGGTGCACCGGCCGGTACAGCCCGAGAACCTGCAAGCCGAGCTGCCGATGCTCCCGGTGTATGTGCGGCGCGAGCACGACTTGGAGCTGACACGGATAGTGCGTGTGGCCGCGAGGGGCAGCAGCGGGATCGCTGTGCTGGTGGGCGGGTCATCCACCGGCAAAACCCGGGCGTGCTGGGAGGCACTGCGGTTGTTGCGGGATCAGCCCGAGCAGTGGCGGCTGTGGCATCCGATCGACCCGTCCCGGCCAGAGGCTGCGCTGCGCGAGATGTCGGCTATCGGTCCGCGGACCGTGGTGTGGCTGAACGACGCCCACTTCTACCTCAACATCCCGGACGGCGGACTGGGCGAGCGCGTGGCCGCGGGGCTGCGGGAGCTGCTGAGGCATCCCGCCCGCGCGCCGGTGCTAGTGCTGGCCACGCTGTGGCCAGAGTTCTGGGACGTCCTGACCGCCCGCCCGGAGGGCAGCGCCGATCGGCATGCCCAGGCGCGGGAGTTGCTGGTGGGCCGGGATATAACCGTGCCTGGTGCCTTCACCGCAACGCAGCTGCGGCAGCTTAGTCACGCGGGGGATGTGCGGCTCGCCCAAGCCGCTGCTGCGGCCCAAGACGGCCAGGTGATTCAGGTTCTGGCCGGGGCGCCCGACTTGCTGGCCCGGTATCGCAACGCGCCGCCCGCCGCAGCAGCACTGATCAACACGTCGATGGATGCCCGTCGCCTGGGCATGGGGGTCGGCTTGCCGCATGCCTTCCTGGAGGCAGCCGTGCCCGCGTACCTGACCGAGGCTGAATGGGCTGCCCTGGGCACGGATTGGCTGGAGCATGCCCTGGCCTACACGGCCGTCCCCTGCAAGGGTGTCCGCGGACCGCTCACCCGCATTCGTCCACGACCGGCCAGATCTCGCGCAACCGGGCCGGGCCCCAGGAAAGGAGATGAGCAGCCGGTCGGCGGCCAGGGCGACGTCACCCCCGGGCCGCTGTACCGGCTCGCGGATTACCTAGAACAGCACGGCCGCCACCACCGGGAAAACCAGATCCCGCCGACAGGCTTCTGGGCTGCAGCAGCAGGCCATGCTTCCGCGGCCGACCAGGCTCCGCTCGGTGATGCCGCTCACCCTTGCGGCCTATACCGCGATGCCGCCCAGTTGCATAAGAACGCAGCCGGCCGCGGCAGCCTAGACTCTGTTCTGTACCTCAGCATCCCCAGGCACTACTTCAGCACGGATGCACGCCCTTTCCGCTGGGCTGTCACTCACGCCGCGCTAGGCGACCCCCGGGCAGTGGCCAACCTCATTGACAGCCTGCGGACGGGGGGCGCCCGGGAGCAGATCAGGGCGCTGGCCGACCGCGCCGCCGCCCACGTTACTGTTGGTGATCCCGACGCCGTGAGTATTCTGCTGGACAGCCTGTGGAGGGCGAGCGCACGGGAACAGGTCATCGCGCTGGCCGACCGCGCCGTCGCCCATGTCTCACTCGATGACCCGGTCGCTATGGCCAGGCTGCTGGAGAGCCTGCGCGCAGCCGACGCACAAGAGCAGGTCACAGCGCTGCTGCACCGTGAACCTGCTGCCCACGTTTCTCTCGGCCCCCCCGGCTCCGTGGCCTACCTGCTGGACGTGCTGCGAAGGTTGGACAAGCCGATCTTGCAGAAAAAGGCGGCAGGCGCACACCACCAGCTAGTTGCGCTGGCCCGCCGCGCTGCCGCGCATGTCTCCGTCGATGACCCGGCCGCTGTGGCCAAGCTGCTCGACAGCCTCCGGGCAGCGGGTGCCCAGAAGCAGGTCAACGCGCTGGCCCGCCGCGCTGCCGCGCATGTCTCCGTCGATGACCCGGCCGCTGTGGCCAAGCTGCTCGACAGCCTCCGGGCAGCGGGTGCCCAGAAGCAGGTCAACGCGCTGGCCGATCGTGCAGCCGCCAACGCTCCCGTCGACCACCCATACGCAGTAGCCGACCTTCTGGACGGCTTGCGGAGGACGACCGCACAGGATCAACTCACCATCCTCGCCGACCGCGCCGTCCACGTTCCGCTACGCGATCCCGGCGCCGTGGCCAAGCTGTTGGGCAGCCTGCAGAAAGCGGGCGCCCAAGAGCAAGTCACCACGCTGCTAGACCGCAACCCAGCTGCTCGCGTCTCTCTCGACCGCCCGTTCGCCGTGGCGGACCTGCTGGAGAGCCTCCGGATGATTGGCACTCAGGAGCAGGTCGCCACGCTGCTGGACCGCAACCCAGCTGCTCACGTCCCCCTCGATGACCCTTATGGCGTGGCCAGGTTGCTGCGCAGCCTGCGGAAGGCGGAGGCGGACGGACAGGTCAACAAGCTGGCCAAGCGCGCAGCTGCTCACGCCCCTGTTGATGACCCGTATGGCCTGGCCAAGCTGCAGGGAAGCCTGCGAGCGGCAGACATGGACGAGCAGGCCACCGCACTGGCCGATCGCGCCGCCGATGTCCGCTTCAACAACCCAGCCGCCATTGCGGACATGCTGGACAGGCTGGAGGTAGGGCGCACGCCTAGGCGTGTCACCTCGCCGCATCGTGATGCGACAGCCGCACGCATCCCCCTCGATGACCCGTACAACGTGGCCCACCTGCTGAACAGCCTGCGGAGGGCGGGAGCAGAGGAGCACGTCGCAACTCTGCTGGATCGTGACCCAGCCGCCCACGTCCCCGTCCGCGACCCATTCGCCGTGGCGGTGCTTCTGGACAGCTTGCGGGCGGCGGGCGCAGACAAGCAAGCCAGCGCACTCGCCAGTCGCGCCGTGCGCGTCTCCATCAAGCCGCCGACTGGCCTGGCCGTGCTTATCGACAGCATGCGACGGGCGGGAGCACACAGGCAGGTCGCAGCGCTGCTGAACCGCAGCCCTGCCGTACGTGCTTCCCTCAAAGATCCGCTTGACCGCGCCTTCGCACAAGGCATGCAGCGGAGCGCCGACGAGGACCAGCAGGTTACGGCGCTGCTGAACCGTGACCCCGCCGGCCGCGTCCCGCTCGATGACCCCTACCGTGTGGCCAGGCTGCTGGACAGCTTGCGGCGCGCAGGAGCAGACGGGCAGGTCACCGTGCTGCTGAACCGTGACCCCGCCGGCCGCGTCCCGCTCGATGACCCCTACCGTGTGGCCAGGCTGCTGGAAAGCCTGCGGCGCGCGGAAGCAGACGGGCAGGTCGCCACGCTGCTGAACCGTGACCCCGCCGTACGTGTCCTTCTCTACATTCCGTCGGACGTGGCCGACCTGCTGGACAGCCTGCGGAGCGCCGGAGCAGAGGAGCAGGTCACCGCACTAGTCGATCGGCTGCCCGGAGCAGGCATGTTCGAGCTCTTCCTCCATCAAGAGGACCACCAGGGTCGGTTCCGGTTCGGACGGGAAGCGGATGGAACGCCAGCTGAGCCCTGGGGCTGGCAAGATCTGGACTGACGTGGCAGTGCCGGAAGCACTTGAGCTCCGGTATTCTCCCATCAGCCGTGCCCATATCCCGCATCGACCTGAGCGCAATATGTAGTAGCAGCAGGGCCTAGCGCTCAGATCGCCCCGTTCGGCGTGGCAGGAGGTCACATCGCTGAGTGACCAGGGCTAGCGCCAGATCGGCGGCTCGGCGCGCGGTTATCAAGGGCCCTCCCACAACTGGTAATCTCGCCGACGGCCCAGGTGCAAGCGTCCTGGCCCGTATGTTTATGCACCGGTAGCCAGGGCGTGAACGCCCGCATCTGCCGCGAGGAGCGCGCAGCTCTTGGGCGGGGCGGCTGCGGAATGGTCGTTAGGCTGACAGTGTCATGGATGGCACCGTGCCGGCGCTCGTCGCCGCTGCCACCGGCCGGGCCCGCTCGGCTGGCTTCCGGTTCTCATGCGAACCGGCCGTTGGGCAGCTGCTGGCTGTCCTGGCCGCGCACCTGCCTACGGGCGCCAGCGTCCTGGAACTCGGTACTGGCGCGGGGGTAGGCACCGCATGGATTGCCTGCGGGCTGCTGCCCAGGGACGACGTCACGGTGATCACCATCGAGAAGGACCCACAGACGGCGGCCCTGGCTGCCTGCGGTGCCTGGCCGCAGTTCGTTGACCTGCGGGTGGGTGACGCGCTCGGTGTGCTGGGCGAGGCCGCAGCGTTCGACCTCATATTCGCCGATGCGCCGGGCGGGAAATGGGCAGGCCTTGATCGCACGATCGCCGCGCTCCGCCCGCATGGCCTGCTCGTGGTCGACGACATGACCCTCACCCCGGAATGGACCACGGAGCAGCACGCCAGACAAGACGACGTACGGCAGGCCCTCCTCACCAGCCCGCTGCTCACCTCGGTCGAACTCGACCACGGCTCCGGGGTCATCCTCGCCACCCGCCACGCCTGAATCCAGGCCCAGCTAACCCTGGCCACAACATCCGCCATCCGGTCATGCCGTATATGGCGCGCGCCGGGCTGGGCCGGATCCGGTCGGCGGGACCCGGGACATTCGCCCGCGCCATCGATGGGCACCTGGGCACGGCGACGACCTCTACACCTGTCGCGCTACGCCAGGGCGCCAGCCGACCCGGGCCGAGTCGCTGGATGGCATCACGCTGCGTGACCGGACGATCAGAGAGAACGCTCGCCGAGCCGCCGTTCGGCGCGGCCGACGCGGGATGCAGCGCGACTGTAGATGCCGTGCAGAACTGGCATTCTGCACGAGATCGTGTCACAAGTCGGGTTATTCGAGTGGCACCATGGAACGCCGGGGGAGGTGTACGGATGAGTTGGAAGATTCCCGCAATCTCGGCCACCGCAGTGGTCGTCGGATTGGCGGTCGGCGGGGCAGCGGTCGGGTTGGTTGTCCATGGAGCAGCAGGTGCGCTGTTAGGGGTGGTGCCAGGTGCGCTGGCTGGGGTAGTAGCTGGTTTCGTCCCTGGATTGCGTGACTGGGCCGAAGCCCGGCGCGCTGAGGAGAACCGCGCCAGTGTTGCCGCGCACAGGGCTTGGGATACGGCAGGTGAGTCTCCAGTTCCGGGTACCTCCTCCGGCCCTGCCGCTCTGCTGCGCCCAGATCGGGCTGTGGTGGAATTCACCGGACGCGACACCGAGCTGCGCACGTTGCGGGCGTGGTGCGCAACGAGCCGCAAAGGCTCGGTGCGGGTAGTAGTAGGTGCGGGCGGGGTGGGCAAGACCCGACTAGCACTACAAGTGGCTACTGATTGGGAAGCAGCTGGCGGGGAATGGCGGCTTGTTGCGGCCGGGCAAGAGAGTAATGCGGTCGCGGCGGTCCGCGGGAGAACCTCGGGTCCAGTGCTCCTTGTGGTCGATTATGCAGAAACCCGGTCAGGGCTTGGGGAGCTACTGCGAGCGGTGCTGGGCGATCCGGGGCCGATCCGGGTGCTGTTGCTGGCCAGGTCGCTGGGCGAATGGTGGGAGCGACTAGCGGAGCAATCGGCCTACGCGGTGGCACGACTGCTGACCGAGGCCCGCCCGATCCACCTGGACGCCCCGGTTAGCGGGGCCGAATCAGATGCAGAACTGGCCGCCAGGGCAGTGCCGTGTTTCGCCCGCGCGCTGGGGGCCCCAGAGCCGCGGCAGGTGGACTTCACACTGCCTGCAGGGCGGGTGCCGGTGCTGGTGCTGCACGCAGCGGCGCTCGTGGCGGTGTTGCGGTCAACCGCAGACCCGATCTTGCCGCTGCGGGTAGTGGTCGCGAGCGGGGTGATGGACGAACTCCTAGAGCATGAGGCCCGGTACTGGCGACGGGCCGCGAGCGCGGCTGGGCTCTCTGCTGACGGGAGCGTCTTGAAACCAGTTGTGGCAGCAGCGGCGCTACTTGGGGCAGACGATCTAAATTCAGCAGCCGCATTGGCTGGACGGATTCCTGACCTGACACAAAGCGACCTTGGGACGCAGCGACGGTGGGCGCGCTGGTTGTTCGGGCTATACCCGCCAGAGGTGGACGGGCAGCTGGGGTCACTACAACCGGACCTACTAGCGGAAATTCATGTCACTACCCAGTTGACCGCTGACCCCGGGTTGGCCCAGGCATGTCTGCGGGGCCTAACTCAGGAGCAGGCCGAGCGGGCGCTGGCGGTGCTGGCGCGAGCCTGGGAGCATCACGACAATGCCCGGCAATTAATCACCACAGCGCTGCGCGACGACCTAGCCTGCCTCGCTATACCCGCCTCCAGGGTGGCACTACAAACTCGGGGAGAGCTGGGTGAAGTGCTCGCTGCAACACTGCGAGATGGGTCCGCCTCACTGGAGGCGCTCACCGACATCGCTAACGCGATTCCGTATCCAAGCCTGGTTCTGGCGCAGGCAGGCCTAGCCGTGACCGACCGGGTGCGTAAGTCCTTGCCGCCGGACAGCAAGGAGGAGACGGTGGCCACCTGGGACGAGCGGGTCGCGCTCATGCTCGGGACGCTGGGCCACTACACTGCCGCCTTGGCCGCCTCTCAAGAGGTGGTCAATACGTACCGCGCACTGGCCACCGCCGACCCCGACCGCTACCGTGCCGACCTCGCCAGATCACTAAACAACCTCGCCGTATCGTTTTCTGAGCTGGGTCGTCGGGATGAGGCTCTGCCGGTCGCTCGGGAAGCTATGACCGCTTACCGTGGCCTGGCCACCGCCGACCCCGACCTCTATGGCCCCGACCTAGCCACCTCACTGGACAACCTCGCCCTCCGGCTCTTGAATCTGCGCCGCCCGGCCGATGCCCTGCCCTTCGCCCAGGAAGCTATCACTATCCGCCGTGAACTGGCCGCCGCTAACCCGGACCGCTACCGCCCCGACCTCGCAATCTCCCAAACCCACCTTTCCTCCTTGTTCTCGGATCTGGGCCGCCCGGCCGATGCCCTGTCCTTCGCCCAAGATGCCGTCACCATCCGCCGCGAACTGGCCGACGCCGACCCCGACCGCTACCGCGCCGACCTCGCTACCTCTTTGGGCAGCCTCGCAATACGACTTTCAGAACTGGGCCGCCCGTCCGATGCCCTGCCCTACGCGCAGGAAATCATCATCATCTACCGTGAGCTGGCCGCAGCCAGCCCCGACCGCTACCGCACCGACCTTGCGGCCTCTCTGGGCAACCTCGCTGTACGACTCTCAGAACTGGATTGCCTGGCCGATGCCCTTCCGCTCGAAGAGGAGGCCGTCACCATCCGCCGCGAGCTGGCCGCTACCGACCCCGACCGCTACCGCGCCCACCTGGCCAGCTCCCTGAACAATCTTGCTGCCTCGTTCTCAGAACGGGGCCGCCTAGCCGAAGCCCGGTCCTTCGCACAGGAGGCCGTCACCATCCGCCGCGAGCTGGCCGCTACCGACCCGGATCGGTACCGCGCCGACCTCGCCGACTCCCTCATCAACCTCTCCTCCACGTGCTGGGCGCTAGGTTCCCCAGCCGAGGCCCTGCCCTTCCTCCAGGAATCCGTCACCGTTTACCGCGAATTGGCCGCTATCAGCCCCGACCGCTACCGCGCAGGCCTCGCCACCTCCCTCGCCGTTCTCTCCTTCAGATACTCGGAACTGGACCAACGCGACGATGCCCTTGCACTCTTGCAGGAAGTTGTCACCATCCGCCGCGAGCTGGCCGACGCCAACCCCGACCGCTACCGTCCCGACCTTGCCGACTCCCTCACCAACCTCGCTGTTATGTTCTCGGAGATTGGCCGCCTAGCCGATACTCTGATCCCCTTTAAGGAAGCCGTAATCCTTTACCGTGAGCTGGCCGCTATCAGCCCCGACCGCTACCGCCCAGACCTCGCTAAATGGTTGTACAACCTCGCCTCTACATTCACGATGCTGGGCCGCCTCGCCGAGGGCCTTCCGCTCTTCCAGGAAGCGGTAGCCATTTACCGCGAGCTGGCAGTCGCCAATCCTGACAGCTACGCTTCTGAGCTTGCCTCATGCCTGAGCAACCTCTCCTTCGCGCTCTCGGCGATGGACCGCTCAGCTGAGGCTCTACCCCCCGCCGAGGATACCGTCACTATCTTCCGCGGGCTCGCCGCCGCTGATCCTGACCGCTACCGCCCCCACCTTGCCCAAGCCCTGAGCAACCTGGCAGCTAACCTGTCAGAGCTTCAACGAGACATCGAAGCAGAAGTCGCCTTCAGAGAGGCCACCGCCATTCGTGAAAGCTTCTAGGATCCGCCCCCCTACCCGACCCGGCCGTGGCTTATGTCTAGGTTGGCAGACCAATCAGGCTGTCCCCTGAGTGACCGGCCACACCGAACTGGCTCATCTGCACACAGTCACGTGCATGATCAGCCTCGTTTGCCCAGTGCGCCAGATTCGGCGTTACGCGCGAAGCATCTGACTGCCACGCTCGCAAGGCGTTCACGCTCCGTAAGGGCCGTGTTCAGGCGAGGTGTCGTCGGGCAGACCCGTCACAGCCGCCATACTCATGAACTGTCGCCGCCCGAACAGGACATTACGGGCTCCCGCCGTGCTCAAGATGAAGGACGCCACATGTTCGTGACGAGTGGCCGCCTGACAGTCAGGGCGGCACCAGGCCATGGGGCTTGCGATGTCCAGTTGTCTTTGGCCTGGGCGGGGGAGCCACGCCCGGGTCCCAGGCGACCGTTCCGAGGTTTGGCTGGATAAGGACGACTGGCTCGTGTGCGAGGTCGGGCTTTCGCTGCGGATTGACGTGTTTCGCTGCGCGCGCGGTCAGCCACTCTCGCAACCCGGCGACCGCGCTCGTGCGGTCGGGGATGACCCAGAAGGCGACATCGACAGCGCGGCCGGTGTATTCCGGCGGGTCGTACGGGCAGCGTCCGAGCCTGGAGGGACCCCAGTCCCAGGAGACGACCATGCGGCGGAAAAGGCGCGGGAGGCGCGGGTCTTCCGCAAAGCAGATTATGACGTCGAGGTCCCAGATACCTCGGCGCCCACGCAGATAGTGCTCCGCGCCGCCTTGCGCGAGGGCGACAATACGCAGTCGGTCCTGCCAGCCTGCAAGATGCGGATTGCGGGCGAAGAACGCCTTGAGCTCAGCTTCTGCGGCGCGCCCCAGCCGAGCGAGATCAGACTCGTCAAGGCGTTCGTAGGAACGCGCCACATCGCGGCCAGTGCCTTCATGAGCGGCATGCCGGACCACCATGTCACCGTCGCTTCGTCGATTACTGAATGTGCGCAGCGCTGACGGTACGCGGACGCGCAACTCTGGATGATATTGGTCGAAACATGATCGCAGCTACCGGATGCGTGGCAGGCAGGAGTGGTCAGGTATAACTTCACTTCCGGCAGGCACCAGCGGCACGAGCGTGGATCCAGCATGTCACTCTGCTACATCCTGCTCGCGTTTCGTCGGGAGAGGCATAGGGACTGTGCCATGTACGCTGGCCGGCCGAATGGCCGCGACGAGCTGACGCTGCCAGATTCGGCAGGGCCGACCCGGATCAGCGAACGCAGGCCGGATCGGTGTGCTCGGCGCTGGCCGCGCGACCCTGGTATTGGGGGGGCACCAGCAGGCAAGCCGGGGGCCCGCTGGCGGCTCCGGCTTGCGGTGCGGGGTCACTCCCTGTCGTGTTCGTCTTGCTCGTCGAGGGCGTCGTTGATGCGCTGGTTGGCTGCGCTGGCCTGGCCGTCGATGCAGTTGGCGTAGACCTTGAGTAGGACGGCGATGCCGTGGCCGGCGCGGCGGGCGACTTCGGTGGCGGGGACTCCGGCGTTGAGCCATAGGGATACGGCGGCGTGCCGGAGGTCGTAGGGGCGGCGGGCCAGCGGTGATGCCTGCTGGGCGGGGGTCAGCGCGAGGGGGCGGGCGCGCTGCCAGACTTCGCCCCATCCGGTGTCGTTCAGCGGCCCGCCGCGTGCGGTGCGGAACAGGCGCCCTTCGGGGCTGGTGCCGTAGCGGGCGATGTGCGCGCGGAGCATCGTGACCAGGATGGGCGGGATGGGGATGCTGCGGGTTTCGCCGGGTGCGCGGTGCTTGAGGCCGCGTTCCTCGCGGCTGGCGCCGTCGTCGGTCCACCCGGTGCCGGCGCAGGGCACAGGAGGCGGCCAGGTCGATCCTGCCCCACCCGCGTTTGGGGAGGACGCAGTCGGCTTCGCGCAGGGCGACGGCCTCGGCGGGTCGCAGGGCAGCGTAGTAGAGGCAGCCGAAGAACGCTTCCATGTGCTCGCCGCGCGGGCCTTGTCCCCGGATGGCTTTCAGGAGCCGCCCGGCCTGGGCGGGGCTGGCGACTGAGCGGCGGTCGACGGTCTCGGCGACTTCGGAGGCTTTCCACTGGATCTGGCCGAGGGGGTTGGCGGGCAGTAGCCGGCGTTCGACGGCGTAGCCGAGGGCGTTGGCGAACACGGCTCGCTTGCGGCGGGTCGTGGTGGCGGCGGCGGGTTTGCCGTCCAGCCTCCGGGCGCAGGCATTCAGGACGGCGCGGACGGTGTCGGGTTCTTCCAGCGCCGCCACTGGCAGGGATGCTTTCGCGATCCAGTCCAGTGCCCGGGTGATCTCGGCGGGGGCGGGCGGGCTGGTGCTGGCGGCGTTGAACGCGTAGCCGAACAGTGCCCGGCGCAGAACGTCGCGGTCGGGGGCCTTGCGGCGCTGCTCGGTCAGGGCGAGGGTGATCGTGGTGAGCGATTCGGCGGTCGAGCGGCGGGATTTGGCGGCCAGGTCGGGCCATTTCATCTGGCTGTAGGCCCACGCGTGCTCATACCAGGTGACGGCGGGCAGGCCGGCCGCTTTCGGCTGGGCGGGCAGGCCGGTGGCCGGGTCGAACGGCTTCCCGTCGCGGGCGGCGTCTTTGAGGGTGACCAGGAACGCGTCGGCGAGGGCTTTGGTGGCGAAGGACTTGCAGTGCTCGCGGCCGTCGACGGCCCAGCGGACCTGTGCGTGCCGAAAACTTCGTCCACGTCATGCGACCAGGCGATATTCGTTAAT
>ODAK010005761.1_pt1 | contig 12538 bp, 12 predicted proteins | sample 1539591 | NCBI WGS metagenome assembly ODAK01 (sample SAMEA3539303, study PRJEB22396) | soil metagenome | biome: tundra; feature: field; material: soil | place: USA | collected 2010-05 | depth 0.15 m | reverse complement strand
TCTTTGGAGGAAATGAAACCATGGGTCCGCTGGGTTGGCCGGAAACGGTTTTCATCTTTTTCCTCGCTCTGATCCTCTTCGGTCCGAAGAAATTGCCGGAGTTGGGTCGCACCGTTGGAAAAGCATTGACCGAGTTCCGTCGCGCATCGAGCGAACTGAAGTCTACGTTCGATCGCGAAATGAAAAGCCTGGAACAGGAGACGGAGTCGTTTAAGGAGATTTCGAACCAGTTTCAGTCCGATACGTACAGCTACGATTACTCGTCCTATGAATCCACGTATGAGGGTTCGTATGGCAACGAAAACTACGATTCTTCTGTCACCAGCCCATCCACTCTAAGCGCATCCGCACCTCAGGACGCTGAATCACCAGCCGGTTTGCCCGAAGGCACGGTTGCTCATGGTTCGGATATCGCCGCTGCCGGCGAATCCGGCGGACATGTTCCGGAAGTTTCGGCGCATGAGTCGCCGGACCCTTACATCGAGCAACTGCAACAACGCCCCGCGACGCCCCCGGCCGAACATCACACTTAACGAATGAATCCATCCGAAGAGCACCAGGGGACCTCCGTTCCTTCCGCCGGCGAAGCGTCTTCCACCGGGAGTGTGCCGGCGGGAGCGCCGGCTGCGCCGCAGCCGGATCGTGCGGCGTCTCCAGAACCGCCGGTGCAGCCGGCCGATCCTCTGGACAGTTATCAGGATGGATATCCGCACGAGCCCGAACCCCTTCCCGCCGCTCCGCCGCCCGTCCCGGTGCGGGCTGTAGCTACGGTTCCGCGGCGGCCGGGCGGGGGCGGCAAGAAACCGCCCCCGCCTCCGCCCCCTTCCGGAGGCGATGGTGGCGACGACGACGATGAAGGCATGCTCCGCATGTCTTTCCTCGAACATCTGGAAGAACTCCGTTCTCGCATCATCCGCTCCTTGATGGGCGTCGCCGTGGCTTTCGTTTTGAGCCTTACCTATTGCAGCCAGCTCTGGGATATCGTCTGCCAGCCCGCCGTTGCGGCGCTCAAGACGCTCGGATACAAGGAACAAAACCTGGTCCAGATCGAACCCATGGAGGCGTTCAATATCATCTGGTTTAAACTGCCGGTTTTGTGCGCCATATTTCTGGCGGCTCCCTGGATTCTCTATCAGGTGTGGGCCTTCATTGCGCCCGGCCTCTACAAGCGGGAACGCCGATGGGCCGCGCCTTTTGTCTTAGGCGCCGGCGGCTTGTTTATTGTGGGCGGTTTTTTTGCTTACTTCGTCGTATTTCGCTATGGACTTACTTTCCTGCTAAGTATCGGCCAGGGCAACCACGTTGTGGCGATGGTGTCCATGACCGAGTATTTCGACCTGTTCGTTAACGTAACCATGGGTGTCGGCCTCATCTTCGAGTTACCCGTACTCATCTTCCTCGGCATCTTGCTGCGGCTGGTCACTCCTTCGTTCCTCATGAACCACAGCCGGTACGCGATTCTCGCCATCTTCATCATCGCCGCCATCGTCACGCCGACTCCGGACGTCTTCAACCTCATGTTGTTTGCCGTGCCGATGTGTGTCCTGTTTTATGTCGGAATTTTTGCGGGATACCTGTTGGTACTGAACCGGGAGAACCGTAGGTTCCCCTGGAAGAAGACCATGACCATCGTCATCCCCGTACTGCTCCTACTAGCTTTTGCGCTATACCTCTCCATTACCAGGTACGGCATGAGATTGGTACCACACTGGCCTTTCCTGACCAGATAAAGGGGAGTTTTTGTAGAATTGACGCGCGCATCCGATGTAACATCAGGTGACCACTGCCCCCTGCGATTGGTCCTTCATTGTGATGCGATGGATTTATATAAAGCGATTCAGGACTTGTACGCTGAAAAAGAAAAGCTCGAACGCATAATTGCCTCGTTGGAGGAACTGCAACGGACGGCCGGTCCCGGACCCGTCTTGCCCAAGCCTGCCAAGCGCCGGGGCCGCAAGTCCATGAACCCCTCCGAACGCCAGGAGGTTTCGGAGCGGATGCGCAAGTATTGGGCCGGCCGTCGGCAGCCCAAGCGGCAAGAGCCTTCCGGCGCAGCCGAGTAGGACTCGTGGTCTACTCGGAATATCGGGAATTCACCGCTTGAAATACCACAACCAGTAATACTGGTCGCCCGCGCCGTATTCATACCGCAATTCAAATCCACAGCGTTCCGCCATTTCGCGAGCCTGCTGGCGGGTGAACCACTCGCCGATCCAGCTCATCTCCGGTTCCGATCCCACTTCCACCGGTGAGCCCTGTACCTGAAACTTGAACAACCCTCCCGGGCGCAGCATCCGGTGCACTTCGCGCACATAATTCTCGATGATCTCGCGGCTCGGAATGTGCTGGAACACGATCACCGAAAACGCGAAATCGAACTCCAGCCGCCTGCCGATACCCCACCGTCCCCACCAATGCGGCGCCACCGCCGAAAGATCCTTGCCGTTGTTTCGAATCACGTGCGCATGGGGAAAGTCCGCTACCGCCTCCCGCGCCTGCCGCACCATCTCCGGGCTGATATCCACGGCCCACACTTCGCCGAAGAAACCCGCGAAAGCCCGCGTCACCCTGCCGGCGCCACAGCCGATCTCCAGCACCCTCATGTCCTTCGGGTCCCGGCCCTGGCAAACATTCTCCAGGTCGTTGAAAATCTCTTCTTCCATGGTGATCTGCCCCGATTGGAAGAATTCCTCGTCCGTCCACTGGTGCTGTCCGGTCACCACGTAATGGCGGGCATTCTCCCGCGCGCGGCGATTCCAGTCGCGCCGCATGCGCAGCAGTTGCCTGGTGATTTGAAAGCCTGCCATCTGCTATATTGTAGTTGACTGGCGGAAGTGGGCGACTAGCTCAGCTGGGAGAGCGCTGCGTTCGCAATGCAGAGGTCGGGGGTTCGATCCCCCCGTCGTCCACCAAACTCCCCCCGTCATCCCCCCAACATCATGCGGTAGCGAGTTTCGGCCGGCGGAAACGCGATGCCGCCATACCCAGCAGAACCCCCGCGACCGTTCCCAATAACGCGATGTTCAGTCGATTGGGAGAAATCGGCGCTTCCGGCAGGCTGGCGGGGTCGATGACCTCGTTGCTGGTTTGCGGGCCCGCGAACCGCCATACCAGGTCGCGGGTCACGCGTTGCGCAGTCAGACGATCCGAGTACCGGAAGCTGATTTCAAAGGCGTCGGCGGCCAGTCCCGCCTGCACCACCTGCACGCGGATGAACTCGCTGCGCATCTTACGCGTTACGTCGCTCATGCCGCTCCGCGCCAGTTCCCGTGAGAACAGTCCCTCCTGGCGGATGATTGCCGACAGAGAGTCGTCACTCAACGCTTGTGCCACGGCAGGCTGCAACTTGCCGCCGTCCCGCGTGCGTAACACCGCCGTCGATACGAATTCGTCCGGAATCAGAAATGCGATGGTGAGGCCGAGAACCATCCCTGCCGCCGCAAAGCCGCCGATCCGCCTCACGCTCCACCGCTCCTTGCGCCGCATGATCGAGAATATCGCCCCGCAGACCAGCCCCAACAGCAGGCCCGCCCCGAGCCCGTTGCCTATTACCCGTACCCGATTCGGGGTCACAGGCCCAGATGGCAGCGACGGCGGAACCAGCACCTCCATCCCCGCGGCGCCACGGCTATGAATCTGGTTCTGTTCGGCCAACCTGCTCACGATGGCCCGAACCGTAGCCTGCGCCGCGCCCGGATGCTCATTCGCGAACTCCACGGCGAAAGTCGTGCTATCCACCCGGCGGATCCGCAGGTCCCGGTTCCGCATCGCCTGGATCACGTCCTCCAAGGGAAGCTTCTTCCGCTCGTTCGGGTAGAGGTTGAGGCTCGGCCGGAGGATGATCTCGGCCAACGACGACCGGCTGAGAGTTTCCAGTTGTACCGCTTGCAGCCGATCGAGCGCCGGTGGCTCTCCACCAATGCGCATCACGGCGGTGGAAACGTACCGGTTCGGCAGCATCGCCGACCAGACACCTGCCGCCAGCACCCCGGCCAGCGCGCATCCCGCCAGAATCTTCCAGAAACTCAGGCTCGTCATTCGCATAAACAGTGCTCCCCGCACGATGTCCCACACGTCGCCGCCGCCGGCACCTGCGTCTTCCAGCAGCGCTTCCATCTCCATGCCATAGCGCGCCCGCCACGCCGCCGGGTAGAGCCGTACCGCCCATTGCACCAGCGTCTTCATGCCGGTCTCAGCCTCCGCATGGCCGTCTTAACCACCTGGTCCAGCGCCGCCAGTTGTTCTTCCAAGTATTGTTTTCCGGCCCCGGTGATGGCGTACGGACGCCGCCGGTCCTCGGATTCGAGTGCGCGGATCCACCCGCGCTCTTCCAGCCGGGTGATCGCCCCGTAGAGCGTGCCGGGTCCTAAACGCACTCCGGCAAAGCGCTGGATGTCTTCCATCATCGCGTAGCCGTGCTTTTCGCCATCGGCCAGGCTAGCGAGTACTAGTAAAGTGGGATCGGACACAATTAATACGTACCGCGTAATATCGTAGGACGTAATAGAAGCATTGTCAAGAAGAAGTCCGAGCTGCGCTCGGATGGACAAGCCGGAGGCTTATCCCACTGGCGCTTTCCAGCCTCCGAATTCGCTCTCCAGCCGTAGCGCCACCGCCAGCGCAATATCTTCCCTCCACGGCGCCGCGACAATCTGCACGCCGATTGGCAGGCCGCTCGGGCCCACCCCGCAGCGCACTACCGCGGCCGGCCACCCGGCCACGTTGTATGCCATGGTGTGGCTGAAGCCGTGGAAGTTTTCGTCCCGGGTAGATGTCCCGTGAGGCAGCGCGGCATGCGTGTAGACGGGGCACAGCATGGCGTCGTACCGGCGCAGGAATGCGCCCATCGCCGCGCGGTAGGCGTCCCATTCGGCCCAGTACCCGGCAAAACCCGCCAGGTTCGTGCGGTACCCTTCCAGTTTGTCGAGCCAGCCAGTCAGCAGCGGGTGAACCTGCGTCGATCCCAAGCCTTGCAAGTACTCCCTCACCCCGTCCCCACCATCGGCGCCCAACAACTTCATTTCCAGACCGTAGGCCTGTTCGAGGCACGCCGGCCGGTCTTCGGCGAGCGCGGCGACCTCTCCCGCAAGGGCGCGCGCCGCCGCGCGGACCACCGCGGCGACCTCGGCATCGGCGGGTGCGAACCCGTTATCCGTGTGGAAGGCCACGCGCAACCGGCGAAGCCCGACGCGCGCCGGGTCCTGGAGCGGCATGTCCACCACCGACGTGTCCCGCCCGTCGCCGCCCACCAGCAGCGGCATCATGGTGCACAGGTCTGCCACGTGGCGCGCCATCGGACCGATTTGCCAGAGGGCCTCGATCCAGCCCCCAGCCGGCGGAAAGTGACCGGTACGCGGCAGGCGCCCCGAGGTCGGCTTGATTCCGGCGATTCCGCAGAAGGCGGCCGGCAGCCGCACGCTGCCCGCGGCGTCGCTGCCCAGGCCCATGGGCGAGCCGCAACTGGCGATCAGCGCCGCCTCGCCGCCGCTGGAGCCTCCCGATGTGCGCGCCGCGTCGTAGGGATTGCAGGTGGCGCCGAACAGCAGGTTGTCGCTCTCGAAGGCAAATAGGAGATCGGGCAGGTTGGTGCGCGCAATCGGGATGGCCCCTGCCTCGCGCAGGCGGGCCACCAGCGTGGCGTCTTCCCGGGAGGGCTGGGCTCCGCGCCGCCCCACGGTGCCCGCCGTGCACACCGCGCCGGAGAGTTCGATGGAATCCTTGACGCTGAATGGAACGCCGCACAGGGGTCCGGTCTCCGTGCCCCGCGCCAGGGCTTCATCGGCGGCGCGCGCGGCGGCCAGCGCTCGCGCGGCCAGCACCTCAATCACGGCGTGAATCCGCGGATTTACCGCGGCGATGCGTTCCAGGTGCGCCTGTACCAGTTCCACCGAAGAGATGCTGCGCTGGCGAACCAGGCGCGCCTGGTGGGTGGCGGAGAAGCTGAGGATTTCGTCCATGGCGATGCAATCGATATCCCCTAGTCTGACAGACCGGGCGCGCGACATAGAAGTGAAATCGCCGGCGCGATGTGGGGCGGGATGGCAAACTGCGCGCTGTCCCGTGCAAACGGGGCATTGGGCCGATTGACAATCGGCCGCAGCTTACCAAGCTGCCCCACAAGAGCGCCCCGCGCCTTGCCGGGTGGTATCCTCGCTACTGATGGCGGACCATCGGATGAGCGACGTCGGCGGCACCCCGGGCGGATTGGGCAGCTTTCTGCTCGGCTTCGCCATGACCTGCGTGGGAGGCTACCTCATCTCCAATCAGGTGATAGTGGGTAGTTCATATTGGAACTTCTACGGCAGCAATACGTTCGGCATCACGCTGCTGCCCATGCTGATCGGCATCGGCCTGCTTTTTTTCAGCGGTCGTAACGTCATCGGGTGGCTGCTCACCGCCGGCGGGGCGCTCTTCATTCTGGCCGGCGTGATCGCCAACCTGCACATCTATTTTCAGCCCACCAGCCTCTTCAATACCCTGGCGATGCTGATTCTGCTGGTCGGCGGCCTCGGCCTGATTGCGCGCGCCCTCCTCCCCCATCGCGGCGACCCGGCCGACTGACGCGCGCTGCCTGCACTGTGCAATTCTGAACAGACTAGATACGCAGGACTGCGTACTATTAAGACCTGATGCGGCGAAAGGACCGCGCCGCTGCCATGCCAGTCGGAGTATATCGCGCAAGCCACGTTCAGCCGCCCGGAGGCCGTTCATGAGTGCCCCCGCACCGGCCCGTATGACAGCGGAAGGCGAATGCATCGCCGTATCCAGGTCGATGTGTAACGTCCTGGATCTCGCAAGGCGCCTCGCCGCCAGCGAAGTCCGCACCGTCCTGCTGCAAGGCGAGACGGGCGTAGGCAAGGATATCGTCGCCAACGTTTTGCACCAGAGCAGCCCTCGACGCGGCATGCGCTTTGTTGCCCTCAACTGCGCGGCGATTCCGGAAACCCTCTGCGAGAGCGAGTTGTTCGGCTACGAGCGCGGCGCTTTCACCGATGCCCGGACGTCCAAGTCGGGATTGCTGGAAGTGGCGGACCGCGGCACGATGTTTCTGGACGAGATCGGCCAGATCCCCCATTGGCTGCAAGGCAAATTGCTGCGCGTCCTGGAGGGCGGCAGCTTTCGCCGCGTGGGCGGCCTGTCGGATCTTCACATGAATTTACATTTTGTGACAGCCACCAATCTGGATCTGGCGGGCGCCGTGGAGCGTGGCGCGTTTCGCATGGACCTGTACTATCGCCTCAACGTCTTCCAAATCACCATTCCACCCCTGCGTGAGCGCCCCGAGGACATTCTGCCGCTGGCTCAGCACTTTATCGGCCTTTACAACCGCAGCTTCAAACGCGAAATAGCGGGGCTCTCCAAGGACACCGCCGGCGCCCTCCTGCGCTACCCCTGGCCCGGCAACGTCCGCCAGTTGCGCAACGCCCTGGAGCACGCCATGGTGATGGAGGATTCCCCGCTGATCTCTCTAGCCAGCCTTCCCCACGAGATCGGCGGCATGGACCCGCCGCCCGATTCTACGGCGCCGGAAGAGGATCTTTCGCTCATCAGAGCCGAGCAACGGCTCACCTTGCGCGCCCTGGAACAGGCCCATGGCAACCAGACGGTGGCCGCCGGCCTGTTGGGCATCACCCGTGATGGCCTGCGCTACAAGATCCGGAAGTACGGCCTGGTATTCGCGCGCGGGCGGTCAGCCCGCCCGTGATTGCTATCGGCATGTTGAAGCGGGAAGATCGTTCTGAGGACTCCACAGCATGATTTCCACGTTGCCTTCCCCGGCCGGCGCGCCGATTGAAGAGAATCCTTTGTCGCAGGCCGAATTGCAGGTCATGGACGCCTGGTGGCGTGCCGCCAATTATCTCTCCGTCGGCCAGATTTACCTGCTCGACAATCCAATGCTGAGAGAGCCGTTGAAAATCGAGCACATCAAGCCCAGACTCCTCGGGCATTGGGGCACCACTCCCGGCCTCAACCTGATCTACGTGCATCTCAATCGCATCATCAGGAAGTACGATCTCAATGCGATCTACCTTGCCGGACCCGGGCACGGGGGCCCCGGCGTGGTCGCAAACACATGGCTGGAGGGCACCTACAGCGAGGTCTACCCCAACATCTCGCGCGATCTGGAAGGCATGAAGCGCCTGTTTACCCAGTTCTCCTTCCCCGGCGGCATCCCCAGTCACGTAGCTCCCCAGACTCCCGGGTCGATTCACGAAGGCGGAGAACTGGGCTATTCGCTGGCCCACGCCTTTGGCGCGGTATTCGACAATCCGGGCCTGCTCGCCTGCTGCGTGATCGGCGACGGCGAATCGGAAACCGGCGCACTCGCCACCAGCTGGCATTCCAACAAATTCCTCAATCCCGCCCGCGACGGCGCGGTGCTGCCGATACTGCACCTCAACGGGTACAAGATCGCCGGGCCCACCGTGCTCGCGCGCATTCCCCGGGAGGAACTCGCCAGTTTGCTGCACGGGTACGGTTACCAGCCCTATATTGTCGAAGGCGACGACCCGGCACTGGTGCATCAGTTGCTCGCCGCCACCCTGGACCGCGTGGTCGCCGATATTCAGGCGATCCAGGCGGAGGCACGCACGCACGGGTTCCGCGAACGCGCTATATGGCCCATGATCGTGCTGCGCACGCCCAAAGGCTGGACCGGCCCCAAAGTGGTCGACGGGCTGAAGATCGAAGGCACCTTCCGCGCCCACCAGGTGCCGCTGGCGGAGTTGGACACTAAGCCGGAACACATCGTCCTGCTGGAAAACTGGATGAAAAGCTACCGTCCCGAGGAACTGTTCGACGAAAACGGGCAACTGGTTCCGCTCATCGCCGATCTCGCGCCCCAGGGGACCCGCCGGATGAGCGCCAATCCGCATGCCAACGGCGGTTTGTTGTTGAAGGACCTTCGCCTGCCAGACTTCCACGACTACGCGGTCGAGGTGCCGCACCCGGGCTCCGTCGAGGCCGAGGACACGCGCGTGATGGGCCAGTTCCTGCGCGACGTCATGAAGCTCAATGCCGGCGCCAAGAACTTTCGCGTCTTCTGTCCCGACGAGACCAATTCCAACCGCCTTGGGGCGCTCTTTGAAGTGACCGATCGCGAATCCACCGCCCAAATCATCGCCGACGACGATCATGTATCTCCCGATGGGCGCGTCATGGAAATGTTGAGCGAGCACATGTGCCAGGGCTGGCTGGAAGGCTATCTGCTCACCGGACGTCACGGCGTCTTCTCCTGCTACGAAGCCTTCATCCACATTGTCGATTCCATGTTCAATCAGCACGCCAAATGGCTTAGGACTACGGACGAGATCCCCTGGCGCCAGCCCATCGCTTCACTGAACTATCTGCTCACCTCGCACGTCTGGCGGCAGGACCACAACGGCAACAGCCATCAGGATCCGGGCTTCCTGGACATCGTGGTCAACAAGAAGGCCGACGTGGTTCGCGTGTATCTTCCACCCGACGCCAACACCCTGCTTTCCGTTACCGATCACTGCCTGCGCAGCCGTCAATACATTAACGTGATTGTCGCCGGAAAGAACCCGGAGCCGCAGTGGCTGGACATGGACGCAGCCGTCAAACATTGCACCGCCGGTATCGGCATCTGGAAGTGGGCCAGCAACGACGAGGGCGGCGAGCCCGATGTGGTGATGGCCTGCGCGGGCGACGTTCCCACCCTGGAAGCGCTGGCCGCCGTGGATCTGCTCCGCACCCACCTACCCGACTTGAAGATCCGCTTCGTCAACGTCGTCGATCTGATGGTGCTGCAGCCCGAGAGCGAACACCCGCATGGGCTTCCCGACCGCGAGTTCGATTCCATCTTCACCACCGAAAGCCCCATCATTTTCGCCTTCCATGGGTATCCGTGGCTGGTGCACCGCCTCACCTACCGCCGAAACAACCACAAGAATCTGCACGTCAGGGGTTATAAGGAAGAGGGCACCACCACGACACCCTTCGACATGGCGGTGCTCAACTGCCTGGACCGCTTCCATCTGGCCGGCGATGTGGTGGACCGTGTGGAACGCCTGCGCAATATCGGCGCGCATTTCAAGCAGTTCCTGCGCGACAAGCTGATTGAACACCGCCACTATGTGAATCGCCACGGCGAAGACATGCCGGAGATCCGCGAATGGAAGTGGCCCAACGTGAAGCCCCAAAAGCCCCGCTGGTGATCAAGACCGTTTCATAAGATCACCGGTGCGGCCCGAGCGAGCCTTCGAGCGCGATTCTGACCAGCTGGCCGCGTGTTCGCACCCCTGTCTTTTGAAACAACTGTTGCAGTGTCGCCTTGACCGCGCCATCCGTAACGCCGAGCTGGGCGCCAATTTCCTTGTTGGTAAGGCCCTCGAATATGCCGCGGAGCACTTGCTGTTCGCGTTCCGTCAGGAGGGGGCTGGGGGGTTCACTCTCCCGCTGGTCAACCTGATCGGCCATGAGTTGAATCACTTTGGGATCGACCCAAATCTCTCCCCCCATAATCTGCCGGACTGCTTTGGCAAGCGTGCCCGGAGAATTGTGTTTGAGGAAGATGCCCGACGCACCCAGATGCAGCGCGGCCGACGATTCCTTTGCCGTCATTCCGGCCGTGACCATGAGGACTTTTCCTGTATAGCCGGCCCGACGAGCCGAGGATATGAAGTGACTCCCCTGCTCCTCGCCAAGATCGTAATCCAGGAGAACGATATCGACGGGCGCACGGCCCAATGTATCGAGGGCTTCGGCAATAGTCCCACAAGCGGCCACGACCTCCAAACCCGGCTCCAACGCCAGGAGCCGGCTCAGTCCATCTCGAAACAGAATGTGGTCATCGATCAACAACAGCCGTATTGGTTGCATTCCCGCCCGTCCATTCCTGCTGCAATTCGCCGCTACCGGCCATGGCCAGTTCGATGACAAAGGAACACCCCGGCATCGACGGGTCGTGCCGCAGCTCGCCACGGAACGACCGCACAAAAGCACGGGATAGATATAATCCCAGACCGGTGGATTCAGCGCCCTGCTGGAACGGCTGAAAGAGCTTAGGCACCGAACTGATCCCCGGCCCCGTATCCGTGACTCTCACCGATACGACGCCCTTTCCAACCGTTGCCGAAATGTCGATTCGCCGTACTTTCGCATCCCGCAGGGCGTGCTCGCTATTCTGCGTAAGGTTCAACAGAACCTGCAACAGCCGGTGCCGGTCGGCCAAGACGGCAGGGAGTTCCTTGGGAATATCCCAGTGCAGGGAAATGTCCGCTTCGTGGCAACAAGGCTCGAGGACGATTCGAAAATCGTCCAGCGCTCCCGAGAGATCGATAATGGCCGCCTGGGGTCTGTTGGAGCTTTGCGTCAGTTCCATGGAGGCAATTCGATTGAGGGTTTCCACCAGAGATCCGAGCGCCTCGAAATCCTGATTGCCGCTGAGGATTCCACTTCGGACCAGGTTTTCGTGCATGATCGTGATGGCGCCGCAAACGTTGCGGATTTCATGCGAGACCGCGCCGACCAGAATTCGCGACCCGGCCAGCAGCTGCTCCAGATTCGACTCTTCGCGGTCGCGCATATCCTCCGAGGCATCCACCACCAGCGCCGCCAGCCTTGGCCCCGGCGCCGTGTTGTAGGTGGAGAAGAACACGTTGGCCAGGAAGACTTCTCCGTTTCCCCGCACGCCGCGGCATTGCATTTCGGTGCGGAAGGTTTGGCGGGACTCCATCGGAGACACCCGTCCGAGGGCCGGGATGTATTGGCGAATCGATTGCCCCGGCAGTTCTCCCTGCCGCAGCCCCAATAGGCGGTACGCCGCGGAATTCGCCCTCAGAATCAGGAAGTCCGCGCTCATGGTCAGGATTGCCGCGGGACTGCTCTCAATCAGGAATTCGAGTTGCTCTTCGGCTTCGCGCCGGGCGGTCACCTCCGACTCCACCCGGTGGCGGACTTCCGCCTCCCGCCGGCTCCGTCTCGTCACTTCGTATGCGAAGAGACCGCAGCCGGCTAAAGCCGCGAAAACCAAAATGTCCTGGGGCAGGGAGAGCGCGAGCGTGAAGGGGAAGGGGTCGAAGAAGTCGGAGAGAACCGTGCAAACCAGTGCGCTGAGCACGACCAGCCGCCGGGATAGGACCGTTCCCACCAGAAGTACCGGCAAGAGGTACAGAAACGCAAAAGCGAAGTTCAGGTCCACCCGCCAATCGATGATGGCGATGACTGCAATCAAAAGGCCCGCGAGCGCCACTCGCGGGGTTCCTTCCGTGAAACGAAAAGCCATTCGGCGGTGCCCCTACTCGATTCTAGGGTGAATCGCCGTTGCAGGCCAAGGTCCTCTACCAAAAGATAGGCTCACTTCCGCCAAAAGATAGGCGCTTTTTGCGACCCGAAGCCGATAGATTCAAGGAGAGGAGTTAAATGCCGGAGGTGAAATGCTGCGCCTTGACGCGGCGCCTGTGGATTGTGGCTGCGATTGCCGGCGCCGTGCCCGGTGGAGCGTTCGCGCAAAGCGCGCTGACCTGGCAACAGGTCAAGGACCGGTTCGAAGCCACTAATCCCACTATGCTGGCCG
>ODAK010005759.1_pt1 | contig 12542 bp, 7 predicted proteins | sample 1539591 | NCBI WGS metagenome assembly ODAK01 (sample SAMEA3539303, study PRJEB22396) | soil metagenome | biome: tundra; feature: field; material: soil | place: USA | collected 2010-05 | depth 0.15 m | reverse complement strand
TAGGCCTGGTGCGCGACCCCAGCGGTGCGGTGGTGACGGGCGCCAAGGTCACCGTGACCGACGTGGATCACGGACAGAACTTCAGCGCAAGCACGAACGAATCCGGAGAATACGTTGCCAGCCCCCTTCGTGTGGGGCGCTGGGTCGTGACGGTTGAGCATGCCGGCTTCAAGAAGGCGGTTTCCTCGCCGGTCGAGATCAACGTGCAGGATCGCGTAGCGGTCAACATCACGCTGCAAGTCGGGCAGGTCAACGAGCAAGTCGTGGTCACAGGAGCAGCGTCCCTGTTGCAAACGGAAACCTCCGAACTGGGCCAGGTCGTCGATAGCAAGCGCGTCGCAAACCTGCCGCTCAATGGACGTAATTTCGCGCAACTGGCGCTGCTCTCGGCGGGCACCGCTCCGAGCGAACCCGGCGCCCGCGATGAAGGTGGTTTTGGTTTCAGCTCCAATGGCGCGCGTTCCCTGCAAAACAATTTCCTGCTCGACGGCATCGACAATAACTCCAACTTGCCGGACCTCCTGAACGAAACCAACTTTGTGATCCAACCCCCGGTCGATGCCCTGCAGGAGTTCAAGGTTGAAAGTAACGCTTACAGCGCTGAGTTCGGCCGCGGCAACGGCGCGATCATTAACGCGGTGATCAAGTCCGGCACCAACGGTCTCCACGGGTCGCTGTGGGAATTCCTAAGAAACGACAAACTGGATGGTCGAAATTACTTTGACGACGCGACCAAGGCAACACCCCCCTACAAGCAGAACCAGTTTGGCGGCACGTTCGGTGGCCCGGTTGTCATTCCCCATCTTTACGATGGCCGAAATCGCACGTTCTTTTTTGTGGACTATGAAGGATTGCACATCCGCCAGGCACAGACGCAGACCGCTTTAGTGCCGAGTCAAAACGAACGTTTGGGGAACTTTACCGAGATCCTCACCAACCAGCCGGTATTCAATGGCGACGGCATCACCCCCGTTTTGGACTGCAGCGGCAACCCTACTTTTGGCGGAGAGATCTTCGACACGAGGCTCACCCAGCACGCCGGTTCCAACGACACGGGTCTCTGTGGCGTGCCCTTCACGGTGAACGGGGTCCTGAACATGATCCCTACGACTCCGAACCAGACAGGAGGCGGTTTTCTGGATCCCCTGGCGGCGAGGCTGGCTTTGCTTTATCCGCCTCCTGGCCCTCTTCAGGCGAATACGGGGAACAACTTCCTCTCCAATCCGGTTCTTAAAGAGACCAGGAACAACTTCGATATTCGAGTCGACCAGAAGTTCAACGATTACAACTTTGCGTTTTTCCGCTTCAGCTATGAGGACCAGCCGCGCAGCATCCCGGGAACGTTTCCTGGAGTTGCCGATGGCGGTGGTTTCTTCAGTGGAGACGAAGAAAACTCCTACCGCAGCTTTGCGACCAGCTGGACTCACATTTTCCGCCCGCAGTTGACCAACGAGTTCCGGCTCGGCTACAACCGCATAAACTCGCGGCGCCTGCAACTCTTTGCCAACACAGATGTTTCCGGGCAAGTCGGCTTCCCCGGTGTCCCCTTTGCTCCGGGCCTGGGCGGTCTGCCTCAGCTAACTTTCAACGAAGATGGCAGCGCGCCTCAGCTCGGCAGCCCGACATTCCTTCCCTCCAAGGAACTGCAGAACTCATACACTCTCTCCGATAACCTGACTTGGGTAAAAGGCGCTCACAGCCTCAAGTTCGGCACGGAGCTCCGGCGCGAAGAATTCACCATCTTCCAGCCCGATGCGGCGCGCGGCACGCTCGACTTCAGCTCCACCCTCACCGATAATCCCGGCTCTCCCAATGCTGGTACTGGCGGTCTTGGATTCGCTTCCTTTATGGCGGGGCTGGCAGATGGCGGCAGCATCAACAACCTGCACAATGTCGACTACTTCCGGCAGACCTATTCGTTTTATGCCCAGGACGATTGGAAGGTCGCTGGCCGCCTCACATTGAATCTTGGACTGCGTTACGAACTGTTTCTGCCGGTTACGGAACGCCACAACCAGGTCGCAAGTTTCGATCTGACAGATCCTTCCAATCCCACTTTGATCGTTCCTAAGGGACTGAGCGTCCAACTTACGCCCACTGTTGCTCAGGCCGTAAGAGTGAGCGCGACCGGCAGCAAGGGGCTGATCAACACGGACTGGAACAATTTTGCGCCGCGCATCGGGATGGCATTTCAAATCAATCCCAAGACGGTGTGGCGCGCGGGCTACGGGATCTTCTATGGCGGACAAGAGAACGGACCCTACTCGAATCCCAGCCCGGGCTTTAATCCTCCTTTCTTCACCAATGAGAATTTTGTTTCGCCGTGCAGCGCGCCCGCTGCGAACCCAAAGGTTCTGGATTGCACCATCCCGGGATTGAGCTTTCTGGCCGGTGGATTTCCCGCCAGCTCTCTTACGGATCCGAATACGCCGATCTTTTTCTCCGTCGATCGGAATCTGCCCACGCCCTATATGCAACAGTGGCATATGTCGGTGCAGCGGGAGTTGCCGGGACAAGGCGTCCTGGAGCTTACCTACGCCGGCTCGAAAGGAACAAAGCTGTACACATTCTTCAACGGAAATCAGGCTGCGCCGAGCGTGAATTCGTCGGATGCCACAGCTCCTCGACGACCGGTCTTTGCCTCCTTGCCGGGTAAGGGTCCCTGCGACCTCAAAGATAATGACGCGAGCAACTGCAACCCCGTTTTCGACACCAGCATCGACTGGTTCCGATCGACTGGCAAATCCACTTATCATTCGCTGCAAGCGCACTATGAGAAACGCGTCACGCGCGGTCTGCAATTCCAGGCCTCGTACACATGGGCGCACTCGATCGATATCGCTTCCAACGCCAATCTCGGTCCCACCCAGAACAACAGCGACTTCCGGGATTTTCGCCATCCTGAGGCCGAAAAAGGCAATTCCGACTTTGATGTCCGGCAGCGCTTTGTCGCGGGTCTTCTCTACGAACTGCCTATGGGACACGGCAAGTCACTTTTCGGGGATGCCCAAGGAGGTTGGAACCAGATCGTAGGCGGATGGCAGATAGCCAGCATCGTTACCATCTCAACGGGGAACTGGTATACGGTCCTAGACGGCAACGGGAACTTTGCTAATGCCGACGGCGGTGCCGGCGGCGTCTCACAACGGCCCGATCAGGTGGGAGATCCTCGCGCTCACCCTTGCCTTCCGGGTACGTTCTTCAACACTTGCGCCTACGCCGATCCGAGCCCCGGTTCGTTCGGTAACGTGGGACGCAACACCATTCAAGGCCCCGGAAACCGGGTTTGGGACTTCTCGTTATTCAAGTTTTTCAAGGTGAAGGAACGTTCAAACTTTGAGTTCAGGGCTGAGTTCTTCAATGTGCTAAATCACACGAACTTCCTTTTCGCCAAGCCAGGGCCGCAGAATGGAAATCCAGCAACCGTGCTTGGCGATCCCCACTTCGGCTTTTTGACCGCGTCGCGCGATCCACGCCAGATTCAACTGGCTATGAAATTCAGCTTTTAAAACGGGAGCCCATCCAATCCCCCAAAATCTCGAGAATCCAGCCCCGGAGGGGCGACCGAGCTTAGTCCAGCGCTTCAAGCGCTGGGAAAAATGGAAGAAATGATTCAAGTCCCGGAGGGACGCCCCAGTTCTCACTCACACTGTTCAAGCGCTGCAATCACTGCCCTGTTTTCAGTACCCGCTTTAGCCGCTGCGGTCAGACTATGGCGCAGAAAATACTTTCTCAGCAGCCTGCCAAAAACTCGAGGCAGTTGTTTCGGCTTCTTTCGCTTTCTTTCGACATATAGTATTCTGCCCACGTCGAATGACTGAGTGGATTCAGACCGCGCTTCTCTGCCTGACAATCTTGGCCGCCGCCCGTAGTCCCGCGCAACAAACCGGCATCGGCTACAAACCCGCCACCGATGCCGACAGCAAGAAGACCATCCTGCTCAAGGACTTTCAACCGGAGCCCGCGCTTCATGCCGCAGTGCACGAAATCCGGCGCGCGAAGTTTCCCGTGATCGATGTGCACACCCACACCAACGATGCCGTCGGCATCGGAGACCGAGTCGATCCCAAAGAAATGATCGCGCTCATGGACCGCCTCAACATCAAGACCATCGTCATCCTCACCGGCATGTGGGGTGACAGACTGCAGACCATCATCGACGACATGGTCAAGCCCTATCCCGGACGGTTCTTAGTGTTCACGCAGTTTGACTGGTCCAAGATCAACGATCCGAATTTCAGCCAGCTCATGGTGCGCCAGATCGACGACTCCGTTGCCCGCGGCGCGCGCGGGCTGAAGGTTTTGAAAGAACTCGGCCTCGGCGTGCGCGATTCAACCGGCAAGCTGATAACGATCGACGATCCGCGACTCGACCCGGCATGGGAAGAATGCGGGCGGCTTGGCATCCCCGTGTTTATTCACGTGGCCGATCCGGAAGCATTTTTTCATCTCATCGACGCTCGCAACGAGCGCTACGAGGAGCTCATCGAGCATCCGGATTGGAGCTTCTACGGCCCGCAGTTCCCATCCCTGCAAGAGTTGTTCGCCGAGCGCGACCGAATGTTCGCCAAACATCCGCATACGACGTTCGTCGCTCTGCATTTTGGCAGCTGGCCGGAGAACCTGGATTTCGTCGAACAAACGCTGCAGAAATTTCCTAACGTCATGATTGAAACCGGGGCGCGCGAAGGAGAACTCGGACGCCAGCCGCGACGGACACGCGAAATCTTCGTGAAGTATTCCGACCGCATCATGTTCGGCACCGATGAAGGCGCAGGAGAGACTATGTACCAGAACTATTTCCGCTGGCTCGAGACCGAAGACGAATACTTCCCTTACGCGCAATACCCGCTGCAGGGGCGCTGGATGATTTACGGCCTGGGCCTGCCCGATGACGTACTGGAGAAGGTATATCACCGCAATGCGGAAGAGATGTTTGCGCGGTTCAAGGGTGCGAAACAAAGCGCCACGCGCGGCATTGCGGGCGACACTCCGGCCGCGATGCAAGCGGCCAAATAGCCCTTGACAATTCCGGCAGCCATCGACGAAAGTTACTATTCGAAACAAATCGAAACACCATGCCTTCGAACGGTTTGCTCAACGAAGAACGCCGCCGTGAAATCCTTGGGCTCCTACACCGGGATGGACGCGTGCTCGTCAAGGATCTGGCCCGGCATTTCCGTATTTCGCAGATCACGATCCGCAAAGATCTGGAGTTTCTCGACGGCCAGGGGGTCATCCAGCGTACTCACGGCGGCGCTCTGCCCGTACAAGCCGGCGCGCTGCTCGATCCCACGCTGCGCGAGAAAGAGAAGCTCCACCGCAAGCAGAAGACGCAGATTGCCCTCGCCGCCGCCCGCTTAGTCGAGAAAGGCCAGTCCGTGCTGCTCGATTCCGGAACAACAACGACGGCCATTGCGCGGGCCCTGAAAGACATGGCGCAGCTCACCGTGATCACCAACGCGATCAACATCGCGGCAGAGCTGGCGGGCACGCACATCGAAGTGATCCTGACCGGAGGCATGCTGCGCAAGAACTCGTTTTCTCTGGTCGGTCCCCTGGCCGAGCGGACTCTGCGCCAACTCAGCGCCGACATCCTGTTCCTCGGCGTCGATGGCTTCGACACCAAAGCTGGCCTTTTCACCCCGAATTTATTGGAGTCGGAAGTGAACCGGGCGATGGTCGAAATTTCCCGCAGAACGATCGCGGTTTGCGACTCGAGCAAGTTTGGCCGCCGCAGCCTGTGCAACATCATGCCGGTCACGATGGTCCATGAAGTGATTACCGACAAGCAGATTCCGAAGTCGGATTTGCACGCGCTGAAGGAGGCGGGAGTGAAGGTCACGTTGGTGTAATCGGAGCTGAACAGACGCAATGAAATCGGCGGAAATCACGGAACAGGGCCAGCACACGCTGAGCGAGATTCTTTCCCAGCCCCAGTGCTGGAGCGCGTGTCTGGCCCGACTGGCAGCCAGCGTGGAACTTGGTGCGGCCGCTCAACTCGCGCGGCCCGGGGCGGAATGGATCTTTGTGGGCTGTGGAACAAGTTACTATCTCGCGCAGGCGGCTGCATCGAGCTTCAACTATCTCAAGCTACCGGCACGGGCCGTCCCCGCTTCTGACTTGCTGCTGTATCCCGCACTAACTCTGCACGCCGGACGGGATTATGTTCCGGTGGTGATTTCGCGCTCCGGCCGCACGTCGGAGGCAGTCCGCGCCGCGCAGATGTTGGAGAAGGATCGCAATCTTCGCACCATCGCCATCACCTGCGCCGGCGGCCAGCCGCTGGAGCCGGCATGCAGCGTGACGTTGAAGCTTCTCGATGCCGACGAGCAGAGCACGGTCATGACGCGATCGTTCACGTCCATGCTGCTGGGGCTGCAATACCTCGCGGCAACCGTCTCTGGCGATGATGCGTTCCGTCGCGCATTGAGCGAACTCCCGCAACAGGTCGAACCGCTTCTGAAAGACATTCCGCAACGTCTGCGGTTGTTTGTCGAGTCTCGTAGTTTTTCCGATTTCGTTTTTCTGGCACAGGGCCCACTGTTCGGCATTGCCTCGGAGTGCATGTTGAAGGTGACCGAATCTTCCTGCACCTATGCCCAGGTATTTCATTCTCTCGAGTTCCGTCACGGTCCGAAATCCATCGCAGGTCCAGAAACGCTGATCGCGTTTCTTATGTCGGAAACTTCCTACGACGCGGAATTGGAGTTACTCGAAGAAATGAACGCTCTCGGCGCGGCCACCATGGTGATCGCGAATCGCGTCGAAAGCCGCGCCCAACGTGCCTCCGACTTCGCCATCGAACTTGGTCTCCAGTCGCCCGAGTACGCACGGCCCGCAGCGTTCACGATTTGGGGTCAACTGTACGGCGTTTACTACGGCCTCAAAAAGGGCCTCAATCCCGACTCGCCGAAAAACCTGACGCGCGTGGTCGAACTCGCGGACGCTAAAACCAGCCGTTAGCATTTAGCACTTAGCATTTAGTGAAAAACGCCAAAGGCCTGCCCAATGTCCAAGCTTGATATCGCGATCGCCGGGGAGATCAATCTCGATCTAATCCTCTACGGCCTGCCCGAGCAAATGCCCACAGAACGCGAACTGCTGGCCAGCGGCTTCGCCATCACGTTAGGCAGTTCCTCGGCCATCCTGGCGCATAATCTCGCCGCTCTTGGCAGCCGCGTGGGGTTTGTCACCAAGGTCGGCGATGACTCTTTCGGAGCTCTCGCGCTGGAACGCCTGCGGGAACGCGAGGTGGACCTGGCGGGCGTCGCGCATGGCGCCAAGTCCGGCGTAACGCTCATTCTGCCCCACGGACCCCAGCGCCACATCCTCACGTATCCGGGCACAATCTCCGAGTTGCGCTTTGAGGATCTCGACCTCGATTATCTGGCATCCGCGCGCCACTTCCATATGTCGTCGCTGTTTTTGCAGCGTGAACTGTTGCCGGATGTGCCCGAACTTTTTCGGCGGATTAAGTCCGCCGGCCTGACCACCTCGCTCGACACCAACGACGATCCCGACGACCGCTGGGACAGCGTCCTCGAAGAGATCCTGCCTCACGTGGATATCCTGCTGCCGAACGAGCACGAAGCGATGAGAATGTCCCGGGCTGACGACGTGGAAACCGCGCTCTCCTGGCTCGCCCAAAAGGTGGAAACCGTCGTGGTCAAAATGGGCGCCAGTGGAGCCCTTGCTATTCGGGATGGGCACCGATTCAGCGCACCCGCCGTGCCGGTAACGGTCATCGATCCGATTGGCGCAGGTGACAGCTTCGACGCCGGGTTCCTCCACCAATTTCTGCGCGGAGCGGATCTCACGACTTGCCTGGCCTACGGAAACCTGTGCGGAGCTTTCTCCACCACCGACTGTGGCGGCACGGAAGCGTTCCGCGACGCAGCCCGAATGCAAGAATTTTTTCGCCGGCACGACGCCAGCAATCAAGCGCAATAGATTCTTCCCACGAAAATCCGTATCCTGCTTGGTTGGAACCAGCGTCATTCTGCCAAATCTGCGGCTCCCAGGCCGTATAATGCTCACTCCACATGCTCAGCGCCGGCAGCAAACTCGGTCCGTACGATATCCAGGCCTCGATTGGTGCGGGAGGGATGGGCGAGGTTTACAGCGCCCGCGATGCCCGCCTCAACCGCGACGTCGCCATCAAAATTCTTCCTGCTTCCTTCTCCACCGATCCCGACCGGCTTCGGCGCTTCGCGCAGGAAGCCCGCGCCGCCGCCGCGCTCAACCACCCCAACATTCTTTCGATCTACGACATCGGCGACGACCACGGCGCGCCCTACGTGGTCTCCGAACTGTTAGAAGGCGAGACGTTCCGCGACCGCCTGCGCAACGGCCCGCTCTCCTCCCGCAAGGCCATTGATTATGCGCAGCAGATCGCTCGCGGCCTCGCCGCCGCCCACGAGAAGGGCATCGTCCATCGCGACCTGAAACCGGAGAACCTCTTCCTCACCAACGACGGCCGCGTAAAGATCCTCGATTTCGGACTCGCCAAGCTCATTCGCCCCGAGGCCGGCGATAGCTCCGATGACGCGCCCACGCAGCAGGTCGGCACCGACGCCGGCACCGTCATGGGCACGGTCGGCTACATGTCGCCCGAGCAAGTTCGCGGTAAACCCGCCGATCCACGCTCCGACATTTTCGCCTTCGGCGCCATCCTCTACGAGATGCTCTCCGGCAAGCGCGCTTTCCATGGCGATTCCCCCGCCGACACTATGAGCGCGATCCTCAAAGAGGATCCCCCCGAGCTTGCCGAGACCAACCGCAACGTCTCGCCCGCGCTGGAACGCATCGTCCGCCACTGCCTCGAGAAAAATCCTGCTGAGCGCTTTCATTCCGCTCGCGACGTGGCCTTCAACCTCGAAGCTCTCACCGACATCTCGACCTCCAGTCGCGGCGGCGTGCGTGCCATCCCGGAAGAACCGGTTACGCGTCGCTGGTTACTGCCCTTGCTTGCCGGGTTGCTGTTGCTCGCGTCGTGGGTGGCCATCTATCGTTTCGCTCACCGCGGAGCCGCCGCCAACCCGACCTTCCATGAAGTTACCTTCCGCAGCGGCACCATCTGGGCCGCCCGCTTTGCGCCGGACGGCCAGACCATCGTTTACGGCGCCGCGTGGGATGGCCACCCCCAGGAGATCTTCTCCACCCGCTTCGACAGTACCGACTCCCGGACGATCGGCTTACCAGCCGCTCAGATTCTCTCCGTCTCCTCGAAGGGTGAGATGGCCATCTCCTTGCATCCCACGGATACAGCGGCCTTTCTTCAGTCCGGTACCCTGGCTCGCGTTCCGCTCGCAGGAGGCGCCCCGCGCGAGGTGCTCGACGATGTGTTTTGGGCGGACTGGGCGCCCGATGGCCAGTCCATGGCGGTCATCTGTTTCAGCCCCACCAGAGTCGCTCATCTCGAATTTCCGGCGGGCAAACCGATTTATGAGCCACAAGGCTGGGTCAGCCATGTGCGTTTTTCTCCGCTCGGCGATTGGCTTGCCATCGCGGACCATGTCCCCGGCGGCGACGACGGTCGCGTCGTCATCATCGACCCGCAGGGAAATCGCAAGTCCAGTTCTTCTTTTTACTCGAGCGTCGAGGGACTGGCCTGGACTCCCAATGGCAAGGAGGTCTGGTTCTCCGCCGTCCCCGCCGGAGCCGCACGCTCCATCTATGCGCTCGACCTCTCCGGCAAGGAGCGTCTCATCTACCGTTCGCCCGGCGGGCTGACTATCCACGACATCAGCCGCACGGGCCTCGTTCTCATGACCGCAGACAAAGCTCGCATCGGCATCTCCGCGCTTCCCCCCGGAGAGACCCGCGAACGCAGCCTCTCCTGGTTTGACTGGTCCTTGATCAGCGACATGTCTGCCGATGGCAAGAGCATCGTTTTCTCCGAGACCGGTGAAGCCGTGGGCGCAAACTACAGCGTTTTTCTGCGGAAGACGGATGGCTCTCCCGCGATTCGTCTCGGCGAAGGTGGCCAAGCTGCGCTTTCTCCAGACGGTCAATGGGTGCTGGCCGACGCTGGTTCCCCGCGCAAGCTGGTGCTTCTTCCCACCGGCGTCGGCGAGCCCAGGCAGCTCACCGATGACAAGACCGATCACTTCGGCGCTGGCTGGTTGCCCGACAGCAAGTCGATCGTCTTCTCTGCCGCCGAACCGGGTCACGCGGCCCGTACCTACCTGCTGGATCTGCAAGGTGGCGCCCCGCGCGCGCTCACTCCCGAGGGCACTGCGGGAGCCCTCATCACCCCCGACGGCAAATCCCTCCTCGCCAGCGATGCCAAACGCCAGCGTTGGCTCTACCCGATTGCCGGCGGCGAGCCGCAAAAATTCAGCGTTACCCTGGGCCCCGACGAACGCATTGTCGGCTTCTTCGACGGCGGCAAGAGTGTGCTCGTGCGCACTCGCACCATTCCTATCCAGGTAGCGCGGGTCGATCTCGCTACCGGCCACCGCGAACTCTGGAAGGAAATCACTCCCGCCGATCCCGCGGGCGTGCAAAGTATTCCCGTCCTCAAGTTCAGCGCGGACGGCAAATCTTATGCCTACTCCATCTTCCGCGAACTCTCCGACCTCTACGTGGTCGATGGTTTGAAGTAAGCGGCCACTTCCCGGCCGCGGATCTCGCTCCAAAACACAGCATCGATTGGGGTTCCGATCCATCTGACCCGCCAGCTCACTGAAAAAACTCGGCTGGACAATTTCGGGCAAGCCTGCAAGCGCCCGCTCCCTTTCTAGGTGCAATAAGAAAATTCGATTGGACGCTGCGCCGCCGCCGCATTAGCCTTAACGGCTGGGCCAATGCAAGCGTACTCTCCTGGATGACAATTCCAGCGCGTTGTCGTTCGAGAGGACGTTCGAGGAGACAGAAGAGTAATGAAGCTCGCCGGTCTCTTATTGCTGGTTGCGGGATGGGCGATTGTGGTTGCCGCCGTCGCCCTGCTGCCATCGGCCGGCGCGCGCGTCGGATTCGTGCTGGCCGGCATAGCGGTAGAGTTGTTCGGGCTCGCGCTCGCGGTCCGTGCTCATCTGGTTCTGCAGGCGGAAGGAGAGTGACGCCTTTCGTGGCTCCTTCTCTTCTGACCCTTTCCGAAGCATCCGCGGTGCTCTGCTTGCTTCTCATCCTTCTGGTTCCGTTTGCCGGCGCGGGCCTGGCGCTGATCAATTCGGGGCTCGGGAGGTCGCGGAGCGCGGCCCATGCCATGGTTGGGGCGCTTTGCGTGATGGCGGTGGCTGCGTTGGTGTATGTGATCGTCGGTTTCGCCTGGCAAGGTGCCGCCGGCCGTCCGGATCATGTGTTGGTGGTGGCAGGGAAAGCCTGGGGGTGGATTGCGGCCGAGCCATTCTTCCTGCGCGGGCTGCGACTGGATCTTTCCCCGGCGGCGCTGGCGGTGTTGCTGCAGATGTTCAGTGTCGGATTGGCAGGGCTGATTCCGCTGAGCTCTGGCGCGGACCGCTGGCGGCTGGGTGCCATCTGCGCTTCGACGGCGCTGCTTGCAGGGTGCACATATCCGCTGTTCGCGCACTGGGCCTGGGGCGGAGGATGGCTCGCGCAACTCGGCGCAAACTGCGGATTGGGGCGGGGCTTCGTGGATGGCGGAGGCTCAAGCACGATTCAGGTCGTCGGCGGGGTCACGGCGTTGTCGATCACATGGATTCTTGGGCCGCGGCGAGGGAAGTTCTCGGCGGAAGGAATGCCGGCCGCGCTTCCCGGACACAACGTGGTGTTGGTTCTTCTGGGATGCGTGTTCGCGTGGATCGGATGGATGGCGCTGAATTCCGCAGGTGCGATGCTGTTTCTGGGCGTGGAGCCGGGGCGCGTGGTGCTGATCGCGGTCAATACTACGCTGTGCGCGGCGGCGTCTGGATTGACGGCGGGGGTGGTGACGCGAGTCCGGTTTGGGCGCCCGGACGCGTCGCTGAGCGCCAACGGATGGGTCGCGGGCCTGGTCGCGAGCAGCGCGGCGGCCGCGTTCTTGAAGCCGGCGGCGGCCATGATTGTAGGCGGCGTGGCGGGGATCCTGGTTGTTTCGGTTGCGGACTTTCTGGAGTTCCAGCTCGCGGTCGACGACCCGGGCGGCGCAGTTTCCGTGCATGCGGTTGGCGGTCTTTGGGGAGTGCTGGCGGTAGCGCTGCTGGCGGATGCGGGACCGGAAGGACAGTGGCTGGCGCAGTTGGTGGGAATCGCAACCCTCGTCGGTTTCGTGCTGCCGCTGTCGTATGGATTGAACTGGTTGCTGGATCGCGTCTACCGCCAGCGGGTGGAGCGAGAAGGCGAGCTGCAAGGAATGGATCTGTACGAGTTGGGTGCGGGTGCGTATCCGGAGTTTGACATTCACGGGGACGAATTTTTGCCGCGGTGAGAATGGCCGGGCGGGGATGTCCGTTGCTCCGCTGTATGAGTTCTAGGGAACAATGTGGGGTACAACAGACCGCGAGTAATAAGAGGACAAGAGGCATCATTTCGCCATTTGCCGAGGGATCGAGGAATGATTTTGTTTTAGATTTAGGCGCAAAGGCAAAGATGTTGAC
>ODAK010005757.1_pt1 | contig 12544 bp, 7 predicted proteins | sample 1539591 | NCBI WGS metagenome assembly ODAK01 (sample SAMEA3539303, study PRJEB22396) | soil metagenome | biome: tundra; feature: field; material: soil | place: USA | collected 2010-05 | depth 0.15 m | reverse complement strand
ACCTGCAGGCCAAGCTGCTGCGCGCGTTGCAGGAGAAAGAGGTGCGCCCGGTGGGAGCGACGCACGCGGTGCCCATCTCGGCGCGCGTGCTGGCCGCAACCAACCGCGATCTGACCGCGATGGTTGCGCAGGGGCTCTTCCGCAAAGACCTTTACTTCCGGCTGAATGTAGTGAACCTGAAGATTCCGCCACTGCGGGACCGCAGGGAAGATATAGCGGTTCTTGCCGAGCACTTCCTCGAACGTGTGCAACGCGAATCGGGAAAATCTCATAACTTCTCCGAGGACGCTGTCCGGCTGATGATGGAGTACAACTGGCCAGGCAATGTCCGCGAACTCCAGCATGCCATCGAGCGCACCTGCGCGATGTCTTCGGGACCGGTGCTGCATAGAGTGGACCTGCCCACGCAACTGCAGGACTTTCACGCGCATCTCCGCGAGGCCGGCGCGTCGGCGAACCAGGCCGGCGACGGTGCGAGGGACGGCCATGCAAACACCGGTGGCGGCATCGTCTCCATCGCCGACATGGAGAAGCAGGCGATCCTGGGGACAATCCGGCAGTTGAAGGGAGACAAGCTGATGGCGGCGCGGCTGCTGGGGATCGGCAAGACGACGCTGTACCGCAAGCTGAAAGAGTACGGCCTGGGAGAGGCAGGGGAGTCGGTGGACGATTGAGGCCCTGACGGACCGCCGGAACATCTGCTGCTATGCTGGGGCTTGCCGGTGTCCAACCGGCAGTTGATCCGGGAGTGAGTGTATTCATGTCTGAGACTGTGAAGATTACTGTTCGACCCAATGGCCCGCTGCGGGTCGAGGGATCGATTGTGCTGAGCGATGCCAACGGCAAGGTGTGGGACCTGACCGGCAAGCCAGCCGTATCGCTGTGCCGATGCGGTGCGAGCGAGAAGCGTCCGTTCTGCGACGGCTCGCACAACCGGATTGGCTTCCAGTGCGCGGCCAGCCCCGAACCTCTCCCCTAGGGCCGCAGGTGAGTTGGAATCTAAGTTTTCGACTAAGTCCCCGAGGCCGTAAGGCTCGGTTGCGTACATGCGTGCGGCGTTATGGGGCAGCTCTCCTGGCCACGCTGTTGGTGTTGTGCTCCAGCGGTCGGCTCTTGTGCGCGCAGGATTCAGCGTCGCGTTCCGACGCGGCGACCCCGCAAGCAGCGTACGTCCAGCCGACCGCGGCGGTGGATCTTGCCCAGTATGAAGGGCAGTACCGCGACACGTCTGACCCCGATCAGGTACACGCTGTCTATCTTGATGGCGGCGTTCTGTATGAGGAGAGCGAGCGGAGAGCGCGTCAGAAGTTGATCCTCGACGCTGGGCCAGAGACCGCGGACCAGTTTCGCATCGAGTCGCCCAGGGCGCATGTGGTGTTTCTGCGCGACGCTTTGGGATCAATCTCCGGGTTGAAGTTGGTGGCCGACCGCGATGGCCGCACGCTGGCCGAGGAGAAACGTTTTAGCACGACCGCAACGCGGCTGAACCACTACCGCGAGTACACGCGCCAGGAGGCGATGCTGCCGATGCGCGATGGTGTTCGATTGCATGTTGTGATTCTGCGGCCGGCCTATGTCGAGGCGGGCGACGCGCTGCCGTTCCTGATGTACCGGACGCCGTATGGAGTGGATGATTTCGATTCCCAGAGCGTGAACCAGGACAAGCCAGAACTGGCCGCTAGCGGGTACATCTTCGTATATGAGGACATCCGCGGGCGCTACAAGTCCGAGGGACAGTTCGTGATGAACCGGCCGATCCTTCCCCATAACGGCAAGGCTGATGTGGACGAGACAACCGACACCCATGACACCATCGACTGGCTGCTGAACAATGTGCCGGGCAACAACGGGCGAGTGGGCGTCGCGGGAGTCTCATACGACGGCTTTCTGGCGATGATGGCAGGCATCGATGCGCATCCGGCGGTGAAGGCCATCTCGCCTCAAGCGCCGATGACGAACGTGTGGATGGGCGACGACTTCTTTCACAACGGCGCATTCCGCGAGACCTACGGCTTCGACTACGTGCAGCAGATGGAGGCTCAGAAGACAGGTGCGCGCGTAGATGCGAAGCAGGACATCTACGATTTTTTTCTTCAGCACGGCAACTTCGCGGGCGCGGCGTCGGCTGCGAAGATGAGCGGCCTGCCCACGGCCAAAGCATTCCTGGCGCAACCCGCTTACACAAAGTTCTGGCAGGACATGGCAGTGGAAGATCGACTTGATCACGCGCAAGTACCGACGCTCGAAGTTGGCGGCTACTGGGACCAGGAGGACATGTGGGGTACGCAGGCGGAATACGCCGCCCTCAAGCAGCATGATTCCGGTCACGAAGTCTTTCTGGTGCTGGGGCCGTGGAACCATGGCGGCTGGGAGGGAGTAGCCCGTAAGTTGGGCTCAGACTTCGGCAGGCTGGACTTCGGCGAGCCGACGGGAAGCGAGTTTCGTAAGACGATGGAGTTTCCTTTCTTCGAGAGATACCTGAAGGATAGGCCCGGATTCGATTTCGCCGACACGGCCAGCTTTCGCACCGGCGTGAACCAGTGGGAGCGGTACGAAGCATGGCCTCCGAATCCGAAAACCGGCTTCGCATCGGGCCGGCTGTATCTTGAGCCGGGGAAGACGCTTAGTTTTGCCGCTCCTCCGAGCAGTGAAGACGGTGTTGCGGCGAGCTATCGGTCGGACCCCGCGGACCCGGTGCCGTACCGTCATCGACCGATCCAGTCGACCTATGCGAGGGGCTCGAAGTGGTACACGTGGCTGGTTGAGGACCAGCGTTTTGTCACCGGGCGCAATGACGTCGCGAGCTTTACCATGCCTGCGCTGGACCACGAGGTGACGATCACAGGCGACGTGATGGCGGATCTGTTTGCCACAACGACGGGAAGCGATGCGGACTGGATCGTCAAGCTGATCGACGTGTATCCCGACGACGCGCCTGCACCCAACGCCGGCTATCAGTTGATGGTTGCGGACGAGATCTTTCGCGGCCGCTATCTCAAGAGCTTCGAGCAGCCTACGCCACTGAAGCCCGGCGAGGTGAACGAGTTCAAGTGGAGCCTGCACGGCGTGGACCATACATTCCTGAAGGGCCACAGAATTATGGTCGAGGTGCAATCGAGCTGGTTCCCGCTGTACGACCGAAATCCGCAGACCTTTGTGCCGAACATCATGACCGCACCGAAGCGCGCGTACAAGCCCGAGACGGTGACGATCTACGGCTCGGCGAGGTACCCGTCGCACCTGGAGTTCGAGGTGGCGAAGTAGGCAGTTGCAGGCTATCGCTTGCTGGATGTCAGTTAGTGCACTGCGAGCAACTGCCTGCTTCACTTCAGCGGGAGTGGGATCATCAAGCCGCCCTGCGTGTCGAGACGGTTGAGCGTGCGGGGCAGTTTGAGTGGAGATTGGTCGCCGAGGTCGCGGTCGTATATTTCGCCGTAGTTGCCGACGGCGGCGATGACGTGCACGGCCCAGGCGTTGCCGAGGCCGAGGCGCGGGCCTATCTCGTGGGTACGGCCGGTAAGAATCTGGATCGTCGGGTCGGGATTGGTCTGGGCGGTCGCGATGCTGCGTTGGGTGAGGCCACTCTCTTCGGCTTGCAGCAGGACTTCAATGGTCCAGCGAACAACTGCGGCGAAGGCCGGATCGTCGGAGCGGGAGGCTGCTGCTAGCGGGTCTTTCGATATCTGCTCGGGCAACAGCGCGTAACGGGCGGCGAGTGGGCCAAACGCGACCCTGGTGTTGGCGAGACGGGTGAGATCGCCGGCAAGGGCCGTGCAGTTTCCGGTCACGAAGGCGGCCTCCATTTCTCCTTCTTCCTGAAAAGGGAAGGGGAGAAACTTCAAGTTTTGCTGTGAGAACCAGGCTTGTAGGGCGACTTCGACCTCGGTTTCGGCGAGGAAGCAGATTTTCTTATCGCTCAGCCCGCTGGCATGGGTGAGATTCGCGGCAACAGGGACGAGGAAGCCTACGCCGTCGTAGAGCAGCGGTGGGCTGAACGCGATCCCCATCACGGTGGAGTGCTTGAGGTCAAGGGTTAGCGTCGGGAGCAGGTCTACCTTGCTGTTACCCAGACCCTCCATGCTGGCGACATCATCGGGATATGCGGTGATGGTAGTGCGGGCGGTCGGGCCTAGGATCGCGATTGCCACGGCCTTGCAGATGTCGGCGTCAAAGGCCTGGCGGGCGCCGTGGTCATCGGAGGTCGAGTATTCGGGCGTCTCCTGATTGATGCCGCAGCGGAGGGTCTTCGTTTGGCGGATGTGGTCGAGGGTGGAGGCAGCGTGGGCAGGGGAAACGGTGATGACGAGCAGGAGTAGAGGGGCGAGGCGCACCGATTTCCGGCAACGGTGGAAGACTGGAGTGAGTAATCCCACGATAACCTTGGCTACGCCTGGGTGATCATGGGGCACCCGGATTGGCGACGCTGTCATGGCGTCCAGTTGCCGGAGGTAGGAATTCCGGGGGTGGTGTCCGGGCGGGGGTTGAAGTCGGCGGGGATGGGGTTGGGGCGGCCGGTGTCGGTGGGACGTATCTGTAAAGCGGAGCATCCATGGCCGCCCATGTGGGGGAAGCTGGTGATCTCGGTCTCGGGAATCTCGGCGTAGTCGGGCGGCAGCGGTTCGGCGCGGCCGAGCAGGCGGCGGTTGTCGAACCCGGAGAGCAGATCGCCCACGCCGGGAACCTTATCGTCGGCAGGGCCGAGGTCTTTCTGGTGGTATTCGGCGACACCGATCGCGCGGCCGCGCTCTTCGTCGGGGAGATCGGCGAGCGGGATCAGATTGAAGAGTTCATCGACGAGCTTGATGATGGAGCTGTGTTCGGCGAGTTCATGCGAGACGCCGTGGACGACGCTGTAGGGCGAGATGAGGATAGCTGGAATTCGCGGCCCCTGATCGAGCGGCAGGCCCGCGGGGTCGTGCGACCGAACGCGCGGGCGGGCATGATCGTACAGACCGTCCGACTCGTCGTAGGTGATCAGGATGACGGATTGCGACCAGTAAGGACTGCGCGCGATGGCGTTAATCTCGCGCGCGAGCAGTGCTTCGGAGAGTTGCGAATCAGAGTACCCGGGGTGGTCGTCGTCGCCGTTGTAGACGGCGGCCAGGTTTGGGTTGGGATCGAGCGGCTTCAAGCCGAGGATGTTGCCGTATCCGCCGCGCACGTAGAAAACGCCGGAGGCTGGAAGATTCTTGGCTTCAATGTCGGCGAAGAAATCGCCCAGTCCGCGCATGTGCGTATTGACGCCGGGATTGTTGGCAATGTACCCGAAGTATTGCGGAGCGTTATGGTGGACCACATACGTGTCATGCGAAGCAGTGCCGCTGCCGTCGGTGGGTTCGTGATCGTAGCCCTGTTGGTACCAGCCCCAGTTGACGGCGGCCACTCCGTGCCCGGCGATCTTCCGGATGTCGGCCTGAACGTCGATGAGATCGAAGGTTGGGTCATAGTCGGTGGCGGTGGTCTTCTCAATGTCGGAGCCCATGAAGGAGAGCGGCAACGTGGCGAAGGTGAGGTTGGGTGCGGGAGAACTGGATGGCTTGGGGTCAGGCTGCTTCGGGTGGTCGCCCTTGTCGAGCAGCGAGCCCCAATAGGGGCCGGGATCGGAGAGCATGGGAAGCGGGCTGCCGGAACCGCCACCGGGCTTCACGGCGTCCGGGTGCAGCATCCACTGAGTCTCGCCGGACTGGCCTGCGATCAGGGCGATGGCGTTGGGCGTGGATGGTCCGATGACCGTGTCGAAGAAGTGATCGAACAGGGTGAAGCGATCGGCGTAGCGCCACATAAAGGGCGCGGCGTCGCAGTCGATGTGGGACATTACGAGCTCGCCGAACTGCTTGCGCTCAAGGGAAGGGCTTTTGGACGGCTTGCCGTTCTCGAGCGTGACTCCCTCTTCAGTGAGGGCGTAGCGGTCGTTGCGCGCGACCCCATGGGTATCCAGGTCGAGCTTATGAGCGATGGCGGTATGCGAGTGGTTCACCGAGGTTATGTCGGACGGGTAGAGCGGGACAGTTTTGCCATTCGCATCGACGACCGAGAACGGAATTTTGAAGGGAGAGATATAGGAAGCCGTGCCGTCGACGTTGACGATCGGCTGCCTGTAGCCAGCGATTTCGGATGGAGGATGGGAGTACAGGCCGTCTGCGCCGGGGTACGTAGCGAAGTAGAAATCGAAGGAGCGGTTTTCCTGAAAAAGCACGAAGACATACTTCACCTTTTCGCGCAGCAGTTTCAGCTTGGCATCGTGCGAGAGGACAGGTTCGCTGGCGGTGGCTAAAGTCCCGCGCTTGACGGCTTGGCTGGAGAGCGGGGCGATCTCCGGTTTAGCAGTCGAGGTCTGTGCGACACAGCAGGCTGGTGGAACAAGTATCAACAATGCGATGAGTCTGGCGGCTTGCATGAAAACCTCTCCAACTGCACAAACGGTCTGACGATCTCGCTGGCTATCCACGGGGGTCTTCACCATCTTCTCAGACGGCGACTCTGGAAGGACATCCATGCTGCGAAGTCTTACCATAGCGCGTTCAAGGTCCAGAGGGCGAAGCGATGGCTCCATGAGGGGGGAGTGCGGCCATTCCCTTTTTGGAACTTGCCTTGATCACCAACGGCCGTTTTTTGTTCAAAAAGCGAGATGAAGATGGACTCTAGACACGTTGGCTGTGCCTGGATCCGTCATCGGCAGCAGCGATGAACCATCTTGTTGTCCTGAGTCTGGATTGCGAGACCAACTGTGGAGGGGTATCAATGCGGGTGCTGATTGTAGAAGATGATCGTTCGTTGGGTGCATTCCTAAAAACGGGATTGGGGTTCGAGGGCCACCGTGTCGAGTGGGTCGAGGATGGCGAGGCCGCGCTGGCCCATGTCTCGGCGGACCACCCGGACCTGATCCTGCTCGACCTGAGTCTCCCGAAACGAGACGGCATGGAGGTGCTGACGGAGTTGCGGGCGCGCCATGAGGACGCCGTTGTGCTGGTGCTGACAGGACGCAATGACCCGAATGTGCGCGTGCAATGCCTGGATATGGGGGCAGACGACTACCTGCTCAAGCCCTTCAGCTTCTTCGAGCTGACTGCGCGGTGCCGGGCTTTGCTGCGGCGGCGTCTGCAATTTGCCGACCCAGTGCTTCGCCATGGCGATCTCGAACTGCACCGGATCGAGCACAAGGTGCAGCGCGGCGGCCGGACGATCGGCCTGACGGCGAAGGAATTTTCCCTCTTGGAATATCTGCTACTGCACCAGGGTGAGTGTGTCTCGCGCAGCGAACTGCTGGCAGGGGTGTGGCAGATGTCGGAGCAGACGGGCACGAACGTAGTGGATGTGTATGTCAATTACCTGCGGCGGAAGGTGGATGACGCAGCAGTCGGCGATGCGAATGTGGGCTCCAATAGTGGAGGCCTGATTGAGACCGTGCGCGGAGCCGGATACAGACTTGGCGGCCTGGGCCGAAGACCCGTGGCGCGGGGTTCGGGTCGACCGTCCCTGGTTGCCACCGTCGCGTGCGCCTAGACGGTGCCGATCAACTTCAGAATCCCGAGCAATCGGAACACAGAGCAATAACCGACAAGGGAGATTCCATGGGATATGGGCTGGGTAGGCAGAGCACCGAAAACAAAGCGGCAATACGGACTGTAGTGCTGGCCAGTGCGGACGCACACTTCCGGTCACGGCTTCGCCAGCAACTGGCTGCGATGCGTTGGCAGGTGCGCGAGGCCGCAGGAGGCGCAGAGGCGATGGCTCAACTGGAGATGCAGGGCGCCGAGGCGATGGTACTGGACAGCGTGCTGCCCGACCTGGAGGTCGGCGAGTTCGCCATGCAGATGCGAAGCCGGCATCCCGTCATGGATTTGCTGCGGGTTGATGCCGGCGCGGAGGAGCCTGGAGCGCGCAGTCCGCGGAGGAACGAGTTGCTTCATGCGTTGCGCCAGGCACAGCAGGACGCCTGGGGGACCTGCGGTGCGGGCGAGACGGCGGCCTGGGCGCTTGCGCCCGTTGAGCCACCGCAGAGTTCCGCAGCCGGGAGATTAGCGCCCGGGGGAGAGCGCACGCGCGCCGCCCTGGAGGTGGCGGCGTTGCTGCGCTCGCGGAGCCCGGCATTGCCAACAGAGAACGGGCGCGTATACGGGATGGAGGAGAAGCTGGGGGCGCCTGGTCCGGAATCTGTAGAGGCGTCCGTCCCCGGGGATGCCAGGATTGCGGTTCGCCCGCGTGTGGCGCCGCTGCCGGAGATGGTGGGTGAGAGCCCGGACATGCTGGAACTGGCGCGGATGGTACGGCTGGTTGCACCGCGGTCAACCACTGTGTTGATTGAGGGAGACACGGGCACAGGCAAGGAGTTGGTCGCCAAGGCGGTCCACCGGCTCAGCACTCGCGCGAGCAAACCCTTCCTGGTGCTGAACTGCGCGGCGATCCCGGAGGCGCTGCTCGAGGCAGAGCTATTCGGACACACGCGCGGGGCATTTACGGGCGCGGTCCAGTCGCGGATGGGGAGGATCGAGGCTGCCCACGGAGGCACGCTGTTTCTGGACGAGATTGGCGAGATGCCCATTGCGCTGCAGGCGAAGATGTTGCGCTTTCTCGAGTCGGGTGAACTGCAACGGGTGGGCGATAACGAGACCCTGCGCGTCGATGTGCGGGTGGTGGCCGCGTCGCACCAGCCGCTGCAACGGCGAGCGACGGAGGGTAAATTCCGGCTGGATCTCTATCACCGGCTGGCAGTGTTTCCGGTAAAAGTTCCGGCGCTGCGGGCTCGGATGGAGGACGTGTCGATGCTTGCCGAATACCTGCTGGGCAGGCTGGGTGAGGAGATGCCGGTGAAGCGCCTCTCCGCAGACGCCTCAATGAGGCTGATGGAGCACGACTGGCCAGGCAATGTGCGGGAGTTAGCGCACGTGCTGGAGCGGGGAGCGATCCTTGCGGAGGATCGGAGGGAGATTGCGCGAGAGGAGATACGGTTTTAGGGCCGACGAGAGCGAGGTGGTTGTTTGCAAACCTGGGGGTTAGCTGCCTCGACAACACCGGATGGAGCGCAAATTCCCGTATGTGACTGGCATCACACGACTTTAGGTTTGCTGGCGTTTTTTGATGAAATACAGCAGAAAGAAAAAAGTTGTACGCAAAGACCCCCATTCTGCTTATGATAATGCACCGGAAGGCGCAACGGCGGATCTCGCTGCCGACGCTACAGAGAGGCAAAAACGAGATGAACTGGCTACGAGTATTGCTTGCATATTGGCGGCGCTGGAGTGAAGTAATTTAGTCTGCCTACATCAGATGGACGGCGTCCACGTCGAGGACAAGGTTGCGGCGTGGAATGGCCTGTGCTTCGGCGAAGGCGAGCAATGCGCGCAAGGTGCGACCGAGGACGTCGCGCCGTTCGGCCTTGAGCACGAAGTGGAATCGGTAGATGCGCTTGAGCCGCGCAATGGGGGCGGCGGCCGGCCCCAGCACGCGTACCTTGTCGAGGCGTTGGGCGGCGAACCAGCGGCCCAGCGTATTTGCCCACGCGGCAGCCTCCTCGAGCGACTGACCCTGGACAATGACATTGGCGAGCACGGCCGAGGGTGGATAGTGCATCCATCGGCGGTATTGCAACTCTTTAGCCACGAAGCCGTTGTAGTTGTGCGTAGCGGCGCATTGGATTGCGTAATGCTCCGGGTGGTACGTCTGGACCAGCACCTGGCCCGCAAGGTCTCCGCGACCCGCCCGGCCTGAGACCTGGGTGAGCAGTTGGAAGACGCGCTCGGCGGCGCGAAAGTCCGGCAAGCCGAGGGCAGAGTCCGCACCCACCACGCCGACCAGTGTTACGCCGTGGATGTCGTGGCCCTTCGCGATCATCTGCGTGCCGACCAGCAGGTTGATCTCGCCCGAGTGCAGACGCGTGAGCAAACGTTCCATGTCACCGCGACCGCGCACGGTATCACGATCCATCCGCCCGATGCGGGCGTTGGGGAACAACTCCTGCAGCCGTTCTTCGCCCTGCTGCGATCCGGCGCCAAGGTAGTAGAGGTGCTCGCTCTCGCACTTCGGGCATTTCTTTGGAATCGATCGCCGAAAGCCGCAGTAGTGGCACTCCAGCCGGTCGCCTGGATGCGCGTGGAGATCAGTCCCCACCACCGGCTTGTGGTAGGTCATCGCGATGGCACAGTTTTCGCACTCGATCTTCTCGCCGCAGCTTCGGCAGAGCACGGTGAACGAATAGCCACGCCGGTTCAGCAGGATGATGACCTGCTCGCCACGATCGATCGTGGCCTGAGTTTCGGCGACGAGTTGGCGCGAGAAGATGTCGTCCTTGCCGGTCTCCTTGAACTCGGTGCGCATGTCGACCAGCTCGACCGTGGGCAGCGGGCGGCTCATCACGCGAGTCAGCATCTCGATACGTTGATATCGGCCGCGCTCGGAGTTGGCCCAGCTTTCGAGCGATGGCGTGGCGGACCCGAGCACGACGACGGCGTCGTTGAACTTCGCCCGCATCACCGCGACGTCGCGACCGTGATAGCGCGGCGTCTCGTCCTGCTTGTAGCTCGAATCGTGCTCCTCATCGACCAGGATGAGGCCGAGGTCCACCATCGGCGCGAACACCGCGGAGCGCGTGCCGACGACGATGCGCGCCTCTCCTCGACGAATGCGGTGCCACTGTTCGGCGCGCTCGTCGGGGGTCAGGCCCGAATGCAGCAGAGCGACCTGTGGCCCGAAGGCCGCAAACATCTGGCCGACCATCGCTGGCGTGAGGCCGATCTCCGGCACAAGCAGCAGCGCCGACTTGCCGGCGTCGAGCGCGCGCTGCATCGCGGCAAAGTAGACGGTGGTCTTGCCCGAGCCGGTGATTCCGTAGAGCAGTATGGGGTGGAATCCGCCTTGCGACATCGCCGCCGCGATGGACGAGAGCGCCTCCATTTGAGCCTCGTTGAGTGCGTGCTCGTGGGCGTGTTTCTTGCCATTCGCGGGAAGGCCACCGAGGTGGAAGTCTTCGGGCGCGTCCTCGATTGCGACCAGCGAGCGCTTGACCAGCGTGGCCAGTGTGGAGGCGGGGACGCTGAGTTCGCGCAGATCGCGCACACGCATGCGTCCTCCGGCGGCGGCGATCTCGGCGAGGATGGCGGTCTGATTCTCGTTCAGCTTCGGGATGCGCGCGTCCGGGACGAGCACCGCGATCCGCTCGGTGCGGCGAGCGTCGCGCTCCTCGGCGAGAGCTTCGCGGGTAAGCCATTTCTTGCGCACCATGGCGTCGAGCAGCGCCTTGCGCGCCTGCGTCGCAGAGCGCAGTGCGGAGGCCTTGGCTGCGTCCCCATCCTCCAGGTAGTTGAGCACCGCGTACTCGCGGTTCTGATCTTCAGCCGGCAATCTCGATCGACGCGAGGAACCCTTTGCCGCGCTCTCGTAGAGCACGCGGCGGCCAGCCTCGGCGATGCGGTAGGTGAACTGGCGGCGCACCTCGGCGGCCAGTGGCATCATGCTGCGCAGTACCTCGCCCAGCGGCGCGACGTAGTACTGCGCGATCCACGCGGCCAGGCGCATCAGTTCATCCGAGAGCAGGGGGGCGTCATCGAGCACCTGCTGAACCGGCTTGATTTCAATCCCGTCTGTAGGCGCATCGTCATGCAAGCGGACGACCACGCCCATCAATCGCTGCCCGCTGAATGGAACCAGCACACGCGCGCCAACCTCCGGCGCGGTCCCGTTCACCGCATAGGTGAAGGTCCGGTCGAGCGGTACGGGCAGCGCAACGTCGCAGAAGGCAGGCATCACCATCCAGACTAACGCCCATGGCTGTGCGACCCCTGCTCGCGGACATCCAATCCCCACTCACTGCCTCATAAACGCCACTCGCTGCTATTGTTTACCGCCCGCACAGGAAGCATTGGAAATCGGGCACGCGATGTTATCCTGAATGGGATACATAGGTCCACGGCAAGACGACTTGCTGGTCCCCTTTCGGACCAGAAACTTAGACGACAAATGAGGTGTTTGAATGGCGACGGCGACGATCGATAAGGCAGTGTTGGGTGGTGCGGCGGAGTACAAGGTCGCGGATATTGGCTTGGCCGAGTTTGGCCGCAGGGAGATCGACATCGCCGAGCAGGAGATGCCCGGGCTGATGTCGATTCGCAACAAGTATGCCGCGGGCAAGCCGCTGGCCGGTGTGCGCGTGACCGGGTCGCTGCACATGACCATCCAGACTGCCGTGCTGATCGAGACCATGGTGGCACTGGGCGCCAATGTGCGCTGGGCGAGCTGCAATATCTTCTCCACTCAGGACCATGCAGCGGCGGCGATCGCGGCGGCGGGTGTGCCGGTGTTTGCCTGGAAGGGCGAGTCGCTGGAGGAATTCTGGTGGTGTACGAACCAGTCGCTGAACTTCCCCGACGGCAAGGGCGGGTTTCTGGGCCCGCAGCTTGTGATCGACGACGGTGGCGACGTTACCCTGCTGATCCACAAGGGTTATGAAATGGAGAATGGCGACAAGTGGATTGACTCGCCCTCCGGTTCGCACGAAGAGGACGTTATCAAGGCGCTGATGAAGAAGGTCCATGCTGAGCATCCGACGCGC
>ODAK010005756.1_pt1 | contig 12546 bp, 13 predicted proteins | sample 1539591 | NCBI WGS metagenome assembly ODAK01 (sample SAMEA3539303, study PRJEB22396) | soil metagenome | biome: tundra; feature: field; material: soil | place: USA | collected 2010-05 | depth 0.15 m | reverse complement strand
TACATCTGTTCATTCCGCCCTCCTTCCCGCGTTACGGCCTGGCGTGAGCGCCAGCACCGGCGAGTACACGGCCCCCGACCAATTCTGGTCGGATTCAGCATACGCCCTGGGTGTTTGGGCGAGCAACGCCGCGACCCTGATGTCCCGCAATTGCCAGCCGCAGCGCCTGCGTCCATACCCTGTGCTTGTAGGCGCGCGACATGGACGCGTTGGCCGGGCTGGTCGAGGGCAGGCGATGATAGCTCGCCGGCCCGAGTCCGGCCGCGAGCAAGGGCAGCACGTGTTTGCGATAGCATGCCTCGGCTTTCGCGCCGTTGAAGAAGACCTGCGCAATCCGCGGGTGCGCGCGGTAGAACGAGACGAAATCATTGGCGCGTATCGAGACGTCGTCGATCGCAGAATCCAGGCTGCCCTCGCGGGCGCACGATTCGAGCACGTCCCACAGCGCGATGCCGCAGGATTTCAGCGCCCGGGCCCGGGCCGCATAGGGCAACGAAGGCGCTGCGCCGGTGATATCGCCGAGGTTGCGCCAGAACAGATTCTGCGCATGCGCATAGTATTGCCCGGCCGCGAGCGAGGCCTCCCCGGGCATGCTCCCCAGGATCAGGACGCGCGCCTTTGCATCCGCGATCGGGGCAAAGCTCTGGACGTGCGGCATGGCAAAAGGGATTCGGCAGCTACGCGTCCGCGTCACGTTGCCGGATTTGACATGCCAGCGTAGCTGAATACAGCATGGCAAGCCGCATTACACTTTTGAATGTTTGTGATTGCGGGCGCGATCGCGCCCGGCGCTCGACTTCATACAGATGACTCGCGCCCTTGACCGGATCCGTGATGTTCTCCATCTTGGGCGACGCCCTTAGGAAGGCCATGAATATCGCCGCATGCGCCCGCCCCTCACTGCTTTTGCGGAAGCGTGCTCGGAACTTTCATCGGTGGGCCTTTCTGCAGATCTCTGCCGCTGAACATGAGTCCCGCAAAAGCCAACACTCCGATCACGGCGAAAATCGCGCACGCGATCAGCACGTAGCGCAGCGTCCGGCGCCCGGCGGCCTCGGCCTCTTCAATCTGGTCGAGGGTCCTGCGCACCTTGCGCAGCGCTGTTTGCTCTACCGTGCGCTGCGCGTGTTCCTCGATCGCGGCGCGGTCGATATCGTTCGGTGCCTCGATGCCCATGTCGGTATGTCCTCGTCGAAAATGAGTTGGCCGAAAACAGACAGGTCCCAGCGCCAGTGTACGCCGCGCCGAATTAACCGTGTTTACACCGGCCATGGACCCGGTCGCCGAGCCCGGCGGGACATCCGGCCTAAGGCTGCAGCACCCCGCGCAGTTGCTTGAGAAATACCTCCGCCTCCAGCGGCTCGATCAGATAGCGCACCGCGCCCGGCGCCAGGCGATTGGCGATGCGCCCGCATGCACTCAGGAAACAAATTGCTTTGCCACCGCCACGGTTGCGGCAGGATCTTCCTCCTGCGGCACATGCCCCAGTTCACCGAATACGCTCAGGCGGCTGCCCGCAATATCGCGATGAAAGTTCTGCGCGTCAGCGGGCGGAATGAGCCGGTCACGCCCACCCCACAGAATCAATGTAGGAAGCTTCAATGCGGCAATGCGATCAGCGTGGAGGCCGGCCGGCGCCTGCCCGAACCTCTGTACCAGGGCACGCCGGTTGCCCTCGCGCAAAGTGAGTTCGAAGTACCGATCCACGAGTTCCGGCGTGACTTTGCCCGGGTCGCCGTAGACGTTGCGCACGCTGGATTCGATCAGGCGCCGGGGAAGCGTGAACTCCATCAATCTGTTCAGCACCGGGATTCTGGCTATGCGAAATCCGATTGGGATCGAGCTCGACTGAAACGGGTAGCCAGCCGCGTCGACGAGAATGAGTTTTTCTATGCGCTCGGGATGGGCCAGCGCGGTTTCCCACGCCACCTGGCCGCCGAATGAGTTGCCGGCAATCACGCAATGCGATATCCCAAGCCGGTCCAGCATGGCGACGACGAAGCGCACATAACTCTCGATGCGGTAGTCTCCATCCGCAGACGGTCCGGTCAGGCCGAATCCGGGCAGGTCGAACCGGATCACGCGCCGGTTCGACTTGAGCTCCTCGGCCCATCCGTCCCAGGTATGCAGGCTCGACGAGGTGCCGTGCAGCAGCACGATGGGAACGGGATCTGTGCGCGGGCCTTCGTCCCGCAGATGCACATGCATCCCCTGCACATCCATGAAAGCGGAAGGTGGCTGCGCCCAGCGCGTCTGCAGTTCGGATAGCGGCCGGTCGGGCGCCCAGTTCATTGCCACGAACACGGCGAGCGCAAGCCCCAGCGCAGACAGCACGCCGCCGAGGATCCAGGCAGTTTTTTTCATCGTCAGGGATTTCTCGTTCATCGGGCTCCCGGTTCCGCGCGAGCCCTCCGCCACGCGCTCCGGTCAGGAATCGGCGCTAAAGCCGATGGACTTGACGATGGGGCCCCAGCGATCGTGATCGGCACGCAGCAGCCGCGCCAGTTCCTCGGGCGTCGACGACTTGGATTCCATTCCCATCAATGCCAGGCCCTCGATCACCTCCGGCGCGGCCAGTGCCGCACGCAAGCCCGCATTGGTCCGCTGCACCACGGCGGACTGGGATTTGCCCGGCAGGAAAAAGCCGAACCATTCGTCGGACTGCACGCTCGGGAATCCCTGTTCGGCGAAAGTGGCCGTTTCGGGGGCGAAGCGCGTGCGTTCCGCGCCCGAAGTCGCGAGCAGCCGTATCTTGCCGGCCTTCACGTGCTGGGTGAATTCGCCTACCGGTCCGCATACCGCCGAAATCTGGCCGCCGATCAGGTCGATGATCGCCGGCTGCGTGCCGCGATAGCCCACATGCCTGAGTTCGACGCCGGATGCCTTCTCCAGCAGCGCGCCGAGAAAGTGCGGCACCGATCCGGCGGCCGGAGTACCGAAGTTGGCGAGTTTGGGATTGGCCTTGCACCAGGCGAGGAAGTCGCTCACATTGCGCACCGAGTCGGGCACGGCCGGACCGGCGGCGAAACCGAAGACGAAGGTCGCTGCCAGCGAAACGGGAACCACGTCCACAAACGGATCGTAGGGCAGCTTCTTGTAGATGTGCGGGTAGATCATGAGCATCGAAGCCGGCGTTTGCAGTATCGTGCCGCCGTCCGCGGGAGCGTTTTTCACCGCCTCGATGGCGATCTGGCCGGCGGCGCCGGGACGGTTCTCGACGAACGTCACCTTGGCGTAGTTGCCGCGCAGGCGCTCGGCCACGCGCCGGCAGAGGGTGTCGGAGGTCCCGCCCGGTGGAAAGCCGGTGACGATCTTGACTGTTTCCATGAGCGTTTGCGCCTGCAGCAGGCGCGGCGACACCAGGCTTCCCAGCACGGCGCTTGCGGCCGCACCGACAAAACGACGGCGCGAGATCGAATTCATTTCTTCCTCCTGTTATGCGCTTTGGTCAAAGGCTCGTTTATTCGCAAAGCCTTGTTCATTCGTTATCCCAGGCCTTGTCCGGAAGCGGCAGCCCGGCGAGATCCGCGGCCGTGAGCTTGCCGTCGGGTTCGATGTTCAGCGTGTCGAGGATCAGCATTAGCTGCCGCGTGTGCTGGGCCGGGTGCCAGGCGGTTCGCTCCAGCACCACCTGCATCGGGTGCCTGCCAAAGTAAGTGTCCATCAGTCCATCGCAGGAGCGGTCCGCGCAGTTCTCCCACCATGCGTCGACCCGCGCCAGAACGCCGGCGCCGTAGCGCGCGAGGTCCTCGCCCGTGCGCAGTGCCGGCGCGGCTTCCTGCATGATCAGCTCGTAGCTCAGCTCGCGGCCGTCGCCAACCGCTTCCAGAAATGCTTCCACGATCCGGAACACGTGGTGCCCGAGGACGCGGATCGGCCGGTTGCGATTGCGAAACGGCTGATCCAGCCACTCGGCCGGGATCTGCTGCAGGTAGCGCGCCGCGGCGGGCAGGACGATGCGGATCTTTGCGACCAGCTCCTCCGGACTCAGGCGCTCCTGCAGGCGAATATCCAGGTTCAGGAACCTGATCACGTCGGTCAGCGTCTGCGCGAAAACGAACTCGCCCGCGCGCGCGACGATCGGCACGCTGCGCGCCCCGAGCTTGCGCAGTTCCTCCATCCCCGCGGGATTGCCGTGCACGTTGATCGACTCGTAGTCGACGCCGTTCTTCGACAGGAACTCCTTGGTCCTGAGGCAACTCGAGCATCCGGGTTGCCAGAACACCTTGATCCTTGCGGCTGCGTTTTCGGCTGCGAGCATGGTCGAATCTCCTTTCATCCCGGGTTGGACTGTGCAGAATACATGACTTTGGCCCCCTCATGACAGCGACCTCGAGCTCACCGGCACCTATGTCGTGACGATGGCCGAAGTGAAGGTCGATCCGGCGCAGGGACAGGTAAAGGTGCAGCGGGGCGAGCTGAGCGCAATCGAAGAACTCGCGCGGGGGACCGCCAGTTCACGCAGCGGTGCGAGAGAGGGCAATCGCTCCCCATCCACCCCATGTTTTCTATGGCGCGCGCCTCCAGGTGCCAAGCGATAACAAGGGAGCGCGGCACCCTTGCTGCGCCGGGAACCGGGCCTTTCCCCAGGTGATCCATTGGCCGTCGCCGGAGAGCGTTCCCGTGATGGGAAATTCGCCGGCAGGAGTCGAACAAGGAGTGCCGTTTTGCCAGGACTCGACCGCGGCGTGGATAAGCACGACCCCGATCAGCCGGCCGCCTTCGAGTCTTCCGCGAAACACCGTCCGGTTCGCGTAGGCCTTGCGGCTGCAATCCGCCGTCGCGCAGGTCTCGACCAGCACAATTTCGATCGCCTGCGCCGACTTGCGCACTTCGTACCGGCTGAACGCGTTGCGCCATCGCACGGCCAATTCCTGGCGTGTCGCCGGGGAAGTTTCCTTGCCGCTGCGTGCTTGCGCCTCGCGCTCCGCCTCCTCGCGCTCCCGCCGGGCTTCTTGCGCGCGACGCCTGCCGCTGACGCCGTAGCCCGGAGCGGGCGGAGATTGAATCGACGGCGGCGGAAAAGCGGGAGCCTGACGCGCGGCAGGCGGCGCGTCGGGAGCGCCCTCGGATTGGCAAAGCTGCGGGTGGAAGCAGTCCGGTCCGCAGCCGCGCAGGTTCAAGCTTCCGCCCATCGAGGCGCGCGCGGCTTCGCATGCAGACGGCGACCCGAACGGACCTTCCCTGCCGCTGCTGCCGCTGCCGACCCTGGAACATCCCGGGCAGTACCAGTTGAAGTAATACGCGACCGCCGCCAGTGTCTCAGCGGAGGATAGCAGCGCCCAGGCGAAAACGGTGGCGGCGATGAGAGGTGCGCGGTGGCGCATGGAATCGATTCGGGTGATTGAGCCCCGGCAAAAAATCCTACGCCCGCAGCATAGCTCAATCAAGCACCGTGCTGACAGGGTTTTAGTGCAGCCACTTCACGACCCGCCGATGGCCAGCGAATTCATTATCCAAAGCTGCGCGGGAGTGTCCGGACTCTCGAATCCATGGATGAACGAAAAGATCGTCCTGATAAAACGCGCCAGGAGCGACGACCGGCGCCTCGGCACTGGTATTGGTACCCCCCAATTTCGATGTATCACGTGTTTCCACACAGCCTTGGCCCATCGCTGTCCTACCCTTGCCGCTGCGCCACCCCCACCGGCCTGTCTTTCAGGCTGTTTCCAGCCCATCCCGACCCGGCGGAACGGCGACCGATTTGTCCGAGCTGGTGATCGCCCGCAAGAATTACCCAGCCGTGATAATGTCTGCGCCATGATCGAGCGCAGCATCGACGTCGAAACGCCGCAGGGCAAGATGACGACCTTCACAGTGAGGCCCGACGGCGATGGGCCGTTCCCCGTAATCCTGTTCTATATGGACGCGCCCGCCATCCGCGAGGAACTATACGACATGGCCCGGCGCATCGCTGGCGAGGGCTATTACGTGCTGCTGCCGGATCTTTTTTACCGTTTTGGCTTTATCCGTTTCCCATTTCGCAACGCCCGCGCGCGGACAATCTGGCAGGCAGCTATTGCTGACATGTCGAACGCTGAGGTGATGGAAGACACACGCTCCATGTTCGCCGCGCTCGACAAAGACCCCGCCGCGGGAAAAGGGCCTGTCGGCTGTATCGGTTTCTGCATGAGTGGCCGGCTGGTGACTACCGCAGCGGGCACTTTTCCTGACCGCATCGCCGCAATGTGCTCCATGTACGGAGTTGGCATCGTTACAGCCAAGGAGGATTCACCGCACTTCCTTGTGAAGGACATCCGGGCCGAATGTTATTTCGCTTTTGCCGAAACCGATGCGACCGTGCCCGCATATGTTATTCCGACACTGAGGGCCGAACTTATAGCGCGGGGGACTAACTACGGGCTCGATGTATATGCCGGCACCAGTCACGGGTTTAGCTTCCGCTCGCGGGACATCTACAACCGCGACGCAGCTGAAAAGTGCTGGTCCATCTTTTTCGACATGTGCGCTAGGCGGTTGAAGCCGTGAAGAAGTGAGCTTTTGGCAGACCGGTCCCACCCCACCCCCGCTATCTCCTGCGTAGCCAGAAAGCCGCCGCATGCCCCGGCATCAACCGGGTGCCTAACCCGACAAAACTTGCGTGCAAGCCGAAAGGCGCGAGAGGCTGGAGTAGGCCGACAGCTGCCCGCGGCATCCTCGACCAAATTATTGTCTAGTGAATGTCAGCTATGCGCAAGCGCCAGGGTCGGCGCTCGACCTGGAGCGGTCATTCACGCAGAGGCTTTTCTATGCCTTCACGACGGGTGCACCAATACCGGCAGTTCGGAATAGCCTTTGACAAAACTGGAGTAGATACGCTTCGGTTCACCAACCACCTCCACGGTGTGAAATCGTTGCATGATTTCTTCCCACACGATACGCAATTGCATTTCAGCCAGGCGGTTGCCCATGCAGCGGTGAATTCCAAAGCCGAAGCTCAGGTGCTTTCGCGCATTGGGACGATCGATCCAGAATTCATTGGCGCGCTCGATGGCGTCCTCGTCCCGATTTCCGGAGGCATACCACATGACTACCTTCTCGCCTGCTTTTATGGTTTTGCCGCCCAGCACCGTGTCCACTTTCGCGGTGCGGCGCATATGGGCCAGGGGGGTTTGCCAGCGAATGATTTCCGACACCATGTTGGGAATAAGGCCCGGATTGTCTCGTAACTTCTGATATTCGCCGGGGTTTTGATTCAGGGCTAGTACCCCGCCGGAGATGGAATTGCGGGTGGTATCATTGCCGCCCACAATCAGCAACATCACGTTACCCAGGTATTCCGCGGGGGACATGTTGCGAGTCGCCTCGCCGTGGGCCAGCATGGACACCAGGTCGTTGCCGGGTTCCCTGTTGATGCGCTCATTCCACAGTCGGGTGAAATAGGTCAGGCAATCCTGCATAATTTCCTGCCTCTGTTCGTAGGATTCGACGATCCCCCTGCCTGGTATGGCGGTGAACGCGTCCGACCACTTGGTCAGTTTGTGGCGATCCTCGAAGGGGACATCAAACAGGGTTGCGAGCATCTGGGTTGTCAGCTCGATGGAAACTCTTTCCACCCAGTTGAATTTCTCGTCGAGGGGCAGGTTATCGAGAATGGTGCACACCCGTTGCCGAATGACACTTTCCAGCTTTTTCAGGTTCATCGGTGCGACCACGCCCTGCACAACCTTGCGTTGCTCGTCATGCCTGGGCGGATCCATGGCTATAAACATGGGAAAGGTATTCTCCACGTTGGTATCGACGATACCGATCGTGGGTTCGGAAGAATATATGTCAGGTGAAGTATCCACTTGCATGATGTCGGCATATTTGGTCACCGACCAATAGGGACCGACCGCCGACAGCTTGCAGTAATGCACCGGATCTTCCTTGCGCAAGCGTTCCAGAAACGGCAAATATTCGTTGGCCTGCCAGATACCTGGATGTGCCAAATCGATTTCGTCCAGTGGCATGGTGTAGGGGTCGCGCCCCACCATGCTCCAGATCTTCTTCTTTACTTCCTGTGTCTCATTCATGTGTTTTTCCCACCGAGCTTGCAGGTTCAAATCAGTCCGAATATCGCCGGCCGGAGTTAAAACTGAAACTCTGGCGTTGTTACCACCAGCCCATCCAGTTTTTCGCTGAGCTTGATCTGGCAAGACAGGCGCGAATTTGGCTGTCGATCCGGAGTAAGCCCCAGCATCGATTCTTCCCATTGCCCGATGGTGCCGACCCTGTCAAGCCATTCATTGTCCACAAATACGTGACAGGTCGCGCAGGAACAGGCACCGCCGCAATCGGCATCAATGCCAGGCACAGAATTAGACTTAGCCGCCTGCATCAGCGAACCATTTGGTTCTATTTCAACTTCGCGTTCACGCGCATCGTGTGCAATAAAAGTAACTCTTATCATTCCCGAGACGCCAGCGTTGTTGGTAGGGATCGACAATAGCAATTTGTCCGGCAAAGGAAAAGAACTTAGTTGGCCTATAAAGTTCTTGCTGGTGGTGTGGTTGATTACGGCAGCATCTGGTCGGTTGTTGTCCCTGGCGCCCGCACCCTACTGAAATTCCGGCCAGCGTCTGCATTCCAAGCGTGCCGGGGGCGGCTGGCGACCCTGAGCCGTCATTGCACACTGAGTAGCGCGAATGGCTGGTCCCGGCGGATGGTTGACCCGTCGCTCGCAGCCAGCATTTCGTCGGACACTTCAGGCTGGCTTCAAATAGATCGGAGGTGATCTTCATACGATGCTAGCCTACAACTCAAATCAGCGGCAGTAAGCAACTTGACTCGCCCTGTCTCAACTGGGGGACCGAGCGGGAGTTAGTTGAACGGCGGTTTCGCGCCGAGGCCTTCCATTTCTCGCTATCGACCGCAGGCAAGGCGCTAGCGATCTTGTCTCCATACGCGCAGTGGGCAGTGCGAGGCAGCTCGGACAAAATCGTTGTCCGTAGTCAGCAGTGTCAGTTTGTGCCGAATGCAGAGCTGTGCAAGCAAAGCGTCGATGGTGCCAACTTGGACGCCGGCACGACGGCAACGATTGCGCAATTCTGCGGCGTCAATGTAATCCTGCCGGTCCGGGGCAAGGAGCGGGAGGGCCGCAAACCGGTCGATAATGTCCTTACGCGCACGCGGACCGGAGAACCCTTGCAGCAATTCCTGCAAAATCAGTCCAGTGGTCACAATGGCTTCGCCACCTTCGAGGGCGCGACGCAGCGCCCGTACCTCTGGACAATCGGAAGGCTCGTCGCGACGGAAGGCGAGCGACCAGACGCTGGTATCGACGAACAGCGTCACCGACGGGAACGCTCGGCCTTGTAGTCGAACGACCTATCCCATTCCAGTTTACCCATCAAATCGAGCAGGTATTTCTGTCTGCGGCGGGCGATGAACTCTTCCAGTGCGCGGGTGACCGCGGCCTTTTTGGTCCGTTCGCCGCTTACTTCCACGGCACGTTCGATCAGGGCGGGGTCTAGGGAAAGATTGGTGGCCATGTGTGACTCCTTACACATAATTCTACACAACAGGCATTCCGCTGGCAAGGCCGAATTGCCGCGACAGGCCGAATTGCCCGACACCAAGCCGCGCGCGATTCGTAGAGTGCCTTATTCGAATGGTGGCGGGTCGAAAGCGCTAGTTCAGGTTATCGTCAAATGAACATCCCTGGCAGCTCCTCTGATTGCCTCTCGGACAAATCTGAGAGCCCGGCCGAACTGCGGTTCTAGCTTGAGGCGCAGTTGAAGGTCTGGTTCGGTATCAGATACCGGCCGTTCAGTGGCACAAGTTTTGAGTTTCCTGAGCGTCTCTTGCTGGCCGACTGTGGCCGCCCGCCTAGCGCCCCTAACGACCCGCGGCCGGCGCTCGAAGCTCGGCAGCAAGAGTCCGTCTGACGGAGATGGACGCAGGCGGTGCGCCCCGCGTAGCGGCACGACGCAATCTTGACACGTTGCCAATTTTGATCATGCCGTAGGCCCGTAGGCTAGACAGCACGCAGCCTTCCGCTTTTTAATGTTTATGATTTGTGCGCATCAACGCACCCGTGGCCTGCGCCGCGACCTTCCCTGCATCCGCGTTTCCGCCCTTCCCTCGCTTGCCGGTTAGAATACGCCATGACCTGGTCCATAGTCGCGCGCGACCGCAGCGGAGCCTTCGGCATTGCCATCGCGAGCCGGTTCTTCGCGGTCGGCGTGCTCTGCCCGCACCTGAAGAGCGGCGTGGGCGCCGTCGCGACCCAGGCGCTGGTCAATCCGCTCTACGGAGCGCGCGCGCTCGAGCTGCTGGCGCAGGGCGTCGCACCGGCAGAAGCCGTGAACGCGCTCATCGCTGCCGACGAAGGGCGCGAGCATCGGCAGCTGCACCTGATCGACGCCGCCGGCCGGATCGCCGCGCACACCGGCTCGGCCTGCATCGAGTGGTGCGGGCAACTGGAGGGCGAAGGCTACTCGGTTGCCGGCAACATGCTCGCGGGCCCGCAGGTGATCCGCGATACGGCCGCCGCTTTCGAAGCGGGCGCGGAACTTCCGTTCGCCGAACGGCTGATCGCGGCGCTGGCGGCGGGCGATGCGGCAGGCGGCGACAAGCGCGGCAAGCAGGCGGCGGCGCTGCTGATCCACGGGGCGGAGGACTATCCGCTCTTGAGCCTGCGCGTGGACGACCACGACAATCCGCTGGCGGAGCTGCGCCGGCTGTTTGATAAAAGCCTCGAGCGCTACCAGCCGTTCGTCGCCTGTCTGCCGGGGCGCGCGCGTCCCGCGGGCATCACCGACCGCGCGCTGATCGAAGCGGAGATCGCGCGCTACACCGCCGCGCGCAGCAAGAGGGCGGCGGAATGAGCAGGAAGCAGGGGCCGCCGAAGGGCGGAAGAGGGGCCCCGGCGCGAGCCGGGGATCTGACCCCGCAGGCGGCCGTGGGCGGCCCCTATGCGTCCGAATTCGGGTCGCATCCCCATCGTGCCGATGGGGCCCCTGCTCCGCCGAATCGGCCGCCCCGCGCAGCGGGGATGCGACCGACCGCGATTGCCGTTGGCCGCCGACAATGGATACTCTCGATCTGCCACGACGATACGGAGGCGGCACCATGAGCGCGCTGCTCGACGTGCGCCAGCTGCAGACCAGCTTCTCCGTCGAGGGCGGAGAGTTCCGCGCCGTGGACGGCGTGAGCTTCGCGCTGGAGCCGGGCCGCACGCTGGGCCTCGTCGGGGAGTCGGGCTGCGGCAAGAGCGTCACCGCGCTGTCCATCATGGGCCTGGTGCCGCAGCCGCCGGGCCGCATCTCGGGCGGCGAAATCCTGTTCGAAGGCGTGGACCTGCTCAAGCTCCGCGCCGGCAAGTTGCGCGAGCTGCGCGGCGACCGCATGTCGATGATCTTCCAGGAGCCGATGAGCTCGCTCAACCCGGCGTTCAGCATCGGCGAGCAGATCGTCGAGGGCATTTTGCGCCACCGGCCGATCGGCGGCGCGGCGGCGAAGCGGCGCGCGCTCGAGATGCTCGAGCGCGTGCGCATTCCTACACCCGAGCGGCGCTTCGACGATTATCCGCACCGGCTCTCGGGCGGCATGCGCCAGCGCGTGATGATCGCGATGGCGCTCGCCTGCGAACCCAAGCTGTTGATCGCGGACGAGCCGACGACCGCGCTCGACGTCACCATCCAGGCGCAGATCCTCGACCTCATGCGCACGCTGCGCGAGGAGACCGGCACGGCGATCATGCTGATCACGCATGACCTGGGGGTCGTCGCCGAGCTTGCCGACGAGGTGGCGGTGATGTATTCCGGGCGCATCGTCGAGCATGCCACGGCCGCCGCGCTGTTCGCCGAGCCGCAGCACCCCTACACCATCGGGCTGCTCGGCTCGATCCCGCAGTTGCATCTGGAGCAGCAGCGGCTGATCGCGATCGAGGGCCAAGTGCCCGATCCGATGGCGCCGGTTGCAGGCTGCCGTTTCGAGCCGCGCTGCCCGTTCGCGGTCGGGCAGTGCCGCAGCGCCGAGCCTGCTCTCGCCGAAGTCAAAGGCGCCGGCGGCGGCCATCGCGCGGCGTGCTGGAAGGCGCCGCTCGAGGTGACGGTGCTGGAGGCGGCATGATGCCGAGCGCGCCGCTGCTGCAGGTCGAGAAGCTGGTGAAGCACTTTCCGGTGCATAGGGGCCTGTTCGGGCGCAGGGCCGGCGCGGTGCGCGCGGTGGACGGGATCAGCTTCGATCTCGCCGCGGGCGAGACGCTGGCGCTGGTGGGCGAATCGGGCTGCGGCAAGTCCACCGCAGGGCGCCTGGTGCTGCGGCTGATCGAGCCCACCTCGGGCGCGGTGCGCTTCGAGGGGCAGAACCTGTACACCCTCGACGATGGCGCCATGCGCGCGCGCCGCAGCGCCTTGCAGATCATCTTCCAGGACCCCTACGGCTCGCTCAACCCGCGCATGACCGTGGGCCAGATGCTCACCGAGCCGCTGGCGCTGCACGGCCTCGCGCTCGGGCGGCGCAAGGAGCGGGTGGCGGAGCTGCTCGGTTTGGTGGGCCTTGCACCCGCGCACGCGCAGCGCTACCCGCACGAATTCTCCGGCGGCCAGCGCCAGCGCA
>ODAK010005755.1_pt1 | contig 12546 bp, 11 predicted proteins | sample 1539591 | NCBI WGS metagenome assembly ODAK01 (sample SAMEA3539303, study PRJEB22396) | soil metagenome | biome: tundra; feature: field; material: soil | place: USA | collected 2010-05 | depth 0.15 m | reverse complement strand
TTGTAGTCTCGGAAGGAAATTCCCGCGTGCGTGCCGATAGTTTTGCAAGTGGCTCAAAGGTTAGATTTTTACCGCGAGTCTCCTCTGTCTCATAATTCTTGGATCATGCACCAGCACCTGGTCTGCCAATAGCCGCCATTCCGCTGACGTCACCTGGCCGCCGAGTACCCTGCCCGCGCCCTCGGACACAGCAGGTCCACAACCGTGCCACCCGCTTACCGCCCCGGATCGTCCAGTCCGATCGCCCTCAACCTGGCGCCTTCCTCATCCCAGCCGGCGCGCTCCTTGACGTTGAGAAACAAATGCACCGGCCGCTCCAGCAGGCCGGTCAGATCGCGCCGCGCGCGGGCACCGATGTCACGGATCTTGGAACCTTTCTCGCCGATCATGATGGCCTTGTGTCCGGGCCGGGTGACATAGATCGTCGCCTCGATGCGGATCGAGCCATCCGGCCGTTCCTTGAAGCTCTCGGTTTCCACGGTCGCCGCGTAAGGTATTTCGTCATGGGTCTGCAGGAAGATCTGTTCGCGCACGGTCTCGGCGGCGAGCAGCCGATCCGGCAGGTCGGTCAGGTCGTCCTCGGGATACAGGAATGGCCCTTCCGGCACCGCGGCGGCCAGGGCGCGGGACAGTTCGGACACGCCATCGCCATTGCCGGCGCTGACCATGAAGGTTTCCTCGAACGGCGCCAGAGCGGTCAGCGTGGCGATCAGCGGCAGCAGCGATTGCGCGGGCACCAGGTCGGTCTTGTTCAGCACCAGCCAGCACCGCCGTCCCGACGAGCCCAGACTGGCGGCGATCCCGCGCACCTGCTCGGTCGCCCCGGCCTTGGCGTCCACCAGCACCAGCGCGAGGTCCGCGTCCGCCGCTCCGGTCCACGCCGCCGCCACCATCGCGCGATCGAGCTTCCGCCGCGGCCGGAAAATCCCCGGCGTGTCCACCAACAGCACCTGACTGCCGTCGCGAATGAAGATGCCCAGTACCCGGAAGCGAGTGGTCTGCGCCTTGGGTGAAACGATCGACAGTTTCGCCCCGGTCAGGCGGTTCAGCAGCGTCGACTTCCCGGCGTTCGGCGCGCCGACGATGGCGACGAACCCACAGCGTGAGGTCATGCCGGTGAATTCATGATGGCAAGCTCCCATAAAGATGTTCCGCCGCCAGTTGCTCAGCGGCCCGCTTGCTGCCCGCCGTGCCGGTTCCGCGCCATTCGCCGACGGTGACCGTCACCTCAAACACCGGTGCGTGCGGCGGGCCGGACCGAGCCGACACCGCGTATTCCGGCAGTTCCAGACCGCGTTTCTGCGCCCATTCCTGCAACGTCGTCTTGGCATCCTTCGGCGGCGCGGCCTGCGCGGTCATCGCCCCATCCCAGGCGCGGCGGACGAATTCCCGCGCCGGTTCCAGACCGCCGTCCAGATAGATCGCACCCAGGGCGGCCTCCAGCGCGTCGGCCAGAACGGTGGCGCGACGCTTGACGCCGGCTCGCGCTTCCCCCGGCGCCACCGACAATGCCTCCCCCAACCCAATCGTCTCCGCCACCTGGGCCAGCACCGGCTGCGACACCAGCGAGGCCAGGCGGCGGCCCAGTTCGCCTTCCTGCTCGTCGGGGAAGCGCTCGGCGAGCCATTCGGCGATCAGCAGGCCGAGCACCCGATCGCCGATGAACTCCAGCCGTTCGTTCGAGGTCTTGGAAGATCCAGGCGCGGAGCGCTTGCCCTGCAACGCGGAACGGTGGGTCAGCGCCTCCCGCGGCAGATCGGAACGGGTGAACCGGTAGCCAAGGATCGCGTCGAGCGCCTGGCTCACGGGGTCAGTGGATCCGCTCGAACAGGCGGCTCCAACGGATCTCGAAGGGCCACCACCAGACTTCATACCAGGGATGTTCGGCGTCGATCGAGAAGAACAGGATTTCGGCGCGGCCGACCAGATTCTCGATCGGGACGAAGCCGACGGCGTTCATGAACCGGCTGTCGGCCGAGTTGTCGCGATGGTCGCCCATCGCGAAGACGTGATCCGGCGGCACCACGTACTCGATAGTGTTGTTGGGATCGAACTCTTTCGCCGGGTCGAAACCAAGCCGCTTGCTCGCCTCGGTGCCGTCCGTCTGCTTCAGAATTTCGTGCCGCACGCCATTCGGCAACGTCTCGATATACCGTTGCTCGCGCTGCACGTAGCCGCTGTCGTTGGTGTCGAAACCGCCCATCGGCTCCCGCGGGCACGGCTGGCCGTTCACATAGAGCTGACCTTGCTTCATCTGAATGTGATCGCCCGGCAACCCGACGACGCGCTTGATGTAGTCGATCGAGGTGTCGCGCGGATATTTGAATACCGCGACATCGCCGCGCTTCGGCACCGAGCCGAAGATGCGGCCCTCGAACAACGGCGGCGAGAACGGCAGCGAGAACTTCGAATAACCGTAGCTGTATTTCGAAACGAACAAGTAATCGCCGACCAGCAGGGTGGGCTCCATGCTGCCGGAGGGAATGTTGAACGGCTCGAACAGCACCGTGCGCACACCGATGGCGATCAGCCCGGCGTAGATGATGGTCTTGATATTGTCGAGCCAGACGTTCGGTTGACGCCTGACCTTGGCCGCCTTCGCAGTCGCCATACAGAAGCACTTCCCAGAGGTGAACGGAGGTGGTGAACAAAGTTGGAAATCGGGTGGAAAAACGCGCCGGATCAAGCCCACGGGGTCTCACCCTGTCAAGGGAAGCCCCCCGCCGGACCCACCGGCGGCAGCTCCCAGGAGCCACCCTTTACCATATGGGAGGCGGCGTGAGACGATCCGAGATGCCAAAAAACAACAGCGACCGGGAGACAGCCATGAAACGCCGGACCTTGCTGGGAAGCGCCGCCGCCACGGCGGCGCTGCCCTCGACCTTCGCGATCGCCCAGACCGACCGTTCGCGCACGCTGAACTTCGTGCCGCAGGCCAATCTGACGCTGCTCGACCCCATCTTCACCACGGCTCTGGTCACTATCAACCACGGTTGGGCGATCTACGACACGCTGTTCGGTGCCAACACGGCGCAGGAACTGAAGCCGCAGATGGCGGACGGGTATACGCTGTCGGACGACGGCCGCACCTATGACATTAAATTGCGGGAAGGTTTGAAGTTCCACAACGCCGAGCCGGTGCGCGCCCAGGATTGCGTGCCGAGCCTGGTGCGGTGGGCGGCGCGGGAGACGATCGGGCAGACGGTCTGGAAGTTCGTCGAGAGTTGCTCGGCCGCCGACGACCGCACGATCCGGATCAAACTGACCCAGAAGCTGCCGATTTTCATCGAGGCCATCGGCAAGGGTGGCGCCTCGGTCCCCTTTATCATGCCGGAGCACATCGCGAAGACTGACCCGTTCAAGCAGGTGACCGAGACCATCGGCTCCGGCCCGTTCAAATTCGTCAAGGATGAGTGGGTGCCGGGGTCAACGGTGGTCTACGTGAAGAACCAGGACTACGTGCCGCGCCAGGAACCGGCGGAGTGGAGCGCGGGCGGCAAGGTCGCCTTCATGGACCGGGTGGTGTGGAAGGTGATCCCGGATTCGGCCACCGCGGCGGCGGCATTGCAGTCCGGTGAGGTCGATTGGTACGAGCAGGTGCAGGCTGACCTGGTACCGCTGTTGCGCAAGAACCCGGACATTCGGATCGGCAGCGCCAACCCGACGGGGTTCAACGGAATTCTGCGCTTCAATCACCTCTACCCACCGTTCAATAACGCGGCGATCCGTCGAGCGGTGCTGTTGGCGGTGAACCAGACCGATTACATGACCTCGATCGTCGGCGGCGACACGGGCGCGTTCCACGTCTGCCGGGCGGTGCTGCCTTGTGGCACGCCATATGGCCGCGAGCTTGGCGTGGATGCGATGCCAGGCGACATGGACCGCGCCCGGGCGGCGTTGAAAGCCGCGGGCTATGCCGGGGAGAAGGTCGTCATCATCAACCCGACCGATTTCGTGACCATCGGACCGTTGGGCGACGTGACGTACGATCTGCTGAAGAAGCTCGAGATGAACGTGGAGATCGTGGAGACCGACTGGGGCACGGTGACGCAACGCCGCGCCAGCAAGGAACCCATCGACAAAGGCGGTTGGAGCATCCTCCACACCTGGGCGCCGTCCGTGGTGATCGGCGATCCGGTGCAACAGTGGTTCGCTCGGGGGTTGGGCTCGACCGGGTGGTTCGGGTGGTACCAGGACGAGGAGATCGAGAAGCACGCCCGCGATTGGTTGCTGGGACAGTCGCAGGCGGAGCGTGACGCGGCGGCGGATGCGTTCCAGCGGCGGGCTTTCGAGAATGTGCCGTATATACCGGTGGGGCAGTTTCAGATCCGGACGGCGTTACGGAAGAACCTCGTCGGGCAGATCGAGGCGACGGGCGCGTATATGTGGAATATCAGGCGGGGGTAAGGCGTTCGGCGATAATATGGCATGATCCGATAATGAATCTGACCGTCATCTTCCGGACGACCTCGCCACACGCCTGACCGCGGATGGCAGTGACCTGTCGCGCCGCGCGCTGGAAGGGCTCGCTGCGGAGGAATATCGTGCGGGCCGTCTGACCAAACCGGACCCGCGGCGGCTGCCTGGTATCGAGACCCGCGTCGCGCTTGATGGGTTCCTGAAAGCCCACGGTATCGATGGGTCAATGTCGCCGGAGGAACTTGAACGCGACTTGCGCGATCTGGACCGGGTCGGGCTGTAAGGCAGCGTCCGATTAATCGTCGCGGAGACGCGGATACCGGGTGCCACACCTCGGGAATTGCCACGGAGCGAATCCATATCCCATCATCGATCCTCGATCGGACCCATTCCTACCGCAACTGCGGCGCGTACTGCAGCCCGCCCTTGGTCCACAGCGCATTCTTTCCGCGATCCAATCCCAGTGGCGTGATGTCCCGCTCGAACAACTCACCATAATTGCCGACCTGGCGGACGATGTTCGCGGCCCATGCGGCGTCCAACCCCATGGACTTGCCGAGATCGCTTTCCATTCCCAGCAACCGCCGAATGTCCGGTATTTTGGTATCCGCGAAACTGTCGACATTCTTGCTCGTAACGCCCAGTGACTCGGCGACCAACGTGGCGAAGTGCGTCCAGCGCACGATGTCGTACCACTTGTCGTCGCCCTTCCGCACCATCGCGCCGCTCGGCCCCAGCCCGATCGGCTCGGGCAAAATCGTCAGTTCACTCGCCTTGGCGCCTTGCATGTAGCGGAAGCCCGCGACCTGCGAGCTGTCCGTGGTATATCCGTCGCAGCGGCCCGACAGGAACGCCTGGCGGATTTCACTCAGGCTGCCGATCAGCACCGGCGTGTAAGCGATCCCTTCCGAGCGCGCCCAATCGGCGAGGTCGAGCTCGGTCGTGGTCCCCGGCAGCACGCAAATCGTCGCGCCGGCCAGTTGTTTAACGGATTTCAGGCCCGAGGCGGTCTTCACGATGATACTGGTGCCGTCCCAGAAATTCACTCCGGCGAACAACAGGCCGAGGCTCGCTTCCCGGGTCAGCGACCAGCCAGTGTTGCGCACCAGGACATCGATTTCCCCGGACTGCAACGCGGTGAACCGGGTTTGCGCGGTCACCGGCACCCACTTCACTTTGTTCGCGTCTCCAAACACCGCGGCGGCGATGGCGCGACAGTAATCGGCGTCGATGCCCTTCATCACACCGTTGCTGTCCAGCATCGAAAAGCCCGGGATCTCGCCGCCGGTGCCACAGAGCAACTGGCCGCGGGCGCGCACCGCGTCGAGCGTCGCCGAACCGCTGCCTTGCGCGAACGCCGGCAATCCGGTCGCAAGCAGCGCGGCGATGAACCACAGGACGCCGCGGACGGGTGCGAATGGCATGATTTTCTGACGCATCGGCGGGATCCTTTGTTCTGATGGCGGCACTATCGGATCGGCGGTTACGTGAAAACTCCCGCTCGCCATGGCAAGGCGGCTCATCGGCATTGACATCACGCGGGCGGATGGCTCGGTCGAGCCAGGCCATGACGAGGGAGAAGGGACGGCCTATCATGACATCGTTGTTAACCGTGCGCCAATGGTACGATTGACCAACGGCACGATTGACCAACAGCACGATTGACCAACGGCACGATTGAATGGAGACGGCATGGGACCGGAACTGATCGCGGTCGAAACCGACCCGGCACCGCCGGCGCGCGCGGACGTCGTGATCATCGGCGGCGGCATCGCCGGGGTCAGCACGCTGCTTTCGTTATCCGAAATGGGCGTCTCGGCGGTTCTGGTGGAGAAAGGCCGGCTGGCCGGCGAGCAATCCTCCCGCAATTGGGGGTTTTGCCGCACCCAGGGGCGCGACCTGGCCGAGGTGCCGCTGGCGATCGAAAGTCTGCGCCAGTGGGACCGCATGGCCGAGCGCGTCGGCGCCGAGGTTGGATTTACCCGTGCCGGTGCCTGCTATTTATGCGAAACGCCGCGCGAGGTCGCCGCCTATGAAGCGTGGCTCGATGCCGCGCGACAATGGCAGGTGCGCAGCCGGGTGATCGGGCCAGACGAGGTCGACACGCTGCTGCCGGGATCCAGCCGCCTCTCGGCTGGCGCACTGTATACTGACAACGACGGCAGAGCGGAGCCGCAACTCGCCGTGCCGCTGATGGCCCAGGCTGCTCGGCGACTGGGCGCGGTCGTGGTGACGGGATGCGCGGCGCGCGGCTTCGAGACAACGGCCGGACGCCTGAGCGGCGTGGTGACCGAACGCGGAACGATCGAGTGCAACGCCGCCGTGCTGGCGGGTGGCGCGTGGTCGCGGCTGTTTTGCGGCAACATGGGCATCGACTTCCCGCAACTGAAAGTCCTCGGCTCGGTGATGCGGACCGAGAAGCTGGACGGCCCGCCCGAGTTGGCCGTCGCCGGCCCGGATTTCGCATTTCGCAAACGCCGGGACGGTGGCTACACGGTCGCGCGCCGCAATCTGTACGAGGCGCATCTCGTGCCGGACAGTTTCCGCCTGCTGCCGCGATTCTTTGGCGCGGCGATTCGTCAGCGTAAGGAATATCGCCTCCGGCTGCTCGGCCGCTTCAGAGAGGAGGCGCGGATCCCTCGCCACTGGGCTTTGGACGAAGCCAGCCCGTTCGAGGCGACCCGCATTCTGGACCCCATACCCAATCCGGCGATCGTGGAGGAAAGCCGGAAGAACCTGGTGCGCGCGTTCCCGGCCTTCGCGCCGGCGCGGATCGCGCAGTCCTGGGGCGGACTGATCGATGCGACGCCAGACTCGGTCCCGGTGATCGGTCCGGTCTCGGCCGTGCCTGGATTTTTCCTCATGAGCGGGTTCTCCGGCCATGGCTTCGGCATCGGTCCCGGAGCGGGACGGCTGATGGCGGAACTGGTAACCGGCGCGGCGCCGGTGGTCGATCCGGTCCCGTTCCGGTTCGAGCGGTTTGCGCGAGGTGCGGTCGCGCGGCCGGCGTAACCAGGCTTCGATACATATCCAATACGATCGCGGCACCGATTGCTCCGACACAGGTTGTCCTCTTTGACGGTGCGAACCGCGCTCCATTGATGTCAGTTTCCAACGTCGACCGCGATGATGCCTCAAACTGGACCGCGGTGAACGGTCGCCGCGGTTCGTGACAGGGTTTTGGCGGCCTGTGCCGGCTTACTGAGTGCGCGGTAGAAGGTCGCGGGGTGGACCATGAACATCTTCGCCACGTCGCAGGGTGATTGCGCTTCCCAAATGAGGCGCTGACCGAGCGCGACTTGCTCAGTGGTCAATTTGACGGGTTGCCCGAAGCGCACACCACGTTGCATTACCGCGTCACGGCCAATACTGGTCCGTCGATTGATAAGAGCGCGTTCAAACTCAGCCATACCGGCGAACACCAATAGCACCATGCGCCCGGCGGCGGAGGTCGTGTCCGCCTATGGTTCGCCGAGCGACCGCGGGCCGGCGCCAGCGTCACGAAGCAGTTCGGCAATCTACCACAGGTCACGCGTTGAGCGGGCCAGGCGATCAAGGCGGGCGCAAATCAAAGGTGTTGAAGTCGAACTGACAGGTACAGGTTTCATCGGTGGGCGGCGCGTAAGCGGTCCAGGTGACGACCAAATCGGCGGTGTTACCGGACCGCCTGAAGGCGATGACGCCACCGTCCTTGGTCTTCATGCGCAAGCTGTCTACGACTTTGTTGTCACACATCACCTTGCGAACGCCACCAAGATCAATGGTCACCTTGTAGCACTTGTCGTCATCTACCCAGACATTCTCGAACCGCGGGCGCACCTGGTCTCCCCCTGTCGTCATCTCGATGAGCGAGGAGTCGTGAAGTTCAGTCCGTTAAATGAGTTTGGTCGTTTGGCTTAATCCTGCCTCTCCGCCTGGAGATCAAAGGTGGTGAAGTCGAACGTATAGGAGCAGGTCTCGTCTTTGCGCGGGCTGTAGTAGCGCCAGACCAGAATCATGGTGGCGGTGTGACCAGATCGGTTGAATGCGAGTACGCTGGAGCCCTCCCCTTCCATGCGCAAGGCATTCACAACTTCATCATCGCGCGTCACTTTGCTAACGCCGCCAAGGGTGACGATCGCCTGGTAGCAATTGTCGTCGTCCACCCAAACGTGCTCAAACCGCAGGCGGACTCAGTTGCCCTCCATCGACATCTCGGTGAGGCAGGAGTCGTGGAAGTCCGTATTCTCGATGAGTTCTTTCGTGTTCATTAGCTTCACCGGTCAGGGGGTATGTGAGATGGCTTGCTGCCATTGGGTACTGGGCGTCCTTGCTGGTCTAAGTATAGGTCGCCGTCGCCCGTCGCGTTGGGATTGATTATGTGGTAATGGTCCTTGCCGCGCCAACCAGCCTGGCCCGGTCGACCGCTATCAAACTCAACGGTCTGACCCGTTTTTGGATTGACAAACGTGCGGTGTCCAGTTGCCCCCGCTTTGGGATGGGTGGTTTCCTTCCAGGCTTGCGCCAGCAGATCATCTGGGCTGGCCGGTAAAGACGGCCTCTTCAACTCGGTTGGCGTGGAGCCTTCCTTGCCCGCATTCAAGGGTTTTTCAGCGTTCACAGCTTCGTCCGCGGACTCCTCGGCGGCACTCCCCCCGGTCCGCGAACTGGCTTTCGGCAATACCTGCCTCAGAATAGCGCCCCCAGCCACTCGAGCCGCCGCCGCGACGCCTCCCACGATACCCGCGGCGCCAATACCGAGCAGGGTCCCAACCGGATATACGGGCCGGATCGCATCCCTTCCAGGATCACGAAGCTGCCTGCTCTTCTCCACCGCCGCGATTGTTTCCGGATCGCGGGCGCGGTCTTGTGCATCGGCGAGGAAGCGCGGCCAGCGATCGAGGCCAATGGCCTGCATGGCGTTCGCGACTTTCTCGGCGGCGTCTCGCAATTCGGCGTGGCTTGTCGCCAACCTGACATCGAGCGCGGCATCAAGCAGATTCTCAGCAACCGGATCGTCCGCTGTCCGCCCGAAGAACCGGTCGGCGAAGTCGGCCTTGGAAAGTTGCGTGCCGCCGCTCCAGGCGGTCATTGCCTCGGTCTGCCGCGCCAGAGTGCCCGCGCCATACTGAGCCGACGCGCGTGCCCGGAGCACCTGGGGCAGTGCTCCGATTGTGCCATAGGCAACCGCCTGGATGCGCTGGGCAAGCCCGCCCGTGCCGAACATGCCGCTGCCGCCCGATGTGTCCTCGGATTTATCCGGGCCTTTGCCGTCACCAAACCGACCGACCTCCTCCCGTCCCTGGTCCTCCCAGCTCACCGGCTTTCCCATCCGAATATGTCTTTATATCTAACATTTCTCCTAACAATGGGTCCAGGTAAGATTGGACTGGCCGAAATATTCGAAGGCAGCGTCGCGTAGCCGCGACCGGAACCAGATGGCGCGGCCGGCGCACGAGTTCAGCCAGCGGTCGGATTACCTCAGCCCTCCTCTGAGCCTCGCGCCACGCCGCGTCGGAAATGAGCGACAGGTCGGCCATGTTCGCCATCCAATTTGCAACGCACCGCGGTCGACCTCGACAAAATGCGGACTTCCGCGGCCCACTTTGATCAGAAGTGCAGAGGACTGTGGCAAGCGGAACTGTTATATTCTAATGCTGACCACTGCGGTCGACTTTGAGAAATGACAGTTGAGCGTCAACGACCTGGGAGGGAAGCATGCGCCTTCGACCGCTGCTCGGCGTTCTGTGCTGTATCGTATTGCTGGCGCGGGTGGCGTGCGCCGAGGACGCTTCCTGTGCCAGTCCCCACCAAATGGACGGCTTCCAGACCTGTGCCGACGTGGCGAAGGCCGAGCAGGAGGGCGCTTTCGTGCTCTACTCGACCGACCCCGAGATCGCGCAACAGAGGTTGCTCACGGCATTTAACGCGGTGTTTCCGAAGATCAAAACCGACTATGTGCGGCTGCAGGCTGGCGCGCTGTATGCCAAGCTGCTCGCGGAACGGCAGGGCAAGGTCTTCCTACCTGACGCGGTGCAACTGTCGGACATCAGTTTCGCGGCGGACTTTCAGAAACGTGGCGGCTACATGCATTATGTGTCGCCGGAGATGACTGCCTACAAACCGGAATATAAAAGCAAGCCGGAGGGCTACTGGAACTGGGGCGCCGTGGTGATCGCCGGGATCGCCTACAATCCGACCCTGGTTCCGCCCGCCGAAGCGCCAAAGACGTACCTTGACCTGCTCGACCCCAAATGGACCGATAACATTTCGGTGAAGGTCACCATTTCGGGTCTGCAACACGTCACCTGGTACGTCATCCGGAAGCTGTACGGTCCGGAGTACTGGGAGAAGTTCGCTCTGTTGAAGCCGCACGCTTTCGATTCCTACGTGCAACAGTTCGACAGGCTGGTGAGCGGGCAGGACAAGGTCGTGATGACCGCGCAATACTCGGGCTATTTGATCATGAAGGCCAAGGGCGCGCCGGTCGAGTTCGTCTATCCGCCGGAGGGGCTGATCGCCACGCCGCAGCCATACGGTTTGGTCAAGGAAGCGCCTCACCCGGAAGCCGCGCGCCTGTTCCTGGACTGGTTCCTCGGCGTTCCTGGGCAGACGGCCGCGGTGTCGGCGCTGTACTACCACTCACCGCGGCCCGACGTACCGCCACCGCCCGACGGCGAGCCGGTCACGAAGTTCAAATTGCTGTTCCCCGAGGACTGGGAGGCCTTTGAGGCGACCCATGCGGCCTATGCGAAGGAGTGGAACAAGCTGACGGGATTGAAGTGAGGGGTTGAAAGCGATGTATCTACAACCTATACTCACAAAATGTAATCTCAGGAGGTGTCCGTGGCCGCCGCCAGCCAGGATACCAAAGAAACCACCTTCAATTTCCGGCTCGATCCCGCCCTGAAGGCCGCTTTCACCGAAGCGGCCGAGGCGGATCGCAAGCCTGCCGCCGAGGTGCTGCGCCGCTTCATGCGCTCTTACGTTGAGCAAAAACGACGAAGCGCCTTCGAGGCGGAGGCCCATGGTCAGTCGCTTGCCATAGCATCGCGCACCCGCGACCCGAAGTCAGACGAGCATGCGGCGATCCGTGAACTGGACGCCGAACTGGATCGTGATGCGTTCTCGGCCGAGTGGCAGGCGTGAAGCGCGGCGATCTGGTGACCATCGCGATCGGCGGTGATCACGGAAAACCTCGACCGGCTCTGGTCGTCCAGACCGACGCCTTCTCGGCGCTTCCGTCGGTCACCCTGCTCCGCCTGACCAGCGAAGTTCACGCGGAGCACCTGGTCCGCGTCACCGTCCATCCGACGCCAGAGAACGGATTGCGCGCGCCCTCGCAGGTCATGATCGACAAGGCGGTCACGGTGCCGCGCGAGGGGGTTGGCACCGTAATCGGACGCCTGGATGACGCGCTGATGCGGACCGTCGGGCAGGCGTTGGCCGCGTTTCTCGGGTTGGAGACGACCGGCGTGGAGTGATGAGGGTGGCGGCTCGCGCCAAGCGTGCCTCAGCCAGTCGACGCCTGGTTTGGCTGCAATGCGGTCAGTCCCGGCAGGATGAGCGCGAGCAATGGCTCGTTCCGGTTCACGGTTCAATGCCTGGCAACGTGCCAGGTATTGCCGCACCATTGGCTCCATCCACCGCACCAAGGCCGCTCCGTGCGCGCGGAATGGCTCCGACAGTTCCCTTATCGCCGCAGCACTCGCCTCGATCGCCTGTTCCCGCTGATCCACCGCGTCGAAACAGTTCGCCAGCACCGCCAAGGAGACCGCGAGATCAGGCCGGAACGCGTCGGGGCGCTGCGCCGCCAACGCGCGGCGGATATCGACCGCCTCGCGCGCCGCCGACAGCGCCGCCTCGCGCTCGCCCAGATCGCTCAGCCTGTTCGCCAGATTGTTCAGCGACATCGCGAGATCGGGCCGGAACGCGTCGGGGCGCTGCACCGCCAGCGCGCGACGGATATCGACCGCCTCGCGCGCCGCCGACAGCGCCGCCTCGAGCTCGCCCAGATCGCTCAGCATGGTCGCCAGATTGTTCAGCGACGTCGCGAGAGCGGGCCGGAACGCGTCGGGGCGCTGCGCCGCCAACGCGCGATACAGATCAGCCGCCTCGCGCGCCGCCGACAGCGCCGCCTCGCGCTCG
>ODAK010005754.1_pt1 | contig 12547 bp, 9 predicted proteins | sample 1539591 | NCBI WGS metagenome assembly ODAK01 (sample SAMEA3539303, study PRJEB22396) | soil metagenome | biome: tundra; feature: field; material: soil | place: USA | collected 2010-05 | depth 0.15 m | reverse complement strand
CCGATTTTCGCCATGTCCATGAGCGAATCCCAAAGCCGCTCGGCGTTGATCCGTATCTCTGCATTCATGCCCGCATCCTTTCGAAACGTATTACTTCAGCTCGCGCACCACCTCGGCGGTGACGCCAAACATCTCATCCAGGTGTTTCTTTTCCGCGATCAACGGCGGGCAGAAGGCGATGTTGTCGCCGATGGGGCGCACGAACACGCCGCGCTCCCAGCATTTTTCGAACACCTCCTTAGCGCGCGCACCCGCCGCGCCCGCGCGCGGCGCGAACTCGATCGCGCCGATCAGGCCGAGGTTGCGGCAATCGACCACATGCGGCAGTCCCTTGAATGCGTGCACGCCATTCTCGAAGTCCGCGGCCAGCGTCTGCGCGCGCGTCAGCAGGTTTTCTTCGGCATAGGTGTCCAGGGTGCCCAGCGCCGCGGCACTCGCGAGCGGATGCCCGGAATAGGTATAGCCGTGGAAGAAATCAATGCCGTTGCCCGAAGCCTGCATGAAAGTATCGTAGATCCCGCTCTTCACGATCACCCCGCCCATCGGCACGGTGCCGCTGGTGATGCCCTTGGCGAAAGTGATGAGATCGGGCGTGACACCAAAGTATTCGCTCGCGAACGGCTTGCCCAGGCGACCGAAACCGGTGATCACCTCGTCGAATATGAGCAGGATGCCGTGCTTGTCGCAGATCTGGCGCAGGCGCTGCAGATAGCCCTGCGGCGGGATCAGCACTCCGCCCGCGCCCGATACCGGCTCGACGATCACCGCGGCGATGTTGGACGCATCATGCAAAGGGATGATGCGGGCCTCCAGCTCGTCGGCGAACTCGGCGCCCGCGATCGGTGCACCGCGCGTGAAGGCACTGCGCGCCGGGTCGTGGGTGTGGCGCAAATGATCGACGCCGGGCAGCATCACACCGTAGGCCTTGCGGTTGGCGGGCACTCCGCCCACGGAAATGCCGGCGAGGTTCACGCCATGATAGCCGCGCTCGCGGCCGATGAAGCGGGTGCGCGTGCCCTCGCCCTTCAGGCGGTGGTAGGCGAGCGCGATTTTCAGCGCCGTGTCCACCGCCTCGGAGCCGGAATTGACGAAAAATATCTGCTCCATGCCCTCGGGCGCGAGCTCGGCGATGCGCCGCGCGACTTCGAACGGCAGCGGATGGCCGAGCGAGAACGACGAGGAGAAATCGAGAATGCCGGCCTGCTTGCGAATCGCCTCGACGATTTTCGGCCGGCAATGCCCGGCATTGACGCACCACAGGGTCGCCAGGCCGTCGAGCACCTTCTTGCCTTCGACCGTGGTGTAGTACATGCCTTCGGCCGAAGCGATCATCCGCGGCGAGCGTTTGAAGTCGCGGTTGTTGGTGTAGGGCATCCAGTAGTGCTCGAGGTCGAGCGGCTGCGACGGCTGCTGCGCTGCGTTCATGATCTCATCTCCGAATGCTGCATATGAGGGCTAGCCTGTGCACAAGGGCGCACGCTTGGCGAAATCCCGGCTGTGCCGCGGTTGTTCCCTGCGCCGGGGCCCGTGCAGGGCATTTTAGCCTAAGCGCCTCGGCCTCGGCGCCTCGCTTTGATAGTAATCAACACCAATACGTCCGCTGACGCTCAGACTTGAATGTCGCCAGCTGGCACCATGTACTTGTAGATTCATCGCCTTTCTCCGGACCGCCCTCATGACCACAGTAGACAACCTGCCCGGCCTGTCCCAGGAAGAGGCCGCGTTGCGACTCACGCGGGACGGTCACAACGAACTGCCCTCGGCCAAGCCGCGCAGCCACATCGCTATCGCGGCCAAGGTCGTGCGCGAACCGATGTTCCTGCTCCTGATCGCCTGCGGCGCGATCTACCTGCTGCTCGGCGACCGCACCGAGGCGCTGATGCTGCTCGGCTTCGTGCTGGTGGTGGTAAGTATCAGTTTCTTTCAGGAACGCAAGACCGAGCGCGCGCTCGAGGCCTTGCGCGATCTCTCCAGCCCGAGGGCGCTGGTGATACGCGATGGCGAACAGCGGCGCATCGCCGGCCGCGAGGTCGTGGGCGGCGACTTGCTAGTGCTCGCAGAGGGCGATCGGGTCCCGGCCGACGCGGTGCTGCTCTCGGGCGTGAACGTATCTGCGGACGAATCGCTGCTCACCGGCGAATCGGTTCCGGTGCGCAAGGCGCCTGCGGCAAGCGCCCCCGCCGAGATGGGCCCGCCGGGCGGCGACGACTTGCCGTTCCTGTATTCAGGCACCCTGGTGGTCCAGGGCAAGGGCCTGGCGCAAACCCTGGCGACGGGACAGCACACCGCAATCGGCCGCATCGGCAAGGCGCTCGCCGCAGTGGAACAGGAACCGACGCGAATCCAACTGGAGAGCGCCAGGATCGTAAAGCGCCTGGCGTGGCTGGGCTTCGCATTGAGCCTGGCGGTGGCGGTGGCCTACGCGCTGCTGCGCGGCGACTGGCTCAATGGATTCCTGGTCGGCATCACGCTGGCGATGGCGATCCTGCCGGAAGAGTTGCCGGTGGTGATGACCATATTCCTCGGCCTGGGCGCCTGGCGTATCGCCCAACAGCGGGTATTGACGCGGCACATCCCCGCGGTCGAGATGCTGGGCGCGGCCACTGTGCTGTGCGTGGACAAGACCGGGACGCTGACGCAGAACCGCATGGCTCTGGCGCAGCTGTACGCGCAGGACCGCGTTCTCGATCTCACCGCCATGAACGGGCCCGAACTGCCCGAACAGTTCCACCAGCTGCTGGAATTCAGCATGCTCGCCAGTCACAGCGACCCCTTCGATCCGATGGAAAAAGCCATCCACGCGTCGGCACAGAAGGTGCTCGCGGGCACAGAACACCTGCATGGAGACTGGAAGCTGATCGAAGAGTACGCGCTTTCGCGAGAGCTGCTGGCCGTGTCGCGCGTGTGGCAGTCGCCGGACCGCGAGAATTATGTCATCGCCGCCAAGGGCGCGCCCGAAGCCATAGCCGATTTGTGCCACCTAAGCCAGGCGGATGCCGAAGCGCTCGATCGGGCAGTGACCGCGATGGCCGAGCGGGGCCTGCGCGTGCTGGGCGTCGCCAAAGCCTCTTTCAGGCAGGCCGGCCTGCCTGAAATCCAGCACGACTTCAGCTTCGGGCTTCTGGGACTGATCGGTCTTGCCGACCCGGTGCGCGAGGCCGTGCCCGCCGCCATCCGCGAAAGCCACGCCGCCGGCATGCGCGTCATCATGATCACCGGCGATTATCCGGCGACCGCCATCAGCATCGCGCGGAGAATCGGGCTCGAATCGCCGGATCGCACCATCACCGGCGCCGAACTGGACGCGCTGGACGATGCGGAATTAGCGCGCAAGGTAGCCGATGTCAACGTCTTCTGCCGCGCCGCGCCCGAGCACAAACTGCGCCTGGTGAACGCGCTCAAGGCAGGCGGCGCGATCGTCGCCATGACCGGCGATGGAGTGAACGACGCTCCGGCGCTGAAGGCTGCCCACATCGGCATCGCCATGGGAGCGCGCGGCACCGACGTCGCGCGCGAATCCGCCGCGCTGGTGCTGCTCGATGACGATTTCGCTTCCATCGTTGGGGCGATCAGGCTCGGCCGGCGCATTTTCGACAACCTGAAAAAAGCCATCGCTTTCGTCATGGCGGCGCACGTGCCCATCGTCGGCATGTCCTTGATCCCGGTGGCCTTGGGCTGGCCATTGGTGCTGTTGCCGGTTCACATCCTGTTTCTGCAGCTGATCATCGATCCGGCATGCTCGATCGTATTCGAGGCGGAGCCGGAAGAGGCCGACGTAATGCGCCGCCCGCCGCGCGCGTCCGAGGCCTCGCTGTTCGACCGCGGCACCGTCGCGTTCGGCCTGCTGCAGGGCTGCGGCATCCTCGCCATCGTGCTTGCCGTGTTCGCCATTGCCTTGTACCGCGGTCAGGAGGCGGAGGTGGCGCGGGCGCTCACCTTCACCGCCATGGTGATCGCCGACCTCGGATTGATTTTCAGCAACCGCTCGCGCTCGCGCGGCTTCCTGACCACGATAGGCACGCGCAACCCGGCCCTGTGGTGGGTGATGGGAGGCGCGCTCTCGTTCCTGGGTCTGGTGTTATACGTGCCGGCGCTGCGCCAGCTGTTCCATTTCGGCACTCTGCACGCCGACGACATTCTGATCGCCGTCGCGGCAGGGATCGTCTGCATATTGGGGGCTGAAGCAGCCAAGCGTGTGCTCGCGCTGCGCGCACGCGCCTGAAGCCGAACCAGCGCAGAGGCTCACCCCAGCGTCGGCATGTTGAGGCCGGCCGCGGGTGTGTCTTCATGCGGCCAGCGCGTGGTCACCACCTTGGTGCGGGTGTAAAACTTCACCCCCTCCACGCCGTGCATGTGCAGGTCGCCGAAGAGCGAGGCCTTCCAGCCGCCAAAAGAGTAGAACGCCACCGGCACGGGGATGGGCACGTTCACGCCCACCATGCCCACCTGGATCTCCTCCTCGAAGCGCCGCGCCGCGCCGCCGGAGTTGGTGAATATCGCCGTGCCGTTGCCATAGGGATTGGCGTTGACCAGGGCGATCGCCGCATCGAGGGTATCTGCGCGCAGCACCACCAACACCGGGCCGAAGATCTCGTCCTTGTAGATTTTCATCCCGGGCTTGACCTGGTCGAACAGCGTCGTGCCGAGGAAAAAGCCATGCTCGTAGCCCGCGATTTTCTTGTGGCGCCCGTCGAGCACCAGCTTCGCGCCTTCGGCCACGCCGGTGTCGATATACGCCGCGACCTTGTCGCGATGCGCCGAGGTGACGAGCGGCCCCATTTCCACGCCGTCGCCGTCGCCGGGACCGACTTTGATCTTCCCGGCCTTGTCCGCGAGCATCCGCACCAACGGATCGCCGATGGCGCCCACCGCGACCACCGCCGAGATCGCCATGCAGCGCTCCCCCGCCGAACCGTAGGCCGCGCCGATCAGCGCATCGGCGGTGAATTCGAGATCCGCGTCCGGCAGCACCACCGCGTGGTTCTTGGCGCCGCCGAGGGCCTGAACCCGCTTGCCGTTCCTGGCGCAGGTCTCGTAGATGTATTTCGCGATGGGCGTGGAGCCGACGAAGGACACGGCATGAATACCCGCATGATTGAGGATGGCGTCCACCGCCTCCTTGTCGCCGTGCACCACGTTGAACACGCCGTCGGGCAGCCCGGCCTGCTTGAACAGCTCGGCCATTTTCATGCTGGTCGAGGGCACTTTTTCCGAAGGCTTGAGAATGAAGGTATTGCCGCAGGCGATCGCCACCGGGAACATCCACAGCGGCACCATCGCCGGAAAGTTGAACGGCGTGATGCCGGCGCACACGCCCACCGGCTGGCGCAGCGTGTGGCAGTCGACGCCGGAGCCGGCGTTCTCGGTGTACTCGCCCTTCAACAAATGCGGGATGCCGCAGGCGAACTCGATCACCTCGATGCCGCGCTGCACGCTGCCGAGCGCATCGGGCAGCGTCTTGCCGTGCTCTTCCGAGGCGAGCCGCGCCAACTCCTTCTGATTGGCCTGCATCAGCGCGAGAAACTTCTGCATCACGCGCGCGCGGCGCAGCGGCGGCGCGTTGCGCCAGCCGGGGAGCGCGGCGCTCGCCGCCTTGACCGCGAAATCGATGTCCTCGGCGTTGGCGAAAGGCACGCGCCGGATGACGTTGCCGGTGGCCGGATTGGTCACCACGCCCGAGCGCAGGCTGGTCGACGGAACCGCGCCTCCGTTCACCCACAGGGATATATTGGGTTGGCTCACTGCCTTGTCGTTGGGGAGGTTCATGTTGCGGCCTTCGTATGGAGCTGCAAGAAATGTCGAATTTGTGCGCGAAATCATACCACAGCGGCACCGTCGGGAATTTCGCATTGTGGTATAGAATCCTGCAATTCGATAACTCCCCGCACTCCATGACTCAATCCGAATCCAAGAATTCCATCCAGGTCATCGAGCGCATGACGCGTCTCCTCGACGCGCTCGCCGGTTCGCCCACTCCGGCCAGTTTGAAGCATCTGGCGCAGTCCGCTGCGCTCCATCCCTCCACCGCGCACCGCATCCTCACCGCCATGGTCAACGACCGCATGGTCGAGCGCGTCGAGCAGGGCAGCTACCGCCTGGGCATGCGCCTGATCGAACTCGGCAATCTGGCCAAATCCCGCGTGAGCGTGCGCGAGCACGCGCTGCCGTTCATGCGCGAACTGCACGCGGCCACGGGCGAAGCGGTCAACCTGTCGGTGCGGCGCGAGGACGAGATCGTGTACATCGAGCGCACCTCCAGCGGCCGCTCCATGATGCGCGTGGTCAATGTGATCGGCGGGCGCGCGCCGCTGCACATTACCGCGGTCGGCAAGCTATTCCTGGCCGAGGAAGGCACCGCGGGTCTAAGCGAATACGCCAAGCGCACCAAGCTGCCCGGCCATACTCGCAACAGTCTCACCAGCGTCAGCGCGCTCGAAAAGGACCTGGAGAAGGTGCGCCGGCAGGGCTACGCCGTGGACCACGAGGAGGCCGAACTGGGCGTGCGCTGCATCGGTGCCGGCATACGCGACGATGACGGCACCCTGATCGCCGGCCTATCGGTATCGGCGCCCGCGGAGCGCATGAAAGCAAGCTGGTCTCATCTGGTGAAGGAGACCGCGGAAAAGATCTCTCAGTCTATAGGTTATCGCGGATAGTATGTTGCGCGGACGAAAAACGGTCCGCGCGAAATCGGCGATCTTGTACAAGAACAAGCCCGAGCCGTTTTTGCTTTTATCCATAACCACGTTTTCTGTGCGGATGTGCTTTTCATCCGCACAGAAAACGTGGTTGGCGCGCGGAGCGCGCAATCGTCGCTCCCGTCATCGACGGACGCAGGTGAACACCTCAAATTGTTGCACTCAAACTTGTATAACCCCCAACCCGTATTTTGCGTAACCGCTCTTACTGCGGCTTGATGCCGGCCGCCTTGATCACGCGCGCGTAGTCGTCGACCTCCCTGCGCACGAACTGACTGAATTCGACTGGCGTCATGCTCATCGTATCGTTGCCCAGCTTGGCCAACCGCTCGCGCACGCCGGGGTCGGCGAGCGCGCGGTTCACGTCCTTCGAGATCTTGTCGACGACGTCGGCGGGCATCCCGGCCGGTCCCCACACGCCGAACCAGAGGGTGAATTCGAAGCCGGGAACGCCGGATTCCGCCACCGTGGGCACATCCGGCAGCGAACCCGAGCGCCTGGCGCCGCTCACGGCGATCGGACGCAGCTTGCCGTCGCGGATGTTGGACAGCGCCGCCGAGATCGGGGCGAAGTAGTAGTCCACGCGCCCGCCGAGGAGATCGGTGATCACCTCCTGCGTTCCCTTGTAGGGAATATGCGTGACATCGATGCCGGTCACCAGCTTGAACTTTTCCAGATTGAGGTGGGTGCCGCTGCCGATGCCGGCGGAGGCGAAATTGATTTTGCCCGGGTTGGCTTTCGCCTCGGCGATCAGGTTCGCCACCGATTTGGCGGGCGAACCGGGAAGGACCACCAGCACGTTGGGCTGACCCGCGAGCGGCGCGATATCGACGAAATCCTTGAGCGTGTCATAGGGAAGTTTCGCGTAGATCGCCGGGGTGACCGCGTGCGCCGAGGAATCGATGAGCAGCGTGTAGCCGTCCGGCGCCGCCTTGGCCACCGCCGCCGTGCCGATGGAGCCGCCGGCGCCGCCGCGGTTTTCCGCCAGCACCGGCTGGCCCCAGTACTCCGACAGCTTCTGCGTGACCACGCGGCCGACGATGTCGGTGGAACTGCCCGGGGGGAACGATATGATCACGTGCACCGCTTTGGCCGGATAAGCCTGCGCGCGCACCGCGCCCGGCAGCGCAAGCATCAGCACGCTGCATACGACCGTTGCGAATATGTTCCTCACTTGCATGGCAACACTCTCCTCTTGTGAACCGGATAATAAACCTGTTTCCGCACCGCTCAAGCGAGGCCGTCGCTCACCGGCACGTTCTCCGCCTTGAGTTCTATCCCGGACGCCCGCGCCTGCTGCAGCAACAGCGTGGAGAAGTCCTGCTCGGTCATGCCGTTGCCCATCATGGACTGTATCAAGTCGCGCGTGATCGACGCGAGCGGCATCGGCACCTCGAACCTGCGCCCGGCGTCGAGCCCCAGGTCGAGGTCCTTGCGCAGCAGAGCCGGCGTGAACGTCACTTTGAAATCGAGGTTTACCAGGGCCGGCGTCTTGTAGCGCGAAAACACCGATCCCATCACGCTCTGGTTGATGAAATCGAGGAACGCATGTCGCGGCACGCCCGCTTTCTGCGCCAGGATGGTGATCTCGCACAGGGACTGGATCACGATGCCGAGGAACACGTTGTGGCAGATCTTGACGATGCGCGCGAGCTCGCCTTCGCCGACGTAGCTCGCCGCCGGCGCGATCAGCTGCAGCAGCGGCGACACTTCGTCGAACACGGCCCTGGGTCCGGAGCAGACGAAGGAGAGCTTGCCCGCCTTGATTACCTTGGCGTTGCCGGACACCGGCGCGGCGAGCAGCTTGGTGCCGTGTCCGGCCAGGATTTCGCGCAGTTCGGCCGAGCCTTCGAGCGAGATCGACGAGCACTCGATCAGGATGCGCGGCGCGCCGCGCTTTCCCTTGGCCTTCGCTTGCGACAGCAGCCCGCCCTTGCCGGCGACAACTTCCTTCACGTCGGCATAAGTCGAGACCATGCAGAACACGACGTCGCAGCCGGCGAGTTCGGTCACCCGGGTCGCGATTTTCGCGCCGTATTTCGCCAGCGGCTCGGCCTTGGCGCGCGTGCGGTTGTATACCGTCAGATTGCAGCCCGCCTTGGCCAAGCGCAGCGCCATTTCGTAGCCCATGCGGCCCGCGCCGATCCAGCCGATTTTCGGTTTTTTGATTGCCATGATGCTTTTTGCCTCAGTAAGGGTTTGCAATCGGCAGTTCTTCTGCCGGATACAGCGAAATGATCTGCGGACCCTTGGGCGTCAGGATCACCTCTTCCTCGATGCGCGCTGCCGACACGCCGTCCGAGGCGGGGCAGTAGGTCTCCACCGCGAATACCATGCCGACCTTGAGTTCGATCGGCTCCTTGAACGAAGTGAGGCGCGAGATCAGCGGCCGCTCGTGCAGCCCAAGACCGAGACCGTGGCAGAAATTGAGGCCGAAAGCGTCCATCTCGTTGGCGAATCCGGCCTGCTCCGCCTTCGGCAGCGCGGCGGCGATGCGATCGCTGCCGACGCCGGGCCGCAACAGGTCGATGGCGACGTCCATCCACTCGCGCGCTTTCTTGTAGGCGGTGCGCTGCGATGGCGTCGCGCGCCCGACGTTGAACGTGCGGTAATAGCAGGTGCGGTAACCCATGAACGACTGGATGACGTCGAAAAACGCCTGGTCGCCGGGCCGGATCAGCCGGTCGGTGAAATTATGCGGGTGCGGCGAGCAGCGCTCGCCCGCGATCGAGTTGATCGCCTCGACGCAGTCCGAGCCCATTTCGTACAGCCGCTTGGTGGCGAGCGCGACGATGTCGGATTCGCGGATGCCGGGCTTCAGCGCCTCGGCGATGTCCTGATACACCCCGTCCACCATCGCCGAGGCCATGTTGAGCAGCGTCAGCTCGTCGATGTTCTTCACCTCGCGCGCCTGCAGCATCGTCTGCTGCCCGTCGCGCACCTCGATGCCGGCGCGCTGCAGCTCGAAGATCATCGGCAGCTCGACCATGTCCACGCCCAGCGGCATGCCGCCCACGCCCTCGGCATCCAGGATAGCCTTGATTTCCTTCGCCGCGTTGCGGAACAGGGTGATGTCGGCGCCGGTCGCGCCGCGCATCCCGAGCATGCCGGCGCGGCAATGGTCGTGGTGCAGCCAGGGCGCATGCAGGCGGTGGTGCCGGGCGGCGGAGCCGAAATCCCAGATGTAGGGGTCGCCGTTACCGGTGAGGAGCGAATAGCGCGTGAGTTTGTCGCGCGCCCATTCGCCGATCACGGTGCTGGTGGTGTAGCGGATGTTGTGCTGGTCGAAGGACAAGAGCGCGCCCAGCCCGGAATTGGCCAGGGCCGCGCGCGTGCGCGCCAGGCGATAGTCGTGCAGCCGGCGGAAGTTGATGCGTTCCTCGAAATCGACCTGGGTGTGGCCCGGCGCGCCGATCGGCCGGTCCCACTTGAAGTGCGGGTCGATGTCGTCGGGCTTGATGATCTTCGGTTCGCTGGTTTTTTTCTTCGCCATGGCTGCTTCCTTTCAGGCTAAATGCGCGGATTCGATGGGGTCCCGCGTCAGCGCGCATCTTATCGCAGAAGCGGGCTTCAATCCGCCAGGGAGATCGAGGGCTGGCCCCTGGAGAGCAAAGCGAAGCGCGCGCGTCCGCCGCAGAAGCGCTGTACCAGTTCCATGATTTCCATACCTGCCTGTTCCACTTCGGCCGGCGGCACCGGCGGCAGGCCGTCGATATTGAACTCGACCGCGCGCGATTCCGGCAGCGTGAGGGTATGCTGCGCCTGGCGCCAGGTCCAGCGCCGCGTCAGCACCGTGTCGCCCTCGGTGAATATGATCTCGCCTGGCAAGGGATGCTCGGTCTCGGCGGAACCGAAGGCGAGGAACTGTTCCGCGCCCGTCGCAAGTCGCAGCGCGATGTCGCCTTTAAGCAGATCGATGGCATGGGCGCCAGCCGGTACCAGATGCCGCAGCGAAATCAGGTTGCCGATATCGACCAGGGCGTTGATCGCAGGCAAGCGGTCGTTCTTCAGCGCGCGCCGCGCCATCGCTTCGATGGAGGAGCGGAACTCCGCCGGCTTCGCGCCGAAGGCGCGATAGGCCTCGCGCCAGGACTTGATGCGCGGCTCCTCGGCCACGGCATCGGGCTTGACGCGCGCGCGCACCGACGCCTCCGCCTCGCGCAGCAAATCGACGAGCGCCGGCGGCGACGGGCCGTTCGCGAGCTCGTGCGCGATCACCACCCCGCGCACGTAGCCGGGGAAGCGCTGGAAGATCTCGTCGGCGATGCGGTAGGTGAATGCGCTCATGGCGCTGCAGACCGTTGTCGCTGCCCGGCATCTGCCGCAAAAGGCAGTTTCGCTTCCAGACTGGTGTCGCGCGCGATCCGCGCCAGGTCGGCCAGCGTATCGGCGGGAAACTCCAAGCCATCCTCGCGGTTGCGCCGGTCGTTCCCGGCCTCGATCTCGCCCGGGTAATACACTTCGTCGTAGCCCTTTGCCAGCGGCACCGACTTCAGCTCGCTGATGTACTGCTCCATGCGCGCGCCGAACTGCGCCAGGGGCTGAAACGCCTCGATGTCGAGGGCGATCAGCAGATGCCCCGCGTTGCTCTTCTCCGCGGTCTTGTACGGGCTGTGCACCGCGGAAAGAAAACCGCTGCCCGTAAGCACGCCGGAAAGTACGTCCACCATCATCGCGATGGCATATCCCTTGTGCTCGCCCATGGGCAGAATGATGCCGTCGATCGCCTCCTGCGGGTCGGTAGTGGGTTCGCCCGCGGCGTTGAGCGCCCAGCCCAGCGGAATGGTCTGGCGCTTTTGCCGCGCGAGATAAATCTTTCCGCGCGCAACGCCGGTATTGGCCATGTCCATGAGGAACGGCGCGTGGCGGCCTGCAGGCGCAGCAACGGACCAGGGATTGGTGCCGATGATTTTCCTGCGCCCGCCCCAAGGCGCCATCGCCGGGCCGCCGTTGCTGGTGAGCAGCATCACGCACCCGGCAAGCGCGCCCATGCGGGTGTAATACATGCAGGTGCCGAAGTGGTTGGAATAGCGCAGGCCCACTGCGGCGATGCCGTGCGCTTTGGCGCGCCGGATCGCCTCCTTCGCGGCAAACTGGGTGAGCACCTGGCCCACGCCGTCGTGGCCGTCGAGCAGCGCCATCGCGCCGGCATCGACCACGAACTCGGGCTGCGTCACCGGTTTCATGACGCCGTTCCTGATGCGTTCCAGATACCAGCCCAGGCGCAGCACGCCGTGCGACTGATGTCCCCACAGATCGGCCTGCACCAGCGTATCGGCGAGCAGGTGCGCGTCAGCCTCGGGCACGCCCGCGCTCGCGTAGACCGCGGCGCCGAATTCGATCAGGCGTCCGGCATCGACGCGCAACTCAGCATCCATCGAAAATTTCCTCGCGTGATCATCGCCGCTGCAGGGGGTACAAATCGCGCCCGGGCCAGATCGCGTACGATCTCAATCCAATTTCACTTTCGCCTGCCGCACGGCAGCGCCGTAGCGCTCGTACTGTTTCCTGACGAACTCGCCGAACTCTTCCGGTGTGCTGCCTGGCGGCGCCGGTTCGAGGCCCAGCGCGATGAAGCGCTCCCTGATGTCGGGCGCCTGCATGATCTTTTGCACTTCGGCAGACAGGCGCGCCGCGATATCCCGCGGCAATCCGGCGGGTGCCATGAGCCCGATCCAGCCGAACATGTCGTAGCCGGGCAGATTGCCGGCTTCGGCGATCGGCGCGAGCGCCGGCATGGCGCTGGAGCGCCGCGCGCTGGAGATCGCCAGCGCCTTGAGGCGCCCGCTGTTGACGAAGCTCAGCACGCCGGGCACGGTCTCGACGGTGGAGGCCACCTGGCCGTTCAC
>ODAK010005752.1_pt1 | contig 12548 bp, 11 predicted proteins | sample 1539591 | NCBI WGS metagenome assembly ODAK01 (sample SAMEA3539303, study PRJEB22396) | soil metagenome | biome: tundra; feature: field; material: soil | place: USA | collected 2010-05 | depth 0.15 m | reverse complement strand
TTCGGGGCGTAGCGCAGCCTGGTAGCGTACCTGCATGGGGTGCAGGTGGTCGGAGGTTCAAATCCTCTCGCCCCGACCAAGAAAATCAATTAGTTAGGTGGTATTTGAGAGCCGACGAAAGTCGGCTTTTTCTTTCGCGTAGCACCCTGCCTGACACCTTGAGTGTCGCAAGGTAATTCTCTCGGCGCTCAAGTGCAAACGAGCATGAGAGACTTGTACTGCACCCTTTGCATGTACAAACGTTGCAATTTCAATATATTTGTACACGCAATCTTGCTGCAAGTTATTCAGTCCTTTCCTTCGCTGTTTGCCTCTCATAGGAAGAGCGCGCCTTTAGGTGACCAACGGGAAAACGTGGTCGCACGCGTGAGCTTCATTTTCCCAATGGGGAGCCACGCTTGACGCGTCACTGGGGAAATTGGATTGGGAGTGGCGAGTGGGAACCGAACGGTGCGCCCCGAGCCATAATCATGGACTTTTTCCATTGGCTCGCGGGCGGGAAACCGAGCGCGACTCGAATTCGCTACCCATTTCCGCCGCGTTTGCGCAGCACGTTCACGCGCATCGGCCGGACGAACCGAACACCTTGGGGAGTGGAGTGGCGCTCGAAGCGCTGTTTCACCTCGGCGAGTTGGTCGCCTACCAGCGTGTGGTCGGAGTGCGTGGCCTTGACGACGCGCCGGAAGAATTCGTCGAAATCGCGGAAGGCGAGCGGCGTGTCGAACCTTTTTTCTACTACCCCCTCCATCAGTCTGGTCGAAATGGCGCGCCCGAGCGCTTCGTACGCGGCTTTGCGCACAACTTCTTCGTCGTTGAAGAGGCGCACGAGTTCGTTGAACTCGCCTGCGAACACCGGCTCGGAGACGTAGAGCACGCCGCCAGGCGCGAGCACGCGCTCGATCTCGGCGAGTGCGCGGTCGAGGCGATCGAGCGGCACGTGGTGCAGCGACTTGAACATCATCGCGATGTCGAAGCTGTTGGCGCCGAAGGGAATGTCGTCGGCGCCGGCGAAGACGAAGTCAAGTCGCGCAACGGGCGCCGCGGCAAGATTCTGGGCGTGCTGCACATGGTCCACTTCCAGTCCGGTCACCGAGGCGACCAGCCTGTCCTTAAGCAGGCGGCGCGGCATCTCCGCCTTGCCGCAACCGAGGTCGATCACCTTCGCCCCGGAAAGCGGCAGAAGCCGACGCATCAGGTCGAGTTCGTCGGAGATCAGTTCAAGCGTTTTCGCGTTCATGGCCTGCACTAAGGCCTGGAGGCTTGCGCAAGAATCGCACGCGCGCGGTCGATGACGGGGAGGTCGATCAGCTTGCCCTCGAGGCGCACCGCGTTGCCCCCGGAGCGAGCGGCCGCGTTGGCCACCTTCTCGGCCCAGGCCACCTCTGCGGGTTGCGGGCGGAAGCCGGCGTTAATCGCGGCGACCTGCCTTGGATGGATGCCCAGTTTGCCGCCGAAGCCGAGGCTTCTGGCGCGGGCCACATCGTCCCGCAGCAGTGCTTCGTCGTCGAGCGCCACCGTTACGCCGTCCACCGGCGCGAGGCGACCAGCGACGCGGGAGGCGATCACGAGTTGGGAACGCGCGAACAACAGCCCCTCGCGCTCGCTGTTGATGCCGGTGTCCAATTGGAAATCGACCGACCCGAACGCGAGCCGCTCGACGCCGGGCGCGCTGGCGATCCTCTCCGCGCGCCAGAGCCCGAGCGCGGTCTCGATCAGCGGCACGATCTTCATCCCGACGCCGGCGCGAGCGTGGATTTCGCGGATCGCCTCGTCGTCTTCGGCCATCGGCAACGCCACGCCGCGGACGCCGGGCAGGGTCACAAGTTCGAGGTCGGCGGCGAACCACTCGGTGGTCGCGGCGTTGAGCCGGATGAAGACAGGCTTCGCCGGCGTGAGCCACGCGCGCACGGATTCGCGCGCCGCACGCTTCTCGGCCGGTGCCACCGCATCCTCGAGGTCGACGATCACGACATCCGCCCCCGCGGCAAACGCCTTGTCGAAGCGCTCCGCTCGATTGCCGGGGACGAACAGGTAGGAACGCTCGCTCATTCGGTCTCCCGGGATCGCGCGAGCGCGGCAGCGCTTCGCATATTGGTTTCTTGCCAAAGCATCCAAAGGCCGCAGGCCAGCGCGGGCGCGGCCACCAGCAGGAAGGCGGCGGGATAACTGATGCCGCCTTCGACGAGGAAGGCAAATATCGCCGGTCCGGTGAGCACGCCGAAGTAGGTAAAGAAGAGCGCGCCGCCAGTCGCAAGTCCTGCCCTGCCGTGCGGCGCTTCTTTGGCGACTTCGGCGAGGTATACGCCGTTCCAGCCGATTGCGGTCGCGCCGAACGCCGCGCAGACGACGGCAATCGCGATCACCGGCCAAGTGGGCGTGAACAGCGCGGTCGCAATCGCGCAGAGCGCCATCACGCAGGCAATGAAGCCCAGCACCTGCAGCGGGCGGCCGGTGTAATCCGCGATCGCGCCCCACGCAACGCGGGCGACCACGCCGCCGCCTTGCGCAACCGAGAGCATCAGGCCAGCCTGAAGCAGCGAGTAGCCGAGGTCGCGCGTGAGATAGGTGACGAGGTAGGTGACCAGGCACACCTGGATCGAGGCGAAGAAAAACGAGCAGAAGGCGAGACGCCGGATGGCCGGATGCGCGATCGTGAAACGCAGCGGATCCAGTGCACCGGCAAAGCGGATGCGTGTGGCGCCGGCGCGTTCGGCGTCGAGTGAACGCCGGATCGGCTGGGCAAGCACCGCGGTCGCAACGCAGGCGATACCGACCGCCAGCACCGCCCCGCGCCAGCCCCAAAGCAACACCAGCGACGGCACTACCGCACCGGCGAGGGCACCCCCCAGCGGCACGCCGGTCTGTTTCAGGGAAAAGATCAGCGACATCATGTGCGGCGGCGTGCTCTGGCTCAGGATATGCGAGCTTGCGGGCGTTACCTGACCGTATCCGAAGCCCAGCAGCAGGGCACCCACGACGAGAAGTGCGGGCGTGGCGCCCACGGTGCAGGCAAGACCCGCCGCGCACGAGATCAAGCAGAGTTGGCTCACGCGGATCGGGCCGTACTTCAGGATGAGGTTGCCGCTGGCAAGGCTCGACACCATGCTCCCGCCATAGACGATGGCGACGAACACACCCACGTAGCCCGCCGACACGCCGGCATCAATGGCCGCAACCGGTGCCAGCACCGGCACGGTCACCACCGCCATCGCCACCAGCATTTGCACTGTCAGCGTGGCGACCAAGGGGAACAGCGTGCTACGCATCCTTCGTGGTCGGGACGTGGAGGCGCAGCGAATTGGAGTAGGAGAAGCGGTCGGCGGGATGCAGGTTAAGCGCGATCTCGAGGACTTCGTCGTTGGCGCCGAGGTAGCGGCGCGTGACGAGCAGCGCCGCCGAGCCTGGCTTCACGCCCAGGCGCTTCGCATCGGCCGCAGTGACCGTAATGGCGCGGATCTCCTGTTTCACCTCGACAATCGTCACGCCGTACTGCTTTTCGATCAGGGTATAGACCGGGACCTTGAGCGTACCGATGAGGTTGCGCACACCGCTGTAGGACGGGTTGATGTAGATCTCGGTGAGTGCCATCGGCCGCTTTTCCTTGCCGGAATAGCGGAAACCCGACACACAGATCCAGCGTTGGCCAACGCCGCAGCGCAGCGTTTCGGCGAGCGCATCGTCGGCGATCACGTCGCGCGTCGAGGAAGTGACGAGGCGCGTATCTGCGACGTATTGCATCAGGTCGGACATCTCGACCGCGGACTGCACGTAGCGCGCTTCGACCTTGCTTGCTTTGACTGTCGTGCCCACACCGCGTTTGCGCGTGACCAGCCCGCGTTCCCGCAGGCGGCGGATGGCTTCCCGCACCGTGTGCCGGCTCAGGCCGAACTGCGTGCACAGGTCGTGCTCGGTCGGCAGCAGGCTGCCCACCGGATAGACACCCTGCGTGATATCTTTTATTAACGCCTGCGCCAGAAGCACGTACTGCGGCTGGCTGGCGATCAGCGGTGAAGAAGCATCCGTGCTCATATCGCCTTGCTTCTCTCCAGTTCGTCGATTCGCGCGCGGTCATAGCCGAGGCCGGCGAGCAGCGCCTGAGTATGTTCGCCGAGCGCGGGGGCGATGCCGACAAGGTCCGGCTCGCCCGGGCAACGGATCGGGCAGGCGAGCGTGCGAATCTCGCCACGCACCGGATGATCAGCCTGCATGATGCGCCCCTGTTCGCGTGCAAAGGGGTTCTCCAGCGCCTGCGCGATGTCGTATACCGGCGCCACCGGGACGATGCCAGCGAGGCGTTTCAGCCATTCCTCAGTGCTCGCTGTGCCGAGCACCGTGTCGAGTTCACGCGTGAGCCGCTCGCGGTTGGCGAGCCGCGCCTTGTAGTTGCAGAAGTCCGGGTCGCCCGCCCACTCGGGCTTACCGATCGCATTCGCCAGAAGCGGCCAGAACTTTTCCTTGTTGCACATGATGAACAGCCAGCCGTCCTGGGTGCGGTACATCTGGCTGGGCGTGAGCGACGGATGCGCCGAGCGCGGCTCGCGGCCGACCACTGCGCCTTCATTCAGGTACCACGTGCCGACATAGCTCAAGTTGTTCATCGCCACGTCGTAGAGGCTGACATCGATGTCGCGGCCCGTCCCGTTGGCGCGCGCGTCGATGATGCCGGCGAGCATGCCGAGCGCAGCGGTGGTGCCAGTCATCAAATCGACGATGGAAAGGCCAAAGCGCGCGGGCGGACCGTCGGGCTCGCCCGTCACCGATAGGTAGCCGGCCTCGGCCTGCATCAAATAATCATATCCCGGCCACGCCGCGCGCGATCCGGTGCGTCCGTACGCCGACAGATGGACGCAGACGATCTTCGGATTGTGCTCCTTCAGCTTGTCGTAGGTGAGACCGAGCTTCGCCGGCAGGTCGCCGCGCAGGTTGTCGAAGGTCGCATCCGCGCTTTTCACGAGATCGTGCAACACCTCCTTGCCCCCCGTGCTCTTGAGATTCAGCGTGAGGCTCTTCTTGTTGCGGTTGAAGGACTCGAAGAAATGGCTGTCGCCGGGGGCGAAGAAATAGGGGCCAACCGAGCGCCCGACTTCGCCACCCTCGGCGGGGTTCTCGATCTTGATCACCTCGGCGCCCAGGTCCGAGAGGTGCTGCGTGCCGAACGGACCGGCGCCATATTGCTCGATTGCGACGATGCGAATCCCCTTCAGCGGCAGGCTCATGCCGGATTTCTCTCGATCAGCTGTTTGGCGATGATGATGCGCTGCATCTCGTTGGTGCCTTCGCCGATCAGGAGCAGCGGCGCGTCGCGGAAGTAGCGCTCGACGTTATACTCCTTCGAGTAGCCGTAGCCGCCGTGGATGCGCATCGCCTCCAGCGCGTTTTCCATCGCCGACTCGGTGGCGAAGTACTTGGCCATGCCGGCCTCCATGTCGCAGCGCTCGTGGCGGTCGAATTTCTTCGCCGCCGATTCCACCAGCAGGCGACTCGCCTCCACGCGCACGGCCATCTCGCCCAGCTTCAACTGGATCGCCTGGTGCTGGCTGATCGGCTTGCCGAAGGTCTTGCGCTGCTGCGCGTACGCCACCGCATCTTTGAGCGCTTCGCTCGCCACCCCCACGCCGCGCGCGGCGACGTTTATGCGGCCGAGTTCCAGCCCGGAGAGTACCTGTTGCAGTCCTTTGCCTTCGACACCGCCGATCAGCCGGTCGGCGGGGATGCGGTAGTTCTCGAACACCAACTCGCAGGTGTCGATGCCGCGATAGCCGAGCTTCTCGAGCTTCCTCGCCACCTTGAAGCCCGGACCCTTCTCGGCGATGAACAGGCTCATTCCCTTGTGGCGCGGATTGGTCGTAGGATCGGTCTTCACCAGCAATGCGAGGGTGTTGCCGTACATGCTGTTGGTGATCCAGGTCTTGGCACCGTTGATGACATAGTGGTCGCCGTCGCGCTTCGCGACGGTGCGGATGGCCTGCAGGTCGGTGCCGCAGTCCGGCTCCGTGAGGCCGACGCCGCCTCGCAGCTCACCGGTGGCAAAGCGCGGCAGGTACGCCCTCTTCTGCGCTTCGGTCCCGTTGCGTTGCACGGCGAAGGCCATGATCAGGTGCGAGTTGAGGATGCCGGACACGCTCATCCATACCGCGGAGATGCGCTCGACAATCTTCGCGTAGGTGACGGTGGAAAGCCCGAACCCGCCGTATTCCTCTGGGATGGTGCAGCCGAAAAGGCCGAGCTCTTTCATCTTCTCGACGATCTCCGTCGGGTATTCGTCGGCGGCCTCGAGCCTGTGCGCCACCGGCCGGACATCCGTCTCGAGGAATCTATCGACCGAATCGAGGACCATTTGTTCGCTTTCGCTATCCATACTCATGGCGCGTTGCCTTTCAGTTCTTGCGTCGGGTTAAGAGGGCGATCAGCCGCGGGCAGCGAGGCCGTCCGCGATGTCGCGCGCGTTGATACCGTTGTCCAGCGTCAGCACGAGGTCGCGCACCTGCTCGGCACGGCTTTTCGACACGGCGAGCAGCATGTTGTCCATAAACTTCTTCTCGATGTCGGCGCCGGAAATCGGGCGCTCGGCGGCGCCGCGGTTCATCTCCTCGCGGTGGCGGTATTCGCGGCCGTCCTTGGTGGTGACGACCACCTCGCCGGAGTAGTACTTCGGGAAGGGCGAGGCCCGGTCAATCTCGTACTCGACCTTCTGCGCGAGAGCCAGCACGCCCGGATCGCTGAGTGCGGCATCGTCGAGGTCTGCGAGCCCGAAGCGGCCCTTGGTGAGCGCAGTGGCGACGATGTAGGGAATGCTGAACTGCGCATCGTAGCTGTTCTGCGGCTGCTTCTTGGTCGCGGCAGGCTCGCACACCGTCTTGATCACTTCCTGCGGCACCAGCGCGCGCACGGCGCGGATGTCGGCGGGGTTGAGGCCATGCTTCTCGCGAATGATCGCCGCGGCGTCGGCGCAGGCGTGCGTGAAATGGCAGGCGGGAATGGGCTTCACCGACACGTTGCCCACTTCCCACACCTCACCGAGCCCGGCGGTCGCAAGCCCAAGGTCGCAGTCCTTGGAGAGCGGTCCTAGATAGGCGTTGAACAGGCCGAAGCGGCCCTCGTAAGCCTCGCGCGGCCCCTTGAAACCATGGCGGGCGAGGGTCGCGGCGGTAAGGCCGGCGACGGCGGCCCAGCCCGGATGCATGCGCTTCGTCCACGCGCCGTCCTGCAGGAATTCGAGGCTGCCGGCGGCCACGCTCAGCGCAATGCCCTGCGCCATCGCCAGTTGCTGCGCGTTCAGCCCGTACTGGCGGCCGGCGATCAGCGTGCAGGCGAACGCTCCGATCAGACCGGTCGGGTGAAAGCCCACTTGATGGAAGCCCCCTTTGGCTACCCAGCCGAGGCGCGTCGCGACCTCCACGCCGGCGACATAGGACGCGAGCAGGTCACGCCCGCCGAGGCCGGCCTGCGCCGCAGTGGCGAGCGCACTCGTGAGGCAGCTCGCGGTAGCGTGGATGATGCCGTTCGCATGCGTGTCGTCGTAGTCGAGGCCGTGGATGAGGATGCCGTTCATCAGCATCGCGTCGCGCACCTGTAGGCGCACCGATTGGCCGATCACCGGCATGTCGCCGCCACCGGCCGAGAGTTCCGTCACCGCCGAAAGCGCGCGGTGCGCGAAGTCGAAATGCGTAGAGGCGTGGGCGATGCCGACCGCGTCGAGCATGAGGTACTTGGCGCGTTCGCGCACGTTCTGCGGAATGGCGTCGTAGCCAAGGTCGGCGACGAATTGCCCGAGGGCCAGCGCCATCGGCACATGCGCCGGTAACGGTGTTTGCGATAGGGGTGCGAGCACTGCGGCCATGTCTGGATTCTCCTTCGGTGACGATGTTTGCGATATGGGCCCGGGTACGGCGGCCATGTCAGGGTTCGGCTTCAGTCCACCTTGGCGCCGGAATTCTTCACTACGGCGCTCCACTTGCCGATTTCCGCCTTGAGGTAGGCGCTGAATTCTTCCGGCGTGTTGCCGACCGGGTCGGCGCCGAGCGCGCTGAACCGTTCCTTGATATCGGGCATCGCGAGAACCTTCACAATGTCGCCATGCAGCTTGTTGATGATCGGTTCCGGCGTGCCGGCGGGCGCGGCCATGCAGATCCAGGCGATGGACTCGAAGCCGGGCAGACCGGATTCAGCCACGGTAGGCACCTCCGGCGCAGCGCTGGAACGCTTGGCGCTGCCCACGGCGATTGCTTTCAGCTTGCCGGTCTTCACGTGCGGCAGCGCGCCCGGCCCGGTCTCGAACATCACCTGCACTTCGCCTGCGATCAGGGCGGTCAATGCCGGCGGTCCGCCCTTGTAGGGCACGTGCACCATATCGAGGCCGGCAGTGCTCCGAAACAGCTCCATTGCGAGGTGATTGGTGACGCCATTGCCGCCCGAGGCGAAGTTGACCTTGCCCGGGTTGGCCTTGGCGTAGGCGATCAACTCCTTTACGGTATTGGGGGAGAAGCTGGCATTGGCGACCAGGAAAAGGGGCACCGACACCGCTACGGTGATCGGCGCGAAATCCTTGACCGGGTCGTAGGGCAGCTTGGCGCCGTAGAGGCCAGGGTTCACCGCAAACACGCCGCTCGAGCACATCACCAGGGTATAGCCGTCCGCGGGCGCCTTCGCGACGAGGTCGGTGCCGATGATGCCGGCGGCACCGGGACGGTTCTCGACGACGAAGGGCTGGCCGTAGATCTGGCTCAGCTTCTGCCCGATGGCGCGCGCCACCGTATCCGTGGCCTGCCCCGGCGGGAAACCGAGCAGGATACGCACCGGGTGGTTCGGATAGGCGGCCTGCGGCCACGCCTGCAGGGGCAGAATGAGCAGCAGGGCGCAGACGGCGACAAGTTGCAGCAATGACTTTTGCACGGAGCTCTCCTATCAGTCCGGCTGGATGCCGGCGTCCCCGATGATCTTCGCGAACTTCGCGTACTCGGCCTGCGTGAACGCGGCGAACTCGGCCGGCGTGTTTGCCACAGGTTCAGCACCGAGTTGCAGCAGGCGCTCCTTCACGTCGGGCTGCGTGGAGATGCGCGCGATTTCCTTCTGGATCTTCTCGGTGATGTCCTTCGGCATGCCGGCCGGACCGTAGAGCCCGTACCAGGCCGAGATCTCGTAGCCCGGGAGTCCTGCCTCGACCACGGTCGGAATGTCCGGCATCGACGGCGAGCGGTTCTTGCCGCCGACACCGAGCACGCGGAGTTTCCCGGACTTGTAGTGCTGCAGCACAGTCAGGACGCTGGTGAAGCCGACTTGAATGTGGCCGCCGAGCAGGTCCGTCATTATCTGCGAGCCGCCCTTGTAGGGGATATGCAGCAATTCGATGCCGGCCAGCGACTTGAACTGCTCGCCCGCAAGGCGCGACGAAGGCTCGGAGCTGCCGAAGGTGAGCTTGCCGGGCTGTGCCTTGGCCAGCGCAATCAACTCCCTGATGTTGTGCGCCGGCACGACCGGACTCACCACCACCACCCACGGCGACGCCGCGACCATGGTGATCGGCGTGAAGTCCTTGAGGATGTCGAACGGCATCTTCGCTTTCAGGCTCGGGTTGATCACGTGGGCGGCGACCACCAGCACAAGGTTGTAGCCGTCGGGCGGGGATTTTGCGATCAATTCGCTGCCGATGATGCCGTCAGCGCCGGGGCGGTTCTCGACGATCACCGGCTGGCCCCAGCTGTCGCCGAGCTTCTGCGCGAACAGCCGCGCGAGAATATCGGTGCCGCCCCCGGTGGCGTAGGGCACGATGATGCGGACCGTTTTCGCGGGGTAGGTATCGGCGTGCGCGGCCGGCACCAGCAGGGCGAGGGCGAGCCCCGCGAGGCAGATCAGTTTTTCAAGCCGCGACATCTTGGACTCCATGGCCTCTTTTGGGTATCAGCACGCTGCGCACGAACGTCATGAACACCATGCCGTCGGCTTTCTTGCCGGTGGTGCGCACCGTGACCACGCCTTGTGTCGGACGCGATTTCGATTCGCGCTTTTCCAGCACTTCGCTCTCGGCGTAGACGGTGTCTCCGGGGTGCACCGGCGCGGTGAGTTTGATTTCGGTCCAGCCGAGGTTGGCAATCGCCTTGCCGCTGACGTCGGCGACCGTCATCCCGAGCACGATGGCGAGCGTCAGGCCGCTGTTCACGAGCGGCTTGCCGAACTCGCTTTTCGCTGCGAAGGCGCTGTCGCAGTGCATCGGGTGGTTGTTCATGGTGAGGAGCGAGAACTGGATGTTGTCGGTCTCGGTGATCGTCCTGCCGGGGAAGTGCTCGTAGATATCGCCCACGGTGAAGTCCTCGAGGTAGCGCCCGAGGCTGCCGCGATAGCGGGTCGGGCGGGGTTGCTTGCGGGGCATTCCAGTCTCCTCTGTTCGATTACATCTAACATTCGTTTGTCCGTACATATTGACCAAATGTCCGGCGCTTGTCAATCTCGACCGGCCTCAGGACGACGGTTCAGCACTATTCCATGGTCCTTGCTGCCACTTGTCCGCAATCCGTGAGCAGGGAAATGCAGAGCTGGCCCTGCCTGGATATGGCTCCGCCTTGACAGGGCCCGACGAGATCCCATAGCATGTGCATATGGATATACGTCGTTCGCATATATGAACACACCGCAAAAATCCGATCTGGTCAAGTCTGCAGCGCGGGTTCTCGACGTTCTCGAGATGTTCGCGCTGACCCCCGAGCCGCTTGGCGTGAGCGAAGTCGCGCGACGGCTCGACATTCCGAAGAGCAGCGCGCAGAGCCTGCTGACGACATTGTCAGCGCGCGCCTACCTCGATCGGAACGGATCCGATTACGTATTGCCGCCAGCACTGCGTGGGGTCGGATGGGTGGGGGGGCAGCTGGCTAGGCTAATTCGAGTGGCCCGACCGGTCATGCGCCGCATCGCCGACGCCAGCGGTGAATCAACTTTTCTCGGCGTGTTGACGCCGGAATCCATGGTCCGTTATGTGGCCAAGGAAGTGAGTTCAAACGAGGTTCGCTACGACGCCACTCTTTCGCACTTGCGGCCGGTGCATTGCACCTCGATCGGGCTTGTGATCGTCGCATTCAAGCCGGAAGCTGAGGGCGATGCGCTCCTGCGAGCCCTGCTGCTCAAGAAAATCACCCCCTACACCGTCACCGATCGGGCGCAACTTCGAACGATGCTCGCGCGCATTCGTGCTCAAGGCTATGCGGAAGTGCGTAACGCAAATGTAAATGGAGCGTCCGGCGTTTCGGCGCCCATTTTTGGACCAAACGCGGAAGTGCTCGCCGGCCTCAACCTGGGCTCTCCCAGCTCACGCTATGCCAAAGCGCGCACGCGCATGATCCGGGAGGTGGATGAAGCGGCGGGCCAACTGTCCCGCCAACTTTCACTCGGTACCGCCGCACGGGCGAGCGCCGCCTGATCTTTGCAATCGAGGAAATAGACATGGCTCAAAAACGCATATTCAAACCTGAAGAAATCGGCGGCATCCTGTCGAGCAGTTTTCGAAAATCGTGAGCGATAGCGGGAAAAAGCGGGGCGAGATGATCCGTCGCAACAACATCCGCATCGAGTAGCCGAGGTTCCGCTATCGTAAAACCGATATGATTGGAACAAGCCGACACGTGGACAAGACTTTCGACAATGAAGGGCAATTTCGTCCACCGTCAAACTCGGCAATCGGAACACGGAATGGACAAGCACGCATCATGGAAATGACGGGGCCGATAAATCAGGTTGATTCAAATCAGAAAGGAACGGTTCGATGACGACTTCAGACTGGCATTCCAGAGTTTCGCAGCCCAGGTACCGAATGAAAGTCCAGCGCGGCGTGTCGATTACGGCGCGCGACGGCACCAGGCTCGCGTGCGACGTGTATCTGCCGGACGCACCGGGACGCTACCCCGCATTGCTCTCCTACTCGCACTATGGGAAGGACTTGCAGCGCGTCACCGGAAAGCGCTCGCCGCTGAATCCGCTTATCGGCAACGGCGGGCAGGAGGCAGGGGATTCCGAGTATTTTGTCAGCCGAGGCTACGCGCATGTGATCGCGGACGCGCGCGGTTCGGGCGACTCGGCGGGCGAATACTGCTATCAGGGCCCAAAGGAGCAGGAAGACGGATACGACATCATCGAATGGATGGCATCGCAGCCCTGGTGCGACGGAAACTGCGGCATGTTCGGAATGTCCTATTTCGCCGTCATCCAGTACATGGTCGCCGCCCAGCAACCGCCGCACCTCAAGGCAATCGTACCGTATGAGGCGCTCACCGACCGCTACCGCCAGAGCGTGTATCACGGGGGGATACTCAACGAAGGTTTTTGGCACCAGTGGTGGGGCCACGTCAGTGTGGACGGCATGCGGCCGCTCAGTTACGACCACCTGTCGCAGGACGAGATTGAGCGCCGGGTCGCACGCCTGATGGAGTCGCCCGAGGTCCGGCACAGCCCGTACCTGCATATCCAGCTCAAGTATCCGCGAAAGAACCCGCTTCTTTTTGACTGGCTGCTGGAGCCCTTGGATGGTCCAGTTCTACTGGGAGCGGTCGCCGTATCGGATGTTC
>ODAK010005751.1_pt1 | contig 12549 bp, 13 predicted proteins | sample 1539591 | NCBI WGS metagenome assembly ODAK01 (sample SAMEA3539303, study PRJEB22396) | soil metagenome | biome: tundra; feature: field; material: soil | place: USA | collected 2010-05 | depth 0.15 m | reverse complement strand
TGCCGATGGCAGCGATTCGGCCGTTACGAATTCCGACGTCGCCCGAATACCACGGAGAGCCAGTGCCGTCCACAATATGACCATTCGTGATGACGATATCGAATGAAGCATCGGTGGCATGGCCAAGTGTGGAGGCGATCAGGAACATCACAAGAAGGAGACAGCGAGTTACAGTCATGAGTTGAACCCCGAATCACGGAAGACGCGCGCGAGGGTGCCCCGTCCAAGCCGGGGTCCCCATCGCGCGCGGTTTTCGCGTGATGGGGTGGAAGCTCTGCTTGGGCGGGGTTTTACACGGCTTCCATCTCACGCTCTCCCGTGGATCTTAGCCCACCACCAGCGCACGCCGACAAACAGAAAACGCCAGTCGTGGAAGAATTCCGGCGGCTTGCCTTCGAACGCGTGCCCGATGAACTGAAAAACCCATCCGATCAGGAACAGAGCGAGCCCGTACAGCCAAAGTCGGTGGAAGAAGATGCTGGCAGCAAAGACTGGGAGCGACAGCAGGATGGTAGGAATGCCCAGCGTATGACACAGCCGGTTCACCGGATGCCGATGACTGGAGCCGTATTGCGAGATCCACTGCTCGTTGGTGCGTCCGCCCAGCACGCGAGGGATGATATCACGGGTGGCTCAGCCCTCCGCACCCAAAATACGCGCGGGGCTGGCCCGCCAAAGCGCCACGCAGCCAATCGCGCTTACAATAGCCCCATGTACCACTACAACCCCTCGACTGCTCTGGAAGAACTGACTGAAGAGGCGACGCTGCCGAATCCGGTCCATGTCCGCGACATGATGCTGCGCAGGAAACTCTCGGCCGATGAGGCGCTGGAGTTGAACCGGATCTTTCTCGAATATCAGAAATTTTTCGGCGAGACCCAAAAGCTCGGCAAGGACATTCTCCGCCGCCTCGCGGCATAGTCGACGAGGTTCGTTCGAACTAAGTCAGGACCGCGCGTGGAATCATTTCTTGGCGGCTGCGGTGGCATCCGCATCCTGCTGGGTCACGTCCTCGCGCTCGCATTTGTGAGCGTTGAATTGTTTTTGAATCGCAGACTGCGCATTGCCGCTCAGTGGATCTCCCGCAAACTGCGCGTTGCAGGATTCGCAAATTCCCAGCACAGGAGTATTTCGGACTCGTTTCACGATGCGAAGGTTTCGTTTTGCCATGAATCCAGTGTCCCACAGGCTGCTGAGTTGGGCGAGCGCCTTGGGCACGAAATTTATGTAAGCGCACTGCCCCTTACGTTCTCCCGCAATCGGCGCCACCCCATCATTTACAATCGAAGATTCCTTCACGATTGGAAACCCAACTATGCACCGCTGGTCTGAACTTTTTATTCCCACTTTGCGCGAGGCCCCGGCCGATGCCGAGGTGGCGAGCCACAAACTGCTCGTCCGAGCCGGCTATATCCGGCAACTGGGCGCGGGCATTTACTCATTCCTTTTCCTGGGCAACCGCAGCGCCCAGAAGATAATGGGGATCGTCCGCGAGGAAATGGACAAGATCGGGCAGGAGTTTTATCTCCCGGCGCTGAATCCGCGTGAAGTGTGGGAGGCGAGCGGGCGCTGGTCGGTGATGGGCGACAACATGTTTCGCCTCAAGGACCGCAAGGGCGCCGATCTGTGTCTCGGCATGACGCACGAAGAAGTGATGACCGACATCGCGCGTAAAGAACTGCGCAGCTACAAGCAACTGCCGCAGATCTGGTACCAGATTCAGACAAAATTTCGCGACGAACCGCGCCCGAAATCGGGATTGCTCCGCGTCCGCCAGTTCATCATGAAGGACGCGTATTCGTTCGATCTGGATGCGCCCGGACTCGATGTTTCCTATCAGAAGCATCATGACACGTATTGCCGCATCTTCGACCGCTGCGGCCTGAAGTACATGGTGATCGATGCGCACTCGGGCGCGATGGGAGGATCGCAGTCGCAGGAGTTCATGGTCCGCACGCCCGCCGGCGAGGACCTGGTGGTGAGCTGTGAAAAGTGCAACTACGCCGCGAATCTGGAAAAAGCGACGTCAAAGCTCGCTCCCATTGAGGACCTAAAGCCGGAAGGCGATGGCAAGCCCCTCCCCATCCACACCCCCGGCAAAGGCGCAATCGCCGATGTAGCGGAGTTCCTGCAGATTTCCGCCGAGCAGGACATCAAGACCGTAGCCTACATGGCGCAGAAACCGGATGCTGCAGGAAAAACGCAGGAGCAACCAGTCATCGTGTTTCTGCGCGGCGACCACAGTGTGAATGAGACCAAGCTCCTCACGCTCGCCAAGGCGGCAACGCTTCGTCCCATGCAGACCGAGGAATTGGAGAAGTACTTTCAGGGTCCGGCGGGCTTTATTGGCCCGATCGGTCTGGTGGTCCGTTCGAAGGAGCTGCTGGGCGAGTGGGACACGAAGAAGCAGCCCGCCGATGCGCGCGCCGTGACGGTTGTGCTCGACGAAGGGCTGGTGGGGCGCGTCAACATGATCTGCGGCGCCAACAAGCTCGACTATCACTTAAAGAATGTGACGCCCGGCAAAGACTTCCAGTACACGATTGCGGCCGATGTGCGCAGTGTGAACTCCGGTGAAGGCTGCCCGGATTGTGGTTCGCCGCTCCGCATCGACACGGCAGTCGAAATCGGGCACATCTTCAAGCTGGGCTATAAGTATTCGGAGTCGATGGGCGCCCACGTGCTCGATAAGAATGGCAAAGAAGTGACCATCATCATGGGCAGCTACGGGATTGGAATCGAGCGCATCCTCACCGCGGCGGTCGAACAAAGTAACGATCCCAATGGGTTCTGGCTGTCGCCTGCAATCGCTCCATTTGACGTGGTAGTGGTGGCGACCAATACGTCCGACGAGAAAGTTCGAACCACGGCCGAGGGGATCGCCCGCCAGTTGGAAGCGGCCGGACTCGACGTATTGCTCGACGACCGGGACGAACGGCCAGGAGTCAAGTTCAAGGACGCGGACTTGGTTGGTATCCCATTTAGAATCAATGTTGGGAAGAAGGTTACCGAAGATTTGGTCGAAGTCGTTCGGCGCTCGACTCTGGCCCGGGAAGACATTAAGATTTCAGCCATAAGCGAGCATTTGCTTGGGCTGGTCCGCTAGTCCGGGGGCTGGTCAATTGGCAAGCACGGGGGCACCGGCTGATAGCGGTCCGGTGGGAACCCGCACTCGGATGGGCGAGCGAATCGGATGCCGACAATGAAATTAGTCTTGGGCTTCGGGGTGTTTCTGGCGATGATCCTGGTGGGTATCAAGGTGATCCCGCCGTGTTTCTCCAACTACGAGTTTGAGGATTCGCTTAAGGAAGAAGCTTTGCAATCGACCTACACCTCGCGCTCGGAAGAAGACATTCGCAAGACCGTGATCAAACATGCCCATCAATACGACATCGCCCTGACGCCGCAGCAGGTGAAAGTGTCGCGTATCGGCGGATTCGGCACCGGCACCCTCAATATCGAAGCCGAGTACAGCGTACCGCTTGACCTGCCCGGATATTCGACTACATTGAACTTCCATCCTTCCAGTTCAAATAAGGGCATCTACTAAACGGCAGCTCGGGCTTTGCACTCGCCGCCCCACGCGCTCTCGACTCTCCTCTCTTTCCGGCAAATGACACCTTCGGAACCTGCGCGGACACACCCGTCGCTCGTTTGACACGCATCCAAATAAGTGGAGAGAGGCGCTCCTGATTTAGAATTAACCTCGAACCCTTTTATCTTCAGACGCTTTCCCGATCCCGAGACCGAAGCGGAACGGAAATTGCTCTGAGGATAGGGAATCATCATATCTTGGCCATCAAAGTGAAATTCCCGAAGGGTCGCAAGGTCGTCGCGAGCGGCAGAGGTCGCGGGCGGCAGGCCGACCCCGTGGTGCATTATGCATTCCTCGGGTTCCTTACCCTGTCGCTGCTGGTAAGCGCCTTTTTTGCCTATTGGTATGTAAAGTACGATCGCATTATCGAGCAACGCTTCCGGGGTCCGCTGTTTGCGACGTCGGCAAAGATCTACGCCAGTCCGCAGGTTGTGAGGCTCGGCTCCAGGTACACCATTTCAGAGATTGCATCGCAGTTGCGCCGCGCCGGGTATTCGGAAAAAGATCAGTCCTCGCCGCTCGGAAGTTTCCACGTGCATGGCAAGTCGATTGAGGTGATCCCCGGACCAGAGTCCTATCACAGTCCGGAGCCGGCAACCATCACGGTGGCGGATGGCGCGGTCAGTGAAATCGCGAGTCGTTCGGCCGGAGACCTGGAAGCCTACGAACTGGAGCCGCAGCCGGTGGCCTCGCTGTTTGACGCGGAGCAGCGTTCCAAGCGCGAACTGGTGAAGTACAACGATATTCCCAAAGTCATGGTGGATGCGGTCATGTCCATCGAGGACCGCAGGTTCTTCCAGCACAACGGCGTCAACTTCATGCGACTGGTGGCAGCGGCCTGGATCGACTTCACTCACCAGCGCCACCAGCAGGGCGGATCGACCATCACCATGCAGCTTTCGCGGGCGTTTTTCCTGAGTCCGGAGAAGACGTTCAAGCGCAAGATGATCGAAATTCTGATCGCGGTGGAGCTCGAACAGAAATTTTCCAAGCAGCAGATTTTCGAGTTCTATGCGAACCGCGTCGACCTGGGTCAGCGAGGGTCGTTCACGATCTCGGGCTTCGCGGAAGGCGCGCACTCCTACTTCAATAAAGACCTGAAGGACATCACGCTGCCAGAAGCGGCCCTGCTGGCTGGATTGATCCAGGCCCCAAGCTATTTGTCGCCCTATCGGCATCCCGAGCGGGCGATGGATCGCCGGAATACCGTGCTGGAAGCGATGGTTGACAATGGCGCCATAACTCGCGCTGACGCAGACAAAGCGAAAGCAGCGCCGCTCAAGCTGGCGCCCCCCAATGTCGAAGCCAGCGACGCCCCCTATTTCGTGGACATGGTGCGAGACACAGTGCTGGGTAAGCTGAACGAGCACGAGGTCAACGATCAGAAATTCCGCATCTACACGACGCTCGATCCGGATTTGCAGCAAGCGGCCGCGCAGGCGGTGGAGACCGGCATCAAGCTGGTCGATGACCAGGTCACCAGGATGCGGACCAGAAAGAACAAAGTCGGAAAGAACAAGGTTGAGACCACGGTACTGCCGGGCCCGCAGGCGCAAGTCGCGCTCGTCGCCATGGATCCCCACACCGGCGAGATCAAGGCCCTGGTGGGCGGACGCAACTATGCGACGAGCCAGTTGAATCACGCACTCGCAAAGCGTCCGACCGGGTCCATCTTCAAGCCGTTCGTGTATGCCTCGGCCTTGAACACGGCACTCGACGGATCGGGCACCGTGATGACTCCGGCATCGATTGTGAGCGACCAGCCTTCCACGTTCGCCTATGGGGACCAGATCTATGAGCCGCGCAATTACAAAGAGGAGTACCACGGGGATGTGACACTGCGCTATGCGCTGGCGCTTTCGCTCAATAATGCAACCGTGAAAGTAGCGGAAACCGTAGGCTACGACAAGGTGGCGGACCTGGCGCGGGCGGCGGGAATCGCGTCCGTAAAAGCGACGCCGGCGATGGCCCTGGGGGCTTACGATGCCACGCCCGTGGATATGACGTCGGCATACACGACGTTCGCCAATGGAGGAGTTCGGCTCTCTCCCCTGTTCGTGAACTCGGTGCGCAATGCGAAGGGCGACATCATCGTAAACTTCGCCACCGAGCGGAACGAGGTTCTCGATCCCCGGGTTGCTTTCGTCATGACCAACATGCTGGAAGGGGTGGTGAACTTCGGAACGGCCTACGGAGTCCGGCAGCGCGGCTTCACCGCCCCGGCCGCGGGCAAGACCGGAAGTTCGCACGACGGATGGTTCGCCGGATACACCAGCAATCTGCTATGCATTGTGTGGGTGGGATATGACGACTACAGCGATCTCCGGCTGAGCGGCGCGCAGACTGCGGCCCCCATCTGGGCCGAGTTCATGAAGAAGGCTGTGACGCTTCCCCAATATTCCGATGTCAAGCCGTTCCGCCAACCGGAAGGCGTGATCGACGTTCAACTGGACAAGATCACCAACCGGCTCGCAACTCCCGCCTGTCCTGATGACTACACGATCGCCTTCGTGGCCGGCACCGAACCGCACGACACTTGCGACCAGACAAGCGGAGCGCAAGGGTTCTTCTCGCGCATATTTAGAGGCAGTCCGGAGAGAGCGCTGCCACCCCCCACAACAAACGGGAACACTGAGACGTCCGGCGGTGTCCAAACCGAGGCAGAGGGCAAGAAAAAGAAGAGCTTCTTCGGTAAGATTGCCGACGTATTCAAAGGAGATGGCGACAAGAGTGACAAAAACACGCCCCAGCCGTCTAAATCTCCGGGGAACGGGGCTATCCCGCCGCCATAGGCACCCTAAAAGCGGCGGCTGAGGGGGAACGCGCTTTCGTCGAGTCCGTGCACGTTCATTTTGGGAGGTCGCTATGCGGTCTTCGGATGTGGCAACACGCTTTGGCCTACGCTTATCCACTCAGTCGATCTTCCCTTTGGCGATTCTGACTGCGCTGATTCTGCCCGTGCTCCTCGTCGCTCCCCTTCATGCTCAAAGTCTCGAACAGGTGGAGGTCGGTCCTCCTCCCCTGCACCGCGCGGGACCGCCCGCGCCCGGTGCCACCGCAAAAGAACTGGAGAGCCGGGGTGACGAGCTTCAGTCACAGAAGTATTACCTCGACGCCATCGACTATTACCAAGCCGCTCTGAGGAAGGACCCGCGCAATGCAGTCCTGATCAACAAGGTTGGCATGCAGCAACTGTTGCTGCACCGGTGGAGAGAAGCGCGAAAGAACTTCGAACAGGCCATCAAAATCGACAACAAATATGCCAACGCGCACGCGAATCTGGCCGTCGTCTATTACGAGGAGCAAAGTTACACAAAGTCAATTCGGAATTACGACAAGGCAATCGAACTCGACGGCCAGGAAGCTGTTTTCTACAACAACCGGGCAGCAGCGTTGTTTGCCAAAAAACAGTATCAGAAGGCGATGGAGGACTATTCCAAGGCTCTGCAACTCGAGCCCGATATTTTCGACCGCGCGTCCCGGGGACAGGGCGTGCAAGCGAAACTTCCGTCGCCACAGGATATCGCCCACTACGACTATGTTCTCGCCAAGCTGTTCGCCAAGAGTGGATCGGCCGACCGTTCGTTGCACTACCTGAAGAAAGCGATGGAAGAGGGTTACAAGGACATCAAGAACGTGTACAAGGATCAGGAGTTCAGTGAACTCCGCAAAGATCCGCGTTTTGCGGAGCTGATGGCGTCCAAGACCGTGGCCATTTCAAACTGAATGCTTGGTGGCCTCGAATAACAACCGGGTAATGGCCTCGGAGCTCCGCGCTTGGGGTTGCTTGTCCAAGTCACTCCCCGAATTGATCCTCACCTTCAGAGACCATTAGTCCGCCCCTTGACGATCCTCATCGTTAGTCTTCACTAGCCTAACTGATCCCGAAGTCCTATAATTCGCTCAATTTCGACTCGGAGTAACTTTCCGTGCCGTGGAATTGGGGTGTGCGATGTCTCTCTGTCTTGAAGCTCTTCCGCAACTTACCTCCTTAACCGATCGTAATGGCCCAACCCCTCCTGTTCAATCCAACGTCAAGAAACAGGTACAAACCTTTTGGCAGAATTCGCCGTGCGATTCTTGGTTCACGAATGAGGCCCGAGGGACCGTTGACTTTTACCGCAGCCTTGACGATCACCGGTACAAGGTGCACCGCCGCTTAGCGGCGGCGGTAGGCTTCGAGAAGACCCGTGGCCTGCGTGTGCTCGAGATTGGTTGCGGATGTGGCAGTGAAGCCGAACGCTTTGTCCGCGCTGGCGCTCACTACACGGCCGTCGATCTCACGAATGCAGCGGTCAGTATCACGCAGCGCCGTTTTCAACTCGCGAATCTCGATGGCTGCTTTGTCCAGGGCGACGCGGAAGACCTGCCTTTTGCAGACGGCGCGTTTGATCTCGTCTACTCCCATGGTGTGCTTCACCACACACCGGACACGGCCCGAACCATCCGGGAGGTTTATCGCGTGCTCGCTCCAGGCGGCCGGGCGGCGATCATGTTGTACTACCGTGATTCGTTCAACTATCAGGTCAATCTCCGGCTGGTCCGGCGTTTGCGCGCGTATCTGCTCAGAACACAAATGGGTATCAAGCTGGCCCGCAAGTTCTGCGGAGAAAGCGAGGAGAATCTACGGCGTCATGCCGAGCTGATCAACCAGGACCCGGCTGCTTATCTCGAAATGCAGAGCATCCTCAATCGCAATACGGACGGTCCAGATAACCCGCTTTCACAAGCATTTTCAAAAGCCTCCGCGCGCCGGCTGTTCGAACAATTCCGGGACATCAGAACGGAAATCATGTTCTGGAACCCGAACTGGCTGCCCGGCATTGGCAAATTGATCCCGGAACCGGCCGAAGACTGGCTCGCTTCGCACTGGGGATGGCATCTGTGGATTTACGCGCAAAAGACCAACCTGGAATTCGGCGCCGAGCGGGCTCGGAACAGAGAACGGTCGGAAGTCGAAACCCGGGTTCATTGGGAAGCGCTGGCGAGCTAGAAGGAGGTACAAATTGTGCAATGGGATTCATCCTAACTCACTGGCCCGAAATCGGTTAAGGACGGAGAGATATTTTGACGTTCGCCGCGAAACTTTAACGTGCAACCGGTGTTTGTTACCCCTACTGCTCCTGAAAACAACAGTGAGTAAGGAGAAAGCCCACCGGTTGCGAACCCGAGCACGCCCCAAGCAAGCAACCGGTGGGTGGTTTGAAAAAACAGGTTTCAAAGTTTCAAGGTCTCAAAGACACGAGTGCGGAGCGACTTTAACCTTGCAACCTTGAAACTCTGAAACCTTGAAACTTTCTTCTCTACCCCTGTCCAATGTAGTCGTCCACCGCCTTCTTCCATTTTCCTTGCGCCTTGAGGATGTACTCGACGGCATCGCGTGCGGCGCCGTCGCCGCCGGCGTGCGGCGTGACCCAATGGGCTTCGGCCTTCACTTCGGGGCGCGCATTCTTGACCGCAATCGCCAGGCCACACTTTCGCATGGCAGGGAGGTCGATGACATCATCGCCCACGAAAGCAGCCTCGGCGGCCGTGATGCCGTCTTTTTCGAGAATCTCGCGGAAGACGCCGGCCTTGTCCTGAATACCCTGATAAACATGATCGATCTTGAGGTCGCGCGCGCGCAGGGCGACGGTTTCCGAGTTGCGCTTGGTGATGAGACCGGTCTTGATGCCGGCAAGGCGAGCGAGCGAGATGCCGGTACCATCGTGGGCATGGAATCCCTTGGCTTCGATCAGCGTCGTAACGTGCAGGCCGGAGCCCTGCTGGCCCGCATGCTGGGCGGACCGTTCGAGCAACGTTTGAGTAGGAGACCCGGCGACCGTCGTCTCTGCGCCCGCGGGCGAAGGGAAGATCCAGATTTTGCCGTCGGTGAGTACCCCATCGACATCAAAAAGAATGAGTTTGATTTTGCGGGCGCGGGCCGTAGCAGATGGTTTGGGCATCGCCGCGATTCTAGCAGGCAGCAGCCTCGCTCGTGTGGGGACGGGCGCCCCCGCCCGTCCAAGCCGAGCATAGCTCGGCCGTCGCATCGGGGTTTCGGGTTCGTCCGCTTGCCGGGTACCGTACTATGTTGAAGCAAAGTTATTTTAGTTTCGTTATTTCCTTCACCAACTTCGCATCAAATCGACTCATCGAACAACTTCTTGAAACCGGAAGGCACTCGAATGAAGCAGAGCCGCACCCCAAAATCGTTTCTCCGCCAGCATTCACTAAGCCTGGTCGCCGCGGGCGTCGTTCTCTTGCTGATCGCGCTCTACTACCGCGCCAACCCGAATACCCACCTCGGCTCATTCTTCGGGAACGCCATCGCGGACTGGACGGGCGTCCTGGTGACCGTCATCATGACCAAGCACCTGTATGAAAAGGGCTCGGCCGAAAGCAAGAAGCCAAGGGGCAAACTCCGGTCGGCGATCATGGAGCTCTTGCGCGAGCACTCGCTCACTTTGTTCCTACTAATTACGGGCATCGGGTGGATCGTGGCATTCAGGTCGATGGACGTGAACAGTAAGTGGGGACAGGTCGTCGGCAACATCGTCTCCGAGTGGACGCAGATTCTAGGCCTTGTCCTGATGACCAAACGCCTGATCGAGGTCGGCTCCAAAGCCCCCTGAGCGGCCGCAACGAAGGTTTGGCCACCCTTGATAGGGTCGACTCAAAGCAGTCTTGTATTACACGTAGTGATGTGTAATCATCTACACATGGCAACCAACCTTGCGCTCGATGACCGCCTCATCGAACAAGCCCGCCGCGCCGGGAAGCACAAAACCAAGAGAGAAGCAGTCACTGCCGCCCTGGATGAGTACGTAAGCAAGCGTCAGCAGATGCGGATCCTCGAAGCCTTCGGCAAGTTCGCCGTGGATCCCGCCTACGACTACAAAGCTGAACGACGGCGACGCACGAGCGGAAGTAACGGCAGAAGTGCCCGCAAAAACCCACGGCCGCGGCCATGATGGTGTTGGTGGATACGCCCGTCTGGTCCCTGGCTCTGCGCCGTCGGCCAGAGGATATCAGCGACCGCGACCAACAACTAACCCAGGCCCTGGCCGAGCTGATTCGTGAAGGACGCGCACAACTGCTAGGCCCGATCCGTCAGGAGCTGCTGTCCGGCATTCGCGAGGAAACGCAGTTCCGCAAGCTGCGTGACTATCTGAGGGCCTTCCAGGAGCCGCCGCTCGAACCCGCAGACTACGAAGAAGCCGCCCAAATGAACAACCGCTGCCGCGCTCGCGGTATCGCCGGATCAGCCGTCGATTTTCTGATCTGCGCTGCCGCCCACCGCCGCACCTGGACCATCCTCACCACCGATCGCGATTTCCAGAACTACGCCTCTGTGCTGCCGCTGCGTCTGCACTCGGCCTCGGCATCGTGACATTCCGGCGTTGCGGGCGACCGGTGTTCTATGCGAGCGATCCACAAGATTCGCAAATGTGAGCGGTTTGGAACAGACGTCAGGTTTCTTACCGAATAGCATTGTGTGGTTTCACCTGGATGCTCCAAGTTCTAAGGCCGGAATCCGAAAGCCGGGTGGGTTCGACATCAGAATCGGAAGCAGAATCAAATCCCAAGCGAAATCTCAGACCGCCGCAAGGCGAGAATTTTCGGAGGATTCCATGAAAAGAGCATTCCTGCTGATCGTTGTACCGGCCCTGCTGGTCGCGCTGGGGTTTGCACAGACTCCCGCGGCGAGCGTCAATACCGACCAGACCATTAAGGGTTGTCTGGGGGGCTCGGATGGTAACTACACAGTGGTGGAAGACGGTACGGGCCACCTTTTCAAGATCACTACCAGCAGTGTTGATTTCAAGCAACATCTGGGCCATGACGTAACCCTCATCGGGCACAAAGCAAGTGGGGCGAGTTCCGCCGCTGCGGATAACAGCTTTGCCGTTACCGAATTGAACATGATCTCCGAACACTGCGCTGCGGCTGCGGCTGCCGCTGTACCCACTGCGGCCATCGTCACGCCTTCAGAAACTGCCACCACACCGGCTGCTCCCGTTACCACTACCAGCACACTTGCGCAAACTGAGATCATACCCGTTGCGCCCGCTGCGACGACGGTCACCGCCACTGCGGAAACTGCCGTCACGCCCCCTGCAGTCGCCACTCCACCTGCGGAGCCTGTCGTCACACCCTCTGCGCATGCCGCTCCACCTGCGGAGATTGCCGTCGCACCCGCTGTGGCCGCCACTCCGCCGACGGAAGCTGCCAGCACGCCTTGGGACAAACCCCCTGCCGACGCTGCTCACCCCATGCGAATGCCAGCAACTTCTCGAAGACCGTCAGCCAAATCTGCTGAAGCCGCCACTACACCCGCTGTGACTGCCAGCACTCCTGTGGAAACTGCCAAAACGCCTGACGCCGCCGTTACGCCCGCTGCGACTGCCAGCACTCCTGCTCAGGCTGTCAGCACACCTGACGCAGCCCCCACTACACCGGTTGCGCCCGTCAGGCACGGAGCTTTATTCCTTTTGATTTTGGTTGCCGTGCTGGTAATCGTTATGGGCACGCTGGTCCCTGTCATCGGCAGGTGGAGAAAACGGAAATTGTTGGAACAGACAGGTGCTCAAAATCTTTCTTTTAACCGCGAAGCGAGCTCCGACCAAAACAAGAGTGACCAGCAAGGACCGCGCAAAGCTGCCTAGGCTGAGTGCAGAGTAATGGATCCGACTTCGTCGCCGGTGGCAACCGCTGCCGGCGCTGAGGCCGCTTTAGCGGTCGGCAATAAAAACAGGGAGTTTCACTCGCCGGGCTATTGCAAGCCAAGCTCGCCATCGTACCGTCGGATAACCCCGTAGCACTCGCAGGCGGAGGCCTCAAGCTTCTTGCGGTTCACGATCTTCACCGCGCCGCGGGCGTATTCGATGACCTTCTTCTTCTGCAGAACGCCAGCGGCCAAGCTCACGGTAGGCCGATCCGTCCCTAGCATGGTTGCGAGAAAATCATGAGTG
>ODAK010005749.1_pt1 | contig 12551 bp, 13 predicted proteins | sample 1539591 | NCBI WGS metagenome assembly ODAK01 (sample SAMEA3539303, study PRJEB22396) | soil metagenome | biome: tundra; feature: field; material: soil | place: USA | collected 2010-05 | depth 0.15 m | reverse complement strand
CTTCTCGATGTCGGTCTCGGTTTTGCCCAGCAACCACTCCCCAAGATGGCGGTACACCTCGTACACGCGATCCGTCAGCTCGTCGGCCGGTACATTCCCGTAATCGGCCAACTTCGGACAGTTCTCAATCTTCTTCCGCAAGGCCTTTGCCAGCCCCTCGGAGTGCGTCTCAATCAATCGGACGAACCGGTATGCCATCATCATGCTTGGCCTCTCACTCCCCGTCCCCGGATCGCGCAAACCCCAGTAAACACAAGGCTCGCCTGCAACCCTTGACGCTCAAATTGCTGGTTTTTGAATAAGGATTTTCCCGGTCTTCCGAAGCCACGGCAGTACCGCGTTGGAACACCTCGAACACAACTAGATTGTCGTTCGTCGCCTGTATAAAGCACCGTGACCCTTGTCACAAGTTTTTGTGACAAGCATCACTCCCCATAAGCCCTGCTTCTACCCGCTTATGGAAATCACAACACTATAAGCAACAACGATCCCTCTGGAATTGTCATGTTGAGCGCAGAACGCGGAGACCTTCCGCGTTCGCAGCCGAAACATCTTGCGGTTCGTTCGGACGGCGCAACCAACTGCACCCACGTGAGGCGAGCGGGAAGGAGCATCGCGACTCCAGTGCCGAAGGCAAGGAACGTAATAGCCCACCACGTGAGTGGTGGGAAAAGCAGGGCATCGCGCCAGAGTCCCCTTTAGGGGACGGCACCCGACATCTCAATCACACCCCGCGCGAGCGCCCCAGCAATGCTATCCTCGCCACGACGCATGCGCCGCCTCTGTCTCATCATCTTCTTCGCCGCCACTCTTCACGCCCAATCCACGCCCCTCATGCTCGGCGTTCTCGAAGACACTCGCGGCACTTACACCAACGATCCCAGCTACCGCAGCGTCCGCGCCGTCTTCTATAAGGTAGGCTCAGATTGGAAGCCCTTTGACTCCCACTGCGTCTCGGAAGCCTGTCTCCAAAAGCTATCCACCGACTTCCCGCGCGAGACCACTTGGACCATCGCCTTTCAGGGCCGCAGACTCGGCCTCCTCAAAACCCGCATCCCCGCCGCCATCGACATCGATGCCCGTGTCGGCCAGCAGCAGATCCTCGCCACCGGCGCCATTCCTACCGTCGGAGACCGCACCGACGAATTCTCCGGCTTTCAGGATGAGCCCGTCCATCGCCCCCTGGTCGCCATTTCCGCCCCCAACGTGAAAGATCCTGATCTCTGGAAGGGCACCCCGTTTGACGCACCCACGATCGCTCTTGTGAAAAACGAGTTTCGCCAGAAATATCCGAAGATTACCGATTGCGAAGTAGAAGAACTTCGCGACTACGACGATATTGATATCAAGATTTTGAAATCGCTTACTTCAAAGACTGGCTGGCGCCTTGTCTTAACGTCCCTCAAAGGATGCGACATCGACGATCTCCGCGGCGACGGACTCAAACTCCAATGGTTCACTATCGATCCCGCCGGAGCCGTCCACTACCTTCAGGGCAATCTCCGCCTCGTGGACGCCGGAGACTACGACAACTCCGGTCACTCTCAACTCTTATTCATGATCGACGACGACAACCGCGGTGGCTACGTCCTCTACTACAACAACTTCCAAACCCAGGCCGCGTTCGAATACACCTTCCACTAATCCCGGTGTTCACCGCCGGACACACGATCGCACCGTTGGACAACATATCCGCGCAGCTTCCAACCTGAGTCGTCTAAATACTTGAAAAATCAGTGGGTCGCCCGCTCCACCATGGCCCGATACTTGCACTTGACGCACTCGGAGAACTGTCAGGAGCCGAGGATATGACGTTGCTGCCACGTGAGCTGAAACATGCCATTCGCCGGCTAGCGAAGACCCCAGGCTTCACCGTGGTGGCCATCACTACGATCGCCATCGTGCTCGGCATCAACACCGCTGTCTTCGGACTGCTCGATGCCCTCCTGCTTCGCCCCCTTCCTTATCGCAATCCGCAGCAACTCGTTCACCTCTGGGAGTCGATTCGCCAGACTGATCGCGGCGGCACCGCCGTCTCCAATTTCATTGACCTCGAACGCGAAAGTCACTCTTTCTCATCCCTCGCCGCCTGGAGCACCATTGAAGCCGACGTCACCGGCGGCAGCGGCGCCGAACGGCTCTTCGGCGAGATCATCACCTCCGGATATTTCAAGACTCTCGATGTGCACCCTGGGATCGGTAGGGACTTCAATGGCGACGATGGCCTCGGACATCCAGCAGTCATTGTGAGTCACGCCCTTTGGCAAAGCCGTTTCGGTTCCGATCCGGCCATCATCGGACGCACCTTGACCCTCAGCGGCTCGGTCTTCACCGTCGTCGGCGTCATGCCACGCGGCTTCCGTGGATACTCCGGCACTGCCGACTTCTGGGCTCCCATCGCAACCCACCGCCTTATTTACCCAGCGGTGGCGAAGATCGACTTCGTCCACACCCGCGACATTCATTGGGTCCGCGTGCTCGGACGATTGAAAGATGGCGTCACTCCTCAGTCCGCAAACGCTGAAGTGCAGGCCATCGGTGACCGTCTCGCGCTCGCCTATCCCAACGATAATCGCGACCGCAGCTTTGCCCTCGCTCCCGCGCAGCAGGATTGGTCCCGCCGCTTCAAACCCGCAATGCTCGCGCTCCTGGTCGCCGTCGCTCTGGTTCTTCTCGTCGCCTGCGCCAATCTCACGAATCTCTTTCTCGTCCGTCTCGCACGCCGTGAACGCGAACTCGCCCTTAGACTCGCCCTTGGCGCGACTCAGGCGAACCTCTTCAGACTCGTCCTTTACGAAACCGCCCTCATCGTTGTGGCCGGAACCATCTCTGCCCTCGCTCTATTCAACGCCTCGAGGAATCTCCTTCTCCTCGCCCTTCCCTTGCAATTGCCGCCCTTTGCCGACTTGCGCCTCGACAGCCATGTGTTGTTCTTCACGATCCTCACTCTGCTTGTAACTGTGGCATGCATCAGCGTTTTGCCGGCTTGGCAGTTGTCCTGCCGCAGTCCACATCACGTGCTGACCGCTGCTGGCTCTCGCACCGATACCGGAGGTCATCGCCGCACTCGCAACTTCATCGCCGCAGCTGAGATTGCTTTCTCTGTCCTTCTCACCATCGGCGCTGGGCTGCTGATCAAGAGCTTGTGGCAGCTCCAGAACGTCGATCCCGGATTCCAGGCCGACAATCTCGTCACCCTGCGCTTCGATGTTCCCAACGAAAGCTATCAAGCGGAAGCGCGCCTACTGCTCGCCGAACGCATCGCCGAGCGTGCCCGCGCTCTGCCCGGCGTCGAAAGTGCTGCTGTGACGGCGGTCGATCCTTTTATTTGGCCAGGACTCAATCGTGCCTTCACGCCCCAGGACCGCCCCACCGTCGCGAGCCCACAGAACTTCTACGAGGACGAAGTCACCCCCGGGTACTTCCACACCATGGGCCTTCCGCTCCTCGCGGGACGCGACTTCACCACCCATGACGATCTGCACGCTCCCGAAACCATCATCGTCAGCCAGTCCTTCGCCCGCCGCTTCTGGCCTGGTGAAAATGCCATTGGAAAACATGTGCGCCTCGGCGGTGCAACCTCCACCCGGCAGTGGGCCACCATCGTCGGCATTGTCGGCGATGCCCAGATCGAAGATCTGCACGTCGACAAATCCGACCTCGCAATCATGTACGCTCCCCTACAGCGCAGCGAAGCTATCATCGGACTCAGCCTCGCGGTACGTAGCACCACTGCCGGACCTGCGATGATCGCCGCCCTTCGCGACATGCTGCAGCGCTTTGATCCCAACATGCCTGTTTACAGCGAGTCCACCCTCCGGCAGCGTCTTTCGGCAGAAACCGCCGCCGCGCGCTCCTATGCCATCCTCGTGGCTTCGTTCGGAACCATCGCCCTCGTCCTCGCCCTGATGGGCGTCTATGGAGTCTTCGCCTACAGCGTCGCGCAACGCACTCGCGAGATCGGCATTCGCGTAGCTCTCGGAGCCCAACGCTCTGCCGTCCTCCGCATGATCAACACCCAGGCGTTACGCATCGCTCTCGCCGGAGCCGCCGTGGGACTCATCGCCGCCTTCGGCTTGACCCGTCTCATGGCTAGCATGCTTTTCAAAGTCCACGTGTACGACCCGGTTGTATTCTTCAGTTCGATCGCGCTTCTCGTTGCCGCAGCCCTCGCCGCCGGCTATCTCCCTGCACGCCGGGCCGCCTCCATCGATCCTGTCGAAGCCCTCCGCGACGAGTAACTTTGGTGCGTTGAGGGTGTCCGTCTTCGCCCGCATGGTATCTTTTTTAAAGCATGAGCCATCGCGACAATTTGCTCTCGATCCTCGCCGAAAAGTCCTTCGCTTTAGGCCAATTCAAGCTCTCCAGTGGAGGCACCAGCGACTATTACGTCGACTGCCGGGTCACCACCCTGAGCGCCCAGGGCGCGCGCCTCACTGGCCTTGCCTTCCTGGAAGAAATCACCAAGCGTGGCTGGAACCCGCAAGCCATCGGAGGCCTCACCATGGGAGCTGATCCGATCGTCACCGCCGTTTCGATCTCCAGCGTGCTCGAGGGTGCGAAGCCCATCGAGGGCTTCCTCGTGCGCAAGGCTGAAAAGGAACATGGCATGAAGAATCGCATCGAGGGTTTCAAGACCAAGGGCGCCCGCGTCGTCATCGTCGACGACGTTTGCACCACCGGCGCTTCCACGATTCAAGCCATCGCCGCCGCCCACGAATTCGGCTTTGAAGTCGTCGGCGTCATGTGTCTCGTGGAGCGTCTCGAAGCCATGGGTCGCCCCGCCGTCGAGTCCGAAGCAGGTGGCGCCCCCTTCGTCTCGCTTTTCACCAGCGACCAAGTCCGCGCCCGTCACATCGAACAAAAAAGCGGCAAGTAAGATGGAGAGTGCGCTTGTGACTTGAGGTAACACAGGGCTTCAGCCGTGTGATTCGGCAATCACATTTATGTGGGCTTTAGCCCCTGGGGAAGTCGGGCTCGGCCCGACAAGATTGGAACCGATGCAATCCGTTATCAAAACCGTGGAATGGACCGACGAGGGCGTCGTCTTCATCGATCAAACCAAGCTACCGACCGAAGAACTTTACGTCACCTGTCGCACTTATGAAGAAGTCGCTGTCGCCATCAAAGACATGATCGTGCGCGGCGCACCAGCTATCGGCGTAGCCGCCGCCATGGGCATCGCACTTGGGGTTCGCGACGCGAAAGTTTCCACCGTCACGGAACTCCGCCAGGTCTTTGGTGCCATCTGCCGCACCATGGGTGAGACGCGTCCCACTGCGGTGAATCTCTTCTGGGCCATTCGTCGCATGCAGCGCAAGTTTGAAGATCTCTCCAATATGCCGCTCGCGGTCCTGAAAACTGAGATGGTGCTCGAAGCCAAACGCATCCATCTCGAAGACATCGCCGCCAACCAGGCGATGGGACGCTTCGGCGCTGTTCTTATGCCGAGTGAAGGTGGAGTCCTCACCCATTGCAACGCCGGTGCCCTCGCCACTGCCGGTTACGGCACAGCGCTCGGTGTAATCCGCGCCGCGGTCGAGAGCGGAAAAAACATTCACGTCTTCGCCGACGAGACTCGCCCCTTTCTGCAAGGCTCGCGTCTCACCGCCTGGGAATTGATGAAGGACGGGATCGACACCACCGTCATCAGCGACAACATGGCCGGCGCGATGATGGCTCAAGGAAAAATCAAAGCCGTCGTCGTCGGCGCCGATCGTATCGCCGCCAACGGAGATGTTGCCAACAAGATCGGCACCTACACCGTCGCAGTGCTCGCCAAAGAACACGGCATACCGTTTTACGTGGCCGCTCCGTGGTCGACCATCGATCTAGAAACCGCCGACGGCTCGCAGATCCCCATCGAACAGCGCAACCCTCGCGAAGTCACCCACATGGCCGGAAAGCAATTGACCCCTGATAACGTCCACATCGAAAATCCCGCTTTCGATGTCACCCCTAGCCGTTACGTGACGGGGATCATCACCGATCGTGGTGTAGCGAAAGCTCCTTACAACGAATCTTTACGGAAGCTCGCACAAATCGAGACAGTAAGCGCCTGAATCTCGACAACTTTTCTGAAGTGCGCGGGTTACATTCAGTGAAGTCAAAGTCACTGATATGCAACTCGCGCGCTCCATTATCGAACGCATCACCGCCCAAGCGATCATTCCCATGATCACGCTCGGCATAAGCGGCGCAATCGCCGCGACGATGATGGACCTGCTGCAAACTTGGCGTGATCAGCACGCCCTCCAGTCCCTTCGCATTTCGAAGTAAGATTGCCGTTGATGCAGCGCTTCTTTGCGCTTCAGTAGGTGGCGTCGCTTTGTATCAGGGCACGGCTTCAGCAAGTTGCTGAAGTACTTTGGTTTCTGGACCGCATCGAATTTGAGTAGCATGGAATTTAAGTACGCCGTGTATCAGGGCGCGGCTTCAGCCGTGCCGCTCAACGCTCCCAGAATTTCGGGCTTCAGCCCCTGCACAAAGCCGAGTGGTTAGAATGAGACCAACCACTCCCGCGCGCATCTAATCCTCAGTGACCACCACGTTCCCGAGCCAAACTCAAAACATCCGCATCGACGCCTTCCGCCCTAAATCTGGCGGACGCCATCCCATCGTCCTAGCCCTTCACGGCTCTGGAGGCTTCGCCCACATCCAGTACGACGAATTCGCCCAGATGCTCGCCGATCGCGGTTTCGCCGTCTTCGTCCCGCACTACTTCGAAGCCACCGGCACAAACTGGGCCTCCCCGCAGGAGATCCGCGACTATCACCGCCGCTGGCTGTCAGTCATCTCCGAGGCCATCGACTTCGCCACCAGGCAGGACTTCGCCGACCCGTCTTCTATCGGGATCGTGGGCTTCTCGTTAGGCGCCTATCTCGGACTCGGCGTGGCTGCCACCCAACCGCGCATCCGCGCTGTCGTCGATTACTACGGCGGCATGCCCGACGAAGTCATCCCCGAGATGCAGCACTGCCCAGCCGTGCTCATCCTTCACGGCGATCAAGACCCCACCGTCCCCGTAGCCGAGGCGTACAAACTGGAGTCTCTGCTGAAATCCCATCGCGTGCCGCACGAGATGAAGATCTACCAGGGTGCCGGACACGGCTTCCGCGGGCTCGATATGCTCGACGCCGCCCAGCGTACCTATTTCTTTTTGAAACAGCACCTGCACGATTCCCAGAACTTCCCGGCTTCGGAAGCCGTATAACAAGGTGAGGAGCTACGCATGCTCACCTTCCTGCTCTGGTGTGTGCTGCTGATTTTCTGCTGGCCGCTCGCCATCATCGCGCTGCTGCTCTACCCGCTGATCTGGCTGCTGTTGCTGCCGTTCCGCATTGTCGGCATCGCCGTGGATGGCGTGCTGGAGTTCATCTGGGCAATCTTCACCCTGCCCGGACGCTTGGTGCGGAAGATCGCGTAATCGGCTAGACCGTATTCCGGCCTTGCTCCTGCTCTTGCTGTGCGCCTGCCGCCACCCCGACCGACCGCTCCTGGGTGGAATTCAGAAGCGAAGGCTGTTCTGCGTAATCGAACTGGATCTCCGGCAGATGCTCCACCGCGCGGCGCAACGACTGTTCCCAAGCCGCGTGAATGTAATTCAGATCGGAGTCTGCGTAGCGCAGCCGCCGATATCGCGTCACTTTCAAACTGTCTTTCTGGTAAAGAAGCAGATCAATCGGCGGTCCAACTGTAACGTTCGACCGGATAGTTGCATCCATTGAAAGTAAGGCATATTTGGCCGCAACCTCCAGGGTCGTGGAGTTCTCGATCCCACGATCCAGAATCGGTCTGCCATACTTGCACTCCCCGAGCTGCAAGTACGGAGAGTCTTCAGTAGCTCGTAACGGGTTTCCCTGCGGATAAATGAGGTAGAGGCCGGGCTCTTCGCCGCGCACCTGTCCTCCGAGAAGCAAATGAACATTGAAACTGAAGTTGTCGCGTTCCAGCGAAGCCCTATCTGTTTCCGAGACCCGGCGCACCACCTCGCCGACGATCCGCGCCGCGTGGTACAGCGACGGAGCCGTCGCCAACCCGCGTCCCTGGTCGAAATCGTCGCGCAGCAGCGTCATCACCGACTGGCTGATCGACAGGCTCCCGCTGTTCATGATCACGAACACGCGGTCGCCCGGGATCTCGAACCAGAACATCTTGCGGGTGCTATTCACCTGGTCGAATCCGGCATTGGTGCGCGAATCGGATGCGAGTACCAGGCCTTCGTTGGTAACAATGCCCAAACAATATGTCACTGTGTGTGCCCCGTCGGTGGAGATTGAGTTGATAATACACGCTCACCGTCGAGAAAAGAGTCCCGTTTTATGCTGATCCGCCTTGGCTACGACATCCGCTTCCAGCTCGCCTCCAGCGTCCCCATTGTCGCCCTGCTCAACGTGCATCCGTCGCGCGAAAAAGACCTCGTCGAGCCCGACCGTCTCACCGTCTCGCCCGACGTCCCGGTCGAAGAGTTTATCGATGGTTTCGGTAATCGCATGACCCGCTTCCTTTCCCCCGAAGGGGAGCTCCGCCTCACTAATTCGACACTCATCCGCGACTCCGGCGAGCCCGATCCGCAGGACGTCGGCGCCCCAGAAGTCCCGGTAGAGGAACTCCCGACCGAAGTGCTTCCCTACTTGATGAATAGCCGCTACTGCGAAGTCGACTTACTCACTCCGGTGGCGACCGAGCTCTTTGGGAACGTCCCGCGAGGCTATACCCGGGTGCAGGCGATTTGTGAATGGGTGCACAGCAAAGTCACCTTCGGCTACCACTTCGCGCGCCCGACTCGCACCGCGCTCGATGTCTACACCGAACGCGTCGGTGTCTGCCGCGACTTCCAGCACCTCGCCGTAACTTTTTGCCGGTGCCTGAATATCCCGGCGCGTTACGTGACCGGCTATCTTGGTGATATCGGCATCACTCTGCCACCGAGCCCGATGGACTTCAGCGCATGGTTTGAAGCTTACCTGGGCGGCCGCTGGTGGACCTTCGACGCGCGACATAACATCCCGCGCATCGGCCGCGTGCTGATGGCCGTCGGACGCGATGCCACCGATGTCGCGTTAACGACTTCGTTTGGGCGCGCCCAGCTCTTGAGGTTTGAAGTAGTCAGCGATGAGGTAAAGGAAGAGGAACAGATCGTGGAAGCGGCCTCGTAAGAACAGCACCTTCAGTAAATCACTCTTGATTTTCAGTGTTGCAGTCGCCTACGCTTCCACAAACATGGACCCACGTTACTTACCAATCGTAGATGGGCTGATGTTGCTCGCTCTTTTCGGAGGAACTCCTCTCATCGCGGCCACAGTCGGATATGCTGCATGGAAAGGTAAACTGCAAGCGTTCGACCGTGAGCGTTACGCGTTATCCGCCGCCACGACGGGCGCGTTGGGAATCGCGCCGATGTTTGGCGCGCAGAGAATGCATGCCGATGTCCGTACCGCGAGTTTCTTTTTGCAGCTTGCTTTTTTTGCCTTCGGCTTAATCAGCTCCGGGATTGCTGTTGGATGCGGAATCGCGATTTTCCTTCCCCGACACGTCCAGAACTCACCCCGAACTAGCGCCAAATCGTAGGTCAACGCTAGCACTCCATCGTTTTCAACGACGGGCTCACAATCAACTTCGCCTCCGTCGCCTTCTGTACATCCTCCGGGGTCAGCCCCGGCGCGATCTCTTCCAACACGATTCCCTTGTCGGGATCGACCGTCATGTACGCCATCTCGGTCACGATCACGTCGACGACTTTCAATCCCGTGATCGGCAGCGTGCACTTCTTCAGGATCTTCGGCTGCCCATCTCTGTTGGTATGCTCCATTGCAATCACCACGTGACGCGCGCTCGCGACCAGGTCCATCGCCCCGCCCATCCCCTTCACCATCTTTCCGGGGATCATCCAGTTGGCGAGATTCCCTTCTTCATCCACTTCCATCGCGCCCAGCACGCTCAAATCGATGTGTCCGCCGCGAATCATCGCGAACGAATCTGCACTCGAGAAATACGCCGTGCCCGGAAGCTCCGTCACCGTTTCTTTCCCCGCGTTGATGAGGTCGGGATCTTCCTCGCCCTCGTACGGGTACGGCCCGACTCCCAGCATCCCGTTCTCCGACTGCAGCACCACCTCCATGCCCGGCGGCACATGGTTCGCCACCAGCGTCGGCATGCCGATCCCGAGGTTCACGTAATACCCATCGCGCAACTCGCGCGCCACTCGGCGGATAATCCGTTCCCGCTTCTCGTGGTCCTTCTGCTTGTTGATGTTCGGAGCGGTCGCCATTATTTGTTCCCCTCAGGACGCTTGCGCAACGTTCGTCGTTCAATCCGCTTCTCAAGACCCACACTCTGGAAGATGCGCTTCACGTAAATCCCCGGGGTGTGCACCATGTCCGGATCCAACTCGCCAGGCTCGACGAGTTCTTCCACCTCGGCGATCGTCACCTTGGCCGCCGTCGCCATCATCGGATTGAAATTCCGCGCCGTCTTGCGATAGACAAGGTTCCCCATCCGGTCGCCCTTCCACGCCTTGATCAGCGCGAAGTCCGCCTTCAGTGCCCGCTCCAGCACATATTCACGCCCATCGATCTCTCGCGTCTCTTTGCCTTCCGCAACGATCGTCCCATATCCCGTCGGCGTGAAGAACGCCGGAATGCCCGCGCCCCCCGCGCGAATCCGCTCCGCAAACGTCCCCTGCGGAATCAGTTCGAGATCGATCTTGCCCGACAACACCATCTCCTCCAGCAGTTTGTTCTCGCCAACGTAGCTGCCTTTGTGGCTGGTGATCTGCTTGTTGTAGAGAAGTATCCCGAGCCCGAACTCATCCACGCCCACGTTGTTGCTGATGGTGTGAAGGTTCTTAACGCCTTTTTTCGCCAGCGCCGCGACCAGGTTCTCCGGAATGCCGCACAATCCGAAGCCGCCGACCATCAGGGTCGCGCCATCGGGAATATCGCGGACCGCCTCCTCCGCGTTTGCCACTACCTTATTCATCGAATGTGCCTCACGGAACAGAGGATTGTACTAAACCTTTTCGGGAGAAGCTCAGGGTTTCAATCTCTTCCGAAAGAGGTTCGCGGCTTCGAACTCTTCGCGAAGCGCCGGCCCGCGCAGGTTGTCGCGCAGATGCGAAAGATGCTGTTCGTACTGGAGGAGCACGTCGCTCAGGTTCTGTGCGTTCGTTCCCACGATGTCGCGCCAGAGCGCGTAGGAACTTCCAGCCAGCCGCGTCATGTCCTGTAACCCGCGCCCACTGATCTTCCGGATTGCCTCATCGTTCCCAAACTCAGCCTCGATCGCCGAAGCCAGCGCCGTCGAGAGCAACTGCGGCAAATGGCTCGTCCATGCACACAGCCGGTCATGTCGCGTCGCATCCAGGAACACCGGCATCGCACCGACCTTCTCTACCAGCGCGATCCACTCCGCCGCAACCGTCCCCGCCTCAGGCTGACCATTGATCAACGTAAAAATCCACGGCGCGTCGCGGAAGAGATCCGCGTTCGCATGTTCCAGCCCCGCACTCTCGGATCCCGCCATCGGATGACTGGGAAGAAATCGCGTCCCCGCCGCGCTGCCAAAAACCTGCTGCGCACGCTCCACGATTTCCCGCTTCGTGCTGCCGACATCCGTGAGCAGCGTGGTCGGCGGAATCACCGGCCCGATCCGCTCAATCAGGTCGATAATTGCGCCCACCGGCGTTGCCAGCATGACTACGTCACTTCCCTGCGCGGCGACAATTGGATCAGGCGAACCGCTCGAAATGATTCCGCGCTCCGTTGCCGCACCAAGAATTTCCGCGCGATCGCATCCCGCAATCCCCCCCGCGAATCCCGCCTTCCGCAAGGCGAGCGCCAGCGAGCCACCGATTAATCCGAGGCCGGCAATCGTGATGCGCTGGATTGTCATACGGTTTTAGCGGCGCGTCTGCAGGTCGCGCATGATGGAGATGAGATGCCCATAGATTTGCGTGAGGTCATGGTTGGTCAGCGGACCATGGTTAGCTTTATGCAAGTTGGCAAAAATCGTTCGTTCCCGGTCGGGTTCGTACACCGCCGCGTGCGTCGTCTCCTTGATCTTCCCGATTTCCATTGCAGCATGGGCTCGCTCATTGAGCAGTCGCAGGATCTCCTGGTCCAGCGCATCGATCTTCTTTCGCCAGTCCGCGATATCCATGCGGCTCAGCCTCTCCGTGCGGCTGCGGGTTTCATCGCCGAGGTCAATCCGCGTACAAACGTTTTCACCGCTTCCGCTTCATCCCCCGGATGATCGAAGACTCGCTGCATAATCGCGCTGCCCACGACCACGGCATCGGCGAAACGCCCAACTTCGGCGAACTGCTCGGCATTCGACACCCCGAATCCCACCGCGATCGGCAGCTTCGTATATTTCCGCAGCCGGTTCACCAGTTCCTTCGCATCGCCCGCAACCTCCTGGCGGGTTCCGGTCACACCCGTCCGCGAAACCGCGTACACAAATCCCCGGCTCTTCTCCGCGATCATCTTCAACCGCACATCCGGACTGGTCGGTGCCACCAGGAACACCGGATCAAGTTGGTGTTTCGTCAT
>ODAK010005748.1_pt1 | contig 12552 bp, 13 predicted proteins | sample 1539591 | NCBI WGS metagenome assembly ODAK01 (sample SAMEA3539303, study PRJEB22396) | soil metagenome | biome: tundra; feature: field; material: soil | place: USA | collected 2010-05 | depth 0.15 m | reverse complement strand
TGATCGCGGCGTCGGCCGCGATGTCGAGGTCGGCGTCGGGCAGCACGACCATGTGATTCTTCGCACCGCCGAGCGCTTGCACGCGCTTTCCGTGAGCGGTGCCCGTGAGGTACACGTGGCGAGCGACCGGCGTGGAACCGACGAAGCTCACGGCGTCGATGCCCGGGTGCTCGAGCAGTTGGTTCACTGTGTCGGCGTTGCCGTGGATCACGTTGAAGACGCCGCTCGGGAGGCCGGCGTCTCGCAAGAGCTCACCCAAGCGCACCGAGACCGACGGGTCGCGTTCCGAGGGCTTCAGAATCACTGCGTTACCCGTAGCGATCGCGTTGGCGGTCATCCAGAGCGGAACCATGATCGGGAAGTTGAACGGCGTGATCGCCGCCACGACGCCGACCGCCTCACGCACCGAGTGCACGTCGACGCCGTCGGCGACCTGACTGGAGAACTCGCCCTTCATGTGCTCCGTGAGGCCGCAGGCGTACTCGACGTTCTCGAGTCCCCGAGCCAGTTCGCCCTTCGCGTCCGCGAGGGTCTTGCCGTGCTCTTGCGTGATCAACGCCGCCATCTCATCGGCGTGCTCGACGAGCAACTGGCGAAGGGTGAAGAGGACGTTGGTGCGTTGGGAGAGCGTCGAGTCGCGCCAACCTTCGGCGGCGGTGCGCGCAATGGAGACGACCTCGTCGACGAGCTTCGTGTCGGCGACGGGAACGTGGGCGTTGACGTCGCCGGTGGCCGGGTTGAAGACGAGAAGGTCCCCAGCGCCTTCGACTCGCTCATCGTTTATGAAATAGGGAATGGTCTTCATCGATACCTCTTTCTCACCCGCCAATCTAACGGTTGTCGTGAAAACCGCCGTTAAGGTTTCCCCATGAGCGCCGCGCGTGAGAGTCGGTCGCTGCGCGACGCCGCGGCCGTTGACCCGCTCGGCCCGGGACGATTCGCGGCGGTGATTTCCGACGATTACACGGTGGCCGGTCACCCCAACGGCGGCTACCTCCAGTGCCTGATGGCCAACGCGGCTCTCGCGGCCGCGAGCGTGGAGGGTTCGGCGCACGCGCACGCCACGGCCGTCACGACGAATTACGTCACCGCCCCGAACGTCGGACCGGTCGAACTTCGCACGTCCGTGCGACGGGTCGGCCGAAGCGTCTCGTTCGTCCACGTCGAGCTCGTCCAGGACTCTTCAGTGACGACGGAGTCACTCATCACGCTCGGCACGCTGGCCGACGACGCCTCGGTGCGCTACCTCGACTCACGAGTACCGGAACTGGCGCCGCTCGAGCAGTGTGTCGCGCGCACCGTCGTCGAAGAGATCAAACTCATGCACGTCGTGGACTTCCGCTTGGATCCGGTGGCGGCCACGTGGTTGGACGGAGGTCGCAGTGACGTCGGCGAAGTGAAGGGATGGCTCCGGCTCAATGATGGGGTCGGGGTCTGGGACGAATGGTCGTTGCTCTTCGCGAGTGACGGTTTGCCGCCGGGCACGTTCCCTTTGGGCTCGTCGGGGTGGGTGCCGACGCTGCAGTTGACCTCCTACGTCCACCAGCAACCGGTGGGCGAGTGGTTGCGGGCGCGACAATGGTGCGTGGTGATCACCGACGGAATAGTGGAAGAGCGCTGTGAGTTGTTCGACGCCCGAGATCAGTTGGTCGCGACCTCGAGTCAGATGGCCATGGTCCGGTTTCCGACCCGGGCCGAACGATGAGTGCACCTCGCGTCCTCGACGACGGTTCGCTGTTCATCCGTGGCCGCCTCACGATTCCGAGTGACGAGGTCGTCCTACGGGCCACGACGTCGGGCGGTCCGGGTGGTCAACACGCGAATCGGTCGTTGACCCGCGTGGTGGCGTCGTTCCACGTGATCGACTCCGCCGTACTCTCGAACGCCGATCGGGAGCTGTTGATCGAGAAAGTCGGTCCGGTCGTTCGTGCGAGCGCCAGTCGTTTCCGTTCGCAGGGACAGAACCGAGGTGCCGCGCTCGAGCAGTTGACGCAGAAGATCGCCGTCGCGTTGACGCGCCAAGCGCCGCGTCGCGCGACCAAACCGACCAAGGGTTCGAAGATTCGTCGCGTCGATGACAAGAAGGCGCGAAGTCGGGTCAAAGAACAGCGCCGACGTCCGAGCGACGATTAACGAACTTTGCTGAGATGCCGCGAGATCGCTTCGAGCGCCGAATGCACGAGGCCGTCCAGTCCGGGGTCCGCGTCCTCGTGGGGACCCCGCAGAGGTGTCAATGACGCGTAACCGGCGACGAGCAGTGCGCCGTCCTCGTCGGCGTCTTCGTCACTGACGTCACCGATGTCCGGGGTCGCCGCGCCGAGACGCAATGACAGTTCGCCGCGCTCACCCAAGGCTTCCCCCTCGATCGACGGCCTCGCGGACTTGACGATCCCGGCGCGCGAGATTCGTCCGCGACGCACGCCCTTCATGTCCGCGGCCGAGAGATTCGGGACGTTCAGGTTGAAGAGCGTGCGAGAGGGCGCGTTCATGAGCTCCTGTAAGACCTCGATGGCCACCTCGCCGGCGGTGTCGTAGTGGACATCCTCGCCCCACTGCACCGAGACCGCGAGTCCGGAAAGCCCGAGTTGCGCGCCGGTGAGGATGGCGCCAATCGTGCCGGAGTGCAAGACACTGCGCCCGACGTTGGCCCCGGCGTTGATGCCCGAGAGAATGAGGTCGGGTTGGAATTCGAAGCTGCCGACCGCGCCCAGGATCGCGCACAGCGCGGGGGGAGCCTCGAGGGAGTACGCCACGAGTGACTCGGCGCCGGGGATACGGTGGCGCTCGTAGGTGACGCTCGGATGGGAAAAGACGTCGCCCACGGCCGCGGACATACCGGAGTGATTGACGCTCGGTGCCACGACGATGGCTTCGCGGACTTCGTGGTCCGGTGCCTCGGCGATCCATCGCGCGACGTTTCGCGCCAAGACTTGGAGGCCCGGGGCGGTGATCCCGTCGTCGTTGGTTATAAGGATTCGCATACGGCGTACGATAACGGGGGCGGGAGCCGAGCTCCAATTTTTCAACAATTTTGCTATTTGCAGACGTATTGGGCCGACCTTTGTATTCGGAAATGGCACAAGAAAACTCCAGCTGTCGCACATTCCGATATCGCCTTCACCCAACAAAGAATCAAATCCGGGCACTCCTTCTTCAGCAGAGATACCAATGCGAGTTGTATAACGCAGCGCTTGAAGAGCGAATCGGCGCCTGGACCTGGGAGCGTCGTTCTGTGAGTTTCTTTGACCAGTGTCGAACTCTCACAGGTTTGAAAGTTCACCGACCCGAGGTTGTCGCTTCAAGCATCACTCTGTGTCGAAGCACGCTCAAAAGGCTCGATCGTGCCTACGGCGCCTTCTTTCGGCGAGTGAAAAGCGGTGAAACTCCAGGGTTTCCGCGATTCAAACCTGTCAGTCGATTCGACTCACTTGAATGGGTGGATCGTGGCGGCTGGAAACTTAAAATCCAACACCGACGCCTCTATCTGATGGGGATCGGCGAGATCAAGATCAACTATCTCCGCCCAATCATGGGCGAGCCGAAGGCGATCACCGTTAAGCGCGAGGGTAGTAAATGGTGGCTCAGCGTGCGTTGCGTGAACGTGCCCGCGATGCCGTTGGAACGATCTTGTTCTGAGATAGGCATTGATCTCGGAATCGTGAACCAAATTGCCACGAGTGATGGTGAACTCAAGAAGGGCAAGCATTTCGCCTCCAAAGCGCAAATACAGCTCGCGGCAGCCCAGCGCAAACTCGCGACCCAACAACGAGGATCGAATCGTCGTCGACGTCAAGTTGATGAAGTAGTGCGAATACATCTCAAGATTAAGAATCAGAGGAGCGATGCAGCTCACAAATTGAGTCGACAACTCGTGAATGACTACGACCTTATTGCGCTGGAAGATCTCAAGATCACCGACATGGTGCGTGCACCGAAAGGAAAAGCTGACCCGGAGCAACCGGGAGCGTTTCTGCCCAACGGCGCCAATCGGAAGGCCGGACTCAATCGATCAATTTATGACGCGGGGTGGGGACAGTTCGTCTCACAACTGTCCTACAAGGCTGAGAGTGCCGGTAGGACAGTAGTGAGCGTGAATCCTTGCTATACCAGCCAGACGTGTGCTGAGTGCCACCACGTCGACTCTGGAAACCGGGTAAATCAAAAGGAGTTTCGATGTCTGAGGTGTGGTCACTGCGACTTCGCCGACATCAATGCTGCTCGCAACATCCTTAGGGCCGGTAGAGCCCTGCAGGCTTCGGCCTGCGTTGACTGAAATTAGACCACTACCATATCGGGCGTACGTTACACGCCAGCGATTAAAGGGAAAAGCGGCTGATGCTTCCATCCGGTGAACAAATTGCTATTGCCCACGGTGAAGAACGCGCCGTGATCACGGAGGTCGGAGCGGTCTTGAGGACCTTCGTGAAGGGTGGGCTCAGCGTCATCGAGGGCTTCGCCGGCGAAGAGGTGCCGACCGGTGCCCGGGGACAGGTGCTCTTTCCGTGGCCCAATCGGATGGGGGACGGGGAGTGGTCGTTCTCGGAACGCACTGTTCGTCCGACGATCGATGACGTCGCGCACGCGACGGCGATCCACGGGCTCGTGCGGTGGCGGCCATTTCGGATCGACTCGGTAAATCAGAACCGCTGCTCGCTCAGCCTCCTCCTGCACCCGTCACCGGAGTATCCCTTTCTCAGCGAGATCAACGTCACCTACCACTTGGGTCGTCTGGGCCTTACGGTGACGACGACGGTGACCAACCGTGATGACGTCCCGATACCCTTCGGCGTCGGATTCCATCCGTACCTCGCCGTGACGACGCCGACGATCGAAGGGGCCGAGTTGGAGATCCCGGCGAACGCCTACGTCGCGGTGAACGATCGCCAGTTGCCGACGGGCGAGATCCTGCCCGTCGCGGGAAACAGCTTCGATTTCACGACGCGTAAATCTGTCAACGGGCACACGCTCGACACCACGTTCACCGAACTGGTACGCGACGACTCGGGGCTCGCGACCGTCGTCCTCGCGGACTCCACCGGTGGGGAGATCGAGTTGAGTGTCGATCGCAATTTTCCCTATTTGCAGGTCTTCACCGGGGACCACTTGGAACGAGGCCGTCGACGAACCGCGGTGGCCGTCGAACCGATGACCTGTCCACCCGACGCGCTGCGCAGTGGCAAGGACGTCGTCGTGCTCGAACCGGGACAGCACTGGGCCGGTTCGTGGCGATTGCGACGGAGGTAGCGATGAGCGATCGGGTGGTGCTCGTGACGGGCTCGACGAGCGGCATCGGCCTCGCGACGGCACGACTTTTCGCTGAAGCCGGTGATCGGGTGGTCTTCAACTCGGTTCGTAGCGTGAAGGAGGGCGAACGACTCGCCGCCGAGACGCCGAATTCGATGTACGTCCAAGCCGACGTCGCCAAGAACGAGGACTGCGTGCGGCTCGTCGCCGACATTCTCGAACACTTCGGCCGTCTGGATGTCGTGGTCAATAACGCCGGCACGACGAAGGTGATTCCGCACCGCGACCTCGCGGCCGCGACGCTCGACGTCTGGCGCGAGATCTTCGAGGTGAACGTCTTTGGCACGTGGAGCCTCTGTGTCGCGGCGATGGACGCGCTTCGTGCCAGTCACGGCGCCATCGTGAACGTCTCGTCGTTAGCCGGTGTGCGCGCGACCGGCTCCTCGATCCCCTACGCCGCGTCGAAGGCCGCCGTCAATCACATGACGGCGCTGCTCGCGAAGGCCGTCGGGCCGGAGGTGCGGGTGAACGCCGTCGCGCCCGGACTGATCGACACGCCATGGACCAAGGACTGGGACACGGTTCGCGGATTCGTGGAGGCGGTCGCTCCCTTGAAGAGAAGCGGGATGCCCGACGACGTCGCTGCGGTGATCGTGGCGCTCGCGTCGTCAACGTACGTGACCGGTCAAGTCGTGGTCGTTGACGGCGGCCTCGGCTTGGCTACGTAGGCGGCGGCGGCACGAAGAGTCGCAGCAGGCGACAGAGCAACGCCGTCGCCGGATGGATGAAGAGACGATCTGTCATCGGACGCCGTCGAACACCGAGGAGTTCGAGCTGCCACGGCGCCATGAGCGCGAAGGAACCGCGCACAAGCAGCCAATTGGCCGAACGCTGGATGAATCCTCGCTGAACGCCGCGAATGACGAAGTCTCGCGCGACGGCCCCGTCGGGGCTCAGACGCAGCTCCGGGCGGAACCTTTGGACGGTAGCTTCGAGCTCCGCGACCGACGTCGGCGGATTCACCATGCCGAGATCGATCGCCAGGTGCGCCATCTCCTTCACGTACCGGTCGCCATCGTCATCGCTCAATCGCCTCGCCCCGTACCGGCGGTACGCCGTGAGGAACATCGACGTCTCGGCGGCGTGCACCCACGCGAGGAGGTGCGGATCGTTCGCGAAGTAGGGGACGCCGTCGTCCGCGACGCCGCGCACGGCCTGGTGCACCGCGAGCACCCGCTCGATCGACGCGTACGCCTGGTCCCTCGTGCCGTAGGTCGTGAAGCCGATGAAGTTCGCCGTTTGGAGGAGTCGACCGAGGGGGTCCTCGCGGTAGCGCGAGTGTTGGGCGACGCCGGCCATCGTGTGGGGATGAAGCATCTGAATGAACAGGGATCCGAGTCCGCCGACCAACATCGGCGGAAGATCGCCGTGGATCGTTCGCGCAACGCTGTCGAGGGCGAAGTACGCCTCTTCGGGGTCGTTGCAACGAGGTGGTGGCTCCTTCGACAGGCCGACGGCCCGGCGGATATCGCGATTGACGCGCCGACGCAGTTGCGTTAAGGCTTCACTGGCCAACGGGTCTGACACCATCCTTCCGCGAGTTCTCATGGACAGACTACGTTCGACCCTTTCAATTGATGCATCGGTCTGGAACACTGGTGGCATGGCCTCCACGCAACCCCTGCGTCGCACGACCACCGAGGGCGACGTAAAGACCGAAGACGCCGTCGAGACGAAGAAACCGTGGAACGTGATCGTGTGGGACGACCCGGTCACGCCGATGACGGTCGTGGTCGTCATCTTCCGCAAGATCTTCGGCTACTCGAACAACAAGTGCACACAACTGATGTTGGCCGTGCATCACGAGGGACGGGCGCTCGTGTGGTCCGGTCACCGCGAACGCGCCGAGAGCTACTGCGTCAAGCTCCAGGTTTCGGGTCTCCAGAGCACGATCGAACAGGACGCTTAGTGGTGGGGAGCAAGGTCTTCACCCGTCGTCGCGACGGCCGGGTCGAAGTTCGAATGAACGAGTACGGACGCTCTGTCGTGCGGAGCGCCTTCGCCAACGTGCTCGCCGCCGAGCGCGATCCCGCCCACGAGTGGCACGTCTCGTTGTCCGGACCCATCGATCCGAGCCTCGATCACGACAACCCGGTCTCTATGCTCGCTCGTCAGAACGAGACCTCCACGAACGCCGAGTTGGCGAGTCTCACGGTCGATGAACAGTTCTTGAACGACGCCGAAGCGTGGGTCTGGCTCACGACGTTACAGGTCGCCCTTCGATCGACGGCCCAGACCCACGGGTTGCACACTGACGAGCAACTGGCCGAGGCCGACGGAGAGATGTTGGGTTACGTGCGCACACTTCAGTCATTGCTCTTCGAATTGGCCGCCTGCTTCTAGCCAACGAAGGGCCGTATCAAATCCCACACAATTCAAATCAACACCGGCACTTTGATGGAGACCGCGTTCTAATGTCGCTGCATGACGGCGGCCTCTGATCGACTCGAGTTGTCGCGTCTGGTCCATCGATTCGGTCTCGGACCTAAGCCTGGAGAGTACGTACAGTTGCTCGACGGCGGTATTCCTCAGGCGCGCGCGCGAATCCTCGCGCGTCGAGCCGACCCCGGTCTCGGGGCGCTCGTCACCCCGCCCTTTCCCAACATGGGACAAGCCCCCTCGGACCCGACCTTGAGTAAGGCGTACTGGCAACAGGTCTACGAACAGTCGGTCAGTGTGGCGATGTGGTGGATGGACCGCATGGTGCTCGCCGACTATCCGTTCGTCGAACGGATGACGTGGTTCTGGCACGGACACTGGGCGACGTCGATCAGCAAGGTCTCCTACGCGCTGCCGATGAAGATTCAAAACGACACGCTGCGCACGCACGCACTGGGTGACTTCGCCGACATGTCGCGCGCGATGGTGCGTGACGGCGCGCTGATCTTCTGGCTCGACGGCGAGGAGAACGTCGCCTACGCGCCGAACGAGAACTTGGGACGCGAGTTCATGGAACTCTTCACCCTCGGCGTGGGCAACTACTCCCAGAACGACGTCCACCAAGCGGCGCTCGGCTTTACGGGCTACCAGGTCGATCAGACGAGCGGCGCCGTCACCTTCGACGCCAAGAATCACGACAACTCCGAGGTGAGTGTTCTGGGCAAACGACAGGTGTTCGACGCCGTGTCGCTCAGTGATTGGATCGTGTCACGACCTGAGAACGCCAAGTTCATCGCGCGTCGCCTCTGGTTCCGATTCATCTCCACGACGAGCGAACCACCAGCGTCGCTGGCCAAGGTCTTTGAGAATCGCGATATCTCGCTACTGATCAACACGATCGCCCGGAACCCGGCCATGCGACGGCCCCAGTACTCCCAGGCGAAATCACCGGTTGAATGGTTCGTCTCGGCCTGTCGAGCGCTGCGCGTCACGCCGTCGAAGCTTCCGTCGGCGGGCGCGGTGAACTGGTACCTCGACTCGATGGGGCAATTTCCCTTTAACCCGCCCAGCGTTGGTGGTTGGCCCTACGACGAGGCGTGGCTCACCGCCGCGGCGACGCAGTACCGCATCAGCCTCGCCTATTACCTGGTGCAGAACGGTCACCTCGAGCCACTCACGTCGGTGCCCAAGTCCAAGATGGTTCAGGCGGCCGCCGACTGGCTGGGTGTCGCGCAGTGGAGCACCCGGACCGAGCGATCGCTCAACCAAGCCGTGTCGGACCCCGCGCGATTGGCACTCCTAGCGCTGAATGCTCCCGAGTACTTGGTGAACGCATGAGTCCGTGCGACTTCAACCGACGTCAGTTCCTCAAGTACACCGGCGCGGCCGGCGCGGCCACGATGGCGGCCACGCTGTCGGTGGACGACGTGGCCCGCGCGGCGACCTTGACACCGTTGCCCGTCGGCACACCGATCCTCGTCATCGTCACGCTCTACGGCGGCAACGACGGACTCAACACCGTCGTGCCCTACCTCGACCCGGCCTATCTCTCGAATCGGCCCGACATGTCCCTCGACGCCTCCCAGGTGCTGCCTCTCAGTGACTCGCTGGCGCTCAACGGTACGATGACCGGATTCTCGTCCCTGTGGTCCGCCAACAAACTGGCCATCGTGCTCGGGACGAGCTACCCGAATCCCAACCTGTCGCACTTCTCGTCCATGGCCATCTGGCAGACCGGCTCGCCCGTCGAGGAGATCTCGAGTGGCTGGATCGGTCGCTACCTCGACACACTCGCGCGCGACCCTTTCCGGGCGATCGGCATCGACTCGACGCTCACGCCGCTCTTGGCCGGGGACCACCGCGTGGGTTCGATGGTGCCCATCAGCGGACTGCAGGTACCCGACGGTTCGCTCGCGACCCAGTTGGAACTGCTCGCGGCCACGTCGCGACAGGACACCGCACTGGTCGCTGACGCCGCCGGCTCCATTGGCGACCTCTTCTCGCTCTCGTCGACCCTGACGCCCGTCCTGAAGAATGCGCCCCCGACATCGGCGTCACCGCTCGCCCAACAGCTCGACGTCGTCGCCAACATGATCACGGCCAACGTGCCGACGCGGGTGTACTCGGTATCGCTGAGTGGCTTTGACACGCACGCCGACGAACTCAGCCAGCAGAACGTACTCGTCGGTCAGCTCTCGGACGCGATCACGGCGTTCCTCACGCAGGTCGGGACCACCCCGCGCGCCGATGACGTGGTCGTGATGGTCTATTCGGAGTTCGGTCGCCGCGTGGAGGCCAATGGTGGTGAGGGCACCGACCACGGGACGTCCGCGCCGGTGTTCGTCGCGGGCAACCGTGTCGCCGGCGGTTTCTACGGCGAGCAGCCCTCGCTCACGAACCTGGTGCAGGGGGACCTGGCCGTCGTGGTCGATTTCCGTGACGTCTACGCCTCGATGCTCGAAGACGTCCTCGGTGCCGATGCGCCCAAGATCCTCAACAATTGGTCGACGAAACTGGATCTGATCACACCGGCCTCGTCGTAGCATCCGCAGCGACGTCGGCCACGTGACGGCTATGCCCGGGCCCGACTCACGACTTCGTTGATCGACGCGACCATCTCATCGGCACTCGCGCCGGGCCCGAATACCGCCGCGATGCCCGCCGCTCGCATGTCCTCGAGATCGTTGTTCGGCACGATGCCACCCACGATCACCGGGATGTCCGAGCCCTTGGCCCGCAGGGCGTCGACGACCATCGGCGCCAGTGTCAGGTGGGCGCCCGACAGCATCGAGAGGCCCACGACGTCGACGTCTTCTTGGATGGCCGCGATCGCGACGGTCTCCGGCGTCTGGAAGAGACCGGTGTAGACGACCTCCATGCCGGCGTCGCGCAACAGTCGCGCGACGACCTTGATGCCGCGGTCGTGACCGTCGAGGCCGACCTTGGCGACGAGCACGCGAATCGTCACAGCGTCGGCACTTCGATGTGTCGTCCGAAGACCTTCTCCATGGCGCCCATCATCTCGCCGACCGTGACGTTGACGCGACTCGCGTTGATCAGGGCCGGCATGAGGTTCACTTCGGGATCGAGGGCGTCCTTCGTCAAATCCTCCAGGGCCACGAGCACCTTCGATTCGTCGCGCCCGCGTCGCACGTCGTGCAACCGTGCCACCTGTTTACGCTCGTCCTCATTGGTGATCCGAAGAATCTCCAAGTCAGCGTCGTCGTTACCTTCGGTGAAGTCGTTCACACCCACGACGATGCGCTGGCCCGTGTTGAAGGAGCGTTCGAGGTTGTAGGCCGACTCGGCGATGCGACCCTGGAACCAATTCTCCTCGATGCCCTTGATGCAACCTTCGAGCATCGAGCCCGCACCCATGCCCGCGATCTCGGCGAAGATCGCTTCGGCCTGACGGGCCATCTCGTCGGTCAGTTCCTCGACGAACCACGAACCGCCGAGGGGGTCCGCGACGTTCACGACGTTGGTCTCGTACGCGATCACTTGTTGGGTTCGAAGGGCGATACGCGCCGCCTTCTCCGACGGCAACGCGAGTGCTTCGTCCATGGAATTGGTGTGGAGCGACTGGGTGCCGCCGAGGACCCCGGCGAGGGCTTCGATGGCGGTGCGCGCGATGTTGACCTCGGGCTGCTGGGCCGTCAGCGACACCCCGGCCGTTTGCGTGTGGAAGCGCAGCTTCCAACTGAGTTCGTTCTTGGCGCCGTAGTGGTCCTTCATCCACGTGGCCCAGAGGCGGCGCGCGGCGCGATACTTGGCGATCTCTTCGAAGAAGTCGATGTGCGCGTTGAAGAAGAACGAGAGTCGGGGCGCGACCTCGTCGACGCCCAGTCCGGCGTCACGGGCGAGTTCGACGTAGGCGAAGCCGTTGGCGAGGGTGAAGGCCAGCTCTTCGGCGGCCGTCGAACCGGCCTCTCGGATGTGATAGCCGGAGACCGAGATCGAGTTCCACTTGGGCATCTCGGCCGCGGTGAAGGCGATGGTGTCGCGCACGAGCCGCATCGACTGGCGCGGGGGAAAGACGAACTCCTTCTGGGCCTGGTACTCCTTCAAGATGTCGTTTTGCAGGGTGCCGCCCAGACGCGCTCGAGCGACGCCCGTCTCCTCGGCCTGGGCGACGAAGAGGGCCAACATCACCGCGGCCGGAGAGTTGATGGTCATCGAGGTCGTGATGTTACTCAGGTCGATGCCGGCAAAGAGATCGCGTACATCGGCCAGTGAGTCGATGGCGACGCCGCATCGCCCCACTTCACCCAGCGACATCGGATCGTCCGAGTCGAGCCCCAAGAGTGTGGGCATGTCAAAGGCCGTCGAGAGCCCGGTGCCCCCGGCGCGAATGATCTCGCGAAAGCGGGCGTTGGTGTCGGTCGCGATGCCAAAGCCCGCGAACATCCTCATGGTCCAGAGCTTGGTGCGATACATCGAGGCGTGGACCCCTCGGGTGTAGGGGTAGAGACCGGGAAACTCCCCGTCGCTCGGCCCATACACCGGGGCCAGAGCGATACCTGACATCGTGGCGAACTTGCCCGCTCGCAGCGTTTCCTCGTTGAACAGTCGGCGCCAACGTTCCTGGGCACTCTCGGTAGCCACGTGGTCACCTCCTCGGGTGAGACTTCGCTCATTTTCAGCATAGAGTGCGCCACCTCGATGACTTTCGACGTCTCCGCATCGAACTCGCGTCAAGGGTGATGTTCGGCCTCGCGAGGGTCCGCTGAGAGAGTCTGGCTTCGATCTCAAACGCGTGAAGGAATCCTCGTGGTCAATGAGGATGAAACCGGAGGTACACCAAGGCGAGCGCCAACACGACGGTGGCCCAACAGAGCGCGGCGAGCGCGCGCTCGAGCGGATGCAATA
>ODAK010005747.1_pt1 | contig 12553 bp, 8 predicted proteins | sample 1539591 | NCBI WGS metagenome assembly ODAK01 (sample SAMEA3539303, study PRJEB22396) | soil metagenome | biome: tundra; feature: field; material: soil | place: USA | collected 2010-05 | depth 0.15 m | reverse complement strand
CTGCATCGGGAACGGTTTGCGCGCTGCTACCGTCGGGATGGGCCGAGATTTGAGGCATCAGCACAGGAGTTCCTGTCGGACTCCACGTGGTCACGCCCGCCACATTCCAGCCGCCCACCACGCCATTAAGCAGTTTCTCCCCGAAGCTATTGCCGCCATTCATGAACTGGCGTCCGCGCCCGAATGGGAGCTCATACGAATAGTTCAACAGCAGCGTCCGCGGAACTTCGTAAGTGGCGAAGCCGTAAGCTTCCATCAGATTGTGCGGATCTTGCAGAATGCCGCGCCCTGCGGGTCCTCCATGCTGAATGTCCTTGCCGGCAGTATTAGTAAGCGTCCGGCGGTAGTTGAAGGACGCCAACAGTGTTAGACCGTGAAAGCTTCGACTCTGCATCTGAAAGTTGAGAAAGTTCGATCGCGACCTACCCCAAGTCGCCTGACCCGGGGTGATCCCCAAATTGCCGCCCGCGTACTGGGGAGACAATCCCAGAAGCTGAAAGGCTGATACCGTCGGCTGCTGCGCAAACGTTTGTGACTGCCCATAAAACGGATTGGGTACCTGGGTTTGTAGCTTCGTACCGAGCTGATAGTCGGACAACGGGATGTTATTCGTGCTCCATCCCCAGACCGGTGTCAGCAAATGGACGCCACGAATTCCGGTGTAGTCCGCCGATGCCACCCAGTTGTGGCCAAACTGGTGTTGCACACTGACATCCCAGGTGTAATCCTCCGGACTATCAAACTTCCCGATGGTTGCAGCGCCGCCCTGATCGGGGTTCCCCTGCTGGCCATACGTCTGGTAGCCGTAATCCGCATTTGTCTTGATCGCCGGGTAATACCCAAGGCCGCTTGGAAAGGTGCCGAGACCGTGGTCCTGGCCGAGTTCGGAAATCCAATGTTGGCCATCGAGCGTCGAGAACTGACCAAACGTGATGCTGTTGTAATAGAAACTGAACCAATCTGTCGAAAGTCCGTTCAATCCCTGATAGATGATGCCCGCGCTGGCGTGGAGCACGGTGTTGGAGTCGATGGCGTAGGCAAGGCCAAAACGTGGCTGGAAGTTCTTCATGCTAGTGCTGTAGAGGTTCTTCTGCGGATACTCCTTAGTGTTGAGCAGCACGACTCGGCCAGTGGCCCCTTGCGTCAGCCATGCGGGCTGCGGCAGGCTATCCAAGCCAGGGACGAGCGAAGTCACCTGACCCCAATTCCAATCGCTGTTGGGGGTGAGAACGTTCTTGGCGTTCATGTCATACATGATCGGCGCACTCTGACCGGGCGCAAAACTGTGTGGGGAGCGGCCGCCATCGTGATCCCAACGAAGTCCAAGTTGCAGGGTGAGCTTCTTGTTCACCTTCCAGTCGTCCATCACGTAGGCTGCTTCGTTCCACCCGTAGGGCGAGATGTTCCAGTTGCCCCACTGAAAGGCGTGCGACGATCCCATCATCAACTCCGCCAGCGGGGAACCTGTGGACTGATCACTGGGATTCTGCCAGTCCTGCACCGAACCTCCACCCGGATTGATCCAAGCGACGCCAGTGTGGTCGCCGCCGTGTTCGTTGAAGCGCAGGTACATCTGCTCGTATCCCACTTTCAAAGTGTGGCGGCTGAGTACCTTGGTGTAGGCCACTGTGCCGTTTGTCGTCTGGTTGATGAAAGTGTCAAACTGCGAGCCTCCCACGTTCGAGTACCCCGACATGTTGAGCACGGGAGCGATGTGATTGGTGGTACGAGAGGGATTGTTGACGATGAGCGGATCGAATCCCCACGTCGTGGTGTCGATGCTCGAATCGGGAGCAGACCCGTCGCCGGATACGCCATTGCTGTAGAGCTTCGCTACTCCGATTCCCAAGTGCGCGTCCAGAATTGAGGTTGGCGAGATCACCCAGTTGTACTGCAGGCTGCCGGTTACGTCGTGGTCTTCCGTCTCCGACACCGGACCATGGGCGTAGGGCTGGGGATAATTGTCTCTCATGCGCGAGCGGCTCAGGCTCAAATTGAAGCGTTGAGTATTGGAGAGATTGTGATCGAGGCGGACGAAAAACCGATCCGTGGGGCGAGAGTTCTTGATGGTAGAGACATAGTTGTTCGAGTAGCCGTTCGGTTGCGACGTGTGATTGGCATGAGGGTACAGACCGATGTAGTTGGCAAACAAAGTGCTTTGCAGGGAAAGGTTCTGGTTGCCAGCCGGACACTGGCCGCTGCTGATATCGGATTGCGAGCAGATCTTGCCGCCGACCAGACCGTTGTCACCGACCGGAGCGCCGGCAACGCCAGCGTACTGCAAGCGGTTTCCATTGGCATCGAGGTGGTAGGGATCGAAAATGGATGCGTAGATCGGGATCCCATTCGGCCCATTGGGAAACGATAAAATTGTTGTGGAAAAATCACCGTTGCGCTGGTCATCCGAGGGCACTGTGTTCACCGCGGTCTGGCCTGTGATAAAGCGCTCTCCTTCCCAACCAAAGAAAAAGAAACTGCGATCCTTGCCGTCGTACAGGTGGGGCACCGAGATTGGTCCGCCGAACGACAAGCCGTAGTTATTCTGATGAAATGCCTGGCGTGATACGCCGAGAGAGTTGTTGTCCCAGGAGTTGGCATTCAGAATCTGATTGCGAAAATATTCGAACGCGCGTCCGTGGTACTTGTTCGTGCCGCTCTTGGTACTCATGGTGACGACACCGCCGGAATAGCGTCCGCGGTCTGCCGTCAATACGCCGCTCTCGACGCGAAACTCTCCGATGCTGTCGGGCGTGGGGATGGCGCGGTTGGTCGCATTGAATTCAGAATCCTGCACTTGGTTCCCGTCCACCGAGATGCTGGTGCCGTTGACCTGTCCGCCCGCGACAGCATACGAGTTGCCATTGTTCGCAATCAGGTAGGCGTTCGCTCCGAGCGAGCCGACGCTGTTGCTAAGCGGCCCCTGGCCCTGGACGGCCGGCGTTACCTGCGTCAAGTCGAGCGTGTTGCGATTGAGCTGTGGGAGCTCGGTGATCATCTTGTTGTCGAGGACGGTTGACGAACTGGTCGTATCGGACTGCAGCAGCGGAAGCGTTTCCGTCACGGTCACGGTTTCCTGCACCGTCGTAATCTTGAGCACAAAATCCAAGGACAACCGATCGCCGATGTGCACCGTTACGCTAGGCCGCGAAACGGAAGCGAATCCGTCTCTGGCCAACAAGACTTTGTAGGGCCCGGGCACAAGCTGAGCGAGGAAATACACGCCTGATCCGTTGGAGGTGTTGCTGTAACTGACGCCGGTGGCCAGGTTCGTTGCCGTTATTTTGGCGCTTTCAACGGCGGCCCCAGTTGAATCAGTCACCAGGCCCGTAATCTGCCCGTTCGATGATTGTCCGTGCAGGAATGCTCCGGTTCCCAGAAGAACACAGAACGCCGCTATTTGGATTGCAACTATAGTTTGGGTCCGAAGACCCCGCTCGCCCAAAGCCATAACGCCCCCTCGGATTCCTTGTCGATCCGTATCCCACACTTGTGCCCTTAGAAGGGCATCGTAGTAGACTGGCATTTCTTTTATCGGCCTTGGCCCTGCGGAGATATGCGGGATTAGGTTATTTCTTCCGTTTAAACGGCAAGCGCTAATCTCGCTTGTTCTGGGGTCCGGCAACTGTCGGCTGTGGCGGTTCTTCGATTTTCAGCAGCTGGTCAGCGTCAACGCTCTCAACTTTCTGCACCGCACCCGACGGCCAGTGGATTTCGATTGCGACCTTGCGATCCTCCGCCAATCCGAAATGCACTCTGGAGTCGCTCGAAGATGCGTAGCCGACGCTGGTGCGGACAAATGCAACTTGAGTCCGCTTCGAGCCGCGGCAGATCACTTTGGCTCCGAGGGCTGAGCGATTGCTTTTCGTACCTTTGAGTTTGAGTTGCAGCCAGTGTTGCACAGGACTGCGGTTCATCCAAAGCTCAATGGGCTCGTTGATGGACGTGACCGCCGCGTCAATACGCCCGTCGTTGTCAAAATCCGCAAAGGCAACTCCGCGGTGCAAACGGGAGACAGAAAAATCGGACCCTGCGTCCGCAGAGACATCCGCGAAGTGTCCGTTCTGGTTGTGGAGGACACGATTGGGTTGGGGCTCGTTCGAATCGAGGCCGCCGTTGGCGATGAACAAATCCAGCCAGCCGTCATTGTCGAGATCGGCGAATCCGCAACCCCACCCGTTCCACGACCGACTGAGTGTGAGCAGCCCGCTGCTTGCGCTCGCATCTTCGAAACTGCCCTTGCCGTCATTGCGAAACAGTTCAAATGTTTCTCCGCGCAGGCCGGTCATGACGATATCGGGAAGACCATCGCCATCAAAATCACCGGAATCAGCGCCCATTCCAGAGATCTGGCGGCCATCGCCGTTGAACGCAACCCCGGCTTCGATGCCTACTTCCTTCAGCTTCCCTCCGCCCAGGTTGCGGAGGAGAAGGTTTCGGTCGTTGTCGTTCGCGATAAAGACATCCGTACGTCCATCAGCGTCGTAGTCGGCAACGGTAATGCCCATGCCTTTCCCGAGTAGCTTACCCAGTCCGGCTTGTGCAGAAATTTCCGTGAAAGTGCCGTCCCCATTGTTGTGGTACAGCAGCATGGGCTCGGCCCGATACATATTTGGATGGCAATAGGTCCGGTCTGCAACACTCAGACCGCCGCAGATCGGGTCGGTGCCAGCGGCCCAGTCGCAGTAATTGGAGACGATCAGATCGAGGTTCCCATCGTTGTCATAGTCGAACCACGCAGCGGCGACGGACCACAATCTGTGCCCCTGAGCATCTGTCCCGCTCACACCCGCCGTCTGCGTTACATCCGTAAACGTGCCATCGCCGTTATTCCGATAAAGGGTGTTGCCATGAACTCCTACGACGTAGAGATCGTCGAAACCATCGTTGTTGTAGTCGCCAACAGCCACGCCCATCTCATATCCATGTCCCTGCAAGCCGGCTTTTTGCGTCACGTCGGTAAACGTTCCGTCCCGGTTATTGCGGTACAGCCGATTGAAAAAGCGGGGGTCGGTCTTTTGCAGAGAAGGCAGCGAAGCTCCGTTGACGCAGTAGAGGTCGGGCCAACCGTCCTGCTCATAGTCGATCACACCGAGGCCCCCGAGCACAGTTTCCACCTGATACTTGCGGCCCGCTGCGTCGTTACGCAGAACGAAGTCGAGACCACAAGCGGGAGCGACGTTCTTAAGCTGAATCGGACCAGGTGGCGTCGCCAGAGCCAGCCCCTTAGCGATCGGCATAGCCAGACAGGCGCCGCTCAGGAGCCGGGTAAACTCTCGCCGCGTGATGAGACTTCTAGGGCTGCGCATCCTTCTCCTGATCACGATATGACCTTTGTTGGAATGCGTCGGAAAGCTGCTGCGCCGCCGAGAACGCTTTCTCAGCCTCCTGAGTTCGTCCCATCTTCTTCAGCACGGTGCCCAGAAGATAGTGGAGACTGCCCTTCTCATCGGGGTACCCTTGCTCGAGTGCAGGCGCAAGGTTCTGCCATGCTTCGTCGAGCGACCCTGTCTGGGCGCTCGCTTTTCCCAGTTCAACGCGAGCGCCCGCATCCTCGGAGTTGCGCGCTACGAACTCTCGGAGATAGGGCAAAGCAGTGGCATAGTCGCGTTCTTGCATGGCGATCTTGGCGAGGGTGCGCTTTGCGGAGAGGCGTTGCGGGTCAAGCTTGATGGCGGATTGTGCGGTCTGCCGCGCATCGTCCATTTTCCCCGCGCCGAACTGCGCGTCCGCCAGCCGTTCCAGCGCCGCCGGATCGTTTGGGTGCTCAGCCAGCGCAGCCTGGTACTCGGCGATGGCAGCTAGCGCGTTGGCTCGCAAGCGCAAAAGGATGTCGCCACGCATGAGGCGAACGGCCACGTCTCCTTCCGTTTCATGAACCTGCTCCGCGACCCGCCCTGCCTCCCGCGAATAGCACCATGAGAGCAGGAACATTCCGTAGACGTCCGGTGTTTCTTTTCGCAGACCCCGTTCTAGTGCCGGGATTGCGCGATCGCAGTCCTCGAGTCGCGCGAAAGCGACGCCGCGCTGGAACCATGATTCCGTCTGAATCGGCGGAGGCAGCTTCGTCAGAGATTCCCACCGCTGTTCTCGATAGAGAGCAGAAGAGGATGCGGGAGCAGCGCTTGCGACCGGAGGAAATTTACAAGGAGTCGCTGGTTGGCGCACACAAGAAAAGAATCTCGTCGCCGCGCCAGATATTGCCGACGCCGGTGGCCGGAGTTGGGGAGGCCAATCACGTGCGGCCTGGGTCAGCTGGGAAGGCGAGCGTCGTCCAACTGCGTTGATGCGCTCAACGGCTCTCATCCAATCCGACCTTTGCGCAGCCAGCTGCGCGTCAACCACCCATGCGGCCAGATCATTGGGGTGCTGCTCCAGGGCTTGGCGCATGTACCGTTCAGTCGCGGTGGTATCAGCATCGGCAAGAGCAGCACGGGCTAGGTCCGTCCAGATACCGGGAGCGGTCGACTGCAGATCGGCAGAATGCTCAAGAAGCTGACGGCGCGAGACGTCGGCTTCGTGGGGTGCGAGCGCGCGTAAGCGGTATTCCGCGGCCAGTCCTGCCTGTGAACTACGCAACGTTTCCGACATACTGGCAAAACGGGATAAAGCGAGATCAACGAAGGCAACCGACGATTCCGCAGAACCCGGCGCGGCATGGACTGCCTTCAGGTACGCCTCCGCGGCCTCCCCGTAGAGGCTTTGCCGTGCAAATGCCTCCCCGAGATATGCGAGAGGAAACTCTTCTTTCGGACGCAACAAGGAGGCTGTTTTGAGGAAAGAAACGGAGTCCTTTGGCTCCCCAGTGCGCAGCAGGTCAATCCCGAGCAGCAAGTTAACAAAATATTCCTTCGAATCAAGTTGATAGGCGCGGCGCAGCAGCGGCAGTGCTTCGGAATACTGGCCTCTTTGATGGAGGTCGAAGGCTCGCTGAACTAGAGATTTCAGGGTCTCGTCGGCCGCCGCACTGGAACTCATGCCCAGGGCCGCAATCGAAGCCGCAATCAAAGCGAGGATAAGAAACCGGCGGCTCAGCTTTACACCGAACACATGCATGAAGTCATCCCGAGTGCCCAGCATACGATGCAGATGGAACGCACAGCAACCAGCGACCGAATTTGTGATGGAATGTCTGATAAACGCTGGGCCAGAGCAGGACTTCAATGTACCCTTCCGAACGAGTCTGCAATTGTGGAGTGTTTTCCATCTATGAAATTGGCATTCCAGTTGCTCCTTCTCGCCGTCGCGTTGCCGACGCAGGCACAGAAAACGCTGCCTGAGCTGCGCGACGGGACTGTTATCGAGGAACGGGCCGATTTTCGTCATGATGGCCCGCTGCGAATCGAGGGGCGGGTGAAACTGAAGGGGATGTCCCTTGATCTTCGTGGACCGGTCACAGTCGCTCTCGGGGCTACCCTCGAACTGGAAGATGTACACCTCAGGGTGTCGGACCCGCCGCACTCCCCGAACGGCACGAGCGGACTGCGCTGTGAAGGTCCGGCAAAAATCACAATTCGCAGGTCGACCATGACGGCGGAGGGAAGTGCGCACCCGATCTGGGGGCTGCAGGGCGAGTTAACCGTCGATGATTTCCAGACCGAGAACTCCGAGTTCCACCTGGATCATGTCCGCGCGAAACTGGAAAACCTGAACATTTTTGAACTGGAGATTTCTCACGCCACCGCGGTTGTGGCACGCCACTTGCGCCTGGTATTTCTTTCAACACACACGGGTGAAGATGACAAGATTGAATTTTCCGACATCCCGGCCGATCGACCGTTTTCCCAGAAGCTGCGCATGGGCTCGCAGGCCAGTGCTGATCTTGCCGACACAACCGTAAAGTTCTTTCTGCTGTACGTACACGGCAGGTCCGACGTGGGATTAAGCCACATCGGCCGGGCACAACTGGCAATCGCTCCCGAATGCCAGGGTACCCTCAGCTTGCCTCATGGGCACCTCGGTTCGGAAAGCGCAGCAGTTGTGATTCCCGGGCCAGGTGCGTCCAACTGCCCTTTCCGCTTCCGGCTTATCGACGTAAACGTAGACACTTGGGATGTCTATGCGGGAGGCAAGGCGGACCTGACGCTCACAGGAAGCGTGATTGATGAATTGACGGCGGACCACAAAGCTAAAGATCACGGTTCAAGATTCGGACATCTACGCGGATTGGCTGTCTTTGGGTGGCGAGGCGGAACTCCAGGTGAAAAACTCCACTGTGGGCGCTTTGCAGCTCGCGGGTGAGCGCCCAGACCTTGCGACCAGCCAGGTGCGAGTGAGTGGCAGGAGCCGCGCCACCTTCGATCAGGTCAGGTTTGATTGCGGAGTCGTGGCAGCGGAGGATTCAACCCTCGTAATCCATTATCCTGTAACATCACCCAGATATATTCACAGGTTGGATCGCGCGGTTGTCAGGACCGACCCCGCACTTCCGGTCGAGGACCTAAACATGAGGAATCCATAGATGGACTTCAGTGTGAGCACGGATTGGAACTACCGTGGACTGCGTACGGTGGCGCTGGAAAACCGCTTGCTTCGTATCGTCATCCTGCCGGAAGCCGGCGCCAAAATATGGCAGATCACTTACAAGCCGTTGGACGCAGATTTACTCTGGAACAACCCACGCGTGCCTCCAACGCGGCTGCCGATGAATGCTCGCTACGACGATGTGTGGAGCGGCGGCTGGGACGATCTCTTTCCGAATGACGAGGCGGGAGCGATCGAAGGCGAAATGTATCCCGATCACGGCGAGTTTTGGACCGGAGAGTGGCAGGCGGAGCCGTTTAGCAGCAACGATGAGGTTGGTGTGCGTCTGCGCTTTATTACGCCGATCAGCGCCATTTCCGTTGACAAGACAATCCGCATTCGCCGGGACTCGGGGCGCGTCAGCTTTCAGCACGTGCTGAAGAATCTAGGAAATACGCCGTTCCCATTCTTATGGAAACTCCACCCTGCGATGGCAGTGACGCCACAGCATCGGATCGACTTCCCTTCCATGAAGGTCTCTCTGGAGCCAGCTTTTCCTGGAACGCTCGGCAATGCGCCAACGAGTTTCAACTGGCCCCAAACGCAGATCAATGGACAGAACATCGACTTGCGTCGCATTCCCGCGTCGTCGGAGCGCCAACTCTATTTTTTCTATGGCTCGGATATGGAGGCAGGCTGGTGCGCGCTGACCAACACCGCCAATCGCCTGGCTTGTGGCTTCCTCTTCGATCAGAAGGTCTTCCCGAGTTGCTGGCTATTCGCGAGTTACGGCGGATGGCGTAACTACAACGTCGCCGTGCTGGAGCCCTGTACCGGCTATCCCCTGAACTTCGAAGCGATGCGAGCGGCTGGACGGCACAGAACTCTCGCGCCCGGTGAAGTCCTGAGTACCGAAGTTCTGTTCATTGTGCAAGAAGGCCTGCAAGCGGTGTCGCGGATCGAGCCGAATGGGAAGATCGTCGGCAGCTAGCCAGGCGCCCGCGCGCAACTCTCAGCTCTGCGTTTCCGGCGCCTTCGGTTCGAGCGACAACAAAATCGCCGCCGCAATCGCCAATGCGATGCCAACGCCCTGCGCAGCGGTGAGCTTTTCATGCAATACAACAACTGCGAAGGCTACCGTCAGTAAGGGATACAACGAAATCAGTGAAATCACGATCGACGCTTTTCCGCCCGACTCCAGCGCGGTGAAACTGGTCAACGCTCCCAGTCCATTTAGAGTCCCTCCTGCTACCGCGAGCCAGAAAATCAGCGGCCGCACGTGCCAATGCATGGTTGCCGTCACCAATAGGACCAGTGAGATCGCGATCATGGCATAAGCGAACCACAGAAATGAGAGTTCGCTTGAGATGCGATTGGTGGCGAGTTTCTGCGTGACGCCGGTAATTCCCCAGAACACCAGCGCGATGCTTGCGAACAAAATCCAGGAAGGAATCATTTCACACCATGCTCAGTAGATAGATTGCGGCCAACGCCAGAAGCAGTCCCAATTTCTGCGCGCGGCCGAGGCGTTCGCGCAAGAAGGTAACCGCCAAAATCACAGTCACCAGCGGAAACAGAGCCGTTACAGGCACAACGATCGATGCTTTTCCACCCACCACCAGCGCGCGAAAGAACGCGATGTTTCCAGTTCCGCCAAGAATGCCCGTCAGAAACGCCCAGGCAATCCCAGCGCCGCGTTGATTGCCACCCCGGAGCCGGGGCGAGCGCGCGACAAAGGCAATGAGCGGCAAGAGTCCGAGAGTGAAAAAAATCTGATTCGTGTTGGCATCGACGCCCTCGGACGCGACTTTCGACACCGCGCCCCACGCCCCCCAGCACACAATGGTGAGCAGCGAGAACGCCAGCCAACGGGGCATCCCCGCTAGAGTTGCGGCAGGGTTCTTTTCCGATTCCACCAACGGCAAAGACATGAAAGCTCCAAAATTGAACGAGTATAACCGCGAAGACAAGAGACAGCGCGGGAGTTAGTGGCCGGGAACCACCTCCAGCAGCATCTTCAGCGTAGCGCCCGGCGCGTGGCTCATGCGCTCAAAAGCCTTCTGACCTTCCTCCAGTGGCGCCTGCTCGGTCCATGGACCGAGATCGATCTCGCCCGCGATCAGCAAATCCAGGGACCGCCGGAAATCTACAAGCGTGTACGCGAACGACATAGCGACGCGGTGTTCCTTGCGAATGCTGGCGACAAAATTCACTTCGCTCTTCTGCGCCCCCATTCCAAGCAATGCAACCAGTCCGCCGGGCCGGCAGAGGTCGAAGGCCATTTGGCGCGCGGGAGCCCCTCCACTGGCATCGATCACCATGTCGAAACCGCGCCCAGCGAAGCGTTGCGCCTCGGCTACACCTTCGGCACTGCCCGTGTTTACCGCGGCCGCTGCTCCGAGTTTGCGCGCGACGGCCAGGCGACCGTCATTGACATCCACGAGCAGAACATCGCGCGCACCCGCCAGCTTTCCGACCAGCAACGCCAGGGCGCCCATCGTGCCAGCGCCGACAATGGCCAGGCGGAACATGGGCGAAGGCGAAGCGATCCGGTAAAGGTGCACCAGATTTGCAAGAGGCTCCGCCAACACTGCACGCGCCGAAGGCAGCGCTTCCGGAATCTCGTGAACCTGCGACGAAGGAAGCGCCACGAACTCGGCGAAGGAGCCTTGCGTCTGACCCAGCCCCAGCAGCCGCCACGAAACGCATAGATTCTGCGCGCCTGAAAGACAGGAATCACAGACGCCACAACTCATGAGTGGGTTGGCAACCACCCTGCGTCCATCCGGCAGCCAGCCCACCAACTCATGTCCGAGAATGAGAGGCGGACGCCGCAGAGCGCTATGCCCGAGGAATCCGGAAATGTCGGAGCCGCAAATGCCGGCCATCTGCACAGCGATCTCGATCTCGCTCTCACCAGCTTTCGGGCGTGGTTGAGTCTGCATTTCAACTTTTTCAGGCGCCGTGTATACAAGAGCACGCATGGCGGGAGAGTATAGTGCAGGCGCAGCCGGAGAGCCATCAATTAAACGATATCTTTTCATTGGTGAGGTGGACGGAAGCCGTCTGTTCGAGACCCAGGCACTCCTCCGCGCAGCTAGAATTCTGCTAATGGAAAGCGTTATCCTGCACGGATCGGACGAGGTTCGTAGTAATAATGTAGTCGTCTCTCGGAGCCTCGGAGCAATTGCACAATGAAACTTCTTCGCTACGGGCTCCCAGGCCGGGAAAGACCTGGCATTCTCGACGCCGACAATAGCATTCGCGATCTCTCGCAAATTGTGCCCGACATCGCGGCTCAGGCACTTTCACTGGATTCCATCGCGCGTTTGAGGCAAGTCGAGGTTTCCCGTCTGCCGCGAGTTCCCGATCGTCCGCGGATCGGTCCCTGCGTCGGCCAAGTCGGCAAGTTCATCTGCATCGGATTGAACTATTCCGACCACGCTGCTGAGGCAGGAATGAAAGTCCCAGCCGAGCCAGTCGTCTTCATGAAGGCCACGTCTGCCATCATTGGCCCCGATGACGACGTCTTGATTCCGCGAGGCGGCACGAAGACCGACTGGGAGGTCGAGTTAGGGGTTGTCATCGGAAGGGCTGCGAAATACGTGAGCGAAGCCGAGGCGATGTCGCACGTGGCCGGCTATTGCGTGATCAACGATCTCTCGGAACGAGCTTTCCAGCTCGAAGGCACTGGCCAGTGGGTGAAGGGCAAGAGCGCCGACACCTTCGGTCCCATCGGCCCGTGGCTGGTGACAGCCGACGAAGTCGCAGACCCGCAGAATCTCAAGATGTGGCTGGAGGTCGACGGCCATCGCTATCAGAACGGATCCACTCGCACGATGATCTTCGGCGTCCGGCATCTGGTCAGCTATCTCAGCCGCTTCATGAGCCTGCAGCCGGGTGACATCATTTCGACAGGAACTCCGCCCGGCGTGGGGATGGGGCAGAAACCGCCGCACTATTTGCAACCCGGCAACCGCATGCGGCTCGGAATCGAAGGACTGGGAGAACAAAACCAAAGAGTGTTGGCCGCGAGGGCATAGCTCGGGTACAGCTGACATCCGCGTTCATGCGGCTTCAGGGGGGATTCATG
>ODAK010005746.1_pt1 | contig 12553 bp, 4 predicted proteins | sample 1539591 | NCBI WGS metagenome assembly ODAK01 (sample SAMEA3539303, study PRJEB22396) | soil metagenome | biome: tundra; feature: field; material: soil | place: USA | collected 2010-05 | depth 0.15 m | reverse complement strand
GTCGGTGAGACGAGACGAAGTATCACTTAACCTCGAATGGCGTTGTGCGGTGAAGCGTTCTGCCCGCAGCATCGGCAGCAGTCAACTCAAGCTCGTAAGAGCCTGTTGCGGGCGAGTCGAGAGTACCCGCACGTGAACCCGCACAGGGGCAGGGTCTGCAGCGTAGATCGGATGCGCTTCACGGCTAAGCGCGATCCCGCTCATCGAAGTTCCCCAGGCTGTGGGTTCCACGACCAGCGACGCTTTCAGCTTGCCAGAGCTAACTGAGCGCCATCGTGAACGTACCTTTCCATCCCTGCCCAGCCTTCGCCCTTTCTCGAGCGAGAACTTCGTGATGGTCTGGGGCTTGCCTTTCTCGAAAAGCTGGAAGTCATCCTGCTGGAGCGTGCAGCCCTTAACGTCGCGCAGTGCGACTGGCACCCACACTTGTGAGAACTGATTTCCGGCTGGGTCTGCGCTGCGGCAATCTACGCAAGAACCTCAGGTTTGAAGCTGCGTCTTGAGATACTCGGCGAGGCCGCCGAGTTCCAGAATTCTGCGGATGGATTCCGGCATCTTCGGGAAAGTGTACTCCTCGCTGCCGAGCCGGATCGTACCGGCTTCAAGGTCGATCTCGATCTCGTCGCCTTCCTTCACGGCGGCATAGAGGGCAGGGCACTCCATAATAGGCAGGCCGTCGTTGATGGCGTTGCGGTAGAAAGTCCGTGCAAATGAACTTGCGACTACGGCTTTAATGCCGAGGCCCTGGATGGCAGTCGCCGCCTGTTCGCGCGCGCTGCCGCAGCCGAAGTTGCGCCCGGCCACGAAGATATCAAAGCTCCGCAGCTTGTCGGGGAAGCCTTCGCCCAGCATTTCAAAGGCGTGCTGGCCCAACTTCTCGCGATCGATATATATAAGGTAACGGCCAGGAATAATGATGTCGGAATTGATGTTATCGCCGAACTTATAAACGCGGCCCCGAATGATGGCTTCCATTTATTCCCTCACGAACTCTCTGGGATCCGCGATCACGCCCTTGATGGCCGAGGCTGCCAGCGTCGCGGGGCTCGACAGATATATAGATGATTTATTGCTGCCCATGCGTCCGATAAAGTTCCGATTTGCCGTGGAAAGGCAGACCTCGCCATCGGCCAGCGTTCCGCCATCGCCCGCGCAGGCGCCGCAGCCGGGGTTGGTAACGAGGCCGCCGCTTTCGATAAGCGTCTGCAGCACTCCCGAGTTCATCGCCTGCAGCATGATTTCCTTCGAGCCTGGCGTGATGATCATGCGCACGTTGGGGGCGATGTGATGGCCCTTGAGAATCCCTGCCGCGACGACCAGGTCTTCGTACTTCGCATTGGCGCAGGAACCGAGGAACACCTGATCGATGTGCGTGCCGGCCACTTCGCCGATTGGCTTTGTGTTCTCGACTTCGTGCGGACACGCGACCATCGGCTCCAGCGAGCCAAGGTCGACGGCGATGTCCTGCTCATAAACGGCATCGGCGTCCGCCAGAACAGGCTTGTACCGGCTCCAGTCTTTTAGCCGGTCTTTCAGATACTCAGCCGTCTTTTCATCCGGCGGGACAAAGGCGCACTTCACGCCCATCTCCATCGCGAGGTTGGTCATCGTCATGCGCTCGGAGATGCTGAGATCCGGGACCGCATCGCCATAGAATTCGACCGATTTGTAGCCGCACCCATCGGCGCCTAACTTCCCGATCAGGTGCAGCATCAGATCCTTCGAATAAACGCCCGCGGCGAACCGGCCGTTCACGATGATGCGGATGCTCTCCGGAACCTTGAGCCAGAGCTTACCTGTGATCCAGACGGAAGTGACTTCGGTGTAGCCAATGCCCGTGCCCAACGCCCCAAGGCTGCCGTAGATCGTACAGTGCGAATCCGTACCTACGATGAGATCGCCGGGAGCCACGTGACCCGCCTGCATCAGGACGAGGTGTGCGATACCTGACTCAACATCGTAGAACTTGGTCACGCCCTTTTCGCGGGCGAAGTTGCGGGACGTCTGCTGGTCGGCCGCGTACTTTTCGGTCTTGGCCGGCGAGATGTGATCGAGGACGATGGCGAGACGATCGACGTCATAGAGTTTCGTCGCGCCTATTCTTTTCATCACGCTGGCAGAGCGCCACGTGGCCGTGTGGCTCATCACGAGATCGGGAAAAGCCTCCACAATTTCACCAGGCTTTACCGAATTCTTACCCGACTTTGCCGCAAGGATTTTTTCAGCGATCGTCATCGTGCCCTCTGTACTACATGTGCCATATGTCACCATTTGGTTGTGGTTTGAAACGAAAGTACCGTTTTTTCCCACTACGTTCGTAATGCTACTATTCGCAGATCGTGAGAACGCCCGTGAAGACCAATAGCGCTGTCCTCCTGCTCGCGGGAATTCTCTCCGCGACTATAGTTTCCGCCCAGACGCAGATTACCATTACCACCCCGCCCACCCAGGAGCTGGAACTGGTCGGCATCGATCCGCCCTCAGGCCTTTCTTTCAATCAGACTATTCAAAACGGCGCTATCGGGGCTGACTTCATTTCCACCACCAATCTTCTCGCGGTGGGATGGAACCTGCCCTCTCCCGCGGCCAATGTAACCATCACGGCTTATATTTCGGGCGGAGCGCCGGTTACCGCTTATCTCACGACGCAGATCGGTACGGGTACGACTGTTTCGAATCAGATTGCGACCGCCACGGTGACCGGCAACAACAGCTCCCTGGCGCCTCCGACCGCGATCTTCAGTGGCCTCAATCTGGCGGCCGGCACATACTATCTGACTTTGACCAGCAGGGTCGCCAGCAACGCGCCAAACGTGCCGTCCTGGTATGTGGTGAGTAATTCGCCGGGTCCGGCCATTACCAATGCGGCGGGAGGGTTCAGCGGGCTCTACGAGGGCTATGCCACGGTGCCGGCAGGTTATGCTCCTGCGTCTGCATTTACCGCGATACTCGGCGATCAGCAGACCGGAAATCCTACGTGGAGCGCGAATCTCTTCGACGTGATTTCGATCCGCAACGCAAGCCTGCCTGTCGGGACGCAGCTGACACCTTACTCCGTTCAGTTCACGGCGAGCGGCGGCGTGGGCAGCTATACGTGGTCCACACCGGGAGGCGGCCTGCCGCCAGGCATTACGCTGAACTCCAGCACCGGTCTGCTGAGCGGGACACCCACTGCGAGCGGGAACTATAACTTCAGCGTGCAGGCCACCGACACAAGGAGCAACTTCTCCCAGACCGCGTCCACGCTGGCCATCAATATCTTCGGAAAGACTATTACGACCAATCTGCCCGCGGGCATGGCGATCGTCAATGTGAGCGGAACGCAGGATGGCGCGAGTGCTTCAGCGGGAACAGGGCAGAGCCTTTGGTTCCAACCCTTCAGCACGCTTGGCCAACTGGTCGAGTACACGATTCAGCCCGGGACCTACACTTTCCGCGCGATCAGTCCGGCGGACGCAGTCTCGCTATTCCCCTCGCTTACCACCGCCCAGCAGAACAGCATGTGGACGGCGTGGACTTATAACACTCCATGGCTCGACGACTATCTGGTTTTCGACAGTTCAGCCGCAACGAGTTCGACGCAGTCGCAACTGTTCTCCGGAGCTGAAGGCGTGCCCAACGACGGCGTGAACAGCCTGAATGCCACGACCGCATACAACTGGGTCATCGCAAACAACACGTACAGCAATGTATACGTGGGCAATCGTCTGGCTGCGCCGCAGAGGACATACACGTTCAACATTCCTCGAACGCTGATCTTCGCCGTTCCGGATAGCGTTCTCTCGGACAACCAGGGCGGCGTCTCTGTTCTGATCGCGCCGCTGGCTTCACAGCCTTTGAACATCACTACGACATCTTTGTTCAACGGCCAGGTGGGCACTGCTTATTCTCCAGCGACGCTCGCGGCGAGCGGCGGCTACGGCCCTCCCTATACGTGGAGTGCAGGCGGCTTGCCCCCGGGTCTGACGGTAAGCGCCGCGGGTGTTCTGAGCGGGACCCCGGCGCACGTTGGCACTTACCCGGTCTTTTTTACGGTTACGGACCCAGTTTCCGGCCTCTCGTTCACGCAGACGACGCCGTTTAACATGACGATGGGCGGCCCCGCAACGAGCCTGAGTATCAGTCAGTCCTCTTTGCCCCAGGGCGAAATCAACGTTGCGTATAACCAAACCCTGACGGCAACCGGCGGCTATGGCTCTTATACGTGGAGCCTGACTGCGCCTTCGATCACGGCGCCGCTTTCCATCAATGCGAACACTGGACAGATCACGTCTTCTGGCCCGTTGACCTGCTGCAACACGGGGGCGGTCAGTGTGACCGTAACGGACGCGGCCGGTGACACCTTAACGAAGAACTATTCGCTGCTGCTCGACGGGCCGGTGAGCATGCCCTCAGCGTTGCTGCCGACAGCGACGACGGGCGAATCGTATGGCGTGCAACTTACAGCGACCGGCGGAACGACCGTTTACACGTGGAGTGTACCCACCGGTTCCTTTCTGCCCGCGGGCCTGACTCTGTCTCCATCGGGCTACCTGACCGGAGTGCCCAGTGTGGCCGGATCGGGGACTTTCACCGTTCAGGTCAGCGATTCCGCCGGCGGCACAGCGACGACGACAAATCCTGGGCTCGGTCTTCAGGTTTTACTGCCGGTTTCCTATGTCGCGGTCAATGCGGCGGGGGGAACCGCAGCGTTATCTCCCAACGGATCGACACAGTCTACGGTGGCGACCTTCGTCAGCGGGACGGACGCCGTGGCGGACCCGAATGGCAACATCATCGTCGCCACGGGCGCGGGTTTGACACGCGTGACTCCGACGGGGAGCAGCACCGGTTTCGTGAGCGCGCCGAGCGGCTCCGCGTGGGTTGCCGTGGCTGTCGATTCTTTCGGCAATTACATTGTGGGGGACAACAAGGCGCACGCCATCTGGCGTGTGGCGCCCGACGGGTCATCGCAAACGATCGTCGCTTATTACACGGCTCCCAACGGGTCGGTGAATGAGGACATCAAAATCCTCGTTGACGTTCATGGCAATTACATTGTGGCGGAGGACAACTATCTCTCCACGCCAGGCGCGACGCTGTTCACGGTCACGCCCGCCGGTGCCGTTACGCCGCTGACCCTCACCGGCACGACTTTGCCCATCGCAACCACAGGGCTGACGTTCGACCGGAACGGAAACTACATGCTGCTGGACAACAGCAAGGGCGATCTTTTCAGGATCACGCCACAGGGCGCCGTCTCCGTCTTCTATAACGGCGAGAGCAACGCTGGTCTGGTGAGAAATCCGGTGAGCAACGATTACTACACCGGATCGTTCGGCGCGCTGCTGAAACTGAGCGCGGGAAGCCTGACGATCTTTGGACAAAACAGGAGCGTGCTGCCGAATCCGGATGCGGTACTCGCGATCCCGACCGATTTTCCGTCCGCAGTAGACGCGACTAATCCTTTGGGCTATTTCCGGCTGGAAGCGCCGAGCGGGACCAGCGATGTAAACGGTTACACGTACAGCCTGTCCGGTGGGGCGACGATCGCCAACGGCGGAGCGCCTATCGGGAATCCGGCGAATAACGGGGTTGTGCTGGATGGGTCGACGGGCTTCGTGACGACCAACATCATAGGCGGCATCCAAACCGCCGGAAGCGTGATGGCCTGGGTTTACCTGGGGCAACTGCCGTCCGGCAGAGCCAACGCCAGCTATATTGCCGGTGAATCCGCTAACGGCAATGACTTCGATCTGGAGTTCGATACGCAGAACCGAGTTGGCTTCTTCAGTACGTGCTGCGCGGCTGGGCTGTACTACACGCCGAATCCCAACACGCTGGTCAATCAGTGGCACATGGTGGTTGCGACATTCGACGCAGTGGCCGGCACAAGATCTATCTACTGGGATGGGCAACTGGCTGCGACCGGCGCCGATACTTCCAACGCGCAGGCTTCTTATGAAAACAAAACCGGGGCCTTTCAGATCGGCGCCAGTTCCGTTTTCTCAGGACGCAATTTCCCGGGCAGCATAGACGAAGCCGCTATCTGGAATTATTCACTGAACGCGAATCAGGTCTACGCAATGTATGCGGCGGCGGGGGCAGGCGCCGGGGGTTACATTTCACTGCTTTCGCCTTCGAGCGCGGCGGCAGGCGGAAGCAACACAACGCTGACGATTTCCGGAAACAATCTGCAGCCCGAATCGACGGTGTTGTTTACCTATCAGGGCGGCTTCACCACGGTTCTGACGCCTGCATCGGTGTCGGCGAACCAGGTCACGGTCACGATTCCCGCGGCGCAGCTGGCTCTGGGAGGAACGGCTCAGATCGCAGTTGCGAATCCGGCGGGCATTCCGACGAACAGACTGCCTTTCAGTATTACGGGCGCGCCGCTGACGATTATCCCTGGTTCGACGACATTTCCGGCGGGGCTGGTGAACCAGTTGTACTCGAAAGTGCTGACGGGCTCCGGTGGGTCGGGCAACTATTCATGGTCGATCAACCGCCAGCCGTCGGGGTTCACGATGTCGCTGAGTCCAGCGACCGGGCAGAACTCCACACTGAGCGGGACCCCGGGTTCCGCCAACACCAATCCCGGTTTCATCGTGGGAATCACGCTGACAGATACGCAGACAGGCTTATCGGTCTCGGCAACCTATACGGTCCCCGTGAATGCCGCTGCCGTTACCGCTACACAGCCGGCGAACACGACCGCCTATGTATTCAGCGAAACCGCTGGAACCATTGTTTCAATTACGAACGGGGTGGAATCGCCTTTCGTCAGCAATCCGCCCGCGTGCCCTTTGTGCTACGGCTACGATATTGCGCGGGACGCAGCCGGCAACTTCATTCTTGCGGCAGATGGCCAGTTGTCACGATATACGTCCACGGGGGCGACGAGCCAGACATTACCGCCCATACCAGCGCCTCAGGGATCGTCTTTCGCATCCGTGGCGGTGGACGCCAACGGCAATTACATCGTTGCTGACGTCGGGCTGCACCAGGTCGATCAGATCACTCCGGGCGGAGTGATCACGAAGATCTATTCCTATCCGATCAATAATTCAAGTCAACAGGAAGACGCCTACGTGCGGGTCGATGGAGCGGGTAAATACATCCTGCTCGAGGATAACTCCATTTCGTACCCAGGCTCGCTTTCTGTGTTTCAGATTACTCCGGCCGCCCTCAACGGAGGCACGCCTTTTGGATCACAACTCGAACTTTCATCTGCGCAGGGGAGCTATCTTCCGCAGGCCACCGGCGGCTTCACGTTCGACGCACAGGGGAATTACGTGAACGTCGACTGGAACCAGGCGCTGATTTCCACGATTACGCCCTCCGGCGTGGTCAGCAATCTCTACTTCGACGACTTCAGCATTCTGAGTGACCCTTACGGCATCGTGCGCGATCCGGCCAGCGGCGTTTATCTTCTGACGGACGACGCGAACAACGCGCTGTATTTGTTGACGGCCAATGGCAGCAGTCTCGCCCCGATTGTTTCGGGCGGCCTGCTGACGGCGCCTGGATCGCTGGTGGTAGTGGACACGCAAAACACTCCGCCGCCTGCGAGCCAGACGTGGGTGCTCGAGAGCAGCAACACCATCGTTCCCGTGGGCGGTGGCGCCCCGCTGACGTGCCCCTCCATTATTTGTACGAGCGGAGCCTACGATTTCGCAGCCGACGCTTCCGGCAACTTCATCGTTGCCGATATAAACAACCTGGTGAAAGTAACGCAGGCGGGCGCGAGTTCTGTGATCGCCGCGGCGCCGAACGGCTCGCAGTTTATTTCGGTTGCAGTGGATAGTCAGGGCAATTACATCGTTGCGGACAATTCGCAGCACCGGATCGTCAAAGTCACTCAGGGCGGAGTCATTACACCGATCAGCAACTATCCGATTTCGAATGTCGATGAACTGGAGGACGTTAGCGTCAGGATCGACGGCGCGGGCAATTATATTGTGGCGGACGACAACGGTTCGTACGTCAGTGTTCACCGCATAACGCCTGCAGGCACCGTGACGAATCTGACGGTGACAGGCAGAGATCCTGCTGGAATTTCCGGACTTGCTCTGGATGCGAGCGGCAACTATCTGATCACAGATTACAGAAACAAGGTCATCGACACGGTTACGCCCGCGGGCGCCGGCAGTCTGCTGTATGCAAACAGCGGCAGCACTCTTTCGTTTCCGTTTGGCCTCTTCCGCGATCCATCGACAAATAACATACTCATCGCCGATAACTCCAGAGGAGCTCTGTATTCGCTGACCTCCAACGGAGTGACACTAGCGCAGGTGACCAATCAGGTACCCGGAGCGATCGCCGTGCTGATTACTGGTGCGACCAGCACGCCGCTGTCGATTACGACTACGGCACTCCCATCGGCCACGCAGAACTTCTCCTATGCAGCGAATCTCACGGCGACGGGCGGTTCCGGCAATTACACGTGGTCGGCCACGGCGCTTCCTGCCGGGCTCAGTATCTCGGGCAGCGGGACTCTCTCCGGCACGCCGGTGGTGTCGGGACTCTACAGTGTAGCCATCACAGTGACGGATGCGAACAACACCAGTTCCACGGCGACGGCCACGCTGTCCTTGTACGTTACGCCGCCTTCAATTCCGGCGCTCACGATTTCTTCTTCGGCGACCTCAGTCTCAACGAAAGTCGGGGGTGCCGTGGCCGCAACATTCACTGCGAGCGGAGGCACCGCGCCTTACACGTTCTCGTTGAGTGGACAGCCGGGCGGTGTCACGATCGGCACGGGAGGGGCTCTGAGCGGCTCGCCGACGCAGCCCGGTAATTTTAATGCGACCGTCACCGTGCGCGATTCCGGCACGGGCTCAGCTGCCGCGGGAATAGCGATCAATGTGCTGGGGTTGATTACGAGCTCACTGCCGAACGGGACGGCGGGACAATTCTACTCGGCATCACTCGGGGCGACCGGTGGTTCAAGTGGTTACGCCTTTAGCGCGACAGGCATGCCCGCCGGACTGTCTCTGAGCAGTGGCGGATTACTCAGCGGCACCGTCAACACCAGCGGCACTTATCCGCTGGGCGTGACAGTTGCCAGCGGAGGCGTTACGGTTGCGGGCACCCTGTCAGTAACGTTCGCCCAGCCGCAGCCACTGGCTATATCGAGCGCAACGCTGCCCGATGCGACGGTGAACGTGCTCTATTCGAAAACGTTTACGGCGACCGGAGGCTTCCCGCCCTATACATGGTCGGTGATATCAGGCACGCCGCCACAGGGGCTTTCGATGAATTCCGCGGGGGCTGTCTCTGGAACCGCGACCACGCCGGGGCCGGTGTCGTTCGGCATCCAGGTCGCGGATACAGCGGGCGCGATCGCTTCGGCCGGAGCGACCATCACGGTGGACCCCGCCCCGCTGGTGATCACGACGCAGTCTCTGCCTTCGGGCATGATCAACGTGGACTATCCGCAGCAGATTCTCGGCGCCACAGGCGGAACTTCGCCTTACACGTGGGCTTTATCTACTGGTAGTCTGCCGGGCGGCGTTACGCTTTCGACGGGTGGGGTGGTGGGCGGCGTTCCCACGGCCACCGGTTCCTTCTCTCCTGGTATCACGGTGACAGACCATGCGGGTTTTAAAGCTGCGGCAAGTCTGGGAGTCACGGTTCGGCCGGCTTCGGCGGACCTTGTACTCACGGCCAGTTCGCTTGGATTCTCGCTGCTGAGCCCCGCGGCCGCTCCGCCAGCTTCCCAGACGGTGGGGGTGCAATCCACCGCTCCTTCGCAGATTATTTCGTATTCCGTTTCGGGCAGCTCGCCGGTATGGCTCAGCGTGAGTAACGGCGCGTCGACACCAGACACGATGCAGGTTTCGATTACCTCCGCGGCTTTGAGCCTCGTGCCGGGGGACTACCAGGCCACCATCACGGCGACCTGTACATCGAGTACGTGCGCGGGGCACACACAGACCGTATCGGTGGACCTCAACGTCGCCGCGGCTGCTCCAAAACTCTCGGTTGGCACGACCCTGCTTTCATTCGCCACCACGACATCGAATACCGGCTCGATAGGCCAGTCGATCAGCGTGCAGAACGCGGGAGGAGGGACGATCGGGTTTGCCTCACTGAAGTGCGAGGACACGTGGTGTTCGGCCGGCACGCCACCCAATCTCACGGGAGGGAGTTCAGCGGTGGTGCCCGTGACGGTGAACCCCGCGCTGCTGACGCCGGGCTTCTATCGCACGCAGGTGGACATTGTGACTTCGGCCGGAAGTGCTTCGGTGCCGGTGACATTGTTTATCGCGCCGAATTCGACCATGACTTTAGCGCCGGCCGGCAATCAGTTCAACATGCCCGCGGGCAGCACGCCGGGAAATCCGAACGGAGCGTTCCTGGTGAGCGTCAATAATCCCACGCCGGTGAACTTTACGGCGTCGGTGGCGACGGCCTCGCCGTACTTTTTGCCGAGTTGGCTCGTGCTGAATACGCAGTCGGGAACGTCGACGAATGCGCAACCTGCGTCGGTCGCTTTCTCCATCGATCCGGTGGCTTCGGCGGCACTGGCGCCGGGTGCATATTACGGACTGATCCAGGTTGTTTCGACCGACATCGCGAACTCGCCGCAGGATTACGAAGTTGTTCTGAACGTTGTTCCCGCCACCACTCCGATCGTGCCGGATCCGGAGCCGGGCGGTCTGCTGTTCATCACAACGGTGGGCGGCGTGGTGCCGCCGCAGAACGTGAGTATCTATTCGGGCTCCGTCACGCCACTAACCTTCCAGGCCAGTGCGGCGGTGACGAATGGCAAAGGCTGGCTGACAGTCTCACCGTTTACGGGCAGCGCTTCGGCGGGCTCGCCGGGCGTGACCACGGTGACGGTCACCACGACGGGGCTTACCGCTGGTGTCTATCGTGGTGGAGTGAGTTTTTCGCTCTCGGCGACGGCTGTGCGGACAGTTAACGTGACGCTTATCGTGGCGAATCCGGGCGGGGCGGTGAAGGCTTCGTCGGTTACACGCGTGACTCAACCGAAGGCTTTGACGTGCACGCCGACTGCGCTGGCTCCGGCTCAAACAGGCCTGGTCAATAACTTCTCCGAGCCCGCGGCATGGCCGACACCTCTGGTGATTCAGCTGTCGGACGATTGCGGGTCGGCTGTGAACAACGGCCAGATCGTGGCGACGTTCACGAATGGCGATCCGCCGCTGATTCTGAATCTGGCGGATCCGACGAAGGCGCTTTATTCGGGGACGTGGTCACCGCGCAAAGCCGCGTCCCAGGTGGCGGTGAATATACGGGCGAGCGCACCAGGCTATCCGGACGCGACGACGCAGATCGCGGGCGCGGTGGTGCCGAACGCCGCGCCGCTGCTGACGCCGCATGGGACGCTGCACAGCTTCGATCCGCTGATCGGCGCTGCGCTGGCACCGGGAACGATCGTGGCGATCTACGGCCAGAATCTGGCCTCACTGACAACGCAACCAACGACGATTCCTTTGCCCACTGTGGTGAATGGAACGACAGTGCTGGTGGGAGGCATACCGGCGCCTATGTATTACGTGAGCGCCGGGCAAATCAACGCGCAGATTCCGTTCGAATTGCAGCCGGGCCAGCAATATCAGGTGATCGTTTCGGCTAACGGCGCGCTGACGACGCCGGATTCGGTTCAGCTTTCAACGGCGGCACCGGGCCTCGCTGCGTTCGGTGATGGCACGCTGATCGCGCAGCATGGCGACGGGTCGCTGGTGAGTGCGGCGTCGCCCGCGAAATCGGGTGAGTATCTGGTGGCGTATCTGGCCGGGCTCGGGAACACGAATGTGAACCTGGCGAGCGGCGCGGCTTCGCCTGCCGTGCCGCTCGCGATCCCGACGGATACACCCGCGCTGAACATTAATGGCGGGCAATATCCGCTGCTGTTCGCGGGGCTGACGCCGGGGCTGGTGGGTTTGTACCAGATGAATTTCCAGGTGCCGGCGGGGCTGCCCGCGGGGACGATTACGATTGCGCTCACGCAGGGTGGGGCGTCGAGTAATCAGACGACGCTGCCTTATCAGCCGTAGGAGAAAAGACGTTTCACGCAAAGACGCCAAGGCGCAAAGTTAAAGGCAAAGAAGAACATTCACTATTGGCGGTTCAGGGCCGGTATGGTCTTGGCGTCGGGTGGCTTAGGGATGGATTGCAGATACGCGTAGATCTCCGCCAGTTCCTGGTCGGTGACGACTTTCTTCGTGTAGGGCGGCATCTCGCCGGTGGGCTGGCGGACGTATTTTGAAAATGCTGTAAAGGGGATGGGGTTGGGGGCGAGGCGCGCGCCGGCCCCGCCGTGTCCATCGTGATCGTGGCATTGGTAGCAGCCGTAAGAGTCGAAGAGTTTCTTGCCGTTCTGGGCGCTGAGCGTGGCGGCCGCGGCGAGCAGCAGGAGAGTGGTCTTCATGGGCGTTATCTCGGCTGCGTGACTACGTCGACGAGGGCGGGTTCGCCGCGGAGCACGACTTCCATGGCACGACGCAGGGCTGGGGCGAGGTCATTCGGATTGGTGATGGGGCCTTCGCCGTGCACGCCCATGACGCGCGTGATGGTGGCGTAGTGGATGTTGGGATCGGTG
>ODAK010005744.1_pt1 | contig 12556 bp, 9 predicted proteins | sample 1539591 | NCBI WGS metagenome assembly ODAK01 (sample SAMEA3539303, study PRJEB22396) | soil metagenome | biome: tundra; feature: field; material: soil | place: USA | collected 2010-05 | depth 0.15 m | reverse complement strand
CACGCTATTGTACTTCGCCGGTACCGGCCACTTCACCATTACTACAGCTCACGCTGGGTCACTGATCGAGGCATTTGAGCGGATACTAGCTGCAGCAAAGGCGGACACGCCTGAGAAAAGGAGTGAGATTGCCAGCCGCATCGTCGCCATCATCCATTTGAGATGGATTGCAGGAGAGCTGGTTCCCGCACTGTGGGTCCAGTCTGCGCGAGGCCGAACCGCTCTGACGCAAGAGGGCTTGGGCTCGCTCCTGCCTACTGATGAAGGCGGCAGCTGCTACGGCCGAGCGCACTTCGCATCGCAACTTCATCTCAAAGCGCATGTTTTCAAAGAGGCCGTGATCGCCGATCTGAGGGGGGAGTGAGATGAGCGAGAATGCTGGCTTCACCTTCAACATTCGAAGCGGGATTCCCTCACTGGACGGCATGTTTCGAGCGGCCTCTGCGCCAAGCAGTGACGGCCAATTGGAAACGAGTGCTTCCGGCGTCAGTCTTCCGGGCGCTGGCGAGACCACGAGCATTTGCATCGCCGGACCTGACGGTACGGGGAAGTCAATCCTGGCGATGCACTTTGCGTCCCGTTACATCGCAGATTGCCACAAGTACTGTAGCTCCACAGACCTAGCCCAGCCATTGGCGTTTTATGTCTCGAGCGACCTGTCACATGAGAAGGCGGCGTGCATGTGGGAGAGCTTTCGGCTCAATACTCCTAATCGCAGAAAGGTACCGTTCAGACACAGACAGATTACGGACGAGAGCGCCCCTGCATGGCTCGGAAGCGGAGCATACGAAGCGGACTTCTCATTGCCTCTCCAACGCCACACGCCTGACGAACTCGCCAACCTCGCCGAGTATCTTCGGGGGCCCGAACCACGGCCACCGCAACTCGCCTTCGTTGACTTGGCGTCATACACAGCTGGCGACGATTGGGGATTCCTAGAGCGGTTGCTCGCCAGCATGCCAAAGCCCGCGCTCGATTCGACTCCACGCCATCTTCTCGTTGTCGACGCGATGGAAGGTATGGAAATGTTCGCCGGCGAGATCGATGCCTTTGGCCAGAAAACCACAAGGCGCGGCCGAGTGGCCAAGTTGATGCGGTTGGCCTCGCCGAAGTGCCACCTCGTTTTGGTAATTGAGGAACCGCAAGAAAGTGTGCGATTCGCCGAGCAGTTTGTTGCAGATGTAGTGTTTCGGTTGCGCGCAACGGAGAGCCAGGGATACTCCCGGCGCACGATTGAAATCGAGAAAGCACGCGGACAGTCCCATATTCGGGGGCGCCATCCATATGTCATTCGAGATGGGCGCGGGTCGTCGACCGGCGACCAAATCAACTATGACGATCCGCCCGTTGGCGAACGCTCCAAACCACAAAGCTACGTCGATGTTTTCCCCTCGATCCATTCGATATCGCGATCGATCATGGAGATTCGCAGCGCGGCACGGGATAGAAAGTTGGAACTGCGAGCGGGATTCGGCATTCCGGACCTCGATGAGATGTTGGCGGCCAGACCGAAAGATGACGTTGAGCTTCGAACGCGCACTGGCAAGGCACTGCATGGCCAGGACGACCGCGGTCTCCCTTCGGGTGCTGTCAGCGCGCTTATCGGCGACGCAAACACCCAAAAGACATTTCTCGGCATGGCGTTCCTTGGTCATGTGTTCCATGACCTCGCTTGGGACGTCCTGAAAGACCTGCAAGACTACGAGAATTGCGACTTCCAGGCGTGGAAAGAGCGAATCGAAACGGAAGGCGCTGGTTGTGCCGGCTCGGTTGTGTTGGTGACAACGAAAGACGAGAACAATGGAACCTTGGCGAAACGGTTCTGCGAGCAGTTGTGCGAGGCGACAGTCAGTCAGGCAAGGTCCGAGCTGCCCGAGCTTGCGCCATCAGTGAGCAAGGCGTGGGAGACGTCGTCAGCATTTCGCAAGGCGTTTCACAGTTATATCGAGTCACGCACGATCTGCCGTCGCCTCGAGATTCACGACACACCCTCCCCGGTGTTGTTTCACGCCATTCGGCGGGCTATCGAGGCCGCTCAAGAGATCATCGCGCACGACTCCGTCGACGTCTGCGGAGGCTGGCCTCTCGCCAGCCAAACGGGGCACCGAAGCGAGAATGGGTGGCGAATCCGCTTCGTCCTTGACGACTTCAATACCGTGATGCGCACGTACGGAAGAGTTCATGATGATCCACTTTTCCTTCCTTTCCTGCTGCTGAACTTGAGACGGGAAGGACTCTCGTCATTGATCATCGAGACGCAGTCAGGCGAGCACGGCATGCCAGCTCTAGCGATCGGCGAAGACGACAAATCCGATCTTCGTGCACTGAGCGACTACAGGTTGTACACGTGGCATGTGCCTAATTTCTTCGGCGATCACCGGATCGCGATCGCCGCGATTCCTCCTATGGTTCAGCAGGATCGCAAGTCGCCGGTGCTGGTCCGCGAGCTTGAATGGTACCAGTCCGACCGTGGGCCGACGCCACGAGTAAATACGAGTTTCGAGCTGTATACCGGACTGGACACAAACAGACCAACGCTCGTTCCGCTTCGGGTGCACCTTTATTCCGAAACGCCCGCCTGGGAAGCCTACATCCTGCGGCTAGACGAATTGTGGAAGCGCGTTTTCGAACCGCCTACGCTTGAACGCACCAGACGACGCAAAGTCATCGAAGGAGAACCTGCGGGAAACTATGAGCTGATGCAGGAAGTCTGTAGGCTTCACGCCGACACGAACCTCGATTACTCGCTGATCCTACAAGTCGACGAGTTCTGGCAACATCGCGAGACGTTTCGCTCGCAATCCGACTACCTGACTCGGGTGATTGAAGGAGGCGCAGGTCGACCGCACGGCGAAAGGCGTCGCGCATGGTTTGGGGAGCCGAGCTACGGATTTGCCGACCTCAGCGCGGATTTCTCGCGCGTCGATCGGATGCCTTTCGTTGCCGACTTCGGCTTTCTTGCTTGCCGCGAGGAGCCGTGGCAAAAAGCGACCGACTACAAACAGCGATCCAAAGGAAGGACCGCGGGCGACAATGCCGACGAAAACCGGAGTTTTGCAGCCGGTGTCTGGGAAAAGATGAAAAGCATGGAGCACTGCTCCTGGGCCCAGGTTCTGCGGGCAGCGTCCTATGTTGCCAAATGGGAGGCGGCACGCCAGGGACAACCCGTACCAGTCTTTGATCTGGCCATGGTGGCCCCCGAGACATTCTCCTGCCTGGTGCTCGAAATCTGGTTCTCGGAAATCTACCGGGCCGACCACAAGAAGGGTGCGAAGTTGGCCGAGCGAATGAGTCGCAGGTGCTGGACAGACCCGCTGTCGGACGATTTGAGTCTGCTCAGTTTGGTCAAAGAGCATTGGCTCGAACTCTATAGCACTTGGCTTCTACTTGCCGAGTGTCTCGATCTCAACTCATTTCATCCTCGCGGCGAAGGATTCGGTTTCGGGTTCGGACGAACGGCAAATCCAAACGCTATCGTCACTCGCCACTGGTACAAGAGCGCAGCGCATCTTCAGAGTGAAAACGACAAAACGGGAGATATGCGTTTTTGTCGCCTTCCTGGTTCATTTTCGGTCCGGGGCGATTGGTTTCTTGCCGCCGTACGTGGAAGCCGCTCTGATCGCCTCGTGGACCGCGCGCTCGACTTGCTGTCCAGCACCGACGCCAACGTCGAACGACTAATGCGAGGAGTTGGCCTCCCCACTCGGAAACTCTCGTTAACCGCAGTCAGTTCACGTTTGAGGGGATCGTCCGGGGAAGCCGGACCGGTCACGACTCTCACGTACGGCGAAGTACTGAATCTCGGCGTGAAAGAGAGGTCGGACGAATTTCACTGGTTATGGCGCGGGAATTTAGGAAACTATCATTCAGTCGCGCCGATATGGGAGCGTTGGTTGTACAGAGCGCTTCGTCGGTGGAAGACAACGCGCGAATTCTTCGCCGTCGATTGGATCAGTGGTTTTGAGCTTTATGATGATATCGCTCACAACAAGATAAAGCGTGTCCAGGACCGGACCTTGAGTTACGACGACTTCCAGGTAAGGATTGGCCTTCTCTGTGAAGAACTCGTTCAGCAGGAGCAGCGCTAGACAACGTGGAAGCAGGAGCGTGCTCAGAACGCTCACAAGTGGTCTCAGCACTCCGATAGAGGTTGCGACCGTTTCGCCTAGGGAGCACAGCGAGGCTCCTTATGAGTGCTCCGTCGTCAATTATTATTCGCTAGTGCGAAGGACATCCAGCACAAGCCCGCGGACGCCAAGCTTTCTGTTGCTGTTTGGAGGAGCTGACGAGAAGCCGTCTGGTGTTTCACTGCGCCCGGGCCGACAATTGGTATTCCTCCGCACTACTCGCGCGAGAACGCGCGTCGCGATGATGCCCTCGCCATCATCTTGATGTATAACCACCACGTCGAAGCAACATCTGACTAGGAAAGGAGGAGCGCGCTTCGTGGCCCAACAGGATGAGACGAGCGGGGAAGCGGCGTTCGATGAGCGGTCGATCGCGCGCAGGCATGGGTTTCGGGAACTGATCTATCCCGATCGGGCTGCCATCGAGAGCGTGCAACGTTTTCTCCAGGAAATCGTCTCCACTTGGACGGCGAACAATCCCCCCAAGATCCACCTCACCATCCTCCGGCGCTTCTTCCAGGGAGCCATGGAGCGGCAGAACATCAGCAAGATGCCGAACATGCAGCTCGAGGAGTTCCTTCTCATTCAGGCGCCGTACGGAATCTGCTCGCGCGTCTTCGGACGGATTCTCGAGCGCAGGAAGGGCGCCTTTTATCAGGCCGCCTATCACTCGGTGGAGAAGTGCGACGAGTTCCTTTCCTACCTTCTCGATCCGGACACTGTCTGGATTCGCAAGAGCCTCCCTGAGGAGATGATCGCGCGGGCGATCGTGCTGCAGGAATTCCTGGAACGGTATCCCGAGGCCAAGCAGCGATCGGATGAGGATCTGAAACGCCGGCTCCGCGCTCGACGCGCAGGCGGCGCCGGATAGCCGAGGAAAGATGCACCACAGAGACGCAGAGAGCACAGAGATGATTGAATCGTAACTCTGTGACCTCAGTGTCTCTGTGGTGCATGTTTTTGTATTTTGTAATGAACGCGTCGATGGGGAGCCGCCGGAGAGCTCGGATCTGAGCCGATCCAATGTTTCATACCCTTGACGCTGTGTCTTTCACCCGCGATGCTGCGTCCTGCACCCACGATGATGTGCTTCCCACCCCGGATGCTGCGGTCTGCACCCGCGACGCTGCTGTTTCCACCCACGATGCTGCGGTCTGCACCCGCAATGCTGCGTTTTACACTCGCGATGCTGTGTTTTGAACCAACGACCGTGCTTTTCGAACCGACGACAGTGCTTTTTGGACCAACGACGGTGCTTTTTGATCCAACGACGGTGCTTTTTGAACCAACGTCGGTGCTTTTTGATCCAACGACGGTGCTTTTTGATCCAACGACGGTGCTTTTTGAACCAACGACGGTGCTTTTTGAACCAACGACGGTGCTTTTTGAGCCAACGACGGCGTGCTTCGAACCGTCGGCGGTACTTCTTGAAGCGTCGACGGTTTGTTTTGAACCATTGATGGTTTGATTCGAACCATCGTCTGTTTCGAACCATCGTCGCCGTTTGTCCAAAGCAGACGAGCGTCCAAAACACCGGTCTCGCCACATTCCCTGGGAGCAAGCCATCGGTAGGTTTCTAACGTGGTGTGACGAGCGCCTGTGCCTCGTTCACTGCGTCCTGCAACGAACCACCGGTCTTGAGGTCGAGCATCTTCACGATGTCCGCGAGACCTGCGTACTGAATGAAGGTTCCGGAGCTTTTGTTGCTCGTCACCATCCGAGGCGTGCCGTGATACGCGACTCCCCATTTCTCGCTCAACCCACCGCTGCTGGAGTTCGCTGCTCGCGAGATCGGTACGATGCGCAGATACCGGAACCCTTTGAGACGTGCCACGCGGCGATTCATGATGTGATCGAGCACCAAATCGGTGAGATGTTGCTCCAGAAAGGCGATCGCATATGCCCGTCGGTAGCCACGAAAGTCGACGTCGACCCATACCTGGCGTGTGGCGCGCAAAATGGCTGCTCCCGCCTCCTCCCAAATCGGAAGACGGGCGTCCGCTTCCGGAGCATCGTAGGCACGAACAAGCAACGCTTTCTTCTGCCCGCTGCTGGCCAGCACAGACTCGACTTTCCCCACGAATCGCTCTAGCGCGTCTTCATCACGCGCGGCGATCGGCAGATGCAGACAAAGTGGTAGCGCGTAGCGGGTGAGCGCCACGTCTCGCGCAAGCTCATCAATGTATGGCGCCTTCATTGCCGGAGTGGTTCATCAGATTACGCTAACAGGCGGCCTTGAAGAATCAAGCCGCGGCGGCAGACGACAGCGAGCAACTGCCTCGCGCACTGCGTCGACACGCATCGCCCACCCCGTCTTTCGGGGTGCAGGTGATTCCGCTGGTGCGGGAGATGTCGAGGGCGGTGGCGTGAGACTCTTTCATCCGCAGATGTCGCAGATGTTCGCAGATCAGACGGATTGGCGACGGGGAAAGCTGGATGCGAGTGATCGATAGAATCTGACCTTTGTTAGACCTAAAGTATGCGATTGGTGACTTGGAACTGCTGCCGAGGTGCGTACGCGCGGAAGCCTCCTTTGCTGGAACCGCTCGCGCCTGACGTCGCCGTGATTCAGGAATGCGCGAAGCCTTCACTGGAGTCGGATCACTGCCTCTGGTTCGGGGGCAACCCGCGGCAGGGGATCGCGGTTGTTTCCCGTGAGCCGTACCGCATCCGCGCGATGGAGCGGCGCATCGGCGTTCCCCGATACACCTTTCCCATCGAAGTGACTGGACCGGAGAGCTTTCTGCTGCTGGCTGTCTGGTCGAAAGGGCAGCAGCGCCACCCGTACGTCGAGGCCGTCGTCAAGGCGGTCAGGCTGTATCGCCACCTTTTCACGCAGCCGGTTGTCCTGATGGGAGACCTGAACTCGAACACATTCTGGGATGCGAACCACGATGACGACCGCAACCACAGCGCGTTGGTTCGGCAGCTTTCGGAGCTGGGGCTGGTCAGCGCCTATCACGCGTTCCACGGTGAGCCCCACGGAGGGGAGAGTCAGCCCACGTACTACTTCCAGTGGAAGGAGGCCCGGCCGTATCACATTGACTATTGCTTCATCCCCGACGCCTGGTCGTCTCGCATTCATCGCGTCGAGGTCGGCTCTTATGGACAGTGGAGGAGCACAGCGACCATCGGCCGCTTCTTGTCGATGTCAGGTGATCATCGTCATCCAACTGAACCAGGTCGGTAACGTAAACTTGCCAGCAGATCAATGAGCGAGTATCAGTACTACGAGTTCCGAGCCATCGACCGGCGACTCACCGCGGCCGAGATGGCGGCCCTCCGATCCTTCTCGACTCGCGCGCGGATCACGCCGACAAGTTTCGTGAATGACTATCAATGGGGCGACTTCAAGGGAGATGAGGACGCCTGGATCGACAAGTACTTCGACGCGTTTCTCTATTTTGCAAACTGGGGAACCCACGTCTTCAAGGTGGCACTTCCCACTCGTCTGCTCGAGATGAAGACGGCGGATGTCTACTGCGGCGGTGAATCCGCATCCGTGCGCAAGCGCAACGGGAAAACCATCCTTTCGTTCACCTCGGAGGAGGAGCCCGATGAGTGGGAGGACGAAGCCGATACGCTCGCGGCCCTGATGCCGATTCGAGCGCAGCTCGAGCGGGGCGATCTCCGCAGTCTGTATATCGGCTGGCTTCTTTGCGCCCAGACCGGAGAGCTCGATGACGATGAAGTCGAGCCACCAGTTCCGCCCGGACTCGGCGACTTGGATGGCGCGCTCGACAGTCTGGTCGATTTCCTCCGAGTGGACATCGATTTGATTGAAGTTGCTGCCGCTGCCAGTCCTCCGATGTCCGCACGGACCCTGACGGCCGACGGGGTGAAGAGGTGGATTGCCGGACGGCCTCAAGCCGAGAAGGATGACTATCTCGCGCGATTCATCGCCTCGGAAGAACCAGCACTCCCAGCCGAGCTTCAACGCCTGATCGGCAATCGGCAGGATGCAGCCGCTTCGTCCGGCAGTCCGAGGACGGTCGGAGCACTTCTGCGCGCGGCCGAGGAGACCCGCGATAAACGGCAGCGCGCCGAGGCAGCGCGAGCAGAGATCGAGAAGAAACGGCGCGAGCGCGAGGCAGCACTGGCACGATCGAAACACCTCGAGGCTCTCGCAGCGAGAGAGCCTGCCGCATGGTCAGAGATCGACGCTCTGATCGCGACGAAACTGCCTGCGAGCTACGACCGCGCCGTGGTTCTGCTCATCGACCTTCGCGACGTCGCCACAGCGAAAGATAGGGAATCCGACTTCCTGCGCCGACTCGACACCCTACGAACGGCGCACGCGCGCAAGCCGTCGCTCATCTCGAAACTGGAACGTGCCGGCCTGCACTGATCGAGTCTGACTGAGGTCGCTCTCGCTGTGTCAACGCCCGTACGATCGCATCCAGAACCGAGTCGAGCTCCTTCCCTACATCGTCGGCCAGAAAGCGCAACACCCAATAGCCGTTCTCCTGGAGCAACCGGTCCTTCTGCCGGTCACGCCGGTAGGCGATCGGATCCGAGAGGTGCTGCGCGCCGTCGATTTCGACCACGACACGCGAGCCGGCGCACAGGAGATCGACTTCCATCTGGCCGCGGGCATCGAACGCGATCGGCAAATTAGCGTTCAGCGCAAAACGTCCCTGAGTCTGACTCAGGGTCTCCAGCCGGCGATAGAGGAATGCCTCGCTCGCGCTGCGTGCGCGAGCGAGCCCCTCGGATTCCGGCGTAACGCGACGAGCCGCGTGAACAAACAGGTTCGCCAGCGGCGTATCGACTCCGTCACGAATCAGCCTGCGCACGCTGGCGGCATAGTCGTGCTTCCAGCCCGGATCGGCGGGAAGAGGCACATCCGCAGGCCAACCAGGGACCGCGCTTGCCGGAAGAACGATCGTATAGCCAACGGCTTCGTATCCTCGGCAACGACGGTCGAACATTCGCGCCAGCATCGGCACATTGAGATCCGCGTAGTCGTACACGCGGACCTCGCGCTTGCTGTCGTACAGGCGGTGCAGCCGGCCCGCGTATTGGGCGATGGTCCCGCGCCACGACACCGGAAGCGTGAGCATGAGAGTGTCCAGCCGAGCGTCGTCGAACCCTTCGCCGATGTACTTGCCGGTTGACAGCAGGACGCGTTCCTCACCCGCTGGAATGGCAGCCAGCCTATCGGTGATGGCGTCGCGCTGCTTCTTGCTCATTCCACCGCGAAGCACCAGCAGATGCCGAACACCTCCCGCAAGCTGCGCTGCAAGCTGATCAAGATGGTCGTTGCGCTCGGTGAGGACGAGGGGCGAGCGGCCGTCACGTACCGCCTCGACGACGTCGTCGCAGATTCGCTGGTTGCGAAGTTCGTCGCCGATCAGTTCGCGGTACAGGCTTTGGAACGCTACGCGCTGATCCGCGTCGCTTGCACTGGCAGATTGGAAAGCAGTCGGCCGGACGATCACCTTGTGCTCAAACGGCCGCGCGGTCGCCTGCATCTTTGCGCTCACTCGATGGCGGATCGGGCCGCACTGCATGAAGAGGATCGGATGATGGCCGTCTTTACGTGCAACAGTCGCTGACAAGCCGCAGACGAACCGGGCCCTTGCACGGCGGGCTACCTGTTCGAAGCTGTATGCCGGCAGGTGATGACATTCATCCACGATCAGATGCCCGTACTCGCCGACGCGGTCGTCGACCACGCCCTTGCGGCCAAGGCTCTGAATGAGAGCGACGTCAAGCGATCCGTTGGCTCGATCGCGCCCACCGCCAATTTGGCCGATTCCGCCGGCCGGTAAATCCAGAAATGCCGACAGCCGCTCCACCCATTGGTCGAGCAGTTGCCGGCGATGGACGAGAACCAACGCATTGACACCGCGCTGTGCGATGAGCCATGCAGCAATGACCGTCTTTCCAAATGCCGTCGTGGCGGACAGCACGCCGGTCTCGTGCGCGAGCATTGCGTCCGCGGCAATCCTCTGTTCAGGCCGAAGCTCTCCACGGAACGCCACGCGCAGAGGCAGACCCGGCAGACGCTCATCCCGGACGACGGGAGTGATCTTCAAGTCTGACAGCAGTTGCAGCAGATCGCCGAGGCAACCGCGCGGCAAGCCGATGTGATTGGGATGATCCTCAGCGCAGGCGATGATGCGCGGCTTGTCATACGTGGCCAGCCGCATCGCCTGCGCCTTGTAGAACTCTGGATTCTGGAAGGCCGCGAGCCGGAGCAACCGGTTCCGGAGCGCGGGAACCAATCCTTCTTTCGTGACATAGACCTGATTCCCGAGAACCACCTCCAGTGTGCGGCGCAACCCGGCGATCGGTGGCTGCTTCCGATAGCCCGATGGCGGCGCCGTCCACGGCTCTTCCTCTTCGTCGTCAGCGCGCGGAAAACGCACGCCCACGATCTGCCCGGTTCGCTCGGCGTCACGCACAATGTCTTCGACGCGAGACCGGGTGATCCGGTGGACTGTCGACAGAAACGCCCATTGGTCCGGATACGGAGCCAGTGTCTCATCGATGAAGACGCTGTTGCCACGCTCACGCGCGCGCTTCTGCAAGGGCAGCGCAATCAGATTGCCGAAGCCTCCCCGAGGCAGCGTGTCCTGGTTGGGAAAGAACCGGTCGTACGAATCCAGACCGGCTTCCGGCCGGCACTCCATCGTCTCGGTCAGAATGTGCGAGCCGAGCCTGCGCGCCAGGGCGGCAGGGATGGCCTCCTCGAAGAAAAGCCACACATGTCCACCCTGCCCGGAGCGCGAGCGTTCGATGGCGGCCGGAAGACTCATCCGGCGGCAAGTTTCGGCGAATGCGGCCGTATCCTCACGCCATCCTGTCTTGTCGAAATCAGCAGCCAGGAAGAAGCACGCCTCGTCCCGGAGCATCGGATATAGGCCCGCGACAAACGGCTGGCCGTTATCGTCACGGCCTGACAAATGCCGCCGGACTACATCGTCGGTCACCGGAAGAAAGCGTTGGTGAGAACAGTCGGCACACCTGATCCGTGGCTTTTCGCAGATCCCTCGCACCCACTCGTTGGCACATGCGGGCGCGTACCCTGACTTACCCGTTTTCCTGCTCTCGAAGCGCTGCGCGTAAACATCTTCGCGCCCACGGAAGAGTGAACGAAACAGCGCAATCTTGGCCTGCGACGGGGACCGCAAGTGGACAGTGGTCTCTGTTCGATCGAGCGACATGACGGATCGTTACCGACACTCAAGCATCGGGATTGCTCGGGACCGTTTGATGCCGGCCAGTCGCCCGTCACCATGGATCCCCACATGGACACCCGTGCGCATCAGGCTGTGCATCAGATTCGGAGGGGTTTAAATTGGAGCGGGCGACGAGATTCGAACTCGCGACCAAGAGCTTGGGAAGCTCCTACTCTACCAACTGAGCTACGCCCGCTTGATGCCGCAACCCCTGCGTTGTCCGATAGATACCACCACCTGAGACGAACACAAAGCGCGGATCACAGTTTACCACGTTCCTCTCTGTCCACGATGCTGAGAAGGGGGTAGTTCATGTAGTGCTCTTGCCGCAGGTGTTGGCGACTGCGCTCGCGGGAGCGGTCAGCGTGCGATTCCAGACGTTGATGGTCGCCGCTCAGTGCCTTGCTGACGAGCATGACCGTGAGCGCGCCATCGCTGGTACGCGTCGCAGCGAACGCAGAGAGGGCATCCGGATCGGGCGCGGTGGCATGCACGCTCACGTCTCCGAACGCCGACTTCCGACCGTCGTAGTTGCGGTACATCCTGATGGCGTTGTATGCGGGCGTACCGCTGTCTGGCGTCGCCCATCGATTGGCAACGTCGACTCCCTCCCGTCCGAAGATGCCGAGGATGTAGGCTTGTGCGGTGGCGCCATTGATGTGCTTCTGGGCGCCCCATATCGCCGGCGGGAGTGCCGACAGCTTCGTCGCCGATGCGCAGTCCGCACATTCCGAGGCGTCGTCGCTGAATTCACCGCCTTGCGGGTAGTAGTGGACTGTGAGGACGTCGAGAAGGCGCGCGCCGCCGGCATCCTGACGCGCTTTCAACTGCTGGAGTACGCTAGCGCAATCAAAGCGGTCGACGCTAGTGCTCTCGTTCTGGGTCCCGAGGAGTGGGGGTAGAGCGCGGCCTGGAACTGCGGGTCGGCCGGCATGTTCGCCTCGTGCGGATCGTTGCCGGTGATGAGCGAGCCCGCGGAAACGGAAATGGTCAGCAGCATCGTTGCCAGAGAAAGACGGACGCCCATTGAAGATAACTTATGCCGAGCCGGCTGCACCGCGCGTGACGGCACTCACGGAAGCGACCGCTGGTGTTTCCGGCCGTACATGAGCGAGTCCGCCACCCCGATTGCGTGATCGAGAGGGGCGCCGTCGTCAAACTGAGCGACGCCGAAAAAGACGGTGATCGGTGAAGCCTCCGATTCGAGTTGGCTCAGTAGCTCGCCGAAATGTTCGAACCGCG
>ODAK010005743.1_pt1 | contig 12557 bp, 14 predicted proteins | sample 1539591 | NCBI WGS metagenome assembly ODAK01 (sample SAMEA3539303, study PRJEB22396) | soil metagenome | biome: tundra; feature: field; material: soil | place: USA | collected 2010-05 | depth 0.15 m | reverse complement strand
TGTCGATGCCGCGGAGGCGTTGTCGCTTGGCCTGGTCAACTCGGTCGTTCCGGACGGAGAATTGATGGCGAAGGCTGAGGAACTGGCCGCCGATCTCGCCTCCGGTCCGACCTTCGCGTTTGGCATGGCGAAGAAGATGTTCGCCATGGCCAACAGCACTTATGAAGACTTTCTCGACCTCGAAAGCCTGGTTCAACCGCAGTTGGGTCAGACCGACGACCATCGCGAAGGCGTTGCCGCGTTCAAGGAAAAACGCCAGCCGAAGTTCAAGGGGCGCTGACCCGCACGACCGGGGAGGGGATGCTTTCGATCATCACGTTGATGCAGGCGGGTTTGCCGCTTGCCATCGCGCGCTCGATCGCTCTGGGCAGATCGGCGATGTTTTCGACCAGTTCGCCATGGCCGCCGATCGCGGATACAACGCGGTCATAACGAGTGGGATCGAGTTCGCAACCAAATGTGCGGTTTGGGCCGTAGTCGCGAACCTGCAGGTTGTACTCGGCGTTCCAGCGGCAATCCGTGCCGACGATGGCGATGAACGGCAGGTTGCATCGCACCGCCGTTTCAAACTCCGCCATGTGGAAGCCGAAGGTGCCATCGCCGAGAACCGCGAACACGGGGGCTTTGCGCTCGACGACCCGGGATGCGCCGGCCATCGGGAGCGAGGAACCGATCGACCCCGCCACGCCGTTGATCATCCGCCGGTCGTTGCGCAAAATCGCCTGACCCCATTGCGCGAATTCGCCACCATCGCAGATCAGGATGGTATCCGGGTCCTTTTCCACGTAGCGCTTCAACGCCTGGAACAATTCCGCGGGGTGCAGTTTGCCCACGGTTTTGGATTTCAGGTCGGCCCAGGAGGTGGGACGATCGCTCATCAACGCGCGTGCTTCGGCGAACCAGGTGGAATCGCGCGCTGTGCCGACCCGAAGCAAAGTTTCCGCCGCCGCCCGCGTATCGGCCACACAGCCGAACGCCAGGCGAGGACCGAGTTCCCTGGCGGCACGTTCGACAAGAGCGCCCTCGGGGTCGATCGAAATGAACCGGCAGGCCGGATCGATGGGAGGGCCGCCAAACTTAAGAGTGAAGTCGAACGCCTTGCCAAGGAGAATGATCAGATCGGTGCGGCGGGCGACCTCGGCGAACGCGCCCAGGGTCGCGTCGTTGAAGCCGCGCGGACTTTCCATGATGCAGGTGGGGATCGCCAGCGTGGATTCGATCCGCGCCAGCAATGCGCGTCCGGAGCGATTGGCCAGATGCGGACCCGCGACCAGCAGCGGTCGTTGCGCGGTGCCGATGATGGAGAATATCGCCTGCGCGGCCGCATCGTGCAGCGCGATCGGCGGATCTTTGAAATCTCTGTCAGTGGGCCAGACAACCGCGGTTTCCGGTACCGTCGCGTCCAGCACGTCGGACGGCAAACTTAAATGCACGGGTCCCGGACGGCCGGATGCCGCGATGCGGATGGCCTTCGCCACATCCATGCCGACGGTCGCGGTGTTGGTCGCCATCCAGGACGCCTTGGTCACCGGCGCGGCCATCTCGACCTGGTTTAATTCCTGAAATCCGCCGCGTCCCAATTGGTCCGTTTCGGTGTGCCCCGACAGCAGCACCATCGGCGACTCCTGGCCCTGGGCGGTGAACAAAGCCCCGACCGCGTTCGCGTGGCCGGGACCGCCGGTGACCCACGCGATGCCTGGCTTGCCGGTCAGGCGGCCGTACGCGTCCGCCATGTGCACCGACGCGGCTTCATGCCGGACATGCGCCAGTTCCAGCTTGCTGTCGATCGCGGCGTCGAACAGCGACATGATGTGGTTGCCGGAAAGCGTGAAGATGGTCGTATAGCCGGCCCGCTCCAACGTCTTGATGACGATGTCGGCGCCACGCAATGTCGATGTCATTGGGCAATGTTCCAAAAACAAAAGGCGGAGAGCCGAAGCCCTCCGCCGTTGTCAGGCTCAGATCGGATCCCAGGCGTAAACGTCGCGGGTCCGTTCCAGCGGAGTAAAGGCCTTCTCCACCGCCGGCAGCCAATGTTCAGCCAGCTTCTGGGGATTCCAGCCGTCCGGCCGCGCCATGATGCGGATCGGGCGAGGCTGGTTGTAAAGATAGATTTCGTTGCCGCGCACGCCGAAGATCTGCCCCGAAACGTTCGCCGCGGCGTCGGTGCCCAGGAACGCGATCAACTGCGCGATGTGGTCGGGACGGGTGCGTTCCGCGCGCGACTTCAACTGCTCCTCGGTCTGGCCGGGAACCGTTTCGATCATGCGGCTGAACGCGTGCGGCCCAATGCAGTTCGAGCGGATGTGGTAACGTTGCATATCCATCGCGATGTTGCGCGACAGGCCGGCGATGCCAAGCTTCGCGGCGCCGTAGTTCACCTGACCCACGCTGCCGATCAGACCGGAGGTGGAGGTGATGTGCACGAAACAGCCGCTCTCCTGCTTACGGAAATGCGTGACGGCGGCACGGCTGACGTAGAAGGCGCCATAGAGATGCACCTTGATCACGGCATCGAATTCTTCCGGCGACATATAGTGGAACATGCGGTCGCGCAGAATGCCCGCGTTGTTCACCACCATATCAATCCGCCCGAACGTATCGACCGCCTGCTTCACCATCGCCTGGGCGTCATCCCAGCTGGCGACGCTGCCACCGTTCGCCACCGCGCGGCCGGCGCCATTGGCCTGAGTGATCTCGGCGACGACGCGATGCGCCGGCCCCTCATCGTGGCCCTCACCGGTGACGCTCGCACCGACGTCGTTGACCACGACCTGCGCGCCATTGGCGGCGAGGGCGATCGCGGTCGCGCGTCCAATTCCACCACCGGCACCGGTGACGACGGCAACCTTGCCATCCAACATTCCCATTGCATTTCCTCCTCGAAAATCGGAACCGGCACAGAATGCGTCAGGATGGGGCCGGTGTCATCCTCCCCCTTAGAGGCCCAAGGCGTGCAGGAAGTAATGGATCGCCTGAGACATGGTTCCCGGCGTTTGGATCGAGGCGAAATGCCCTGTGTTCAACTCCAGAAATTCGGCGCCGGGGATTTGCTTTGCCATCGGTTCGATCACCGCTGGGGCGCGCAGCATATCATGCCGGCCAGCGGTGACCAGAGTGGGACACGCGATCTTCGCCAGTTCGCCGGTGATGTCCTCGGCGGCGAGCATGCGGTTGATGGCGGCGAAACTTTGGGGATCGTTGGCCAACCAGCGTGCGCGGAACTGGCGAAACACGTCGGCATCGTGGCGTACAATCGGCGGATAGGAGTTCGCGAGGCTGGTCTCCACGACGCCGCGCATGCCGCCGGCCTCAACCGCGGCGGCGCGTTCCAGCGTCTGTTGGCGCCGCTCGGCCGAGACCCCGGTCGCCGGACCGTGCAGCACGAGTGCCGCGGCCCGGTCCGGATCGCGTACGGCGAAGTGCACGGCGATCGCGGCGCCAACCGCGATGCCAGCCAGGGCGACCTTGCCGATATGCAGCGCGTCGAGCAGCGCCTTCAGATCGTCCGCCATGTCGTTCCAGGTGACGGTGCCGTTGATCTTCTCCGACAGCCCGGCGCCGCGCGTGTCATAACGCAGCACCTGACGGCCGTTGTTGAGGGCGCCCAGTCCTTGATCCCAACTGTCGAGGGTGCCGCCCATTTCGTGGATCAGCACCAACGTGGTGGGCCCGTCACCGCTGAGTTCGTAGCGCAGCGCTGTGCCGTTGACTTCGATCCAGTTCATGGTGAACGCTCCCTCTTAACCCAGGCGGAACTGTAGTCCGCGCCGCCGCATTCGTGAAGGTCTCCGCCCATGATGATTTTGCATTGGTCGCCTCGTTCTCCCTATGTAAGGAAGGTGATGATCGCGCTGCATGAGATGGGGCTGACGGATCGGATCAGAACCGTTCGCACGATCGTGGGCGGAACGACCCCGCACGCCGAGCTGATGAAGGTCAATCCTCTGGGCAAGATTCCGACCCTGGAGCTGGAAGACGGCACGGTGATTTATGATTCGCCGGTGATCATCGAGTATCTCGACACATTGCATACGGGTGCGAAACTCTATCCAACCGCCTGGCCGGAGCGCCTGACCGCGTTGCGCCGCCACGCTCTGGGTCAGGGTATGCTGGATGCCGCTTTGCCATTGCTGTCGGAGGGCTTCCGCCCGCCGGAACGTCAAAGCGAACCGCATAAAGCATTGTGGCGAGCGAAGCTGCGCGCCAGCGTCGAGGCGCTGGAGCACGAAGCGGCGGCGCTTGGTGCGAGCGGCTTTACGGTGGGGCATCTCGCGATTGGGGTCGCGTTGGCTTATCTGGACTTTCGCTTCGCGGATCTGGTGTGGCGTGAGGCGCATCCGAAGCTCGCCGCATGGCACGAAACGTTCAACGCGCGGCCGTCGGTTGTGGCGAACGCGCCGGTGGATGACCGGTGACTTAAAAGTAGTGCCAGAAGTTTGACGCGCGGGCCTCTTCAGGATTGCCGTCAAACACGATCTGGCCGTTGTTCATGATGATGACGCGGTCAGCGATGGCCATCGCGGCGGCGACGTTCTGTTCGACGAGCACGGCGGTCATCGCGTGCGACTTGCAGACCTCCCGAACCTGCTGAAACATCCGGTCAACCAGGTTCGGTGCGAGTCCGATCGACGGTTCGTCCAACAACAGGCAGCGTGGCGTCCCTAAAATCGCCAGTGACAAGGCCAGCATTTGTTGCTGTCCACCACTCAGACTCCCGGCGCGAGTCGCGCGGCGCTCGTCCAGAATGGGAAACAACCGATAAATGTCGGGAATATCGAAGATCGCACCAGCCGTGACATTGCGCGCCGCGACCACGTCGACGTTTTCCGCCACGCTCAGATCGGGGAAGATACCCCGGCCTTCCGGCAGTAATCGCAATCCGAGAGCGATCCGATCAGCCACCCCCAACCGGTTGATTGGTTTGTCGTCGAACGCGACCTCACCGGACTTCGGTTGCAGCAATCCCATCACGGTTCGTAACGTCGTGGTCTTTCCGGCTCCGTTGTGACCCAGGAACGCCAGGATCTGACCCGGTTCCAGCGCGAACGACACATCGGAGATCACGGTTTTCGCGCCATAGCCCGCGGTTATGCCGGTCAACCGCAACACCATCAGATCACACCGCCGAAATAGATTTCCGCCAGTGCCGGATCGCTGATGATTTGCTCGGGCGTGCCGCGCGCCATCAGGTGCCCTTGATGCAGAAACAGCACCTCATCGGCGATCTGCTGCACCACGCGCGTGTTGTGCTCGACCACCAGGAGTGTCTTGCCCTCGGTTTGCAGGCGTCGCAGCAGGTCCATGATCTGATCCAGCGCGCTGGCGGACAAACCGGAGGCGGGTTCATCCAGCAACAGCAGTTCGGCACCCGTCGCCAGACCGCGTGCCACGGTCAACAGTTTCTGTTCACCGTACGACAGATTGCGCACGAACTCGCCGGCGCGGGCCGCGAGTCCGACATGCTGCAGGATTTGCATGGCTTCCTCGCGGTGCCGGGTCTGCGCGCGCGCGACATGCAGCGGCCGGAAAATCGCCGCCAGAGGTTCCTCGCCGGTCTGTGACGGTAACGCGACGACGACATTGTCGAGGGCGGTCAGGTCGACGAACAGCCGCAGATTCTGAAACGTTCGCGCGATTCCGGCGGCGACAATCGCCTGCGGCTTCATGCCGTCGAGCGGCGTGCCCTGAAACGATACGGTTCCGGCATCAGGGCGAAGAAACCCCGTGATGACGTTGAAGATCGTGGTCTTACCCGCGCCGTTCGGACCGACGAGACAAGTGATGCGGCCTCGCTCCACGGTGAAGCTGCAATCCTGCAGCGCGCGAAGGCCGCCGAAGCTGACCTCCAACCCGGTCGCGCTCAGGTAGTCGCTCATAGTTTTTCACCGGCGAGGCCCTGAGGGCGGAACAGCATGAACGCGATCAGCAACACGCCGTAGATCAACTGCCGGGCCGCGGCCGCGATGGTCGTCGGAATGTCGATCAGGCTCAATACCTGAGGCAGGGCCAACAACAGGAACGGGCCGATGATCGAGCCGGCCAATGTTCGGGCACCTCCCACGACGACCATGGTCAGCAGCAGGATCGATGCGTCGAGATCGAACGAGGATGGATCGATGAAACTCAGGAACGTCGCGTAAAGGCCTCCGGCACTGCCGGCGAACGCTCCCGCCATCGCGGCGGCGGAGACTTTGGCGCGCAATACGTTCTTGCCGGCGGCGGCGACGGCCAGTTCATCTTCCCTTATCGCGCGCAGCAAGCGTCCGAACGGCGCGCGCATGATCAGCCAGAAGGCGAGACATCCCAATATCATCGCGCCGACACAAAGCTCCACCATTTGCGTGGTGCTGTCGAGCGTCTTGCCGAACAAATCGGCGGGTGGGATGCCCGGCAGGCCGTTCGCTCCGCCGGTGCCGAACGTCCAATTGGTGAAGATCGCGGTCGCCAACAACTGGATCCCGAAGGATGTCACCACGAAATAATCGCCCGATACCCGCAATGCCGGCAAGGTCACGAGGACGTTCAGCAGGACGCAAAACACCGCCGCCACGAGCATGGCGGGCAGGAACGAGGTGACCTCGTTCATCAACAGATACGAAACGATATAAGCACCGACGCCGAACACGGCCGCCTGAGAGACCGAGAAAATGCCCGCGATCCCAACCAGCAGGTTGGTGGAAAGGCCGAGCAGCACATAGATCGACGCCAGGGTCGCGTAGCTGAGCCAGAAATCCATGTATCACCGCACCGCGGCGAACAGGCCGGTCGGCCGGAACAGCATGAAGATGACGAATATGAAGAACGTGATGCCGATGCTCCATTCGCCGGGGATGACCAGAAGGGACAGGTTCTGCAACTCGGCGATCGCGACGGCCAGCACGAAGGCGCCGGTGACGCTGCCGACACCGCCGGCGATCATGGCGATGGTGGCGGTCAACAGGGGGGTGACGCCGTTATAGGGTTGCAGCCCGAGATCGACCGGTACCAGCACGCCTGGAACGCTGACCACAGCCGACGCGATCGCCATGACATAGACATGCACGCGACGCGGCCGCAGCCTTGTGATCTCCGCCAGAAACGGGTTCGATGCGACGGCTCGCATCTGTTTCCCCAGGATCGTTCGATGCGCGAACCACATCAGGCCGCCGTAAGCCGCCAGGCTGGCCACGACGATCAGCACCTGGATCACCGTCAGCCGGACACTGCCACCCCCGGCGACGACTTCGGAAGCCCAGGACAGGGAGAATTGCAAGATATTTGGGGAATAGATGGCGGCGATGATGTTTTGCATCACCGCCAGCGTACCCAGCGAGGCGATCAAAATCACGAGATGCGTCGCATGCCGCCGCTCTAACCGCGCGTAAAGCCAGGCCTGGATCAGGGCGCCCGTCGCCGCGCAAACGGCGACAGCGACAACCAGCGCCACGATGAATGGCGTGCCCCGTGTCGTCATCGACCACGCCAGATAACCGCCCAGAGTGAAGACGCCGGCATGGGCGACGTGGAACAATTTCGTCGTGGAGTAGACCAAAGAAAAGGTGACCGCGACCACGCCAAGAGCGCAACCCGTCGCGAGGCCGTTACAAAGCAGCTGGAGGGCGAGCATCGATCAGTCTGTGGACATCTTCTTGATCGTCACATCATTGCCGTTGTGCATCATATTGATGTCCAACGGAACGGTCGCCGTGTTGGTCTTGAATTCGAGCGGAATGAGACCCTGGAATTTGCGGATCTTGAAGATGATGTCGTGCATGTTCTCGCCGGTGATCGGTTGCCCGTCAGTCAGCAGCCGGTCCATCGCCGTCATCAGGATCTGCATCGCGTTATAATATTGGCGGACGAAGAACTCCATTTCCACGCCGAACTTCTGTTTGAACTCGGCGGCGAGTTCGGGTGGTGCCTCGATCCGGATCTGGGTGTGTACGAAGCCCTCGGCCGCGGGATCCTTGATCACGTCGGGATCCTGAAAGAACGTCGTCCCGGCCACGGTGAAATTCAGGCCAAGCTGCTTATACTGCTGCGCCATATTTACCAACGCGGCGGTGATGGATACTAACATCACATCCGGTTTCGCGTCCGCCAGTTTCAACAGTGCGGGCCGGAAGTCGGTCTGGCCGAATTGCGTCGGCTCCTGCGCCACCAAGGTTCCACCAGCCTTGGGATAAGCATCCAGATAGTCGTCACGGCCCGAGATTCCGGCAGCGTCGTTCTCGAACAGAATGACGCCTTTCTTCTTGCCCTCACCGATGACGTATTTCGTAATGACCGCGATCTCATCGCCGATCGTTGGCAACGTGTTGATCAAATAGGGTGATGCGGTCGCCAACTTGTCGGCCTGCGCACCGGCATTGACCATCAGCACCTTTTTCCGCGTCGCCAGCGGTGCCATCGCCAGCGACGGGCCGGAGTAGGCGGTGAAGATCACCTGCAGATGTTGCAAATCGGTCAACTTATTGAAACTCAGAATCGACTGATCCGGTTTCGCCTGATTGTCCTCGAACACACACTCGATCTTGTTGCCGTGCACACCACCTTTGGCATTGGCCTGATCGATCGCGAACTGAATGCCGCGCATCTGCTGCGTGCCGATCAGCGCTCCTGGGCCGGTCAGCGGCAGGATCGCGCCGATCCTGATCGTATCGGCTCGCGCGGCCGCGATCGTGAGCATCGACGCCAGAATGGCGGTCAGACCGATACGTCGCATGGATCGTTTCTCCCATTTATCGCGCGCAGCCTTAGGCGCGGCCCTCCGATGGGTCAAGGTTGCTCCCACTGTTGCCCCCATTGGCGGGTCTGGGTAATTTCGGACCAGTCAGCATGGGAAGCGCGGTTCATGAGTAAGCACGTCGTCGCGACAGTCAGTGAAATTCCGCCCGGACAGCGCAAGCTCGTCACGGTGCGGGGCCGCTCCATCGCTGTCTTCAACCTGGACGGGGAATTCTTCGGATTATTCAACCGCTGCCCGCACCAGGGAGGGCCGATGTGCGAGGGCATTCTGACCGGCCTGATCCAGTCGGATGAACCTGGCCACTATGAATACTCAAGGCCGGGGGAAATCCTGCGCTGTCCGTGGCACGGCTGGGAATTCGACGTCAAAACCGGGCAAAGCTTCTGCGACCCATCGAAAATCAGCGTGCGCAATTACCCGATGGAGGTCGTGCCGGGTCAGATAGTCGTGCAAGGCCCGTACGTCGCGGAGACGCTTCCCGTAACGGTCGAAGAACAATACGTCATCGTCGAGATGGCGTGACGATCGGCGCTCTGGCGTTCAGTTCGTCCTTATCGAAGCCGGCGATCCGCTTATAAGCGGAGGCGGACGCTTCCAGTTCCTGTCGCGTCAGCACGTCTTCAATGCGCGCGAAACCGTCGGGCGCGCGCTCCTGGACCAGTTGCATGACCTGCTCGGGTCCATTGCGGCGATTGGCCAGCACGATGCGCGCGGTCGCCGGACGCCGTTCGGTCTCGTACGCGGCCAACGCCTCCGGCACCGGGCCGCGAGCCTGAATTTCCCGCGTCAGGACTCGCGCGTCGAGGATCGCCTGGGAGGCACCGTTCGAGCCGATCGGATACATCGCGTGCGCGGCGTCACCCAGCAACGTTACGCGGCCGAAGGTCCAGCGGTCCACCGGATCGCGATCGACCATCGGGTATTCAAAGCAACGAGAAGCGCCACGAATCACCTTCGGCACGTCCAGCCAATCGAATCGCCACTTTTCAAACCATGGCAAGAATTCTTCCAACTTTCCTGGGCGGTTCCAGTCCTCGCGTCGCCACGCATGGTCGGGTTCGAATTTCCGCTCGGCGATCCAGTTCAGCACGGGACCGCGACAGGAGATCGGATAGGCAACGAACTTCTGGAATTCGTGACCCGCCATGATCATCGTGCGGCCGTCCAGAAATGTCTGGTCGGTGGTTACACCGCGCCACATGATGGCACCGTTCCAGATCGGCGGGCCTTCGTTCGGGTAAAACACCGACCGGACGGTGGAATGAATGCCATCGGCACCGATCAGCAACGAACCCTCGGCGTCGTCGCGTGTCTCGCCGGTACGGCGATGCACGAAATGCGCGCGCACACCGGTCGCGGTGTCCTCCCACCCGGTCAGTTGATGGCCGGTGAGGACCCGGTCAGCCCCCAACCGCTCGCGCGCCGCCTGCAACAGGATCATCTGCAGTTAGCCGCGATGGATGGAGAACTGCGGCCAATGATAGCCGGCGGCCTCACCGCGCGGTTCAGCCCAGATGCGTTGTCCGTGGCTTGAATAATAGGCCAGTCGCGCGGTCGCCACGGCGGTCGCGGCGAGCTTATCACGCAGTCCGAGTTCAGAGAGTTCACGCACCGCGTGGGGCAGGGTGTTGATGCCGACGCCCAACGGTTCGATCGCATCGACGCTTTCGAAGACGCGGCAATCGACGCCGATCTGGTGCAGACTGAGCGCGGCCGTCAGGCCGGCGATGCCGCCGCCGATGATCAGGACTGGCAAATTCTACTTGACGCCCAGTCCACGCATGAAGCGGTCTTTGATGATGGGCGGGTCGCGTTCGGTGGTGTCTTTGGGTTTCTCGCTGTCGATACGGCAGCCGATCAACCACGGACCGTCTTCTTTCAGCGACAAGGCGATCAGTTCCTCGAACGCGCTTTCATCGGCAGCCCAGACGCTTTGGTGCAGGCCACAGCCGCGGGCGATGGCGACGATATCGGCGCCTTCCTCGGTCAGCGTTTTTTGGCCGCCGGTGATCTGATAGGCGCCATTGTCCATGATGACGATCGCGAGGTTCTTTTGCCCGCGCGCGGCGACGGTCGCCAGCGAACCGAGCTGCATCAGGATCGAGCCGTCACCTTCCAGCGCGATGACCTTGCGCCGAGGCTGCGCCAGCGCCACGCCCATGCCGATCGGCACGGCCAGACCCATCGATCCCAGCATGTAAAAGTTCTGCGGTCGATGCCCCACGGTCCACAGGTCGAAATTGGTGTAGCCGATGCCGCCGACAACCGCTTCCTCGTTGCGCAGCAGTGCCACCATCCGCTTCGTGATATCGAAACGGTTCATCACCTTCGCCTGCTCGCGGCTGACCGGCTGGTTCACCTGAAGTGCCATCTCGCCGCCTCCTTATTTCGCGAAAACTTTGCCGCCGGTCAGCAACGGCGACAGGATGAAACAGCACGGCGCCTGCGTGGCGAACGCCTGCGTGATGCTGCGATCCATGATGAATGCGACATCTTCGACGCGGCTCAGCGTATGGTTCTCGATCAGCAGCGTATCCAGCACCGGGCGCATGGTGCGCGCCACCAGTTGCTGACCGATGTTGAACTCGCCCATGGTGCCGCGTTCGGAGACCATCAACAGCGACGGGATCTGGAACGGCACCGACAGCGACGCCAGAGCGTTCGGCAGCGTGGCGAAGCCGCTTGTCTGCATCAGCAGGATGCCGCGGCGGCCACCCAACCAGGCGCCGGCGTTGATGCCGAGGCCTTCTTCCTCGCGCGCGACGGCGAAGGCGGTGAAGAACGGATCGGCGTGCACCAGGTCGATCAGCGGGCGCAGCACATTGTCCGGCACATAGGTAACGAGATCGACCTTCTGCTGCTTCAGCACGCCGGCCACGATTTCGTACCAGGCTTCCTCAGTTGCCATCTGATCCGGTCCCCTTCCGCCGGTCGTCCCTTCGCACGCCTTGCGTCTCCGGGCAACCGTTCGTAGACAGGCTGCCGTACGAGTTTTCAGGAGAGCCGCCATGTCGGATGCCGACAAGTATGACGTGATCGTCGTGGGCGCGGGCAACGCCGCCCTGTGCGCTGCCCTGTCGGCGCGGGAGCAAGGTGCCCGCGTGCTGGTTCTGGAGAAGGCGAGCGAGGAAGAGCGCGGCGGCAACTCCACCTTCACCGCCGGCGGCTTCCGCTTCGTGCACAACGGCGTCGAAGACCTGCGCAAGGACGTGCTGATGGATCTGTCCGAAAGCGAGACAGAGCAGATGTACATCCCGCCCTTCACGGCGGAGATCTACATGGACGACCTGATGCGCGTCACCGAGAATCTGTCCGAACCGGAACTGGCCGATCTCCTGGTCAACCGGTCGCGCGAGACCGTGGTGTGGATGCGCGAGAAGGGCGTGCGCTGGATTCCCATGTTCAGTCGCCAGTCCTACATGGTGAACGGCAAACAGGTCTTCTTCGGCGGCATGGCCGTCGAGGCGGTGGGCGGCGGCTGGGGCCTTGTCGACTTTCTGTTCCGCTCCGCCGAGCGCAACGGCATCCCGGTGCGCTACAACACCGCGTTGCGCAAGCTGATCGAGAACCGCAAGGGCGAGATCACCGGCGTTACGGTGTTCGGCCCGGACGGTTACGAAGACATCGCGGCGAAATCCGTTGTGCTCGCTTGCGGCGGGTTCCAGGCCAATCCGGAGATGCGCGTGCGTTATTACGGCCCCGGCTGGGAGCTGGCCAAGGTGCGCGGCACACGGCACGACACCGGCGACGGGATCAAGGCCGCGATGGACATCGGCGCCGCCGCGTTCGGTGGCTGGTCCACCTGCCACGCGGTGCAGTGGGACAT
>ODAK010005742.1_pt1 | contig 12558 bp, 9 predicted proteins | sample 1539591 | NCBI WGS metagenome assembly ODAK01 (sample SAMEA3539303, study PRJEB22396) | soil metagenome | biome: tundra; feature: field; material: soil | place: USA | collected 2010-05 | depth 0.15 m | reverse complement strand
AATTGTCGCTGACGAGCAGCGGCAGGGTGCTTTCAAAACAACTGAAGGCGAACGTCGCCAGAAAAAAAATCAGGATCAACAAACCGATTTTCGGTTGGGCCAGCGTGTGCCCCCATTGGGCAAAATGCGGGCGCCGGGCCGCCTGACTGGAGTCCGGTTTCAAACTTTCGGCGAGGATGAAAAACGCGAGGGAAAAATTCGCCGCGCAAAGAGCGGCGGCGGTCCAGCCAGGTCCGGTGGCGCCGAACAATTTCAGCGCAATGCCGCTTAGCGCCGGACCGAAAATGAATCCCAATCCGAAGGCCATGCCGATGAGTCCCATCCGCTTCGACCGGTTTTCCGGCGGAGTAATGTCGGCGATGTAGGCCTGGGCGACGGTGATGTTGCCGCCGCAAATGCCGGCGAAGACGCGGGAGACGAGCAACGTCCAGAGTGCAACGGTGTGATTTTCAAAGCCCGACCCGACGGCAAACAGGACATACGACAACGCCGAGCCGGCGGTGCTGATGAGCAAAATGGGCCGGCGACCGTGCCGGTCAGAAAGCCTTCCCCAAATCGGTGAGAAGACAAATTGCATCGCGGAAAACGAGGCGATGATGGCGCCGATGACCCAGCCACTGGCGCCGTAATGCCGGGTGAAAATCGGCACCAGCGGCACGACGATGCCGAAACCGATGAGGTCAATGAAGACCGTCAGGAAAACGACGAGCAACGATGGTTTGCGATTCATGTCGGCAACGAGCCGGAATTCTAGTTGCAGTTAGAAGCGAGTCAAGGAGTGCGGACGATTTGTTGGAGTTCACTTATGCCTTAACCTGGTTCCAATTGGAAAAGTTCGCGACGCACTCGAAGGGGGCGCATTTCGATTTTTGAGCAGGGCCATATAAATCGGAAACCGCAGCGTTTGCGTTATTTCATTAACACCCTGCTTCAGCGGGGTGTTGGTGGCTGACCTGACGTCGTAACCGCTTCAGCGGTTTTGTCCGCGCGGAAAACCGCTGAAGCGGTTGGCGGGCCTCGGCTTTGCCCCACACCCCGCTGAAGCAGGGTGTTAATGAGAGCCAGATAGGAACCCGCACAAAAAGTTCGCGACGCACTCAAAGGAAGCGCATCCGCACATTGCCCTAACGTTGATGGCAACAGCGGAGCGCCGATTTCCGATCCGGCGCGTTCTCAACACCCGCCGGGCCGGAGGCCGGCGCTCCGGGGGCAGTGCCCGGTTGCGCCACTCGAAGGCAGCGGTGACTTGAAGGCTTGTTGCACAATGGGCAGCGGTGTAGCTTGCCGTGTTTACGACGCCGTATGGAACGAGCCGGGCGTTGCGCGGTCACGCGCCGGCGCAGTTGCAGTTCGAAGGCGGAGACTGAAAAACATGAAACTGATAGCATTCATTTCACTGGTTGCCATTCTGTTGGTTTCCAACCCGATGGTTGCCGTTTTCGGGGCGGTCACCGATCCAGCCGGGCCGGGCCAGGCCGCCGCTCCGGACTTTGGCCCGAATGTTCTGATCTTCGACCCGTCCATGACAAATATTCAGAGCCAGATTGATGACGTCTTCAGCAGACAGGAGCGCAGCCAGTTCGGTTCCACTCGTTATGCGTATCTCTTCAAGCCGGGAAAGTACAACCTGGATGTGCAGTTGGGTTTCTACATGCAAGTGCTGGGCCTGGGGCAATCACCCGACAGCGTTGTCATCACCGGCGCGGTGCGGTCCAAGGCACGCTGGATGAGGAACAATAATGCCACCTGCAATTTCTGGCGCAGCGTGGAGAATCTTTCGGTGATTCCCACCCTGGACCAGATGGTCAATATCTGGGCAGTTTCGCAGGGCACCGCCTTGCGCCGGATGCATGTGAAGGGCGCTTTGAATCTCTGGGACGGCGGATGGGCCAGCGGCGGTTTCATCGCGGACTGCAAGATTGACGGCCAGGTGAATTCAGGATCTCAGCAGCAATGGTTCTCCCGGAACGCTGAATGGGGCAGTTGGACGGGCGGAACGTGGAACATGGTGTTCGTTGGCACGGTCAATCCGCCGATGGACGCCTGGCCGACGTTACCCTACACGGTGATCAACCAAACGCCGCTGATTCGGGAGAAACCGTATCTCTTTGTGGACGAGCGCGGACGCTACTTTGTCATGGTCCCACGCCTCGAGATCAACGGCAAGCCGGGAACCACCTGGTCCACCGGGACAACCTTCGGAACGCCCCTCCCAATTGACCGGTTCTATGTGGCTCGTCCGGATATCGACAACGCCGCCAGCATCAATGCCGCATTGAACCTGGGGAAAAACCTGCTGCTCACTCCCGGGATTTATCATCTGGCAAGCAGCATCCGGGTTACGCGGCCGGGCACCATCGTGCTCGGGCTGGGCTATCCGACCCTGCAACCGGTCAGCGGAACTCCCGCCCTGGAAATTTCCGATGTCGCTGGCGTGAAAGTGGGAGGAATCTTGTTCGAAGCGGGAGCCGCCAATTCACCCACCCTGTTGCAGGTCGGGGAGCCGGGCAGTTCCGCATCCCATGCAGCGGACCCTCTGTTTCTCTACGACATTTGCTGCCGGGCCGGAGGCGCATTGACCGGAGAGGCGACCTGCTTTGTCACGATCAACTGCAACGATGTCGTGGGTGATAACTTCTGGCTCTGGCGCGCGGATCACGGCCAGGGCGCGGGCTGGAACTCGAATCAGAACAAGAACGGTCTGATCGTGAACGGCAACAACGTCACCCTCTACGGCCTGTTCGTTGAGCATTGCCAGGAGTATCAAACGGTGTGGAATGGCAACGGCGGACGCGTCTATTTCTATCAATCCGAAATGCCCTATGATCCGCCGAGCCAGGACGCCTGGCGGAATGGAGCGGTCAACGGGTATGCCTCCTACAAAGTGGGCAATGCGGTCACGACCCATGAAGCCTGGGGGATCGGCGTCTATTGTGCGTTCCATGCCGCGCCCGTCGTGGCCGAAAATGCCATCGAAACACCGGCTGCTCCCGGAGTGAAGATGCACCATCTGGTGACGATTCGGCTGGGCTGGCGGCCCGGCAGCGGCATCAATCATGTCATTAACGGCACCGGTGCGTCCGTGATCTCGACCAGGCGGGCGACAATGAACTAAAACGGGATTTCACGGGCAGTCTGATACCAGTTTCAGCATGTAATTGCACTATTTCGCATTTTTTGCAGCGGCGCTCTGTGAGCGCCGGTGAAATCAATGGCGACGGTCGCAGACCGCCGCTACAGCCACATGGCGAATAACTTTGTGAATTGGTTGCGAACGAGTATTTGGAATTCTCACTTGTGGCCGATTCAAATTAGCGGTCTCCTGTTTGCATGATTGATTCCGTTTCCGAGACCGCCGGGGCAGCGGCGGATTTGAAAAAAACCAGGCGGCAGAAGGCCGCGCAGCAGCGCGGCCCTACCGTGGACCGGCTGCCGCCACATTCACCGGAGGCCGAGCAGGGCGTGCTGGGTTGCGCGCTGCTTTCGCCAAACGAATGCGTGGGCGAGTGCATCGAAAAGCTCAAGGACGGCGGCCAGGAAGTTTTCTACGACCTGCGGCATCAGACGATTTACGAAATGCTGGCGGCCATGTTCAACGAACGGATGCCCATTGACGTCATCACCGTTCAACAACGCCTCAAAGACAAACAGCTTTTGGAACAGGTCGGCGGCATTGCTTATCTGGCGCAACTTCAGGATGCCGTGCCGAGCGCGGCGAATTTGAGTTACTATCTCGACATCGTTCAGGAAAAATTCCTGCTGCGGAAAATGATTTCCACCTGCACGGACGTTGTCGGGCGGGTTTACGATTACGAGGGCGAGGTGGACGCGCTGATGGACGAGGTGGAGCGCGACATTCTGCGCATCAGCGAATCGCGCGCGCAAAGCAGCGTGCTCGGCGTCAAGGAACTGGTGGGCAAGGCCATCGGGACGATTGAAAATTATTTCAGCCGCAAAGGCGTGTTGAACGGCCTGGCCACGGGCTTCACGGATCTGGACCGGATAACGGACGGTTTGCACGGGAGTGAAATGATCGTCATCGCCGCCAGGCCATCCATGGGAAAAACGTCCATCGCTCTCAATATCGCGGAGCACGTGGTGCTGGAGCAAAAGCTGCCGGTGGCCGTGTTCAGCCTGGAAATGAGCGCGGAGGCGCTGGTGTTGCGCATGATGTGTTCGCTCGCGCGGGTGAATCTGCGCAGCATCCGCGAAGGCTTCATGAGCGAGTCGGATTTTCCGAAGCTGACCAGCGCGGCGGGCCGGCTGGCGGGCGCGCCGTTGTTCATTGATGATTCGGCGGGGCTTTCGATTTTGCAACTGCGGGCGCGGGCGCGGCGGCTGGCGCAGCAGCACGGCGTGAAACTTTTCGTGATTGACTACCTGCAATTGCTCCATTCTACTGCGCGCCGGGCACAGGAAAACCGGCAGCAGGAAATTTCGGACATTTCCAGCGGCATCAAGGCGCTGGCGAAGGAATTGAAGGTGCCGATGCTTGTGCTCAGCCAGTTGAACCGCGAATTGGAGCGGGACAAAAGCCGCAAGCCGCGGTTGTCCGATTTGAGGGAATCGGGCGCGATTGAACAGGACGCCGACGTGGTGGGTCTGCTGTACAAGCCGAACGCCGGCGAAGATGAAGATGGCGCCGCAGTGGAAGAGCCGGATGGATTGCCGATTAATTTGTTGATTGCGAAACAGCGCAACGGCCCCACGGGCGATGTAAACTTAACCTTTTTGAAACCGTACACTCGTTTTGAAAGCGCAGCCAAAGTCAGCGACGAAGACGTGCCGGTGGACCGATAGACGATGAAATTATTTTTTCGCCTATTCGGAGTCTGGCTGTTGCTCGGCTGCGTGTCAGCTGTGTGGGCGCAGCCGGCCGGCCCGAAAATTGACCGCGTGGACGTGAAGTTTGTCGGCCCGGCGTCGGTCAGCGAACAATTCGTTCGTTCCAACATCCGCCTCAAAGCGGGCGGCATTTATTTCCCTGCCGCCACCCAGGATGACATCCAGGCGCTCTATGCGACCGGGCAGTTTTACAACATCCGCGTGACGGCGGATCCAGGCGACAGTGGCGGCGTGCGGTTGACTTATCTCGTGCAGGTGCGTCCGCGACTGACGGACATCAAGATTGAGGGCAACAAAAAGTTAAGCGCTTCCAAAATCCGCAAAAAAATCACCGTGAAAACCGGCCAGCCGCTCGACGAGCAAAAACTGTTCACCGACAGCCAGGAAATCCGGAAGCTTTACGAAAAATACGGATATGCCGGCGCGCAGGTGAAATATGTTTTGAACATTGACGAGAATGCCGGGCGCGGCACGGTCATCTTTGAAATCACCGAAGCTCCGAAGATTAAAATCAAACAGATTGATGTGGTCGGCGCGGCGGCTTTCTCACAAAAGGAACTGCGCAAACAACTCAAGACCAAACGGCGCTGGATGTTTTCATGGGTGACGGGCAGCGGCGTGTTCAAGGAGGACGAGTTCCAGGACGACCGCGACCTGCTCGCCGAGTTTTACCACAGTCGCGGTTATCTTGATTTTGAAATCAAGGACGTGAAGCTCGATCACCCGGCGACCAACAAAATGGTGATTCGCTTTTACATTTATGAAGGACGGCAATACAAGGTCGGCTCGGTCACATTCACCGGCAACAAACTTTTTAATGCGGAGGAAATCCATCGCGGCCTGCAAGCGGTCCACAACTTCGAGCATTCCAAGGGCAAGCTCGGCCCGCACGGCCTGCCCATGGACGCCGGCGACATTTTCACGCCCGGCGGCCTGAACAAGGACACGCAGGCCATCGAGGATTTTTACGGCAGCAAGGGTTACATTGACGTTGTGCGGGGACCGACGCTGCGCGCCGCGTACATTCCGAACGTGGAGACGGGCACGATGGATCTGGAATTTCAAATCAAGGAAGGGCAGAAATCCCGCGTCGAAAAAATTGACATCCGCGGCAACAACAAGACCAAGGACAAGGTCATCCGCCGCGAACTGGCCATTTCACCGGGCGAAACCTTCGACATGGTGCGCGTCAAAATCAGCAAGCAGCGTCTCGAAGGCTTGCAGTATTTCGACAAGGTGGATATGCGGCCGGAGGCGACCGACCCGCCGATTGCCGGGCGCAAGGATTTGATCGTAAACGTGGAGGAACAGAACACCGGCAACTTCATGCTCGGCGCGGGCTTCAGTTCGGTGGACGCGCTGGTCGGTTACGCCGAAGTAACGCAGGGTAATTTTGACCTGTTCCACCCGCCCACGTTCACCGGCGCCGGCCAGAAACTCCGGCTCTACGTTGCACTCGGCACCCAGCGCCAGGACTACGAACTTTCATTCATCGAGCCGTGGTTTTTGAACCGCAAACTCGCGCTGGGCGTGGATCTTTACCGGCATCAATTGAACTTCGAGAGTCCGAACAGTATTTACGACGAAACCCTGACCGGCATGCGCCTGAGCCTGACCCGCGCGTTGTGGAGCGACTTTTTCATCGGCAGCGTCAGCTACACCGTGGAAGACGTGGGCATCAGCCTGAATAGCGGGTGGCATGGTCCAAACCCTCCACCGTCCAATGTACCCAATGCCATCCTCAATCAAACCGGCGATCATCTCTATCAGCGCGTCGGCGTGACGCTGGCTTATGACACACGCAACAGCGTGCAATTGCCGAATCACGGCCAACGGACGGAATTTGACCCGGAACTCAGCATTGGCGACACCATGTATTACAAAATTGAAGTCAAAACCGCCTGGTATTTCCCCGGCCTGTTCAAAGGCCATGTAATTGAGGCGGTCGGACGTACCGGCATCGCGGACAGTCTGGGTTCCAGCGACGTACCGTTTTACGACCGTTATTATCTCGGCGGCCTCTACTCGCTGCGCGGGTTCAAATACCGCAGCATTGCTCCGCGTGACCCAAATTATTACCCCGGCAATCCCGCTGGCATACCGAATGAGCCGATTGGCGGCGACAGTTACTGGATGGGCTCGGTGGAATACAGTCTGCCCATTTTTGAAAAGGACAACGGTCCCGGCGTGCGCTTCGCGCTGTTTTACGATGTCGGCAACGTTGGCGCGCAACCCTATTCGTTTTCAGGAAATTTTGATGACAACTGGGGTCTCGGCCTGCACATCAACATCCCCAAGCTCGGCCCGTTGCGGCTTGAGTATGGCGTGCCCATTCATCACGATCAATACAACAGCAAATCCGGCCGATTCCAATTCGGTGTCGGCTACCGCCGTGAATTTTAAGCATCAATCCCCAGGCCCACATCCCTTTCCTCAAAGCGACCCTTTTTCCCATTTCGGAGTTCGGGTTCATATTGAGCGGTGTCGGCGGCACGAACAGCGGCACCGATTACGTGCTGACCTCGTCCAATCTTCTCCTTCCTGGGAGCGCTGGCGTCCCGCCGGCTCGCTGCGTTGCGACCGACAGTCCAACCCCGCCGACGAGACGTCGGCGCTCCCAGGGCTGGCAATCCGGTTCAGTACGAACATCGTCGTTGGCCCGCCAGTTTTCAGTTGGCGTCAGCCGTGAAATTTGCTTTTATATGCCCATGAAATTATTACGCACAACAATTTTGACCATTTCGTTGCTGGCTTTCTTGAGCGTTCCCGCGCTGGCACAAACCAAAATCGGCACCGTGGATTTGCGCAAGCTGTTCGACGGCTATTGGAAAACCAGGCAGGTGCAAACCGTGCTCAACGATCGAAAGGCGCAGCTCGATAATGACGACAAAAGCATGCGCGACGATTTGAAGAAGGGCGGCGACGAATATCAGAAGCTTTTGGCCCAGGCGAACGACCAGGCGCTCTCCGCCGACCAACGCGACAAACGCAAACAGGCCGCCGCTGACAAACTGAAGCAATTGCAGGATTCCAAGACCGCCATTGATCAATTTGAGCGTCAGGCGCAGATCACACTGTCCGAGCAAAGCCAGCGGCTGCGCGACAACATTCTCAGCGAAATCAAAGCTGCGGTGACCGCCAAAGCCAAGGCCGCCGGCTACGCACTGGTCATAGACGCCGCGGCGGAAACTGCCAATGCCACAACCGCGGTGGTCTATAGCAGCGGCGAAAATGATTTGACCGACGCCGTTCTCAAACAACTCAACGCCGGCGCGCCGATCAGCACCACCCCCGCTCCGGTTGTGACCTCACCGTCGTCGTTGTTGGGCACCAACACGCCGGGGATCAACTTGCGCTGAGCCGCGGCACCGGTTTCTCAAAAAGCAGCCGGTGCGATTCCTCCAAAATTCCGGGAATCCGGTTTGCAAACGGACTGCTCCGCAGCACTGCCTGCAGGTCCAGTTCGCGGACCTTGGCCGCGTTTTCGCCGGGAAACCAGTGCTCGGCCTGTCCGAGTAAATTGTAACGCATCTTGCCCCACGCCACGAGGTCGAGCGACTTCGCGTAAGTCCACAGCCGCATGATTTCCGACACGTTGACCCGCCCCGGCACGTCCACGTAATTCGGCAAACCCTCGAACCACCGCGCGCACCAATCCGCGCCCAGCGCGCGTTCCATTTCCGCGCGCAGCCGCTTTTCAACCGGCGCAATCGTCTCCGCAATGTTGTCGTAAAATTTCAGCGCGGCGACGTGCTCGTCAAAATCCCCGGGCTGGTTGGCGCCGCAACTCAGCGTGTGGACTTCCTTTCGCCCGAGGCAATAAAGGTCGTTGAACACCATCGGCGACAGCGGCGCGCAGAGTTCAACCATCTTTGGCGACGGCTCATAAAGTTTCCCGCCCTTGTCGTTCGGGCTGATGATGAAGACGCCCAGGTCGAGCCGGTGCGCGGCTTCAATCGCGGCCCGGTTCAAGTCGTTCACGAAATACCAATGGACGTTTAAGTAATCGAACTCGCCGGTGTTCACCGCTGCGAGAATGATGTCGGTCGTCGCGTGCGTGGAAAAACCGACGAACCGCGTGCGGCCCTCCCGCTGCAACCGGCGCGCGGCGGCGAGGCAGCCGTTTTTCTTCAGCGACCAGTCCAGCAGTTCGCGGTTGTTGATGCCGTGCAACGCCAGCAAATCCACGCGGTCGAGCTTCAGATATTTCATCGAAGTCTCGAAGGTCCGGAGAAATTCCTCCGGCGTGGCCCGGGGCGTGACCTTGGTCTGGACGATGATTTTGTCGCGGGGCAGTTTTGGCAGCACGTTGCCCAGTTGCATTTCGGAAGTGCCGTAGCCGCGCGCGGTTTCGATGTGATTGATGCCGAGTTCAAGGGCGCGATGGATGGTGGCTTCGAGATTCTTCTGGTTTTTGCGCGGGATTTCCTTCGGGTCCACGTCCTGCCACTTGAATTGATAACGCATCCCGCCGCAGGAAATCACCGGCATCAACAGCTCCGTCCGGCCAAAACGACGATATTTCATTGGAGCGACAATAAGTGACGCGCCCGCCCATGGCAAGCGGTCGGACGCCCGCTGCTAATAATTCCCAATTTCCACTTGCGTCGGGTTCGTTCATTGCTAAAGTCGTTTTGCAATTTCATCCGCTGACAGCGGCGGTTTTTCCGTTTCAACCAGAACAACCATTAACTCGTGAAAATTTTCAGCGGCACAGCGAATGAACCTTTGGCCCGGGCCATTTGCAAATCCATCGGCAGCGAACTTGGCAAATGCTGCGTCCAGCCGTTTCCCGACGGCGAGACGTTTGTGAAGATCGAGGAAAATGTGCGCGGCGAAGACGTGTTCATCGTCCAGCCGACGTCGCCGCCGACGAATCACAATCTGATGGAGTTGTTCATCATGATTGACGCGGTGCGGCGGGCGAGCGCGACGCGCATCACGGCGGTGCTGCCGTTTTACGGTTACGCGCGCCAGGATCGCAAGGACCAGCCGCGCGTGCCCATCACGGCCAAGCTCGTGGCGAACCTGCTGGTGGCTGCCGGCGCGAATCGCATTCTCACGATGGATTTGCACGCGCAGCAGATTCAGGGGTTCTTCGACATTCCGGTGGATCATCTCTATGCCGCGCCGGTGATGTATGAGTATTTGAAGACAAAAAATCTGACGGATCTGGCCGTCGTCAGTCCGGACGTGGGTGGGTTGAAAATGGCACATGCGTATTCCCAAGTCCTTGAGTGCGGCCTGGCCATCGTGGCCAAACGGCGTAAAAATGCGACGGAAGTCGAATCCATGGCGGTCATCGGCGAAATCCGGGGCAAAAACATTTTGTTGGTGGATGATTTGACGGAAACGGCGGGGACATTGACCCAGGCGGCGGCGTTGCTGAAAAAGAAGGGCGCCAAGCGGATTCTGGCCTGCGTGTCCCATGCCATTTTGAACAACGTGGGTGTCGAAAGAATGCGAAAATCGGTGATTGACGAATTGATTACAACTGATACAGTCCAACGCCCTCGCCCTGCGATTGACGGCGTGAAGATTACCACGTTGTCAGTGGCCGGACTTTTGGGCGAAGCCATCAAGCGAATTCACAATAATTCGTCGGTGAATTCGCTGTTTGAATTCAAAGGCGGGCGCACGAGTTGACGCGCCGCAGTAAAAAATAATTTAACGATGAAATCAGTGCCGTTGAAAGCGTATCCCCGGACGCAGTCGCGTCGGAACGGGGCCAGGAAATTGCGCGCCGCCGGGCGCGTGCCCGCCGTCATTTATGGCCGGCAGGCCAAACCGCAAAACCTTGAAATCAGCGCCAAGGAAATCGGCGACCTTATTCACCATTCCGTTTCCGAAAATATGCTGGTGGATTTGTCCGTCGAAAACGACGCCCGCGCCAAACGCCTCGCGCTGGTGCAGGAAATCCAGCACCATCCGCTGGAAGGCGACGTGCTGCACGTGGATTTCCATGAAGTGACGGAAGACGAAAAAGTGGTCATCCTGGTGCCGCTGGAAACCGTCGGCGAAGCGGCCGGCGTGAAAAACAGCGGCGGCGTGCTCGAGCACGTGGTCTTCAAATTGAAAGTGCGCGCCCTGCCCAGGGATTTGCCCGAGCAGATGGTCGTGGACGTGAGCCATCTCGAACTCGGCAAGTCAATCCACCTCGGCGAAATCAAAGCGCCCGCGGGGGTCGAGATCCTCGGCGACAAGCACATTGCGGTCATCTCCGTCGCCCTGCCGCGCACGGAAGAGGAAGAAGTGGCTGCGGTTGCGGAGGGCGAGGCGGTGGCCGCCGGCGACGTCGAAATGATCAAAGAGAAGAAAGAAGAAGGCGAAGAGGGTGCGGCGCCGGCCAGGGGCGAAAAAGGCGCCGTCAAGCCCGGCGAAAAAGGCGCTGCGGCCAAACCCGGCGAAAAAGGCGCTGTCAAGCCCGGCGAAAAAGCGCCGGTCAAGGGCGCCGAGAAAGGCGTCGCCGCAGCTCCGGAGAAGGGTGCCGCCAAACACGGCGAAAAAGCGCCGTCGGAGAAAAAGAAATAATTTTGCCGGCGATCCGCGAGGGTCGCCGCGCCCGCGCCGCGCATGGAGAATTTGCATCTCATCGTGGGTTTGGGCAATCCCGGCGCGGAATACGCGCAGACGCGCCACAACGCCGGTTTCACGCTGGTCGAAAAACTGGCGGTGCGCTGGAACGCAGGCTGGACGAACGAACGAAAGTTCAAGGCCCGCGTCGCGCGTGCCGAACGCAACGGCGTCCGCGTTTTGCTCTGCCAGGCGCAGACGTTCATGAATTTGAGCGGCGAAGCGGTCGGCGCATTGAAGAATTTTTACCAGCTCCAACCACAGTCGGAGCTGTTGGTGGCGATGGACGATGCGGATTTGCCGTTGGGCGAGATTCGCCTGCGGGCGGGCGGTGGCAGCGGCGGCCATCACGGACTTGAGTCCATCGAGCAGCATTTGGGCACGAATGATTTTGCGCGGTTGCGGCTCGGCATTGGCCGGGCGGAAGGCGCGCGGGAAATCACGGATCATGTGCTCGGACGGTTTGATGCGGGCGAGGCCGCGTTGATGGAAAAAGTTTTGGTCCGTGCCGCCGACCAGGTGGAATGCTGGCTGGCGGCCGGAATTGAAAAAGCAATGAACCAGTTTAACGGAGTCGTGGACTCCGCGAACGAAGAAAAAAAACAGTGAAACGATACGAAGGTCTGTTCATCCTGAACCTGGCGGGCAGGGAAGAGGGCGTCAAAGACGCGCTCGACAAAATTTCCGCGGAAATCGAGTCGGCGGGCGGCAAGGTCGAAACCGTGCAAAAGATGGAAAAAAAGAATTTTGCGCGTGTGGCGGACAAAAAGCACAACGCCGGCTTTTACGCGAATGTGATTTTCACCGGCCCGTCGGCAATCGTCGCGCAATTGCGCGCCAAGTTCGCGCTGAACGAGGAAGTGTTCCGCGTGCTGTTCACGCTGTCGCCCGAACCGAAACCCGCAAAGTAAACCCTCAACCTTGGAGGCCTTATGGCCAACTTCAACAAAGTCATTTTGATGGGAAACCTCACGCGCGACCCGGAATTGCGTTACACACCCAAAGGGACGGCGGTCGCCCGCATCGGTCTGGCGTGCAACCGCAAGTGGAAGAGCGAAACCGGCGAGATGAAGGAAGAAGTCACTTTTGTGGACGTGGACGCTTTCGGCAAGACCGCCGAAACCATCGGCCAATACTTGA
>ODAK010005741.1_pt1 | contig 12559 bp, 11 predicted proteins | sample 1539591 | NCBI WGS metagenome assembly ODAK01 (sample SAMEA3539303, study PRJEB22396) | soil metagenome | biome: tundra; feature: field; material: soil | place: USA | collected 2010-05 | depth 0.15 m | reverse complement strand
GCGATCACCTGGACGATCAACGGCGCCGCCGCGAAGCCGCTCGGCCACTCCGGCGAGAAAGTCACGGCCCGCGTCAGCCTCGCGAACTTCAAGACATTCCTGCCGGCGCGCTGATGGCCACGAGCGCGCTCCTGGAATTCTTCAAACGGGGTGAAGCGGCGCGCGACGTGCGTCTGCTGGCCGCACAAGGCGCGCTCGCGCCGCGTGCGTACGAGCAGTTGAGCATCCTCGTCGTGCTGCTCGAGGATCCCGATCCTGAGATCCGCATGACGGCGGAAGACACCATCGCGCGCATCCCGCCGGCCGCCCTTTCGGGGTTTCTCGCGCGCTCCGAAGTGACGGACAGCCTGCGCGAGTTTTTTGCCGCCCGCGGTATCGTCCCGGCCGACGTGGCTTCGGCCGACGACGAGGCGCCGCTCATCGAGGCCGACGAGCCGGACGAGTTCGCCGAGGACGAGGATCGCGAGTCGGTCCAGCAGAAGCTCAGCGCGATGACGATGCCGCAGAAGCTCAAGGCCGCGTTCAAAGGCACCAAGGAGATGCGCGCGATTCTCGTGCGCGATCCGAACAAGATGATCTGCGCCGCGGTGATGAGCAGCCCGAAGCTCACCGCGCAGGAAGTCGAAGCCATCGCGCGGATGGCCAGCGTGTCGGAAGACGTGCTGCGGATGGTCGGCGCCAACCGCGGGTGGATGAAGAACTACAAGATTGCGTCGGGCCTCACCAGGAACCCCAAGACGCCGATCGCGATGTCGCTCAACATCATGCACCGGTTGAACGACAAGGATCTGGCGACGCTGGCCGTCGACCGAAACGTGCCGGAGCAGCTACGCATCGCCGCGAAGAAGAAGATCTCCGCCAGCCGGGCGTGAGCCTTACTCCCTGTCCTTCCTGCTCCAATCCGACCGCATCTGCGACAAACCGTCCATGTACACGGCCGCCCGTTCGCGCTCGTCCTCTCCGTTCATCGACTTGAGGATCTGCAGTGCCTTGGCGAGATCGACGGTAATCGTCTGCCGGGTGGTCCGGTAGTAGAGCCGCTTGATCTCGGCGATCTTGTCGTCGGGCGTCAGCATGACGATCTTGGTCATGCGCGCGTCCTGTGGCGGCGCAGGCCCGCCTTGAATTGCTCGAACGGCCGCGTGTTGAGCACGTCGGCCGATGTCAGCCAGGCCCGGCGCGCCACGAGCACGCCCCAGCGCAGCACGCCGAAGCCGCGGCGGGAATGCGCGTCGCTCGAGATGACGATTGGCGCGCCGCGATCGCGGGCGAGCCTGGCGTGGATATCGTTCAGATCGAGCCGGTCCACCTGGCAGTTGATTTCGAGTGCGACGCCGTGCCCCGCCGCCGCGTCGGCGACCGCTTCGATATCGAACGGGTACGGCTCGCGCCGCAGAATCAGCCGCCCGGTCGGGTGTCCGAGGATGTCGACGTGAGGATTCTCGAGTGCGCGGAGCAGACGGTCGGTCATCTGCTGGCGATCCTGGTTGAACGCGGAATGCACCGAGACGACCACCAGGTCGAGCGCCGCCAGACAGTCGTCGGCCAGATCGAGTGAGCCGTCGGCCCTGATGTCGCATTCGATGCCGGCGAGCAGCCGCACGCCGCTCGACACGCGGTCGGCCGCGCGAATGCGCGCCGCGTGATCGAGCGCGCGCGTCTCGTCGAGGCCGTTGGCCATCGCGAGCGCTTTGCTGTGGTCGGTGATGGCGATGTACTCCAGCCCCGCCTCTTGCGCCGCCTCCGCCATCGCCGGCACATCGTCTTTGCCGTCGGTTTCGGTGCTGTGCACGTGCAGGTCGCCCCGCAAGTCGGCGCGGTCCACGAGGCGGGGCAGCGCGTGCGCGGCGGCGGCCTCGATCTCGCCGCGCGCTTCGCGCAGCTCGGGCGGCACCCAGTCGAGGCCGAGCGCGCGGTAGATCTCCTCTTCGTCGGCGCCGGCGACGCGGGTGTGATCGGCCGTGGTGAACAGCCCGTACTCGTTCAATTTCAATCCCAGCCCAATCGCGCGGTCTCGCAGGCTGATGTTGTGCGCCTTCGAGCCGGTGAAGTATTGCATGGCCGCGCCCTGACTTTCGCGCGGCACCAGACGCAGGTCCGCCTGGAGGCCGCCGCCCTGCGAGCCGCCCCGGGAGTCGACGATGAGCACGCTCGACTTGGTCTCGCCGTGGCCGAGCACGCGTTCCACGAGGCGGTAGCCGACAAAGTCGTCCATCAACGTCGCGCCGGCGCCGGAGGCGAGGATGTCGACGTCGCCGCAGGTGTCGCAGCCTCGGCGAAGGCTGCCGACCGGCGTGATCTCGGCCTGCGGCGCGCGCGCGCGGAGAAACGCGACGAGGGCGGCCGCGGCGTCGTGCGCATCGGGCAGCAAGTGGCGGCCGGCGTGGCGCTTGCGCTCCTCGAGCGCCTTGAGAATCAGCGCTTCCTTCTTCGCGCCCATCCCGCGCAGCCCTCTGATGCGGCCGTCGGCCGCCGCGCGCTCGAGGTCGTCGAGCGTCCGCACGTCGAGCTCGCGATAAAGCGTCGCCACGGTTTTGGGCCCGACGCCTTGCAGGTGCAGCAGATCGAGGACGCTCGGCGGAAACTCGGCGACGAGCTCGCGATGAAACTCGGCGCCGCCGGTGTCGGCAATTTCTCGAATGCGCGCCGCCAGATCCTTGCCGATGCCGGGGATTTCGCGCAGCCCCGTCGCGTCGAGCGACACGACCGCGTGCGGGTGATTGGCGACGATGTCCGCGCCGTTTCGGTAGGCGCGGATCTTGAACGGGTTGTCGTTCTTGATCTCGAGGAGATCGGCAATCTCCCGAAGGATGCGCGCGACCCCGAGGTTATCCAACCCGCAGGCCTTCCGTTTCGATGTGATAGTCGAGCAGGCGCGCCCCGGCGGCGGCCAGCGCGGCGGCGATCGCCGGCTTCGCGCCTGGCGGGCCGTAACAGAAGAGACACCCACCGCCGCCCGCGCCGCAGACTTTCGCCGCCGTCGCGCCGGCGGCGGCGGCCCGCGCGACGAGATTCTCGATCACCGGCGTGGTGACGCCGGGAGCGAGCCGCTTGCGGTTGTCCCACTCTTTGGCGATCTGCCGGCCGACCTCGTCCCAGTCGCCGCGATCGAGCGCCGCGCGCATGGCGACCGCCGTGTCGCGGATGCGCTCGAAGCAGTCGAAGACGTGTCGATCGCCGTCAATGTGGCGCTTGGTGATTTCCCAGTTGTTCGTGCCCGAGTGACGTGGGGCGCCCGTGTACGCGAGGACGATCCGCTGTTCGAGCTCGTGCGGGTCCACGTCGAGCGCGACGCGCCGGATGCCGTCGGCGCGAAGCTCGATCGCCGCGACGCCGCCGTAGAGAGCAGGGCGGTAGTCCTGTACACCGGTCGGCACTTTAATCGTCTGGCACTCGACGTTCATCGCGACCTGCAGCAGATGCTCGGGATCCGACGAGCCGCCGGTCCATCGCGCCAGGGCTCCGCAGAGCGCGATCGTCAATGCCGAAGAGCCGGCGATCCCCGCGCCCGCCGGCGATTCGCCGCGCGTCGTCAGCGTCGCGTTGTCGAGCCGGTAGTGTCGCGCCATCAGCGCCAGCAGCGAGAGGTCGCCCGAGGCGTCGAGTTCGGACCAGTGCGCGGCGCTCGCCTGACGGTCGGTGTCGATCGAGCGGAACTCGAGGCGGCCGTCGCTGCGCGAGTCCACCCGGACATGCGCGCGCAGACTGATGGCCGCGTTCAGCGTGGACGCGCCGTCGTGGAAGAGATACAGCGGCCAGATGTCGATGGTGCCGCCGGCGAGATCGATGCGCGTCGGCGCCGAGGCGTCCAGGTGCACGCCCGGATTATAGCGGGCGCGCCGTAACCAATTACAATGGGTGCCGATGTCGCCGAGCGCTCTCCGCCGCCAGGTCGGGCACCTGCTCATCGCCGGCTTCAACGGCCAGCAACTGCCGGTCGAGCTCGTGACGCTCGCCCGGGAGTTCGGGCTCGGTGGCGTGATTCTGTTCGCGCGCAACATCGCCGATCCCGACCAGGTGGCCGAGCTCTGCTTCGACGCCGCGCGGCTGATGCCGGATCAGCCGCTGTGGGTCAGCGTCGATCAGGAGGGCGGGCGCGTCGCGCGCCTGAAGGCGCCGTTCACCGAGTGGCCGCCGATGGCGACGCTCGGCAGGAGCGGCGACGTCCGGCTCGCCGAGCGGTTCGCGCGCGCGATGGCCGCCGAGCTCAAAGCCGTCGGCATCACGCTCGACTACATGCCCGTCCTCGATATCCTGACCAATCCGAAGAACGCGGTGATTGGCGATCGCGCGCTCGCCGAAACAGCCGAGGACGTGGCGCGTCTCGGCGGCGCCATTATTCGGACGATGCAGGCCGAAGGCATCGCGGCGTGCGGCAAACACTTTCCCGGGCATGGCGACACCAGCACCGACTCGCATCACGAGCTCCCGCTCGTCGAGCATCCGATCGAACGGCTGCGTCAGGTCGAGTTCGTGCCGTTCCGCGCCGCTATCGAAGCGCAGGTAGCGACGATCATGACGGCGCACGTCTTTCTGCCGGCGCTCGACGAACATCGTCCCGCTTCGCTGTCGGCGCGCATCGTGCAGCGCCTCTTGCGCGAGGAACTCGGGTATCAGGGCGTGATCATCAGCGACGATCTCGAGATGAAGGCGATCGCCAACGATTACACCGTGGCGGCGGCCGGCGTCCTGGCGATCGAGGCGGGCTGCGACGCGATGCTCATCTGCAGTGGCGACCACGACACGCAGGCAGCGGCCCTCGAAGCCCTCGTCCACGCGGTCGAAGACGATCGGCTGCGCCTCTCACGGGTGGAAGACGCGCTCGCGCGTCAGCGGCGGGCGAAGGAGCGTTTTTTGGCCGCGTCCGTGCTCGTTCGCCCGCACTCAGGCAGGACGCTCCGCGAGCGGCTTGGGCGCGACGAGCACCGGGCCATCGCCGACGAGATGGCGCGATTCGCGTGATGGTGAAGCCGCGCGCCCTCACGCCCGGCGATCGCCTCGCGGTGGTGGCTCCGGCGAGCCCGTTTGTCCGCGAAGAATTCGACCTGGGCATCGACGAAATCCGCCGGCTCGGCTTCGAGCCGGTGTACGACGAGTCGGTGTTTGCGCGGCGGGGGTACGTCGCGGGAGAGCCCGCGGTCCGGGCCGCGGCGATTCAGGCCGCGTGGACCGATGCCTCGATCGCGGGGATCATCGGCGTCCGCGGCGGCTACGGGAGCGTGCACGTGCTGCCGCTTCTCGATCGAGCGCTGGCGAGGCGCGCGCGCAAGCCGTTCATCGGCTACAGCGATCTCACGTCCATTCTCACGTTCTTGACGCTCGGCTGCGACCTCGTCGCGTTTCACGGTCCGATGCTGGCGGGGCGGCTCGGCACGGGCGAGTCGCGCTACGATCGCGAGTCGCTTCTGCACGCGCTCTGCCGTCGCGAGCCGATGGGTGAGCTCGCACCGCCGGCGCTCGAAACGATCCAGCGCGGCGAGGCCTCGGGCGTGCTGCTCGGCGGCACGCTCAGCCAGCTGCTCGGCTCGCTCGGCACGCCGTTCGCCTTCGCGCCACCCGACCGCTACGTGCTCTTCCTCGACGAAGTGGGGGAGCGTCCCTATCGCCTCGATCGCATGGTCACGCAGCTGCGGCAGACGGGACTCCTCGCGAAGGCGTCGGCGGTCGTGGTGGGCGAGCTGCCGCAGTGCGACGAGCCGTCGGGGGGTGAGGCGGCGGGGCTCACAGGGCGCGCGGCCATCGCGGACGTGCTGCGCGATTTCGGCGGACCTGTCGTGATCGGATTCCCTTCCGGACACACCATCGGGCCCGCGATGACGTTGCCGTTCGGCGTCCGGTGCCGCGTCGTGGCGGACTCCTGCCCGCGGCTGATCATCGAAGAAGCTGCCGTCGAATGACCCAGCACCAAGAGCCTAGAACCTGGAACCGTGGCAACTAAAGTACATTTCATCGGCATCTGCGGCACGGCGATGGCGACGGTGGCCGCGATGCTGAAGCACAAGGGCGTCGACGTCCGTGGGTCCGATCAGGACGTGTACCCGCCGATGAGCGACTTCCTCGAGGCGGAAGGAATTCCGACGCTGACGGGTTATCGTGCCGAGCACATCACCGGCGATCTTGACATCGTCGTCGTCGGCAACGCGATCTCGCGGGGCAACGTCGAGCTCGAGGAGGTCCTCGATCGCAAGATTCGATACTGCTCGCTGCCCGAGGCCGTTCGCGAACACTTTCTGTGGGGCGCGCAGTCGATCGTGATCGCCGGCACGCACGGTAAGACGACGACGACGGCGCTTGTGGGGTGGGTGCTGACGCACGGCGGCGTCGATCCAAGCGTGCTCGTCGGCGGCATCGCGCGCAATTTCGGCGCCGGTGGAGCGAGCTATCGCATGGGGCAGGGGCGCGCCTTCGTCATCGAGGGCGACGAGTATGACAGCGCGTTCTTCGACAAGACGGCGAAGTTTCTGAAGTATCTGCCGGACATCGCCGTGATCAACAACGTCGAGTTCGACCACGCGGACATCTACGCCGATTTCGACGCCGTCGCGCTGGCGTTCCGGCGCCTCGTGAACCTGGTGCCGCGGAGCGGGCTGCTGCTCGTCGGCGCGGACAGCCCGGGCGCGCGCGCGCTCACGGGTGCGGCGGTGTCGCGCGTCGAGACATTCGGTCTGGGTGAAGACGTCGACTGGCAGGCGCACGATCTCGCCGTGTCGGGTGCATCGACGCGCTTCAAGGTGCGGCGGCGAGGGTCGCCGTTCGGCGCATTCGAGGTGCCGCTCGTCGGTGCGTTCAACGTGCGCAACGCGCTTGCGGCCATTGCGATTGCCGCTGAAGCCGGGGTGAGCGTGGAGCGAACGGCCGAGGGGCTCGAGCTCTTTGCCGGCGTCAAGCGTCGTCTCGAGGTGATTGGGACAGCCGGGGGCGTCACGATTTACGATGATTTCGCGCATCATCCCACCGCGGTCGGTGAAACGCTGGCCGGCCTGCGCGCCGCGAATCCGACGGCGCGGATCTGGGCCGTGTTCGAGCCGCGATCCGCATCTTCGTGCCGCCGGATCTTCCAGGACGACTTCGCCCGGGCGTTTACCGGCGCCGACGAGGTGCTGATCGCGCAGGTGTTCCGGTCGAAGCTGCCGGAAGCCGAGCGGCTGTCGGTGCCGCAGCTCGTGCGCGACATCAATAGTCACGGGGGCCCCGGGCCGTCGGCGCGTGAGGCCGATTCGATCGACGACATCATCGGCGCCATCGTCCGCGAGCACAAGGAGGGGGATCTCGTCGTCATCATGTCGAACGGTGGATTCGGAGGCATTCACCGCAAGCTGCTGCAGGCGCTGGCGTGAGTCACTGTCGGATCGTACCGGCGGGCGATTCCGCGCTCATCGTCGAGTTCGAAGAACGCATCGATCCGGCGATCAACGCGCGCGCGATTGCGCTCGCCGACTCGCTGCAGGCCGCCGCGATCGCCGGCGTCCGCGACGTCGTGCCCACGTACCGTTCGGTCGCCGTCTTCTTCGATCCCCTGCGGACCAACTACGACACGCTGCTCGAGCGCATCGAGCGGGACGCGGGGCGGCCGGCGCCCGACGCCGCGCGCCAGGCGGAGCCGCTTCGCATTCCCGTCTGCTACGGCGGCGATCTGGGCCCCGATCTGGGTGCCGTGGCGGCATTCGGCGGCATCAGCGCCGACGAGGTGATCGCGCTTCACGCGTCGGCGACGTACCGGGTGTTCATGCTCGGCTTCGTTCCAGGGTTTGCCTACATGGGCATCGTCGACGCCCGAATCGCGGCGCCGCGTCATTCGACGCCGCGCGTGCGCGTGCCGGCCGGGTCGGTGGGGATCACCGGCGTGCAGACGGGCATCTATCCTGCGGAAACGCCCGGCGGATGGCAACTGATCGGCCGCACGCCGATCAAGCCGTTCGATGCGAATCGCGCGCAGCCGTTTCTGATGAAGGCGGGCGACGCGGTTCGGTTCTACGCCATCGATCGCGCCGAGTACGGGCGATTCGCATGAGCGCCGTGATCGTCCTCAAGCCGGGGCTGCTCACGACGATTCAGGATCGCGGGCGCTGGGGATGGCAGGCGCAGGGTGTGCCGGTTGCCGGCCCGATGGATCCGTGCTCGCATCGCCTCGCCAACGCGCTGGCCGGCAACGACCCTGGCGCGGCGACGCTCGAGGTGACGCTGATTGGACCCGAGCTCGAATTCGAGGACGAGCGGGTCGTCGCGGTCGCGGGCGCCGAGTTCGAGATGACGGTCGACGGCCGCGGCGTGCCTGCCAATTCGGCGTTCGTCGTCGCCTCGGGATCGCGCCTGCGCTTCGGCGCGCGGACGCGCGGATCGCGGGCGTACGTGGCCGTGGCGGGCGGGATCGCCGTGCCGATCGTGCTCGGCAGCCGCGCGACGCATCTCATCAGCGCGATGGGCGGCCTCGAGGGACGCGCGTTGAAGGGGGGCGATCGGTTGCCGCTCGGCGATCCGATGCGGGCGCGCCGCGCGATGAGCGTGCAACCGCTGACGCCCATCGTGGCGCTGCCCGGCACGCACGCGCATATTCGCGTCCTCGCCGGGCCGCAGCAGGACTATTTCACCCGCGACGCGCTCGACGTGCTGCAGTCGGGGCCATACGCGATCAGTCATCAATCCGACCGCATGGGATTTCGGCTCGACGGCCCCGCGCTGGCGCACGCGCGCGGCGCCGACATCATTTCCGATGCGACGCCGCTCGGCGTGCTGCAAGTGCCGGCGTCAGGGCAGCCGATCGTGCTGATGGCGGATCGTCAGACGGCCGGCGGCTATCCGAAAATTGCGACCGTCATCGCGGCGGACATGAGCATCGCCGGCCAGCTCGGCCCCGGCGATACCATGACTTTCAGCGTCTGTTCGCTCGCCGACGCGCTGTCGGCGCTCATCGCGCAGGAACGCGCCCTGATGGCGGTGGAGGCGTCCGCCGCGCCGTGAGCGACCTCGCGAGCCTCTTTCGGGAGATCTTCGGTGCGGATCGGCTGCGCCGCCACGTGCCGCTCGCGCCGATGACGACGTTCCGCGTCGGCGGAGCGGCGGAGTGGCTGATTGAAACGCGGAGCAGCGGCGAAATCGTGGCGGCGGTCGGGCTCGCGACGCGTGCCGGCGCGCCGGTCACCATCCTGGGCGGCGGATCGAACGTGCTCGTGTCGGACTCGGGCGTGCGCGGCCTCGTGATTCGGCCGCGTGGCGGCGAGATCGCGCAGGTCGACGCCGGGCACGTCCGCGCCGACGCGGCGGTCACGATCAACGGCCTCGTCCGCTGGACGATCAATCATGGCTGTGCGGGCCTCGAGGCGTGGGCTGGCACGCCAGGCACGGTGGGCGGCGGCATCTTCGGGAATGCGCATTTCGGCGGCCGGCTGATCGGGGATCTGGTCGCCGAGGTGCGGCTCGTGTCCCGCGATGGGGAAGTCCGCGATGTGCCGCGCGACGAGATGGCGTTCGGGTACGACCGGAGCCGCTTGCAGGACAGCGGCGAAGTGCTGCTGTCAGCCGTCTTCGCCGTCTCTCGCGGCGAGCCGGCGGCGCTGCGCCGGACGGCGCGCACGTCGCTGGCGTTCCGCAAGCAGACGCAGCCGCTCGAGAGTCCGAGCGCGGGATGCATCTTTCAGAATCCCGATCGATCGCGCGGCGACGCGGTGCCGGCCGGCATCCCATGGTCAGCCGGCGCGCTGGTCGATCGCGCCGGCTTGAAGGGGACGGCGATCGGCGGCGCCCGCGTGTCGCCGGCGCACGGCAATTTCATCGTGAACGACGGCACGGCGACCGCCGCCGACATCCGCCGCCTGATCGCGCGGTGCCGCGACGAGGTCCGGCGACAATTCGGCGTCGAGCTCAGGGAAGAAATCGTCTACCTGGGCGACGTCGCCGACTGATGACTGACGACTACCACCCATGTCCACACTATTGATTGAAGGCGGCCAGCGTCTCTCCGGCTCGGTCGAGGTCGAAGGCAACAAGAACGCCGCGCTGCCGCTGCTCGCGGCGTGTCTCCTCACGACCGAGGAATGCGTCCTCACCAACGTGCCTCGCATCAGCGACGTGGAAGTGATGGCGCGGCTGCTCCTGGATCTCGGGGCCGAGGTCGAGGGGATCGGCAGCACGACGCTGCGCGTGCGCTGCGCGGAGGTCGTGAAGGACGAACCCGACGCGGCGCTGGTCGGCCGCTTGCGCGGGTCGGTCCTCCTCATCGGTCCGCTGCTCGCGCGCCGCGGGCGCGCGCGCCTGGCGCCGCCCGGCGGTGATTTCCCGGCGCGCCGCACGATCGCGACCCACCTCGAGGCGCTCGCCGCCATGGGCGTCCGCGAGATCGACGGCGAGGGACACGCGCTCGAAGCCGCCGATGGCCTCCGGCCGGCGTCGATCTATTTGTACGAAGCGTCGGTGACCGGAACGGAAACCGCGCTGCTCGCCGCCGCGGCCGCGCCTGGGATGTCTGAGATCCGGCACGCGGCCTGCGAGCCGCACGTGGCGGAGCTCTGCGGGTTCCTTCAGCAGGTGGGCGTCGGCATCACGGGCGCGGGCACGTCAACGATCCGCATTGACGGGGGTGGGAAGCTGCACGGCGCCTCGCATCAGCTCTGGGGCGACTACATCGACGCCGGCAGCTGGGCCGTCGTCGCCGCGGTGACCGGCGGCGAGATCGAAATCGCGGGCGCGCGCGCCGAAGACATCGAGGTCGTCGCCGCGGTGCTGCGGCGGATGGACGTCGTCTGCGCGATGGACGGCGATCTCTTGCGCGTCGAGCAGTCGCGGCCGAAGGCGGCGGGGCGGATTACGACCGGCTTGTGGCCCGGCTTTCCGAGCGATCTGGTGAGTCTGGTCACCGTGCTCGCCACGCAGGCCGACGGACGCACGCTCGTGCACGACTGGCTGTACGAGCTCCGGCTGTTCGCCTTGGAGCAGTTGAGCGGCATGAGCGCCGATCTGTTTCTCTGCGATCCGCACCGCATCATCGTCACCGGTCCGCGGCGCCTGCGTGGGCGGCAGTTGGACAGCCGCGATCTGCGGTCGGGGATGGCGCTCATCGCCGCGGCGCTGGCGGCCGACGGGCAGAGCCGGCTCACGTCGCTCGAGACGGTCGAGCGCGGCTACGGACGATTGGTCGAGCGGTTGCAGGGATTGGGCGCGAAGGTCGCGAAGCTAGCGTGACCCGCCGGGGCCGCCGCCCGGCTTCTTGGGCGGCACGGGCTCGTCCACCTTCGGTATCTCCACCGGCAGCACGGGCAGCTCGGTGATCGGCGCGAGCGAGTCGCGGCCGACGCGGAACGGCCGCAGGTCCGCCTCGGTGAGATCGAGCACGCGGATGATGTGCGGCGTCAGCGTGAGGATGATGTCGGTCTGGGTCGTCGTCTTCGTGTTGTGCGCGAACAGCCGGCCGACCGCCGGGATGTCGCTCAGGCCGGGAATGCCGGCGAGCGAGCGGGTCTCGTCGTCGCGAATGAGTCCGGCCAGCATGCTGGTTTCGCCGTCGCGCAGCCGAATGACGGTCGTGATCTCCCGATTGCCGAACGTCGGCAACCCGCCGAAGCCCGTTCCCGACAAGCTCGTCACTGCCACCTTCAGCGTCAGCGTCACGTCGTCGTCGTGGTGCGTGCGCGGTGTGATGTCGATGTTGACGCCGATGTTCTCGTATGTGTACGACGTGATCGGCTGTTGCGGCGTTCCGCCGGTGGCGATCGGCGCGAAGGTCGTCGAGGGTACCGGCACGCGATCGCCGAAGCGCGCCGTGGCGGCGAGGCCGTCCGACGTGCGAAGCTGCGGGTTCGCCAGCGTGCGCGAGTTATTGTCGGTCTTGAGCAGCCGGTAGTAGAGCGCCGGCAGATTCGCCAGCAGCACGTCGGATTGCGTGAGATTCTTGATCGCGCTCAGGCTCAGCGTGGTGTTCGCGCCCTGATCGATCGTGACGGCGCCGTTCAATCCCGTCTCAGCCCCTGCCGTCGCCGAGGGCGTCGCTAACTGCAGCCCGTATTCCTGCAGCTTGGTGCGATCGACTTCGAGCAGCTCGACGTCGATGATGACTTCGGACCGCGCTTTGTCGATCGCGGAAATCACGCGCGACGCGGCCGCGATGTGCTCAGGCGTGTCCTTGATGGTGATGGCGTTGGTGGCGGTCGTAGGCGACAGGCGGCGGGCGTCGAGCACCATCCGCAGCATGTCCATCGTTTCCTTGAGATCGGCGTTGCTCAGATAGAACGTTTTGACGATCTCTTCCTCGTACTCCCGCTGCTTGGCGGGCGTGTCGGGGACGACGAGCACCGTCTTGGGCGCGGTGACCCGGTAGAAGGTGCGCGTCGCGCCCGTGACGGTATTGAGCGCGTCGTCGAGCGTGGCGTTGCGGAGATCGACCGTGACCGGCGCCTCACGGAATGACGGATCGAAGATCAGGCTGATGTCGGCGAAGCGCGCGATGGTCGTGAAGACGTCGCGGCTGCTCGCGTCGCGGAAGGTGAGCGACGCCGGCATCTTGACGTTGGCCGGCAGGTCGAGGCCGGGCGGCGGCAGATCGCGCGCGCGCGCGATGAGCGTCTGTAGC